>Ga0315277_10005380_pt1 | contig 16865 bp, 17 predicted proteins | sample YL17G05_15_MG_FD_203695 | JGI IMG/M metagenome (GOLD analysis project Ga0315277, IMG submission 203695) | Sediment microbial communities from Yellowstone Lake, YNP, Wyoming, USA - YL17G05_15 | ecosystem: Environmental > Aquatic > Freshwater > Lake > Sediment | place: USA: Wyoming | collected... | reverse complement strand
AAAGGTGGACGAGGCGACGGAAGAAGCCGCCATGTCACTGGGCGCGAGCCGGCTCTATACATTTCGACGGGTTGTCTTCCCGGTCTTGCGCCGACCTTGGCTGCTGGGAACTTTGTATATCTTTGTATCAGGGCTGGTGGCATTGGGTGGTGTGGTATTCCTGACCTCAGCCAAGGTCACGCTGGCCTCTGTCCAGATCTACATCCTGGCTGAGCAGGGAAAGTACGGTCTAGCCTGTTCACAAACCACATACCTCATCATTGTGGTGCTGGTCGTGCAAAGCATCATCTGGTTGATGGAGGGAAGAGGACAGCCGAAAGGTGTCTTGGCAGCGGCTTAAGGCCGAAGTGATGCGCCAAGAGGGCACCTGGCTGGTCGAATCGATGCGGGTTCTCTTGTGAGGCTTCTATAATTGACGTACCTTTGACCGCATGATAAGATGACGTGCGGTATAGACCACCATACCACTTCAGTCCAGCGTACCAGCGGGATATATACAAGGCAGAGTGATGGTTGACAACATCGATCACGAACCGCGGCACCGCCGAACAGGCCAAATCTCTGCGCCGCGACCCATGTATATCGAAATCGCGGAGTCCATCCTCGAAAGGATTGAGTCAGGCGAACTCAGCCCCGGTTCCCGGCTTTCCTCCGAACGAGAACTCAGCCGAACACTAAGAGTAACACGAGCCACCGCGCGACAGGCGTTGAAGGTCCTCGAGGATCGAGGGTTGCTGTACCGACGACCGGGGCTGGGGACGTATGTCGCCGATCCAAAGATTGAGCGCCAGGCTGGCAAGCTCGTGCCCTTCACCCGGGGAATGCAGCGCCGTGGGTACCTCACCAAGGCGCGTCTGATCAAGTTTGAGAGAATCCCGGCGGAGTCGACGCTGGCCAGGGAACTGGAGATCCCGGTAGGAGCCCCGGTGTTCTACATCAGCCGGGTCCGAGAAATCAACCACGAACCCGTGCTCCTGGAGAACCTCTGGGTGCCGGCGGCTCGATTCCCCCAGCTCGAGCGATTCGATCTGTCGGCGCGTTCTCTGTATGAGGTGATGGAAACAGAATACGGCGTCAAGGTCTCCCGCGCGAAGCAAAGCCTCGAGCCAGTGGCAGCAACAGAGTATGAAGCCAGTCACTTGAAAGTTAAGCCGGGTTCGCCTCTCATGCTTGAGAGGCGGGTGGCCATGGACGAAGGTGCACAGCCTGTTGAACGAGCGCGCGACCTATTCAGGGGTGATCGCTTCCGTTTCGTCACCGAGATCGCGCCGCTTGAGCTGTAGTCGAATGAATTCCGTACCCAATCCATTGTGGAGGCACACATGGCAAAGACAAGCATGGTGATGTTCGATTTGTCAGGCACGACGGTCGAGGACGACATGGGTGTGCGGGATTGCCTGTACAAGGCGGCGGTCGAGCATAAGTTGCAGACCACTCCGGAAGAAATCCTCGTAAACATGGGGACTAACAAGATCCACCTGTACCAATTCCTCATCGCCCGGCAGCGTGGTCGCAGAATCGATATCCGGGATTTCGAGAAAACGCACGATCCGGAGACCCTTGATGAGGCCATGGAGGTGTACAACAGGTACACCAAATTGATGGTCGATCACTATCGGAAGAACACCAGGGAGATTTCCGGGACCAGCGATGTCTTCCGCTGGTGCCATGCGCATGGAATCAAGGTGGCAACAGACACAGGGTTTCATCGTGTGGTGGTCGATGCGCTCATGGAGGGGCTCGGCTGGATCCGCGATGGTCTGGTCGACATCGCTGTTGATGTGGAGCACATTCCGGGTCAAATAGGTCGACCAGCGCCGTTCATGATTTTCCATGCAATGACCCAGCTGAACGTACAGTCGGTCCATGAAGTCGTCAAGATCGGCGACACCCCGGCGGACATGCTTGAGGGTGTCAACGCCGGATGCCGAGGAGTGGTAGGGGTCTTGAGCGGACCCCGACCAGTCCAGGCGTGGGGAGTATACCGGCACACTCATGTCATCCCGAGTGTGGCCGACCTGCCCTCGCTGATTGAGAGCGAATTCTCATAGATCGAATGGTCGAGGGATTTGAAGGGTTGCCGCTCGACCCACTCCGACCACCATAAAAGACGCCCAAGGGCGCTGCAAGCTGCAGAGGACAAGGAACCCAACCATGGCAGTCACACCAATTGGTCTAGTACTCGATCCGGCAACTGTGCTTGAGTACGAGCGTAGGTACGTGCTCCACTCCTGGACGAGCCAAGAGCGATTCAAACCCTTCATAATCGCCGGAGCACGCGGCAGCTATTTCTGGGATGAGAGTGGCAAAAAGTATCTCGATTTCGCTTCCCAATTGACGAACGTGAATGTCGGCCACCAGCATCCCAGAATACTGCAAGCAGTCAAGGAACAGGTTGACAAGCTGTGTTATGTCTTGCCCTCGGTCGCCAACGACCAACGCGCGTTGTTGGCTAAGCGGCTTGCGGACTTGACTCCAGGCGATCTCATGCGCAGTTTCTTCACCACCGGTGGAGGAGAGGCAAACGAGAATGCATTAAAGATAGCTCGGGCCTTCACCGGGCGGCAGAAGGTGATCGCCCGATATCGCTCATTTCATGGTGGGGGTTACGGTCCGGGCTCTGTCATGGGCGATGTGCGTCGCATTCCGAACGAGCCCGGCGTCCCGGGAAGCGTCCGTGTCTGGGACCCGTACTGCTACCGCTGTTTCTTCGGGATGACCTACCCGCAGTGCAAGTTACGTTGTGCCGAGGCCATTCGTGAAGTCATTGAAGTGGAAGGTCCTGAGAGTGTGGCGGCCATTATCGTCGAGCCCATCACGGGCTCAACGTGCCGCATCGTGCCGCCAGGTGGCTACATGCAACGCCTACGGGCGATTTGTGACGACTATGGTGTCTTGCTCATTTTCGACGAAGTCATGACGGGATTCGGCCGGACGGGCAAGTGGTTTGCCAGCGAGCACTGGCAGGTTGTACCTGACATCATGACGCTATCCAAAGGCATCAACAACGGTGTCCTTCCTTTGGGTGCCGTAGTTGTGCGCCAGCGCATCGCGGACTTCTTTGAGGACAAGATCCTTTACGCCGGGCTGACCCAGTTTGGGAACCCGGTGCTATGTGCCTCTGCGAACGCCACGATCGAGGTGATGCAAGAGGAGGGTCTTGTGGAGGCCTCGCGCGCATTGGGAGTGCACCTGATGGAGAGGCTCGAGGCTCTGAAGGCACGCCATGCGAGCATTGGCGATGTGCGCGGGAAAGGCCTCTTCGCCGCTATCGAGCTGGTAAAGGATCGCGAAACGCACGAGCCGCTCGTATCCTGGACGGTAAAGAACTATGAGAACAAGGACCCGCTCATTAGCCGGCTGATTTCCCGCCTGAAAGAAGAAGGGGTTTTCGCGTACTCGCGCTGGAATGTGCTCTTCATCTGCCCCCCGCTGAGCATTTCGAAGGAGGAACTGGACTTCGGCTTGGATAAGTTCGATGAAGTGCTCTCATTAGCCGACGACTACATCGGGAGCCTTGGTGGCGCAGCTCATTAGACTCCTCCGTGGAGAGTCGCTGTGCTAGCCGAAGACCGCATCCCAGCAATTCTGCGGTGGAAGAACCACTCGAGGGAGAACAGGCACGAGCCCGGTCGGGGTTGCGGTACGTCGGGGTAGGCCCCCTGGAGTGGAACGGGGGATCTTCAGGCTACCAGCCCGGAGGTCTAGGGTTCGAAAAGGAGGTCGCGGATCCATTCGATCTGCGACTCTTCTTCCTCCTTGAGATGCGACGGCGCACGGAACCGAAGCGCGCCGGGTTATGAGCTTCGCTCCTGGGGCAGGGGCCTCAGCAACTAGTTTCATGCTCGCGAGGGTTGTGATGGCCGAAAACCCCGTCCGAACCTATCGTTGTGGCAGAATTGGTCGAAGCTGGACGTGGATGAGCCCGGCGGTCTGTGATTGGGGGTAATTACGCCCTCAGGACTCGAACCTGGGATCAGGTGGTTATAAGCCCGGCACCTAGTATCCGATCTTAACATCGCAATTGCGCGGGAATCTGGCTGAAAGCGCGTGATTATGCGAAAAGAGATCCGAGGCTCAAATGGCCTCGGATCTCCTGTTTTGTAGCGGGGCCAGGACTCGAACCTGGGACCTCCGGGTTATGAGCTTCGCTCCTGGAGCAGGGGCCTCAGCGACAACTTTCATGCTCCCGAGGCTGCCCGAAGTTCCGCGATACTCGCGTGCCCGGATGTCCTCGATGGCAAGATCAAGAACAAAGATATGCCAATCGCGACGAGATGTCAATATGTAGACTTCGCTGGGCCGTGCTAAGCTGCGGTGGCGGTCGGCCGTGTTCATGGCCGACCAGAGGAGTCGATCACGATCAGCTGGCTCCCCACCCATCTTCACGGGGAAGTGATTGGCAAGGGCAGATGCAACCGAATCATGTGGTGCCCGGCGAGGAAATGGACTTGACACTGACTCCTGGTCACATAGCGTGTGATGGCATAGAGGAAACACTGCAACGAGGTCCTGTATCGGATCCGTTGGAGAAGAGGTTGAGGCCGAGGCTTGATATTGAGCGGGACAGGGAAGGCATCTGTATAATACCTGGTTAGGCCTGCTCATTACTCCAGAGCCCTCTGAAGTGCTTCCGTCGGGGGACACCTGGTACTGGATCCTATGTTGAATCGGTGCTCAGTTGACACGCCGGCACAAAGGAGGATGTGATGAGTAAGGCAGTTGCCATAAATGGCAGCCCTCGAATGGAAAAGGGGAATACCGCGATGGTCCTTACTCCTTTCATCCAGGGCATGATCGATGCCGGATCCGATGTTGAGCTATTATGCGCTAGCCGCCTCAAAGTCAAGCCCTGCACTTGTGGTGAGATGTACTGCTGGAACGAGAGGCCTGGGGAATGTTGCATCAAGGATAACATGCAGCTGCTTTATCCCAAGCTAAGGGAGGCGGATATTCTTATCCTGGCCACCCCGGTTTACATTCCCCTACCCGGTGAGTTGCAGAACATCATCAACAGGCTGTGCCCCTTGCTTGACCCCATGCTTGAGTTTCGCGAGGGACGCACGCGGGCAAGGTTTCGCAAGGACGTTGGGATCCGAAAAATCGTGCTCGTGTCCACTGGTGGCTGGTGGGAGAAGGCGAACTTCGGAACGGTAGTGCGTATCATCGAAGAGCTTGCTGAAGATGCGAGTGTGGAATTCGCTGGCGCAGTGCTCAGACCCCACGCACACTTGATGAAAGAGAAGGGGGAATTGACCCAGGATGGGGAAGCCGTTCTGAATGCGGTGCAAAGAGCAGGCTATGAGCTGCTCAAAGAGGGCGCAATGACCAAGGAAACTCTCGAGAGGATAAGCCGCCCGCTTATCTCCCAGGAGGAGCTCTGGCGTAGATACAACAAGGCATTGTGAGAGGTAGTGTATTGCCGAAGGAGCTGGGCTTTGGCTCCAAGCGCGCCTAACAAGCGCATGAAGCCGACCGCCTAATTGAGAGCTTTGTATTGCCAGTTTTGGTTTTGTAGCATTTCGTGTCATGGGTGGCATCACCGCGAAACCCGGCGGCAGCTTAGCTCAAGGCCGTTGGGCCGCTCGCCGTAGCCGAAGGAGTGTTCAACATGAGCAAGAGTGAAGCAGCTCCAGGAGTAAGCCCAAGCTGGGCAGTGAATGTCATCCATACTTGTATGGATTTGCAGCGCGGCGAAGAAATGCTCATCGTTGTAGATGAGCCATTGAGTTACGTGCGTGACGCCCTGCAGGCCGAGGCCATCAAGGCCAGCCCGGGAGGATTATGGAGCTACACATTTCCAAACGCCATGCGCCCGTTCAGCGAGTATCCCCCTCGGCTCTTGGCCTTAGCGACACAGGTAGACGTCATCGTCTTGTTCTTGGCCTCACTCGAGCCGGCAAAGGAACAGCTCGCATGGGTCGCAGGACGGGAGGCCATCAGGAAAGGCAAAGCCCGTTTTGGCGCTGGTGCGTACATTGACCAAAGCATCTTGGACAACGAACTGAATGCCGATTATCAACAGATTGCCACCCTCACACAGTCTCTGGCCAACTGGTTGGGTGGCCGCTCAGCAGTTCATATCACGACATCATTGGGAACTGACCTGCACTTGTCTATCGCAGGCCGGGAATGGATGACAGACACCGGGATACTTCGCGGCAGGGGCGTGTATGGAAATCTTCCAGCAGGTGAGGTATATGTTGCGCCAGTCGAGGACAGCGCCGAAGGAGTCTTGGTGATTGACAAGAGCCTACCGGGGCTGGCGCTTTCCGAGCCAGTGCGGTTGGTCTTTGAAAAAGGCCGTGTCGTGCGAATTGAAGGTGGGGCAGGGGCGAGCTTCCTGGAAGAGGCGATAGAGGAGGCACAACGCAAACCCGGCGGAGAGGGGGCGCGTGTCATTGCGGAATTCGGTATCGGCACAAATCCATCGGCGCGTCTGCAGGGCAACATCATGACGGATGAGAAAGCGGCCGGAACAATTCATGTCGCGCTAGGGCGCAATGACTTCTTGGGCGGGAAGAACATTGCTCCAACCCACATAGATGGAGTTGTCAGCCAGCCAACAGTGTGGGTTGATGGCAAGATGCTCTTGGATAAGGGTCGTCACCGGCTCCAGGAATGAGACGATCGGGATCACGGCTGTCGTTCGCGAGCATGAGCGGCTCCACAACTCGCTGCAGCTGACCCGGCTGGCGTGCGGGAAGTTGGAGCGCGTCTTGCCTGCCAGAATGCTCGAGAATGGGGCGACCGTTGCTTGAGCCTCCGGGCAGCTGAGTTCGAGGCCGTTAGCCAGCGCCCCCACCACCGCCACACTTGGCGGGAGACAAGATGGTCAAGATCCTGGAAGATCTATCAGCACCTGCGCTGGTGACCGCCATCGAAGCCAACCTGTTCGCGCTGTTCTCTCAGTTTCACCAGTGGCCGCAGGCGGAAATCCATGATGACTCAGAGATGCTTTGGTCAATCACCAATGTCGCATTCCCCCTGTTCAACAGCGTGCTGCGCGCAAACCTGGCACCGGATAAAGTCGATGTCGCGATTCAAACGGCCATCACTCGTTGCAGATCCAGAAACGTCCCGATGCTATGGTGGTCAGGCCCGACCACTCAACCCACCGACCTTGGAACACACCTCGCAGCACATGGATTTCATAGAGAATACTCGCCAGGCATGGCAGCTGAATTGCAGTCCTTGCCCAAGGCTCTATCCACTCCGCCAGGTCTCGTCATCGAGCAGGTCAAGGAAATCGCAACTGCAGAGAACTGGTGCCGCGTCCTATGCCTCGGTTTCGAAATGCCTACCTTTGTTGGTCTGGCATTCCTTGACCTCTTGGGCAGCCTCGGATTAGCCCCGGAGTCCCCGTTTCGCCACTATATCGGTCGGCTGAATGGTGAGGCTGTCGCCGCAGCTTCTCTATTCATGGGGGCAGGCGTCGCAGGCATATACAATGTCGCAACTCTGCCCGATGCGCGCCGCAAGGGCATTGGGGCCGCACTGACGCTTTACCCCCTCCTCGAGGCCCGCGCGTTGGGATACCGTGTCGGCATCCTCCATTCCTCGGCTATGGGGGTCAATGTCTATCGCAAGCTGGGCTTTCAGGAGTACTGTCGGATAGGGCAGCACGTGTGGCTAGGCGACCCGACGAATGTGGGCGCTGGCTAACAACTCGCTGCCTGCCCAGGCCGCAGGCCAGGGAAGCTGACCCGGCGGGCTGGGTCTCCGAGGGTACTTGTCTTGCCCGCCAGCTTGCCCCAGAGTCCCGGTAGCGTAGCCCGCTTCCGCTGAGCGGCTTCCCGCAAAGAGCGCAGGACTTCGTAGCTCGAGGCCGTTGAGCCGCCTTCAGGCGAAGCAGCTGCATACGAGTGACGTCGGACATGTCGATGCTCGGCGTTGACTATGCATTGCCCGACAGCACTCTTATGACTTAGGAGGCCTGTAATGGACCCGGAAGCGAACGAAACCCCTGTCATGCCCGCCCCCGAAATCTTGGATCAAATGGACGCGCACATCTATCAGGTCGCGATCTTCCGCGCGGCTCTAGAACTGCAGGTTTGGGCCAAGGTGGCGGCCGGAGAAGACACTGCCGATCGAGTCGCTGCGTCACAGCATTGGGATCCTCTTGGGACGCGGATGCTGCTCGATGATCTTTGCGCAATCAAACTGCTTGCGAAGCAAGGGGATCGGTACCGCCTGGTCCCGGAGGCTGAGTACTACCTACTGCCCGACAGACCCACGTACATGGGCAGATATCTTCAGTCTGATTTCGGCTGGGAAGGCAACGGCCAGTTGGCAGAGGCAATCCGGACTGGAAAGCGCCCTATCGGGTACGGCGCCACAACAACTGAGGCGATCGACACTTGGATCGGCGTTTATTCTCGCAGTTGGGCCGCTCCAGAGACATATCTGGGGCGGTGCGATGCCATGTGGCAGCAGTTAGGAATTCAAGCGCGCGACGGGCTGCACGTCCTGGACGTGGCGTGCGGGCCTGCACCCAAGTCGTTGGCTCTCGCCCGGGCTCACCCCGGTGTGCGTGTCACTATTCTCGACTGGGAAAAGATCTTGACGATAGCAAGCAAGGTCGTCGCTGACCTGGGCGTTGAGAGCCAGGTCACACTCCTTCCGGGCGACTTGTGGTCCGTGCCTTACGGCTCGAACCAATATGACCTTATCTACTTTGGAAGCATCACGCATTTCTTCAGTCCCGAGCAGAACACTCGCCTCTTCCGCAGAGCGCACGAGGCGCTAGTCCAGGGGGGAACGCTAGTCGTCAATGCAATTCGGCGCGAATACCCCGACCCAATGGGCCCTGGGCTGTGGTTCTATGCTGTCTCGAAGGGCGGGGCCCCCTACGACTTCCACGAGTACAAGGATATGCTGGAACGCGCCGGGTACACTGATATCGTGGACGTGAGCACACAGCCCATCAAAGCAACTAGACGCTGATAGCGTGCACATTGGGACGGCGGCCTAGCATCTATGAAAGCGCCTGTGGTAGCCGAAAACCCCGTCCGAACACGTCGGCGATGTGGGAATCGGTCGAAGCGCGGCGGGCGCGAGCCTGGCGAACTATGGTTGGGGGCAATGACAGGCCCAGGATGCAAACCTGGGACCTGTGGCGGCCTAAAACCCCATCCGAGCATACCGGCAGTAGCGGAATTGGTCGATGAGGGACGGACAAGAGGCCGGTGGACCAGAGTTCCTGCAGGCTGTGTTAGCCAGAACGGAACTCGAGACACCCTGAGTGCGGATCCGAAACGAGAGAACCGAGGTTCAAAGGGCCTCGGTTCTCGTTCTGGGTGCCCAGCAGGACTGGGCATATGCTCGCTGTCCGCGGCTCATTGGACCGCCGACCGCCAGGCTACCAGCCCGGAGGGCTATGGTTCGAAAAGGAAGTCGCAGATCCACTCGATCTGCGACTTTGATTCTTCCCTGGAGTGCGCCGGTCTAGTGAACCCAAGCTCGCCGGGTTATGAGGTTCGCTCCTGAACAAGGGGTCTCGGAGCCCACTTTCATGCTCCCGAGGCTGCCCTTGGATCTGCGATGCTCGCTTGCCCGGATGTCTCCGATGGCAACATCGAATCACACAATAGTCGATCGGGGTCATGATGTCAATGGGGAATTCGAATCGAGCGCGGCCTCTGTCGTGACCACGGTAATCCGTCACTGCCGACTTTCGTGTTGCTCTTGCCACAATTGGGAGTGCATCTGAGGTTGTTGCCGGGTTTGAAGTTGGGCGGATGGGGTTTTCGGCCAGGGCGGATGCTCGTCTTCTTGGGGTTGCCATAGCATGGTAGCCGTGTTATCATGTAGCCGTGATCGAGAGCTTCCATGAGCAGGCCACCGAAGACGTCTTCAATGGTGTGAATTCGTCCGCCGCACGAAGACTGTGCCCGCAGGGGTTGTGGGCCGTCGCCCGACGGAAGCTTGATCAGCTCGACTCTGCTCAGGAGCTCAAGGATCTTGGTGTCCCGCCGGGCAATCGACTCGAGACCCTGCGTGGGGATCGGACAGGGCAACACAGCATCCGGATCAACGAACAGTATCGGATCTGTTTCGTCTGGACACCGCAAGGGCCTGAAGAGGTCGAGATCGTCGACTATCACAAGGCGTAGGGTGCGAGGATAGGGGAGGTACAAATGGTGCGCGTTCCCACCAACAGGGAGCCCACCCATCCGGGTGAGATGCTGCTTGAGGAGTTCCTCAAGCCGATGGAAGTCAGCCAGCGAGAACTGGCGGACGCTCTCCGCATGCCGTACCAGCGCGTCAATGAGATCGTGAACGCGCGGCGTGGAATCACTCCTGCGACAGCCTTGAGGTTGGCGAAGTACTTCGGCACCACCGAGGGCTACTGGATGAACCTCCAGCTGCGGTGGGATCTCTACCGAGCGCGGCGCACGGAAGCTAGCGTTCTCACAGACATACGGCCACATCGGCAAACCGCCCCATCCCCGCGCTGATGTGACCCGCTGCCCAACACCATTGAAAGCACCGCTGTGCTAGCCGAAAGCCCCATCCCAGGAATTCCACGGTAGGCGAACGACTCGAATGTGGCCCGGGTACGAGGCCGGTCGGGATTGCAGTGCGTCGGGTAAGCCCCATGGAGAGGAACGGGGACCTCCAGGCTACCAGCCCGGCGGTCTGTGGTACGAAAAGGAAGTCGCAGATCCACTCGATCTGCGACTTTGGTTTTTCCCTAGAGTGCGCCGGCCCACGGAACCGAAGCTCGCCGGGTTATGAGCTTCGCTCTTGGGAAGGGGGCCTCGGAGACCACTTTGGTGCTCCCGAGGCTACCCGTGTTTCTGCGATGCACGTGTGCCCGGATGTCTTCGATGGCAAGATCAAACTCAAGGATAGCCCGATTGCGGCAGTAGGTCAATAGGGAAAAGGCCCCGCGCCGCGCGGCTTCTGGTTTCCACCCATCACATCAATCGTATTCTGCGTGGAGGCTTGTCCGGATGTGCTAGAACACCACGATTCCTTTCATGTCATGGAAACAGCAGGACAGGCACGCGACGGAGAATCGCCAAATCGGGGAAGGCCAAGTAGGATGTATTGGGGCGCGGAACTGACGCCGGTGATGTCACATGGACTCCAAGTCGCATAGCATGCTCGGAGTGGATGGATACACTGAGACTGCTCACCCGATTGGAGAGACCAGTCAGGAATTTGGCGATGCAGCCCTGTATCGTTAAGGGATTCGAGAGATGTCCGCATGATAAGAGTAAGGCGGCTACAATAACACGCCCGCATAGAGGAGGTAAGTCGTGCTGACGCAAGAAACCCCACCCGGAGTGCGGAGTTCAACAGGTCGAGTCCTGGCGAGTCCTGCCGGGATCGCAATGGAGATTTTGCTCCTTGTCGCAATCTCGACTCTTAGATTCTTCTCCGCAACCATTCCGATCGTCTTGCTGGGTTGTCTGTCGCTGTGGCTCCGCCGGAGGCGCTGGAGCGAGATCGGCCTGGCCCGCCCGAGAGTATGGTGGCGCACGGTGCTGGCAGGCCTGTCAATCGCGTTGGTCATGACTGCGCTGAATGCATACATCGTAACGCCCTGGATCGTCCGTCTGTCGGGGGGAGCTGTGGACTACAGTTCGTTTCGAGTAGTGCAAGGGGACCTGGGAGCGCTGATTGTCGCCGTGGTGGTCAGCCTCGTGTATGCTGGCCTGTTGGAAGAAATGGCCTTTCGTGGACATTTCATGGATCGGGTCTCTGCATTGTTTCGTTGGAGCCCAGTAGGTTGGGCAGTAGCCATCCTCGTCTCGTCAGTGTGTTTCGGCCTTCAACACGTCTACCAAGGCACGTCCGGCGTCCTCTCCACGTCGCTCACAGGCGCCATGTTCGCTGCTTTCTACCTGCTAGCGAGGCGAAATCTCTGGCTCCCGATCATTGTCCACGCCGCTGGAGATGTGATTGGTGTTGTGGCCGTCTTCTTCGGAGTGTTTCCCATGCCCTTGTGATCCAAGGCCTGAGCTAGTTATGTGCGCGTCTGTAGAGAAGATGATCTGAACCGCCTAACAACTCGCTGAAGCTGACCCGGCGGGCTGGGCCTTCGGGGATGCTTGTCTCGCCCGTCGGCCAGGCGTAGAGTGAGGGAGGGCGCTGCCCGCTTCCGCCGGGCAGCTTAGCTCGAGGCCGTTAGGCAGCTCTGTTGTGCCCAGGTGGCAGGGGAGGAGCCATGTCCACTCATCGAATGCTATTCACCACCATCAGGTTAGGGATCATCGACGCTGCTGTTGCATGCGTCACCATGACCGCCAGTTTCGCGTTCAGGTTCGACATCGGCCCCGCTCTTGCCTACTTCATACCTCAGCTGATTCTAGCCGCGCTGGTGGCTGTTGCCGTGAAGCCGGCCGTCTACTATCTGGCCGGGTTATACCGCATATACTGGGCGTACGTGGGTCTGCGAGAAGTGCTACTTTCCGGGATCGCAGTCACAGCCGCTTCTCTTACCGTCGCAGTAATCACCACGGCTGCACACGGAGTTGGCATTGTCGGCCCCTATCCGATATCCGTCTTCGTGTTGGACTGGATTGTCACGCTGGCGTCCATCGGTCTGCTCCGGGCACTGGTCCAATACGATCTGAAGGCCAGAGAGACTACGATCAAGACCGAGGCACCGAGCTAGGCGTCGCATGCCGAATGCACGAGCTGCCTAACCACTCACTGGTGCCGCCGCGGCTTCCGCCGCGGGGGAGAGCTATTGGCCAGGACCGACACAACGGGAGAATGTAGTGCCCGGCACGGAGACGCACGCGGTCTCCTGGCCGAATAGCTTGTGATGAGATGGAGGAAGCACTGCAACGGGGTCCCGTATCGGACCCATTGGCGAAGAGGTTGAGGCCGAGGCTTGATATTGAGTGGGATAGGGAAGGCCTCTATATTATACCTGGTTGGGTTGAGGGTCCATTCCTCACTAGCTCTGACAACCGTCTAAACGGAAGGGAGTATCTGATGGAAAGAGAGATGTGGTTGAAACTGCTGAGGTTTGTTGGGACGGTTGCCTTGATCATTGGCGGACTTTGCCTGTTCATTGTTGTCTTGACTGCGACCAGAGCTTTTCTTGGATCCGGCGAAGATCTGTTGTCCAGGTATTTTGTCAGCATTGACTATGAGGAGTTCTTGCAAGGACACAATGTTGTATTGACTACTTCCCCTGGAGTGGACGCCCATATTACTGTTTATGTAGCAAAGTCCATTCAGAAGCACTGGAGGTCAGATGATCTTCGGTTTGTGGTTCAAGACCCCACCACATCACGGCAATTGGTGCATATGGACCTGAGCAGAACAGATGACTGGGGGAAAGTGCTCCGAGCCAGTGAGATGAGCGAACCTGTGGGAGTTGCCTTTGATCTGGTACTGCCACCCGAAATCGCGATTGGCAGCAAGTTGGCAGGAGTTTTTTCGGGAACGATCTATTATCCGGTTGTTGAGGGTGCCGGATTTAGAACTCAAATGCGCAAGGTGACCTTGCCTATCAATATCGCGATTGTTACTGAAGAAGAGCTTGTAGGAAGCATACGAAGCGACTTTCTGAAGTATGCGAAGATCCTGGCGGCAGTAGCAGCTCCATTCACACTAATTGGATTGGCGGTCCGGTATTTCACTGTTCCCAGACGCGGCGCGAAGGCAAGTGAGCCTCACGTCCCGTCCCATCAGATCCCCCGTGTCGGCCAATAGCCCAATCTTCGCGAGAAACTGAAGCTTCTGACATTGTCGTGTCCGCCGAACGAGTGCTTGCACCTGACATCCGCCGGGGTAGTGTGCTAGCCGATAGCCCTGTCCCAGCGAGTCTGCAGTGGAAGAACCACTCGAATGGGGCCGCGCGCGAGCGCGGTGAACTGTGGTCGGGGGCAATGACGCCCCAAGGACACGAACCCGGGATCAGGTGGTCATTGGCCTGGCATCCGCAATCGGATCACAACATCGCAATTGCAGCGAAATCTGGCTGACTTAGCGTGAGGGGATCAAAGCAGAACCGAGGCTCAAAGAGCCTCGGTTCTGCTTTGAGGTAGCCGGACCGACAGACCGCTGTCCGAAACGGCCGTCGCCGTTCAGTTTGTGGGCGACGCGCATGCCCGGTCCGCATCAAGCCAGCCGCCTCCTCGGGCGATTACGACACAAATGCCGGGCTCCGTCATGGGGCGCGGACACATTCCCCCTTCGGCCTACCCACGCGGGTCCCCTGTCGCTCGCCGCTACCGCAGGACCAGAGGAAGCGACACGGTATGCATCGTCGCCTGGTTTCCCGTTGCTGGAGTCAGTACGTAGTTTGTTCCCTGATCGACTCCCGATGTGTCCGCAGCGCCTGCGTACTCATAGACGGCGACGTAATAGGTCGTCCCCGCTGACAAACCGGTGACGGTCGCGTTGGTGCCGACACCTTTGTAGACAACGAAGTTGCCTGCGCCAATCTGAGTACCGCTGCCCAATGCGGGATCCGCCGCATAGCTGGTGTACGTACCGTCCGCAGGATTGGAATCCACTGCAGAGCCCGACTTCATCAATACAATGACGCCCTCGCCACTTCCCCGCGTCCAATTGACGATCATGTCAATCGCGGTCACTGAAGTGAAGTCCACGGCCGAGGCCTGAGTATCCGGTTCCGTGTAGAAGCTGCCATCCGGGGAATAGCCCGTGCCGACTGCGTTGATGGCAAAACCTCGGTAGAAGAGGTGCGTCCCTGGGAGCAGACCTGTTCGCGCCATGGTAAAGACACCGGCATTGATGGCTCCTTCGACGTCGCAGTTGCCGGACGGCGCGGCAGATGTTCCCCAGCAGGTACCACGGGCGGTGAGCGTGGCACCTCCGTTCGAGGTGATGTTCGCCCCCAGTGTGGCCGTGGCATCGGTAATGGAGGTTGCCGTTGGTGACGTCAGGGTGGGCAGCTCGGGGCCCGTTGCGACGTTCAGCATCCCTGTGGTTGCCGAAAAGTATGTGTTGCTTGTATGTGTGGCGACCGAAGACGTAGACCCCCAGGTGCCCGCGACCTGAGGCACGCCGCCGAACGAGAGGGATTGCACGGAGATGGTGAGACCGGCGCCGATATTCGCCTTCGCCGTTCCGCTGATATCCATATTCGCGGCGACCGACGTGCCATTCGCGATGGCTTTCGCGCCCGAGCCGCTCAGCTTGAGGTTGCTGTAGGCAATGGCTTTCACCGTCTGGGCGCCGGACGCGTAGTAATTGACCGTGTTGCCAACGGCGGATGCGGTCAGGGTCGTAATGGTGGGAGTGCTGCCGATATTGAGCACCCCTGCGGCGCCGTTTGTCAGCCCCCCGCCACCGCCAAACTCATTGGCCACCGTGACGGTCCCGTTGTTTGTGACCGTTCCGGCAACTAACATGCGGAACACGGAGGTGGGGGTGGCCCCGCTAATTGTCTTTCCAGAGCCCGGGAACATGAAGTAACCATACTGAGTCGTGAAAGTCGTCGCGTTGTTTGTCAGGTTTCCGTAGAATTGGAGATTGGCGGAAGCGCCAACGAGGGTTTCATTCCAATCGGCGCCGCTGTTCAGCGTGACGTTGCCGTTGAATGACATGAGCTGGGCCCCGCCGTCGGTGGATCCGAAGTTGATCGTGCCCGTAATGTTTGTGGCGCCAAGCACGGTCATCGGGCGCCGCATGGTCAGCGTGCCACCACTATTGATCGTCAGCGCACCAAACGTGACATCAACACCAGCCGTCGTCGCATTTAGTGTGGCGCCGTTGTTGACGGTCACTGACCCGCCCGCAGTTTGAGTTAGGGTCGCAGCGATCTGAACGGAGTTCCCGCCAGTTGTCGCAATGATGACGGTATCACTAGTAGCGGGTACAACACCGCTCACCCACGTGCTTGTATCACCCCAGTTGCCACCCGTTGCTGTGCTGGTGTGTGTGTCGGCGCGCACCTCCTGAACCGGCAACACGGCCATCGCCAGCGTTGCGATCACGAATGCGGCCATGAGCTTGGTCGAGAGTGGGGCGTACGATGTTGTTTGCATGGCTCTCCTCATTGAGGTCAATGGATGGCGTAGTTGCGGAGAGGCTCGTCTCTTCAATGCTGCGTCTACTGCGGGCGTGGAAAAGACCCACGCGTCGAGTTCAATGTTGTGTTGAGAGCCCTTGGGTCATCCCGAGGCAGCTTTGTTGGACAAGGCAACCCGATAGATACCATCCAAAGTGCGAGACAATCGTCTTCTAGTTGAGGTCAATAGTATGTTAGAAACACTACATGTCAAGCGCATGTTTGGCGTCGTCTTGCACTGACAAGCTACCACTGACGAATCGTCAATTCGCAGTCTTGCTGCAGTCATGCTAGCGGAGAGGCGATTGACGATCTTGGCATGGGTGAAGGCGACCAGGGCGTCGTTGAAGGCGGTTCGAGTTGCCGAACGGAAGCGCTTGAGGGTTGAGCCCGGCGTGCTATGGTGACCTGGCGAACCCGACGGATTGCGGTTCGGAGCAATGTCGCTCCTAGCACACGAACCTGGGATCGCGTGGTTATTAGCCCAGCACCCGGAATCCGATCACAACATCGCAATTGCAGGGAAATCTGGCTGAATGGGCGTGCGGGGATAAGAACAGAACCGAGGCTCAGTGGGCCTCGGTTCTTCATTTAGGTAGCGGGGGCTGGACTCGCCTGCCCAGGACGCAGGCCGGGGAACCAGCGACTTCCGGGTTGTTAGGATGATATAGGGCCGCCGGCTCCATCTCTTGGAGCCGGCGGTTGTATGTGTGGGACTGGGCACGGACGGCGCCTGCCTGCGGCAGACAGCATTCTATGAAGAATAAGTCAAGGGGTACATAGTCCGGCACGAGAAGCATCGAATCGACCTCGACGGAAAGGCGCTCGAAAGGGCGAGGTGGAGAGTGAGACCATTGCC
>Ga0315277_10005379_pt1 | contig 16865 bp, 14 predicted proteins | sample YL17G05_15_MG_FD_203695 | JGI IMG/M metagenome (GOLD analysis project Ga0315277, IMG submission 203695) | Sediment microbial communities from Yellowstone Lake, YNP, Wyoming, USA - YL17G05_15 | ecosystem: Environmental > Aquatic > Freshwater > Lake > Sediment | place: USA: Wyoming | collected... | reverse complement strand
GAGATCGCCCGCGATCATATAACCGATGAGGCCGGGTTCTCCGGTTATTACTGGCAGCAGGGTTCTCTGGGGACAAACTACGACCGCAATTTCATCGCCGCTTATTCCAGCGTTCCGGTGCCGCCGATCGTGGGAAGTACGGCGCCCGCGGCGAACGCTTCCGGAGTGGCCCTGAACCAGCCTATCATCATCAACTTTACAAAACCGATGTCTACCACAGAGACCCAGAATGCCGTCAATTTCTCTCCCGCTCTAGCAGCCAATGTTTATAATTGGACCAATTCAGATACGACCTTATTAATTAATCACGCTAATTTCGCGGCCAGCACGGCTTATACAGTGACCGTGGGAACCAGTGCCAAATCAAAAGACGGTCTGACTTTTGCTTCTCCTTTCCAGTTTTCTTTCATCAGCGGAACTTCCGTTTCCAGCCAGCCGCCGGTCGCCACCATCAATAGGATTACCAATGACATCACTACCAATCCTACTCCCTCTTTCACCGGGATCGCGACCGATGAAAGCGGTTCCACCATATCCAATATTGAATTCCGTTACGCCAGCATCAGCTGGAGCACTTGGTTTCCTGCCACGCCGCTGGACGGCTCTTTCAATTCTTCGATCGAGGCTTTCACTTTTACTCTGCCACAGGAACTGGCCCGGGGAAGCCATGAAGTTGAGGTCCGCACCACCAATGCCGCCGGTATCTCTACCACTTCTGGTTTTAGTTCTTATGTCTTCTATATGATCGGGAACAAACCGGAGATAATAGTAAAAACCAATGGACAGACGCTTATTAACGGGGACCCTATCAACTCCACCCCGTCATTTGAAATCACAGTTATAACCGATCAGACCCTGAACCAGCTCTGGTTCAACCTTGACGGCACTCGGACAAACATTTTGCCCGCCTCGCCCGCCCATATTAACCAGGTCGCTTACCAACCCACTCTGACCGCGGGTACTCATGATATTAAAGTCGAGGCTTCGGATATAGACAGTTTGAGTAATACCCGCTCCGCCACTTATGAGGCAACTAACCTGTCGGTTCAAATCGGCGGTGACGCAAAAGTTATCGGTCTTCCGCTCAATTACCCTAATCCTTTCAATGCCGGAACACAGAACACCACTCTATCTTATTATCTTTCCCGTGATGCCAATATCACCTTATCCGTTCACGATATAGCCGGGACCTTGGTAGCTAAAAGGGATTTTGGTTCCGGGATGAGCGGCGGCCGCGCCGGGTACAATGAATATGTCTGGGACGGCAAGTCAGATTCGGGAGATATAGTCGGGAATGGCCTCTACATTTATCTGATTATCGCCGATGGCGGCGTAGCTGCCAAAGGCAAATTAACGGTGCTTAAAAGATGATGAGAAAGATAACGATCGTCGCTTTTTTGCTATCAGTCCTGGTCATGCCAGCTCTGGCAGTGAACGGCGTGGCGCTCGATCCGTCACGAAATATTTTTAATGCCCGCCAGCTCGGCATGGGCGGCGTCTCGATCAGCTTTGCCAATGATGCTAATGGCATTTTTACTAATCCCTCCGGATTGACCAAGGTAGAATTCCCCCAGTTGACCGCCAGTTCACGCAAGATCATGCTGGATGAGACCAGCTATTCGCTCCTGGGGTGGGCCGTTCCCACCGATTATGGCACCTTCGGGATCGGATATATAGTTATGGGCTCAGGAGGATCTCTGCCCACTGCCCTTGATCCTAATACCAACCGTATCATCCTCAACACCAGCCTGGAAGCCGGAAGCTACAGCAACAGCGTGATCGCTTTCTCTTACTGCCGGGAAATGGAATTCCCCAGATTAGCAAATAAGCTCTCGCTCGGCGGCAATTTAAAGTTTTTCAGCCAATCCCTTTCCGGCGGCGGTTATTCCGATCAGGGCTCCGCCATGGGCATCGATCTCGGTGCAGATTATCAGGCCCTCCCCTGGCTGAGGGTCGGAGCGGTTATGCAAAATTTTATAGGCGCAACCATGAAATGGAGCGGCAGTGAAGACAAGTTGGGCGGCAGTTACCGGCTGGGCGGCATGGTGAATATATTGGGAAGCAGCCATGAGGCCTTGAGGGAATCCCCCCAGCCTCTTAAAGCGGGTCTGGATATTGAATTGCCCAGCGGCGTTCTTGCTTCCAGCAATTCCATGCTCTTCCATATCGGAGCGGAATATTATCCGCAGAAGAATATTTCTCTCAGGGCCGGAATTAACCAGGAAGCGGCCGGCAGCGGCCTGACTCTGGGGGTCGGCTTTATCAACGGCGGGTTCCGGTTCGATTACGCCTACGCGCAGAGAGCGGGGCTCCCCGGCGATACACCACATTATTTCAGCATGTCCTATATTGGCGAAAGGGTCCTGACCATTTCCAAGAAGCTCAAAACCAAGGTCGCTCATCTTAAATTCCTCTCTCCCCGCGACCGAAGCCTTACCGACCAGGACACGATCCACCTTTCCGCCGAAGCCTGGAGCGAACGGGTCATCGACCGAAAGAAGACCTGGACGGTAACCGCCATTTCGGCCACGCATGAAGTTACAGAAATCTTCGAGCCGGAAGATCTGTCCCAGGTTTTCCTGAACGGGAAATCCTTTGGAGCTTCCAGGACCATCGAAACCAGCAGTAATCTTAGTCATGGCAGGAATATCTTTAATCTGGTGGGATATACTAGTCCGGAAACTATCTCTGATACCAATGTTATTCAATCTAAAGTCTTCACCAGCGAGGTTAAGGTTTTACGCGTTACTCCCTTCACCGATACCGCTATGGACTACTGGGCCGCGGAGCCGATCTATCTTAATGTGGTTATTGGCATGATCACCGGTTATCCTAATAATTCTTTTAAGCCGGATAAGGGCATTAGCCGGGCTGAGATGGTAACTCTGCTCGTCCGCAGTCTGGGCCTGCCCTCGAGTACCCTCGATCCTTACAGCACTTTTGAGGTTTTCAGTGACGTGACCACCAAACATTGGGCGGCTAAGTTCATAACTTACGGCAACGCCATCAAATATGTAACCGGCTATCCCGACCTCACCTTTAAACCTAATAAAGTCATAACCCGGGCGGAGGGGATTACTATCATAGCCCGCTACGCTGGATTAACGGAAGAGGCCAGCCTCTCTGCCGCTCCTTTCCCCGATTTAAAAACCGCATTTTGGGCAAATAAATACATAGCTCCGGCTAAAGCGGCGGGGCTGCTGAAATATCTGGAAGGGAAAGAATTCAATCCGAACGCGGAATTTAGCCGCGCCGAAGCAGCAGAAGTGCTTTATCGCGTGTCTATCATTCAGCAAAAAGTTAATCAGTTCTGGGAGACCGGAATCATTTCGTCTTCTCGATAGTCAAGCCCTTTCCATCCGTTATGACTGTCACAGCTCCGTTTTCGTCGGTTCGATAAACTTTTACCCCATTTCTTTCCAATTTCTCTATTGTGAATTTGCTTGGATGATGATACCGATTATGCTTTCCAACCGAAATTACGGCGATCTTTGGATTAACGGCCTTCAAAAATTCATCCGAAGTGGAAGTTGAACTACCGTGATGCCCAACCTTCAGGATATCGGAGCAGAGAATGTCCGCGCTTGATCGAAGTACTCTTTCTTCCCCATCCTTTTCCAGATCTCCGGTAAAAAGGAAAGAAACATCGCCGTAAACCAATCGCATCACAATCGAGTCCGAGTTGGTATTGCCCAGCAGCGGCAAAGCCGGATTTAAAATATAACCTTTCAAATTTTCTCCAAAATCGATGGCCTGACCTGCCCGGCCAATCGAATATTTAATTTTATTAGCTTCGATCAAAGCCTTAAATCTTTCATAGGCCCGCGAATCGTAAACCTGCCCGCTATCCAGAACCTGATCAACCTTAATTTCCTCTAAAACACTATTAAGCCCTCCCAGGTGATCCGCGTGCGGGTGAGTCAAAATCACCAGATCCAATCTATTTATCCCCTTTCGGTGCAGAAAAGGAACCACCACTTTTTCGCCGATCAAGTCTTTTCTTCCCTGATCTCCTGATGTCCTGATCTCCTCCATTCGGTCAACTCCTCCTCCATCGATTAGAACGTTCTTGCCTCCCGGAGTCTCAACCAGAATGGAGTCCCCCTGCCCCACATCGATAAACGTAACTGTCAAGTCTGTATCAAAAGTTTCTGCTAAAGCCAATCGATTCCAGATTATGATCGAGACAGCAATCAGCAGAGCAAAGGCAATCCGTTTGGCTGTGATTATTAACTTTTCTTCTCTCCTCAATATCTCTACCATCATTATTAATCCAACATAATAGCCGATGATCAGAGCCAGTGTCGGGGCTTTAATATAGAAACACGCTCCCGGCAATGAAGAAACGAACTTTGTAATCCAATCCAGCGCCGACAACATCAGCCAGATGGTTCCTCCTAAAATTTGTGCCAGCGGAAGAAAGAAGAATCCCAGAATTGTCGTTGAAAATCCCAGGATCACCATAAATTCGACCCATGGCAGAACCAGCAAGTTCGAAAGAATTGCGCCGGTCGAGATCTGACTGAAATAGAAAGCGATAATGGGAGATGTCGCCATGATCGGCGCAAGAGAGATTGAAAGCAGAGCCGGGATTTTCTTTTCCAGCATCGGAGCGATGTAAACCAGCGCCCAGGTAGCGGCAAAAGAAAGCTGAAAACCGATATCAAACAGATTCATCGGGTCAATGATCAACAATACGAGTGCGGATAGCGCCAAAGCGGTGTAGAATTCTTTCTTTTTTTCGAAGAGCAGCCCTATCAAAGTGATTTCACCCATGATCGCCGCACGCAGGATGGAAGGACCACCGCCGGTCACGACCACTAGCATTAAATTAAAAAAGGAAGTTGCGCCTACGCTTACTAGGAGCGGCAAATTCAGCGTCCGAAAGACTGCCAGGCAAACGCCAATGAGGATAGAAACCTGGGTTCCCGAAACCACCAGGAGATGAATTAATCCTGCCTTCCGGTATTCATTTTTTAAATCCTGTGGCAGAGGAGAGACTGCGCTTCCCAGTAGCACGCTTCCCAGGAGTGAAGCTTCTTTTTCGGGAAGGATTTTAAGCAAAACCTCGTTAAACTTTTGGCTGAAGGTCAAAGCCAACTTTTTCAGAGGATTCCCCCCGCCGCTCGAAAGCTTTTCGAAGAACGTCGCGTGGAGGCTATAAATCTTTCTTGAGGACGGCATTAAGGGGTTGGCGTAATTTTGAATTTCTGAAAGCACGCCTCTGACCTTGATTTCATCGCCATATTGCAAATTAGCCTCTTGATCTGATATGGTTATATAAACTCTGCCGCTTGATGAAATGATATTTTTGCCACGTCTTATTTCTTTAACTTTTAATGGGAATGAAACTCCTCCACTTTTAACTGAAAGAGCATCATCGATAAAGCCAATTATCGTTAGATAGCCTTTATCAGTAAATTTTGAGACCTCGTTGCTTGCTGGCAAAGTTCTTATCTGATATGTTAATGCTCCCAAGAGAAAAGAAAGCAAAAGGATCAAATATGACGGGCTAACTTTTTTGATAATCGCGTAAAATGAAATTACCAGGAAAACCAGCAGAATCGGGAGGAGAAGCCAGAGCGGAATGCTAAATATACTTTCAAAAATAATCCCGATTGTAAAAGCTATAGTTACAAAAACCAGCGGCCGATCCATTTCCTCTCCTTTTTTTCCCAAATTGCCTCAAAGACTCTAAGACCTAATTATTGGGACATGGGTATTCCCCACACTGAAGTGTGGGGAATTAAACAACATGTAAATCCTTCTTTTGATTACGGACATAATTAGTAATTGTCTGCAACTCCTCCATTGCAACTTCTTTAGCACCATATTTTCGCGCCCAAAAATTATTTGTCCTAAAATCTCGTTTCAGCAACCTGAATTCCTGAAAGATTCTACGGGAAGAAATCCCTTTAAGCATCATTACCGCCCACGATAAGTCTTGAGGCTTTTCCAATCCGATCAGCAAATGCGCGTGATCCGGCAAAGAGCCGCTGGCGAACAACCGGATGCCCTTTTCTTCAGCTATTTGCTCAAACAGTTCGTGAATTCTGCTGTCGATAATATCAACCAGCAGGTATTTCTTAAGCTTAGTTTGGAACCAAATATGATAATATTTCATCTTCTTATTCCCCATACTTTAGTATGGGGGTTCCCATGCCTCCATCATGTCAACTTTTTCATCTATTCTCAAAGCGTCCTTTGCGTCTTAGTGGTTATTCTCTAAATTGTTATCCTATCCTTAATCTTTTCAAATTTACTCTTACCAAATCTTGGAATCTCCATGATCTGTTCGACCCTGGCAAAAGGACCATTGGTTCTGCGGTATTCGATAATGGCTTTAGCTGTTGACGGCCCGACCCCGGGAAGAGAATCCAGTGCCTTTTCATCCGCCGTGTTAAGATTAACCTTTCGCAAAGCGGTCCCGGATATCCGGGTATCCGGATCCCCTGATAGCCCCTCAATTACCACTCGTTTAACTGGAACTACTATCTTCTCCCCATCCTTCACCGGCTCCGCCAGATTAAGCGCTGACAGATCCGCGTTTGGAAGCACTCCTCCGGCTTCCTTTATGGCATCAAGCAAACGGTCGCCAAACTTTAACTTATAGACTCCCTCCCGCCTGACCGCTCCGCTGATATGAACTAAAATTTGAACACTTGGCTGAAAAGTTTTGGGGTTTTCGATCACGATCGCATTGGTTGGTTCGCCCTGAAAATGACGATAAGCCATAACTCCAAGGCCTACCACAATCGAGGCGATTAAGCCCAAAAGGATTAGCTGCTGCTCTTTGGTTAAATTTAGATTCATCTAAATGGCTAACAGCAATCTTATTACCACGCTCAAATGGGGGAAAAGTGGCGAGATTTCGCCAGCCTGCCAGCAGGCAGGTCAGATCTTTTGGTAAATCGTCAGGATATCTTCAACGTAAGTTCGGGTGTGATCGGAGAAGCCTCCCTGGCGGGTCACGGCATTGGGGCCTTCCAGATAAGCCGCGACGGCGGCAGACACTTTGCCTTTGAAGCGATCGATAAGCGACTTTAAATATCTAACCGTTCCTTTGGCATTTTGGTCTATGTCAAAGCCGTCATCCACTCCCAGGCCCTTGGCTGTCGAGGGAAGAAGTTGTCCAAGTCCCATGGCCCCGGAAGAAGAAAGCGCGCGCGGATTAAATTTGGACTCCCGCGTGATCAAGGCAGCTACCAGCTTTGGATTTATATCATAGGTCATGGAGTGGCGCACGATACTTTCAGCGATTTGAGCCGCTTCGCCACTCGATCGATATTTGGTAATGTGATTTTGAATCGCGGATTGCGCATTTATCCCGGCAGCAGAAAAATTGGGTGGCGGTTCGGTTGCGGAAACCTCACTGTAAACTATTCCGGTTGGAACGGGTGGCGGAGAGGGTTGCTTATAACCTTTGTTGCTGCCGAAACCGCTAAAAATTGAGATTACGAAAACTAATACAATTATCGCCGTGGTGGCATCCATTAGACTTTCTCCAATATTTTGGGTATGGCCGAAAAATAAGCTTCTTTTAATTTGTTCACAGGCTGATTGATCAATTTTTCCCCTTCTTTCATTATCACCAGCGATTTCCCTCCGACTTTGCCAATGATGGAACACGGAACTTCATAAAGCATGGCGATATCGGAAAGCGAAAAGATATTCTCGGGAGAGATGGTAAGAAGAATGCGGGATTGAGATTCTCCAAATAGCAAAGCGTTTTCTTTGATCTTATCGTTCAAATTAATGATCGCTCCTTTGTCGGCCAGTATTGAGCATTCCGCCAGAGCCACCGCTAATCCACCTTCAGATAGATCATGGGCAGACTTAACGATTCCAGCCTGAATGGCCTGGAGACAGATCATCTGGACCCGCCTCTCCAAATCCAGGTCCAGTTCAGGGATTTCTCCTTCTTTTCGATTAAAGCCCAACAGGATCACGATGTCTCCATTATCTTTAAAAGGAACGGTACATCTCTTTTTTACATCCTTAATTATCCCCACCATCCCGATGGTTGGCGTAGGATAGATCGCTCCCTTTGGACTTTCGTTGTAAAAGGAAACGTTCCCCGAAACCACCGGCAGCTCAAAAAACTTGCAGGCGTCCACTATTCCTTCGACACAGGATTTGAACTGGTAAAAGCGATCAGGTTTCTCCGGGTTTCCAAAATTCAAGCAGTCGGTAACCGCCGCCGGGTCCGCTCCGGTAACCACTAAATTCCTGGCCGCTTCTGCAATGGCGATTTGCGCTCCGGTATAAGGGTCGAGATAACAATATCTGCCGTTACAATCCGTGGTGGCAGCGATACCCCATTCTTTTCCCTTAATCCTCAATACCGCTGCGTCCCCGCCCGGATATACCACGGTATTAGTCTGAACCATATGATCATATTGTTCATAAACCCACTTTTTGCTGGCAATATTTGGATCAGAAAGCAGGTTTAATAATTTCTGATTCGGATTTTTCCCTTTTATTTCGGATTTAGGATTTAGGATTTTTCCTTTCCTGAAAGCCATATCATAAATCGGTGCCTTGGCCAATTCTTCCGTCGGTGCGTTCGCAATAACCCTGCCTTCGCTTTTAATAATTACTTTTCTTTCCTCAATAACTTTTCCCACCACCACCGCCTCCAAACCCCACTTTTCGAATACTTTTAGAACTTTATCCTCTTTGCCTTTTTCAACACAGAGCAACATCCGTTCCTGTGATTCGGACATCATGATCTCCCACGGCTCCATTCCGGTTTCACGAAGAGGAACTTTGTCGAGGTCGATCTCAACTCCCACCTCACCTGCGGCGGCCATTTCTGAGGAAGAACAGGTCAAACCGGCTGCTCCCATATCTTTAATTCCAACTACTACGCCGGTTTCCAACGCCTCCAGTGTCGCTTCAATCAGGCATTTTTCGGTAAAAGGATCGCCCACCTGAACCGTCGGCCGCTTTTCAATTTCCTGGGCCTCGAATTCAGAAGAGGCCAGAATCGAACAGCCGCCGATGCCGTCGCGACCAGTTTTAGAACCAGCGTAAATAATCGGATTCCCTACGCCTGAAGCCCGTGCCCGGGCTATCTTATCCCTCGGAGCAACTCCGATACACATAACATTCACTAGACAGTTCCCCGCGTAAGCATCATCGAAATAAATTTCTCCACCAATGGTCGGAACACCGATGCAATTGCCATAAGATTGGATACCATCGATCACGCCAGTAAAAATATATTTATTGAACGGATTATTCAGCTCGCCGAACCGCAAAGAATCAAAGAGCGCGATCGGCCTTGCCCCCGAGGTGAAAATATCTCTCACGATCCCTCCTACTCCCGTCGCTGCCCCCTGCTTCGGTTCAACCTGTGAAGGATGGTTATGCGATTCCATTTTAAAAATAATGGCCGTATCATCGTAAACGATCCCGCCGGCGTCTTCACCGATTAAAGTCTGATATTTTCCGGTTTGAGGGAATAATTTAAGCCATTTCCTGGAACGGGGATATCCACAGTGTTCCGACCATTCCACCGAAAACATCGCCAGTTCAGTAGAGGTTGGTTCACGTTTGAGGATTTTTAGGATTCGCTGGTATTCCTGATCGTTAAGTCCGAGTTCTCTATAGGCTTGTGCTTTCATTCAAACATTATTTTATCATTTTGCAGAGCCTAAGACAAATTAATCAAAAGAGGAGTAATTAGATCGCCCGTTTCTTGTCTTCTTCGCTGACACCCTTCATGGTGAGGTTGATGCGGCCCATGTCGTTTTTACACTTCTTGCCTCAGCCTATCATAATCTTCTAGCGAAATCTCAATGTCAGCGAGTATTGATCTGGTAATTCCTTTTCCCAAATCCTCTCCTTTATGCACAGGAATTACCGTTGCTCTTCCATCCGAATGCTGAAAAAATGCGTGACTGCCTTTTTGTCTGATCAGTTTAAAGCCCAGTTTTTCCAGTATCTTGACCATTTTAGCGGCCGGAATGATAACCAGTTTCGTCACCAGGCGACCTCAAGCTGATAAGAACCAATGAATAAATTTTGTGGGATTTCTTCTTCTTTCCCTTTGTAACCTGCTTCTAAACAAAGATCAATTGCTTCTTTAAGTCTTTTATCTAATTCTTCAAGACTCCTGGCCTGTGTATGGCAACCTTTTAAATCCGGAACTTTTGCCACGTAGATGCCATCTTCATCCTGTTCAATAACGACTGGAAATCGATATTTTTTCAAACCAGACACCTCCTTGGATATTATTATTATACCATTCCATCCTGAAATTTTCCACGAAAGTTAAGAGGTTGATGCGGCCCATGTGCCTTATCTTTCCTGCATTTGTTATTTCTACTGAAATTTTCCCATAAAAGGCAAGATAATCAAATGGCAGTCAGGATATTATTTCATAGGAGGTTTTATAATGGGAGGAAATCGGGTTGGTTACATCTGGCGGGAAAGCCAAAGAGTCAGGCTCAATTCGTTTGATCCAAATCAAAGACTTACCGGTAAAATAAGGCTGCGCTCTCGGGCGGAAGCAAAGTTGGGAACGGCCTGGGAGATCCTAACAAAAGAGAAGATTATCGAAAATGGTAAAATTGATTTAAATAAGCTAATGAAATTTTACCGCTCAAAAAAAACGGTCGAATTGATGGGTAAATATCTTGTTTTGCGGTCGGGGGAAAGGGATGATGAGTTTAAATATGTGCTCACCGCGCAAATCAAGGCAATCGTCGGCAGGACTATAGCGACCGGTTTATTCGTAAGCATTTATGGCAAATCCCATCAACTGGCAATAAGAACTTTGGGCGCGCTTGAAAGAGAGGACGTTGGATCATTTAATACTTTACGCGCGGATTTGTTCGCTGAAATGTTCAATCAGGGCAATTACGGAAAAATGGATTTAAGCGGCTTGGATTTGAGCGGGATGGATCTTGATGCGATAAAATTACTTTGGGTTAATCTTCGTGGCGCAAATTTAAAAGGAACGCAACTCAGGTGGGCAGAGATCACAGCAGAATTGGAAAGAGCCAATTTTGAATCTACCGATCTTCGAGAAGCCACCTTTAAAGGTTCATCGTTTTCTATTAATGGGGAATTTGAAGAGTATGGCTCTAAAGTCTGTGATTATTTGAAAGCTCAAGGGGCCATTTTGAGTTAAAGCTAGATTATCCGCTTCCGGTCCTCTTCGCTGACGCCCTTCATGGTCAGGTTGATGCGGCCCATGTCGTCGATTTCGATCACTTTGACGGTGACCTCGTCGCCGACTTTTACAACGTCTTCAACCTTGGCTACGCGCCGGTCGGCCAGCTGGGAGATGTGAACCAAACCGTCCTTTCCACCGGGAAGCTCGACAAAAGCGCCAAAAGGCATAATGCGGACGACTTTGTTCCGGAAAACATCTCCCTCTTTCGGTTCAAAGGTGATGGCGTCAATTGACGCCTTGGCTTTTTTCCCGGCTTCAGCATCCGCCGTGGTGATCAAAACTGTTCCGTCATCTTCAATATCGATCTGCACTCCAGTTTCTTCAATGATCTTGCGGATATTTTTTCCGCCCGGACCGATGACCATACCGATCTTTTCCGTGTCAATTTTAAAGGAAATCACCCTCGGCGCATAAGGGGAAAGCTCTGCCCTGGGACTCCCGATCACCGCTTCCATTTTGTCTAAAATGAAATTGCGCCCTTCTTTGGCTTGCTCCAAAGCTTGTTTTATCAAATCAAAAGACAAGCCTTTAATTTTAATATCGACCTGAATTGCGGTAATCCCCTTTCGCGTACCCGCGACCTTGAAGTCCATATCGCCGAAATGGTCTTCCAAGCCCTGGATATCAGTAATCATCACAGCTTTTTTCCCCTCAGAAATTAATCCGACCGAAATTCCAGCTACCGGGGCGTCAATCTTAACCCCCGCATCCATCAGCGCCAGGGTGGAACCGCAGGTGGCAGCCATGGAGGTCGATCCGTTGCTTCCCAAAATCTCAGAAACCAATCTGATCGTGTATGGGAATTTGTCTTCGGGAGGAATCACCGGCAGCAGCGCCCTCTCCGCCAGCGCCCCGTGACCGATCTCTCTGCGCCCGGGCCCCCTCATAGGTCTCACTTCCCCGACCGAAAAAGCCGGGAAATTATAATGATGCATATAACGTTTGCCTTTTTCCTCAACATCCAGCCCCTCCAGCATCTGCTCCTCGCCTGCGGAACCAAGCGTAGCTACGGTCAAAGCCTGCGTTTGCCCGCGGGTGAAGATGGCCGAGCCGTGGGTGCGGGGAAGCACCCCGATTTCACAGTTGATGTTTCGGATATCTTTGGCCCCCCGCCCATCCAGTCTTTTGCCCTCATCCAGTATCATCCGCCGCATTATGTCGTATTCAATTTCTTCAATAATGGTTTTAATATCAGAGGGATGTTTTGCAGCTATTTCAGCTAATTCTTTGTTTTCTTCCGCTGCCTTTTTCAGCTCTTCCTGGATTTTACTCAATTCTTCGGTCTGTTTATCTTTGTCAGCGATGCGCAGAGCGGCACCAATTTTGGAAGCCGCGCGGTCGACAACGAATTTCTTGATCTTTTCATCCGGTTGGTAAATTTCAACTTTAGTTTTGGGCTGGCCGGCTTTCGCCACTAGTTCTTCCTGCAGAGCGATCAATTTTTTTATAAACTCATGCCCGGCCTTTACCGCTTCTAAAACATCTTCTTCGGAAACTTCTTCGGCCCCGGCTTCTATCATCGACACTGCTTCTTTGGTTCCGGCAACCACCATATCAATACTCGATTCTTTCATTTGAGCCGTGGTCGGATTAACCACCATTTTGCCGTCAACTTTCGCTACCCTTACTCCTGCAATCGGCCCTTCGAAAGGAATTTCTGAGATAGAAAGAGCCGCGGAGGCTCCGATAATTGCTAAAGTGTCGGGAGGGGTGTCCTGATCAACCGACAGGGGGGTAACGACGATCTGGACATCGTTGCGAAAGCCTTCGGGAAATAAGGGACGGATGGGGCGATCAACCTTGCGGGCATTTAAGATAGCTACCTCGGTGGGCCGGCCTTCGCGCTTGAAAAAACCTCCCGGAATTTTACCGACCGCATAAAGCTTTTCCTCAAAATCAACCAGCAGAGGAAAAAAATCAATGCCTACGCGGGGTGTGGCTGACATGGTCGCAGTAGCCAGCACCATGGTGTCGCCCAAACGCACGATAACGGAGCCGCCCGCTTCCCTGGCCACCCTTCCCGTCTCGAGGCTTAAAGTGCGGCCATCCCCGAGATTGATTTCTACTTTTTTTATCATTTAAGTTTCAGGCTCGATGTAAGCTCTTCAAAGAGTTTTGGTTCCACCCTTTGAAGATATTTGAGAAGTCTTTTGCGCTTTCCAACCAGCAGGAGAAGACCGCGCCGGCTGTGTTGATCTTTCTTGTTCTTTTTCAAATGTTCAACCAGCTGATTGACCCGCTCAGTGAGCAATCCGATTTGCACTTCGGAGGACCCGGTATCGCCTTCGTGCTTCTTAAATTTACTGATGATCTTAATTTTCTCTTCTTTTTTCAGAGCCATTACGTTTGAATTGTATCACATGCCGCGGGAACGGGCAATATCCTTTTTGATCTGTTCGCGCAACTCTGCCACATCCGAAAACTGTTTTTCTTCCCGCAGGCGGTAAAATAAGTCCACCGCCAGGTATTTCCCGAGGATATTTTTGTTAAAATTTAGCATGTGAACTTCGACCAAAGAGCGATCCGCGCCAAAGGTCGGCCGTGAACCGATGTTGACCACGCATTTCTTTCCATCTACAAATCCAACATAAACCCCATGGGCCGGGATAAGTTTGTATCGATCAACTTTCAGATTCGCCGTAGGAAAACCCAGCTCTCTGCCCCTTCCTGCTCCTTTGATCACTTTTCCTGTGATGCGATAAGGATGACCAAGCCTACGAACCGCGGCCTCAAACTTACCACCGCTAATAAGCTCACGAATTTTTCCTGATTTTACAACATGATGCTCTACTTTAACCGGAGGAATTACCGTTACGCCAAATCCATATTTCCCGCCTAACTTTTTTAATGCCTTGGCATTGCCGGTCCTTTCTTTTCCAAAAGCATAGTCATAGCCAACAAAAACCCAGCGCACCGCCAGCTTCTTTACCAGATAACGCTGGACAAATTCAGAGTAAGACAGATTTTGGATGCGATGATTGAATTTAATGACCGCTACCGCATCTATGCCGAATCGCCTGAAGAGCTCTTCGCGCTCAGGCAAAGTGGTAAGCAAGCGGAGGCCGCGTTCCGGCGCCACCACTTCCTGGGGATGGGGATCAAAAGTGATAGCGGCGGAATGAGCTTTAATTTTTCGAGCATACCTTACTGCCGCTTCAATAATTCTTCTATGGCCAAGGTGAACCCCGTCAAAAGTTCCGAGCGCCGCCACCGGCCGATAAAGTCTGCTCTTCTCTGGATGACGAATGATTCTCAATGCCCGAACATCCCTTTCACCAGCAGGGTTGCCGATTTAATGTATTCTGCCGCCGGCAAAAAGAGGATCTGTGAAATAATTAGTGTTCCGACCACTCTGCCAATTATGATGTAAAAAACCATGGTTCGCACATCAGCTTCTTTTCTTTTCCCGCGAACGGCCTGATCGGTGATATAAGCACAGGTTGGATCGACCAGAGTTACTAGCAAAATGGTGGCGATTCCGTTCACGATCGCCGAAAGCTGGGAAGCGGTAATCCTGAATTCCGGCACCAGAGCGCCGGCATAAAGAGAAGAAAGGACACCGATGGCATAAATTGAAACCAGGATCAGGTTTACCCACAAAAAGGTCTGCGGCAGTCCTTTCAGCGAAAGGTTAATTAAAGAGCCGTTTTCCGGAAGCCGGAATCTTTTAAATATGGATTTAAGGTTGCGAGGCAAAAAAGCCGCCGCGATCAGCCATGGCACCGAACCGACCTTCTCGAAGCGTTGAATAGCTTTGGTAAAAACCGCCACGAAGAAAGGGGTCAGGACCGCGCCGATGCTGTTGCCGATAAAAGCCGCAAAAATTACCCACCTAAAGTTAGTGACCAGAGACATCGGATTGCCGTGCAGTATGGCCGCGTCCACCATTCCCCCCAGAAACGGCGCCTGGATCATATTGGAGGTCCGGGTGACAAGCAAGGTGGCGTTGACAAAGGAAAGCGAGGTTGCAACCTGTTTGGTGCGGACTCCCGCCAGCCGCAGCGACGCCGCGGCCGTTTCAGTCAAGTGGATAATTCCAGTTAATATACATATAAGCAATAAGGGATTCATGCTTGCACCACGCTGCCGCCCAGAATAAAACGGTTCCCGCTTATGTGATGCAAAGTTTTGGGATTATGCACCCCTTTATTTATCCATGCCGCGACTACTTTAACAATAAATAGGTTATATTTATTCACCATGGAATTATCTATAACTTTGCACTCAAGATTGATATAACACTCGTCAATTAATGGGGCACTGACCCTCTTAGCCGGAACGGTCGTCAATTTGAATTTTTTGAACTTATCAACCGATTTCCCCGATACCTGCCCGCAACCATAGACTTGCTTTAAAAGTTCCATTGTGGGGATGTTGATCACAAACTCTTTCGTCTTCTTCACGATTTGAAAAGTATAACTTTGATCTCCAATGCAACAACCAATAATGGGCGGCTCAAAATCCAGCATCGTCGTCCAGGCGATGGGCATGATGTTGGGTTTTCCTTTTAAACTCGAAGTGATCAAGACGGTTGGTCCGGAGCCGAGAAAGGTATAAGCTTTGGATAAAGGTAATTTTTGTTTTGACATATTTTGATTATACTACTTATGGAAAAGAATTTCCCTAACCACTTCCCGGTCATCAAATGGCACTTTCTTTCCTCCGAAATCCTGAAATTTCTCGTGGCCTCTTCCCGCTATCAGAACGATATCTCCTTTGTTCGCCATTGGCAGCGCTTTTTCGATGGCTTGCCTTCGATCGATCTCAATCGCATATTTGTCCCGTACATCCTGACCGCCTGATTTTCTAATCCCCTCAACGATTTCTTTCACGATTGCCTCCGGGTTTTCTCCATGCGGATCATCAGTCGTTACAACAGTGTAATCAGCCAGTCGAACAGCGATCTCACCCATAACAGGACGTTTTTCCCGGTCTCTGTCACCCGGGCAGCCGAAAACCAGGATAAGCTTTCCCTTGGTAAACGGCCGATAGGTTTCGAGCAGCTTCTGCAGACTATCGGGAGTGTGAGCAAAATCAATCACTACGCGAAAAGGCTGGCCACAGTCGATCTCTTCCTGCCGCCCCGGAATAATTTTAACTGCTTCAATTCCCTTCTTTATCACCGCCGGTTGAATCCCCAGCGCCAATCCGCACTGAAAAGCAGCAGTGATATTATACGCGTTATGCATACCGATCAAGGGGGTGCGGATCTCAGTTGAATTGATTTTCATCGTCATCTCTCTTTCACGGATATCTATGCTGGTAACTTTGGTGTCGAATTCATTGTATTTTGTGCTGCGCAATTCATGCTGAGCTTGTTTTAAACCATAGGGAATGACCTCTCCTTTTATAACTGCGATCAGAGCCCGGTTGGCAGGATCATCCACATTAATAATAGCCAGGCTGTCTTCAGGAAGCATTTCAAATAACTTGCGTTTAGCCAGCAAATATTCATCCATAGTTTTATGATAATCAAGATGGTCGTGGGTCAGGTTGGTAAAAATGGCGATGGCAAAGCGAGAACCGTAAACCCGATCCTGATCTAAAGCATGCGAAGAGACTTCCAGCACGCAGTGGGTGAACCCTTGTGAAACCATTCTTGCCAGCTCCGCTTGCAGATCGGGAGATTCCGGCGTAGTCAAAGCTGAATTAATAGTTCCGATAAAACCAGCTTTGAAGC
>Ga0315277_10005377_pt1 | contig 16880 bp, 13 predicted proteins | sample YL17G05_15_MG_FD_203695 | JGI IMG/M metagenome (GOLD analysis project Ga0315277, IMG submission 203695) | Sediment microbial communities from Yellowstone Lake, YNP, Wyoming, USA - YL17G05_15 | ecosystem: Environmental > Aquatic > Freshwater > Lake > Sediment | place: USA: Wyoming | collected... | reverse complement strand
TTCGCATTCTTGTTGAATAGCAAGACCATGATTTTTGTAGTAATCCTTTGTTGAGAAATTCTGAGATTGCTTCAGATTTCGTTTTGTTCTTTAAGGTATAATCAACTGTAAATCTAGTACCTTCGAAGTCGCATAAAAGCCTATTAATTGCTTGAAGATACTTGGGATTAGTATTCAAGGTAGTAACAGCATTATCATAAGCTAAGCTTCCCATCATTATGTCGAGCATTTGAGCGCCATTTTCGCAAAAAACAACTTTCTCGCAATGAAGAAGCTTACTCACTACATATCCTGCAGTTAGAAACAATAAACCCCGAGTGTTTGAAAGGAAACTTCGGTGTCTTTTAGCTTTTATTCTTGCGTTAATGCAGTACGTTAGATTTTTGTTGAAAGCCTCATCTGCAATTACCTTCCTCACCTTTCCAAATATTGATTTGCTTGAATTAATGTGAAGCAAAATGCCTTTGGAATTTTGAGATAGTACTTTTATAGCACCAGAAATGCTATCGACACCACCTGAGAAAAGTATCGGATATTCAGATTTACTTTCATTAAGAACAGTTTGGGACCCTTTAGCTGGGGCCAATCTAAGAATCAATTCGATCGATTTTCCTGTTAACAAAAGAAACAGTTTTTCCAAATCTTCCTTTATTGTTTTGAAACAATCAACAAATCGAGTTTCCAGAACTAACTTGCGTTCAAGTGGTTCTTGGCATTCAATATAGTGTAGCGACATTATCAAGCTCAGCAGATCACGATGTTGCTCTTCCAATGGGAATTTTGCGCTTTCATCAATATTCATTCCTGAGAGCGAGAAAAATCTAGGTGAGAAAACCTCATTCTTAACCAGATCAGCTACCTTTAACATAAGCCGAAACCTTCGCGCTGTATAGCAAAAACGCCTCTTTGCATACCTTTCTGAGTGTCTGATAGGTGTTAGGATCCCTTCTAGTGTCTGCCAAAGAATAAATTCCTGCATCGTTCCAGCGCTCAATCAATTCATCAGCGAGAAACTCAGCGTAATATTCTATCTGTTTGTGAATCTGGTCTATTTCATTTTGTGGTCGTGGAATACTCTGTTTTTCACCATCGATGAATTTTATGGAACTATCGAAGTCTCTATAAATGTCAGCTTTCCAAAATGACTCTATATATTGTACAGCGACTGCTTTCAGTTCACTGGAGGAATCACTGGGCATCACTTGATTCCTCCCGTGCTTTTTGAAGGGATTTTATGACTTGTTCAAAAACTGTTTTCCTTCTGAACTCAGACAGTCTCTTGTCGGTCCTACTTTCGGCAACCGATATTGCCATATTGGCTATGTCTTCAGATGATCTGCTCCAACCCAAATCTTTAGCAATAGCCAAAGCCTCAGAAGTGGCCAGAATTGCAGTGGCAAAATCTATGCCGGCAGACCTCGTTGCATAATGTGAAATAGCTACCTGGACTGTCTTCTTGAACTCTTTTTCGTTCAAGCCCTGCTCAATGGAAGATTTAATCTGCTTTCTGCTAATTCTTGGTCTGAAGATTAACTTTCGATGTCCCAAGACATCTCTCCTGGGGGTTTAAGTCTTATATAAGTAGAATAAGCAAAGGATGTATTTAATGTCAGCCCCCGATGTCACTTTACCAATAAGCTCTCAATTCGACGCGCAACTCATTACACTCGGAGAATGGTCTCTAGATGATAGGAGATTACTAAATCACTGGCTAGAACAAGCTTATGCCGAATCAAAAGGACGAATAGCAGCTGAAGTAATAGCCTCATATGTAACAAACTGCTTAAAAAATGATATTTCGATGGAAGGTAGAATAAGAATAAAAAGGCTCAGAAATGTTGCATCGCTTCTGGAGCAACTCGTTTTCACGACCAGGGAACTCGACGAAAAATTCTACCGGGATCACATAAACCACATGCTGAAAGTAGCGCTACTCGCAAAAGCAATCGCGAGAAAGAAGCCATTTTGCTTAAGTGAGTCAGAATTGACCACTTTGGTTCTAGCATGTGTTTTTCATGACGTCGCCTATCCCCTCTCGGAATGCGGCAGAATTTTCAATAAAACCCTAGAGAGCTTAAAGGATTGTTTTTCGACAGCAGAACTTTTCACCAATGAATTGGTGAAAGAAGCAAAAGCAGACCTTCAATCCTTGGTCCTTCTAACGGGTGAAAATGAAGCTCGATTAAGAACTGCCTTACGAGAAATGAATCATGGCCTGCTTAGTGCAATCGAATTCAAGGTCTTTCTAAAAGATGATAAGTCAATAGAAGCATATTCTGATGTGATCAGAGCGATTGCTCTCCATGATTCAGATTTTAAAACTCCAATCGATGTGATAGATGATCCAATAGTTGGATTGCTCATCATATCGGATGAACTGCAAGACTGGGGACGTCCAACCGATCAAGATATGGTCGTAATACCTCGTATTGAAGATTTTGAATTGGTGGATGGCCATCTAAGAGGCGTGTTCATCGCAAAAGAGTATGGAAATTTCTCTCTTTTGAAACAAATAAGCTCAAAGATGAATAACCTGAGTAGATTGCACATAGATTCAAATAGACTAAAGCTCGATTTCAGATACAATATGAAAGGATTTGAGAAAATCGATCACAATAACTTCCAACACCTTCTACAGATTCTATTTAACTCAGTTGACAAAGAGCTTATGAATCCAGCCAATAACATCGACCTCTCAGAATCCGCATATTTCGAAAAATCTTTCTTTGGATTGGAAATAACTATGGCTGTTAAAGAGGCTTTGTATAAGAAACTCAAAATTGGCTCGAAAGAACCGATTTTTGCGAACATGAGCATTTATCTAAATGAACATTTATCAGAAATGATCCTTACAGACAAAGTTCTCGGAGAAATTGAGGCGATAGTTTTGAGTAATGAAAACGATAGTAAAATCTCAGCAAAGATAGTTGACGATCAAAGAATAATTAATGGTAGCATCTATTCTAGCTCGAGCCCAGAAACGATGGAGTTCTCCCGCTTCATAGCGGCTGAGACTAGATTCATCAACTACATGATTCACGAAATAGGAGGCTCAAAAGTCGAAGGCATTCCAAACTTTCCCAAACTGGAAGGTCTTGCTGAACCAATTGTACTAAAACACGTAAGAGATCAATTAGACAATGATTTTTCACTAGTTTATGAGAAATTGAAGCTAAGGTCTGTAATAGACTGCTTAAGGAATAGAGCTTGCTTCTTGTTTAAGTAACGTTCCCTTTAATAGCTTTAGTTATCAACAATAGCACTCTTACCACAATGAAAAAATCGGGATGCCCCTATTTCAAACGCACGAGAATATCGGGCGCAGTGATATAACTCGGAACTCTAGGAAGCCATTGAGACTTTTCGCTCCTCAGATACCTGGCAAAAAGCAAAGTTTCTTCATTAATCAGAGTCTCCACGGTCTGTTTGTTTCCATGCATTACTTGTGGCATTTCGATCATTAATTCAAAGAAGGAGTTCAGCTTCTTCATCATGTCTTTTGCCAAAGGCTTGTTCAAGTATTCTCGTTCTCCTTTTCTCTTAGAAGAGTAGTCTTCGCGCTTCATTCCAAAGTCTTTCTTTTTCAGGCTCATGCAATACTGGATAACAAAATCATCAATTAGGCACCTATATGGCTCCATCAAATCGCAGACCAGAGAAGGCTTGCCGAACTGTTCAGAATGCAAAAAACCCAGGTAAGGTTCAAGCTTGGCCCTTATTATTGCCCTGTGAACTTTCCATTTAAGAACCGCATAAGCCAGATTAAGCGTGTTATTGATGCCATCATAAGCCTTGAACGTCCTTCTTCTTTCGATGCCAATCGCTGTGGGCAGCAGTTGAAAGATTTCCCTAAAATAATTCTCCGTAGCGTGCCCTTCTATCGAAAGCAGTCTGTTTCTCACAACCTTCGGAGCACTTGTTTGAACGCCTTTCACTTTTTCCTTGATCTGGATCATGTCGTGCTGCCTGAACCCATATTTTCTTAAGACATGGTTTTGTCCTTCGATCTTGGCCAGCACTATTTGCTTGGCGATAAAGATTCCTTTGCCGTTTTTCAGAGCCTCGTACTGTGCGATTCTGGTCTTAACATGGCTTTCATCGTCGAGGCTTTTCAGAAAAGCTACAGGATTGCCTCTTTGCGTCAGCAATACAAGATCTATTCCCCAGAACGCACAGGTTGCCAATGCACCTGAAGATACAGAGTTGCCAATTTTGATCTGCACCTCTCCAATTTCGTTTTCGAACAGAGGATACTTCTCAACCTTTCCCTTCTCGTCTCTGACTATCAGGCAGCCTTTGCCTCGGCCTAGGAAAGATCCATAATCATCTAGGAATATCTTAGCTGTTCTGGTTTTCATCTCGATTAACCCGCGGGCTGGCCTGTTACGATACAGACAAAATCTCCTCTCGTTTTGCGTGACATAGAATTGTTGAGGAAATTCATCGGTCTTGAAGTCACATTTTCAATTGCTACGGGCGACGAGAGAATCAGACAACTCTTTGGACCCAATTCACCGTCTCTCAGAGAAAGGATTAAAACTTAAGAGAAACTGCATTCCGAAGGCATTAAGACTAGTGCGATGATAGCACCTATCCTCCCAAAACCAGAAGGACTAGCGGACCAACTGAGAGGAAAAATAGATCACGTGCTGATCGACAGGATGAACTATCATTATGCGGATTGGATATACAGAAAACACGGACTGGAATACGCGATGACTGAAGATTTCTTCACTCAGAAGAAAAAGGAGCTAACCAGTGCTTTTGAAAGAGGAGGGATACGCTGTCAGATGTTGTTCTAAACCACCGAAGAATTGCGGAAGAACTTGTTACAATAGAGCGCGCGCGTGCGTGCTCAAAGACCCATTGGAAAACACTTTGGCTTAGATGAGGTCTACACCTCCAGACAAGCATTAATCAAAACAGTCATAGACAAATCATAGACAAACCTCCAAACAATCCTCCTGTGCTACTATAGTAATATTGCAGCAATTTTGCCCCACCACCTGACAGAACGAGCGAACGCTGAGGGAGAGCGAACAATCAAAGATTCGTGAGTTTTAAATGAAAATAGTGACTATAATAGATCGTAGGCGACATGGAGATTATGCCCAGACCGGAATATGAATGCAAGAGATGCAGCAAGGTCTTTTCTATTGAGGAATATTCGAAAAGCGTTTTCTGTCCATCGTGTGGGTCGCACTTGTGGCCGAAACGCATCAAAGGTATATATCCTCGAAAGAAGGAAACAGGGATTGAGCTAGTGTCTCTTACCCCCGACCAGATCAATGTGCATACTCTGTTCGCGGAGTTCTTGCAGCTGCACGATTTCAACTGTGGAGAAGGAATTATTCTTGACAACGTGCCTTCATGGATCACTGATAGGAGAAAAGCGTATGCGGAATTCAGGGATAAGTTCAGCCAAGATAAGTTGGTTAACTGGGAGAAGTTGGGCGATGATTTTCGACAGTTTCTCTATTTCAAGAACAATTTATCGTGGACGACCCTCTACAGGAGTGGCTTAAAGGCGCTGTCGGACATCGAAAGATTATGGAAGTTACTGACTTTTGTTCAGGACGAATCTGTCGATGTTGAGGTGCGGGTTCGACAGGGCTTGCAAGGAGCATATTATTGCCAAGGGATAGGGAGAAATATTCTCACCGCACTGTTACACACCTTCAATCCTGACAAGTACGGCGTTTGGAATAGCAGGACGGAGGACACGCTAAAGATCATCAGACGGACACCAAGACCGATTTTTGATGCTGGGAAGAAATATCAGGCCATAAATAATGAATTGACCCAGCTTGGCGCAGAGCTTGATACTGACTTGACGACAATTGATGGTTTTATGTGGTTCATAAGCAAAAAAGTGAAGATCTTAGAGTAAGAAATACATACTGCGCCTTCAGGACTTGATCCCGTTGAAGTGTTAGTCCGGTGCCCGCGCTGTACATATCAAACGTGCCTTAATAAATGAGCGGGTGCACTACTTGAACTAGCCAGAGGCTGAGAGAGGGAAAAAGTTGCCTTACGCTCAGACATGGAGTGAAGAATTGGTAGCGGAATGGCTGCAACTGAAAGGCTACCTCGTTGAGCTCAAGATTCCAGCAACAAAAGGCAATGTGGGCGGGAGAACGGAGCCTGATGTAGTCGGAGTAAGAATAGTAGAGGACGGCAAGGTTGAGATTGTCCATGCTGAGGTTGGAAACTGGCCTATTGGAGAAAGCGGGATCGCACGGCTAGTTCAAAAGAAATTTGCCCCAGACATTCAAAAGAACATAAGAAAGTATTTTGCAGAAAAGCTGAACTTCAAAGGCAATGTTGAAAACATTACCTACAAGAAAATGCTTGTTGCCACTTGGCTTTCCAACCGAAGAAAGAAACAAATCCAAGAGATAGAGAAACGAGATCCCTCTCTTAAGTACTATCATCTGAGAGAACTTCTTTTGGAACAGATACCTCAGGCATTAGATGAATATAAAAAGTCAGCAGTTGGGCAAGGGAGACCGGGGCCTCCATCAACCTCTCTCTACCTGCTCTACTTGCTTCAGGAAAGTCGCAAGAGTTTTACTGGAGAAAAACAGAATACCAAGGCGTTCAAGAAACTAGCAGAGACTACCTCAAAAAGTAGGCGTGAAACACTCGCGCCCAAAACTTAGCTCGCGGGCTTTTGAGAAAGTCGGGAAAAGAGCGGAAGCAACTCAGATTTCGAAACACCTGATCAACACACAGCAATTCGCACGCGCCTGCGATATATTTCGCGCGCGCGGAGCACTTAGGAGTAGGAGTAGTGTTCTCCAAAGTGCTTTGCTACTGTGGCTACGTCTGTGATGTCGATTTTGCCGTCCGGCACGCCTATCGTTGTGCCTGATACGTCGCAATTGGCAGGTGCAGGAGGAACCTTCTGCCCGAAACACTTGGCCACGACGGCTACATCCACGATGTCAACTTTACCGTCTGGCACGAAGTCCCAGGCATTCGGCGTTCCCCCTGTCAAGTCTCCAACACCAGCCACTACAACCCAGCCGCCCGTGAAATTGTTGTCCGCCGTGTCGGCTTCGCCTGGAACAGGTTCCGCATGAGCCCACACTGTATAGTTGCCTTTGGAGAAGCCTGTAGTGTTCCATGTGCAGGTAATGGTTGTAATGGTTTCGCTTGTAAGGGCGACCTCTGTGATTTCTATCATGGTTGTGTCGGCGTAGAGGGTGATGTTGAAGTTTTCTGTGAAGCTGCCTTCATTCACAAAAGTCACGTTGACATCTGCATAGTAACCTTGACCAACAACAGACTTTGAGACTGTAATCTCTGTGACGACTATGTCATGAGGACCAACCTCCAGCGGGTAAGTAACAGTTCCCTGAAGGAACCCTGGAGGCGGATTTCTCGTGAAAATAGTGAGGCTATAGGAACCAGCCATGCCTAACGTATTTATCGTAGCATTGTAGAACCCGTTTCCTTGGTTTTGAGCCAAAATGGTTTCACTATTTATGGACAATAATACGTCGCAGTCTCCGTATGTGTTTCCTTCGTCGTCCGTCACGTTTATGCTCACTTCCACCTGTTCACCAACTTGAGGATTTGGATTAGAGAGACTAGCGTTCAGCAAAAGATATGACATATCTAGCCTGTTATTGGTCAAATTCAAATGGGTTGAGAAAGACTGATTTGCGTCTAGAAGCCCTCCCGTCACTATCGTTTCGTTTGCTGTACAATCCCAGTAAATCATAGTGTACGGCATAGTTGTTGTGGTAGTGGGAGTTGTGGTCACTGTGATATTATAGTCAAGATTGTCTCTTGCCACGATAAGAATTGCAGAATCATTGTCCGCGCTGTATAAGCCTCCCTCAAAGGTGGGCACATCTTCACCTGATATTTTGTCATGGCCAATTAACATCGTTTGGCCACTTGCATCGAAAAGCTGAAGCACCACTCTGTCCCCCGGTGGGTCAAATGCCTTCAACACCACCTTTACAAGATTCAAAACATTATTTTGCACATAATCAAAAACGAAGTAATCCAGAATCAGGTTAAAGAGCTTCGCAACCAACGTCAAAGCAATACCAGCCAAGCCGCCCGTTCTTACAGCGGTCAAGGTTATCCCTATAGCTTCAAAAGCAGATATGTAAAACTCCTTTACATATTTCCTGAGGCTCGCCAATTCTCGCGAAAAAGACGCGAAGTCAAAGCTCAAACTTGCGGTCACTGAGCCAGTTCCCCCTAAAATGTAGACCTCTAAGTCGAAAAGATTGATGATCCTAGTGATGGCGTCGAATGCTAGATCAGGATATAGTGTCAATTTTGCCAGTTCGAGAATTGCTTTGCTGGTTTCAAAAGCGTCCAGGTTGGAGCGGATAATCCAGAGACTTCTCCAGTGTCCGTCGGCGCAGAGGCTATTGCGGGCTTGGTTTAAGAAACTTTCTGACACCAATTGCGGAACATTTGTCCTTAGCCAATTTAGGGCTCCGTAGACGTTGCTGACGTCAACGACGATGGGATACATTAGCCTTTGTATGGGGGTCTCTTTCACTCCCCATTCATGCAACGCCTCCATCATATGGCCATAATCGGATGAAGGAAGCAGGTGTGTAATCTTTATCGGCAAGCTGACTGATCCTAATACCGTCTCAGAAGGTGCACTCGACTCGTCAAAGCTAAAACTTGGCAAATCCAAATAGTTTAGTATGCCATCGTTATCGTCGTCACCCCACGCCCATCGATAGCCGTTGAGTGGGATCATTGACGGATACTCATCTGTGTTATTCGTGTATATTGTGTGGGGCGTGTCGCCTATTCCATCGCTTCCCGGTTGGTCTTGATTTGGGCCACTTTTCTGGTCGATGCCTGTGTAGTTGCTCCAGTAGTTTCCGCCAGACGCATAACCATCATCCCAAGTATTGATTGAAGGAGTGCCAGGTGGAACTTGGTAGTCCGAAATGGCATCACGAACTTGCTGTACATTCGCAATGAAATTGTTATCAAAAATAGTGTTGTTCGAACCGTCATAGAGATGGATGCCACACCAATTGGCCACTATGTTGTTTTCATGTATGGTGTTGTTTGAACGACCACGAAGAAAGATGCCGCCATAGAAACCGACCGACATTTCACCGTAGTTTGCTGTTATATTGTTTCCATAGACATCGTTGTTCAAGGGACTAATACCCGTGCCTTGATCGAGACCGATACCATGAATTCTATTTGCTGTTATGTTGTTTCCAAATATGCGATTAAGGTAATGATGCCCGTAGAGATAGATGCCATAGCTATTGTTTTCAAAGTTGTTTTCATATATGTTGCTACAATTGGATTCGTACCCGATGATGCCACCGTAGTAATTTGCTGTCACATCGCTGTTAAATATGCAAATGTCTGAGGAATACCAGAGATAGATGCCTGCCTGCCAAAACCCTGTGACCCACGCGTTTTTTATCGTCACGTTGGTCCCGTACGACAAATCTATCCCTCTAGAACTTCCGGAGGTTCCTTGAATGGTGTAACCTCCTCCATCTAACGTTATGTCATCTTTCTCAACTACGATCCCATTTGTATCGCTTATGATGTTGCCGGTCAAGGCGTAAACATTTCCATCCCGTTGTATAGGTGCTGTTGGCGGGTCTATGCTTCCATCAGCCCTAATGTAAATGGTTCCACTTGCTTTTACTGGTTGAATGTTGAACGCCAACGTCAACATGCTTATCATAAGTAATGTGAGCATTATTGCTGAAACTGTTCTCCTAAACATTTCTTCCCCTAACCCCTATGAACGACTGGAGTTTAGTCGCATAAAGCACTTGTGGAGGAAAGTTCTGCCCTTGCTGAAAACTTTACCCAGATTAGCGTGCGCCTTTCCTTCATACACACACTCCGTGTGCGTGTGCGTTGTATATGGGTAGGTATAGGTAGGTGTAGGGGTTGGCAGTGACCGAGAGGTTGAGTGACCGGTAGAGTGAGTGACCGTGGTAGTTGTAGTTGGGTTGGTTGGTTGGATAAAACTTTACCCCCACCCAACGCAATCTTATATTTGTTGAATCGCAACTGTAGTGCTGAGGTTTACTGAATGGGAATCATTCAAAAGAAATGTTCAATTTGCGGAAAAGTCTTTACGACATTAGATAACAAAAACAAATATTGCAGTGCCCAATGCGCTAAAAAAGCAAATAAGAAAAAATAAAGACGTCTCAAAAAAGATACAGCCATCCTATGATAGATTTTTGAAAAGGAATTGACGCGACCGTATACTCGATTCCGATACTACTATGTACGTACCCTATTATGCCCTGATTTCTGCTATGCCCCCTTATCCTGACCTTCATTAAGACAGTATCCTGAACCGAGTATACTGCCCTGGGAATGACTGCCTTTTCCACGGCACGTCACCGTCGTCGTGGTTTGGTTGGTTGGATAAAACTACCTTTTTTCTCTCTCTTCTTCTTTACAAACGGCGACATACTTTACTTTTCTATCTACTTCTTACTCTTACTTACTCTCTCTTCCTCTAGAGATGGCGTCAGTCAGACAGTCTGTCACACAGACGCACAGACAGTCTGTCACATCAACAGACAGACACAGACAGAAAATAGCCCTTTTTTCTTTTGTGCGCTAGTTCTTTATGTTGTGCAGTTTTTGTCTTTTTCTTTTTCTTTGCATTGAGGGCAGAGATGTGACTTTGGTCGCCGTAGCGGTTTCGACATTCTCGCGTAGGTGTACATGGGGTATTGAGTGCAGTTCTTGCACCAGTGCCAGTTGTCTTGTTCACTTCCCTTTACAAAATCCACCATTCACATCATCGCAGCGCGCTATTTGCATTCATTTTTGAAAGCCCCGTTTTATATTCTGTTGCTGTGCAGATTTAAGATTTCTCTCTTTGAGATTGAGCGTGAAAGCGCGCGCTTTCACTGCTGCAGAAATCGTAGGTTCGTTCGTGTGCGGCAAGATCAGAACTCTCATTGTAAAGCAAAAGGAAAAGTACCCTGTTTTGTTATTGTCTTGCGATGAGTGAGACATGATAAGTGTTTATGCAAAAGAAGTGGGCGGCTCATGGTTTGGGTTAGCCTATGTTGGAGAAGAAATCGTAGCTACTGCTGTTGACTCAACCAAAGAAAAAACAATAACGGGTCTTGTGAAAAGCCTTCGTTCTGACGGTGAGTTTCAGATGGTTGAAGAAGGTTCAGAGTTTGCGGAAAAGACGATACTTATGCTGAAGGAACTAGACTCTGGCAATGAAGACCACAAATGCTTTTCTCTTTCTGCTGAACACGTTCCTGAACCGCTTGCAAAAGTCCTCAATGCTGCGGCCGCTATTCCTGTTGGATATGTAGCTTCATATGGCGCCATTGCAAAAGCAGCTGATACAGAACCTAGGACAGTTGGGCGAATCATGGCTACAAATCCTCTTTACCCTATAGTGCCGTGTCACCGTGTCGTAGGCGCTGATTTCTCATTAGTAGGTTACGGGGGAACAAAGAATCAGCAGGCGTTGCAAGCCAAACTCGCTCGCCTGAGAAAAGAAGCTCGGGGATTTACTGCAAAGAAAGAATTTCCGGTCAACGAGAAAAAACTCGCATTGTACCCAGTGGAGCACGTCATCACGAAAGCCAAGAAAGATGGGCTAGACCGCTCCAGCCAGCAAAGACTCTACCAATAGGAAACCATTCAATGAGATGTAGCAAGCCTTCGACATAGCAAAGACTTACTGACCGAAACCGAAGTGAAGAACTTCGCGCGCGCCAAAACTTGCTTGTAAGAAGAAAACGAGGGGATGTGAGGATTGTTCAGATTGTCACGTAGCTGTGACGTTGAAGGTTTCGAAGCCCTCGCCCATCAGTCTTATCGTATAGTTGCCGTCAATTATCGGAGTCACAACCATCGCTGGGCCTTTCATCATGCCCATTTCCGGCTGAAGCGCAATGACTCCGCTGAAACTCAAAGTTGCGTTCTCTCCAGGCTGCAAAACCAATGAGGTTCCTTTGTCCGCGTGGTCTTCAGAGTTTATTCCGAAAAGCGGGATCAGCGATGATCCGTTTGCTTTGAATGGAATTGTGTCGGGATGTATTCTCTCAGTGATGATTTCACGCATCATTCTGCCCATGTGGTTCTCGGTATCCCAGGTTCGTGTCGCGTTGAATTCGCCGTGAAGTGTCAGTCCGAAAATCCTGAAAGCCACGTTGCCCTCGTTCATTATAGTCACGTTAAGGCTCGTAACGTTGCCGTTCACCGAAAGCGAAGCCGAAGTGATTGTGACGTTGTTCGAGAATCTCTCGACAACCCGTACGAGCTTTTCTCTGTTGTTCTGTCCCAGTTCAACAATCGTTCCCACCTTGATTTGTTCCCGGCTTAAGCTAGTAATTATTGTAGCAGTGGCACTGGGGACAAGCACGTAATAGTTGACTAGGGTTCCGTTAGAATCGGTTGCCTGTATCTGCACCAGCGTTGGATTGAAGTCTACCAGCACACCTGAAAGCGTCTCATTAACCTGGCTGTTTGCGATAGACATGACCAGTGTGTTTGACAAAGCTGTAACAGGGTACAGAGTTCCATTAACCTCCGCGTTGACGCTGGCTATCGTGAACTGAACTTTATCCACTGCTGAACCATTTGGAATTGTGGTAGAAGCGATCGTTTGAGTCATATTCACCAGTGAGAACAAATTAACCGTGTCCGAACCGGGGACGGCAAGCCAGTCAGAAGTTCCATTCGGATAGACAATGTGGAGCGAAACGTCAGAGTACGTCAGATTAAGCACTGTAGTCCCAGCAGGCACAGTCGGAGGATCAGTCAGCATCACTAGAAAAGACGCGGCAGCAGATGCCTGATTGGGCGCTAATGAAGATAGCGGATCAGCAAACAAGACGACAGTGATGATGGCGATTGACACCAGCACAGCGGCCAGACCGTATTTCAGAGTCCACTTTTTCGTCATTTTCAGTTTCCTCTGGGCACAGTCAGCGGCACGAAAGGATATTAACCTACATTTTTGAAAACTCTTTCAACCCTGTTGAATGATGTTTTCAAGAGCCTTTAATCATGTCTCTGCTGACCGCTTGTCGACCATCTAGGTTGCCAGTCTGCGCCAGAGCCTAACTGTCTCATACCAGAACACTAGAACCATGGCTGCACAAACAGTCACCAAGTAGACTGTGAAACCTGAAGCGTTTAATGCTTCAAAGGAAAAGAATGCTACAAGAATGGTGAAAAGCAACGCGAAAAAGAATAGTTGAGGCACTAAGGCGGGTCCAATCTTCGAGTAACCCTCAAGAACCCTGTCCGACGAGTCCTTCACGGCCAAATACCTCCCAAGCTCATCCTGCATCACGAACCCTGCCTCAGAAAGCTTTCCCAGATGATAAGATGCAAGAGAAGCCGACGACAAACCGACCCCACGTTGAATATCTCTAAGCTCAGACGGTCCATGCCTTAGCAAGTACAAGTAAACCTTCAGCGCATTACCCCTGACTTCCTGACTCGTTGACATGCAAGAACATAGATGAACAACCCTAATCATTTAACAGTTACGACCGAAGCAAAGTACACAACGAAATCTGTCCCCAAGCAAAAAGCAACTCTGAAGCAACAAGCCGCGCGCTAGTTTGTTACACTTATTTTGTAACAAAAGTCAATCGTAAACTGTTGTTCCTCTGAAAGCGCGCTGGTGTGCTTCGCCTGCTCGCATTCCTGTTCGCGCGTGCGAGGGTTTGGGTGTGGTGCCCGCTAGTTCTTTACGACTAGAACATTGCAGTGTGAGTTGGCAACAATCTGTTTTGAAACGCTTCCCAACAGCAAAGACAGCGTGTTTCCTAAACCTCTATTTCCCACAACAATAAGGGCGATGTTTTCTTCTTTGGCAAGGATCAGTAGAGCTTTGGCCGGATTGGAGCCAAGTACCAACGATACATCATGTTCTACTTTGGCTTCATTCAGCTTTTCCTTTACCTCGATGACCGCCGTTTCAGCTTTCCCTTCCATGCCCTTCCCGTAGACATAGACTACTTTTACGAACCCGGAAAAGCACGTAGCAATAGTTATTGCTTCCTTGACCGCATTTTTTGATTGCGGCGATTCGTCATAACCAACCAGTATTCTGATTTTGTCAAACATCTTTTTCAAATCCGTGTCGAATATGACTGTAGGACAATAATACATTTTCGATTGGTTTCTTCTGAGTCGGAAATCTACTTTTCGACTCCAGTATCGATAGCAGCGACCAATCAGAATGGCGAAGAAAACTCGCACTTTGTCCTTTCTTCCTTAGCCTACGCTTTTTCCTAGTGGCTTTTTTTTTAGCGAACTGTACTGCAGTAACCGCGTCGAATTCAACCTAAAAGGGTTAATAAACCCGCTCACCGTAGAATTGGCATTCAAAACCGAAAGAAAAGAGCGTTTGAAGAGTGCTATGGAGTAGTTAAGAATGTTCTTAGTATGGATTGCTTTGGCTACCGGAGCTTTTGCGATGCTGATCGTTGGATACTTGACTTTCTCCATCTACCGCGAAGACCCTGGGACTCCTGAAATGCGTGAGGTAGCTAGGCACATCAGAAACGGTGCCAAAACTTTTCTCAAGAGACAATACAAAACGATCCTACTTTTTGTGCTCATATTGTCAATTCCAATTGCAATTATTTTCCGTTCAGCAGAAGTGCTCGTCTCCTTCTACAGTGGGGCGCTGCTTTCCCTGACTGCAGCTTACATCGGAATGAATGTTGCCGTTCGGGCAAACGTTCGAACAGCTAGAGCAGCGTTTGCCACTCCTGCAAGAGCATTCACTCTTGCATTTAGAGGAGGATCAGTGATGGGCTTATCGGTTATTGGGTTGAGTCTAGTCGGAATAAGCTTGCTGTATCTTCTTTACGGATACAGAGATCCCAATCTCTTGATTGGATATGGCTTTGGAGCGAGCTTTGCCGCTTTGTTCGCACAGTTGGGTGGAGGAATCTTTACAAAAGCAGCGGACATAGGCGCGGATCTTGTTGGCAAAATTGAGGAAAACATACCAGAGGACGACATTAGAAACCCCGCTGTCATCGCGGACCAAGTAGGCGATAATGTGGGGGACTGCGCTGGAAGAGGCTCAGACCTATTTGAGTCCATTAGCGACGACTACGTGACCGCTATGATCGTTGGTTGGAGCCTCTTTTTCGGAGTTGCCAGAGCAAACGCAATCATGTTTCCGTTTGCTTTAGGCATTCTGGGAGTTCTAGCCACTATCGTCGGAGTTTTCGCTGTCAGAGGTTGGAAACATATTAGACCAATAACATCTTTTAACATCGGACTATTTGCCGTCGCTGCAATCGCCATTGCAGGCGCATATGTTGTGTCAATTTGGCTTCTAAATGATGTCCGTATCTTTTACTGCACATTGAGCGGCATAGTGGCCAGCACAGCCGTGGGACTTGTTGTGCAGTACTATGTTGTCCCTGCTGGAAAACCGGTCAGAGAGATGGGAGAAGCGTCAAAACGAGGAGCTGCAATGAATATCATAACAGGCATAGCTTATGGGCTTCAGAGTCCGTTTTTGGCTTTTGTTCCAATGATCGGCGCAGTCGTGTTCTCGTATGTGATTACAAACGGTTCAATTTTTGGTGTCGTTGCCGCGAACTTGGGAACAGACTTGGCTATTGGAATAATTATGGCGGGTGATGCATTTGGACCTATCAGTGACAACGCTCAAGGAATAGAACAGATGGTTGGACTGTCCACAACAGCTAATGAAACATTAGAAAAGCTTGATTCTACGGGCAATACTACGAAGGCCTATGCGAAAGCTTTTGCCACAGCATCTGGTACTGTTTCAACAGTTGTATTGTTTGCCACATATAGTCAAGTGGTGGGACTCTGGTCAATGAAGTTGAGTCAAGCTTTTGTATTTGGAATTTTGATCGGCGCGGCAGTCCCGTTTCTTTTCTCATCCTTCGCGATTGGAGCAACAGCGAAGGGAGCTTTTGAAATGGTTAACGAAGTCAGAAGACAATTTAAAGCGAACCCGGGGATCTTGGAAGGCAAGGCAAAGCCAGATTATGATAGGTGTATTGACATTAGCACAAAAAATGCTTTAAAGAAAATGGTTTTGCCAACTTTCGTAACTCTAGTATCACCGATTCTGACAGGTTTGGTACTTGGACCAGCTGCACTGGGAGGCATGCTACTAGGCGCAACGTGTACAGCAGCACTTCTTTCATCGTTCTTCACCTTCAGCGGAGCATTATGGGACAACGCAAAGAAAAGTATAGAAGCTACGGGCTTCTGGATCAAAGGAACTCCAACGCATACTTCTGCAGTAGTTGGTGACACGGTAGGCGATCCCTTGAAAGATGTGGCAGGTCCATCTCTAAACATTTTCATGAAGTTGACCAACATGACGGCGCTGTTAATTGCTCCATTGTTGCTTTCCATCACTCCGCTAATAGCGTTGGCATAGCGCGCGGACTCGCCGGGGCCCATGTTGGAGCTTGACCATATCCATGTTTCGGCAGGGCCCTTCGATTCCTTTCCACCAAAAAAAGACTTTTCCGCAAAACCAAAAACTGGCTCATTTCATGTGGTTTTTGTTAGTATTTTTGGTTCTTTCCATTCTTCTCTGAGGATGCTGTAGAGATAGTAGTTTCTCAGTTCTCCTCTGTTGAAAAGGCATTTTCGCATTGTTCCCTCTCTCTGGAAACCTACTTTTTCTAAGACTCTTTGAGATGCTTTGTTTCTCACATCGGCTCCTGCTTGAATCCTTGCAAGGTCTTTAGATAGAAATAGGTAGTCAACGATTAACTGAACTGCTTCTGTTCCATATCCTTTTCCCCTTTCGCTTGGAGCAAAGAAGTAACCAATTTCCATCCACCTGTACGGCAGATGTAGCCGATGATTCATAAGCCCTATTTTAGTTCCGTCCTTCT
>Ga0315277_10005376_pt1 | contig 16881 bp, 20 predicted proteins | sample YL17G05_15_MG_FD_203695 | JGI IMG/M metagenome (GOLD analysis project Ga0315277, IMG submission 203695) | Sediment microbial communities from Yellowstone Lake, YNP, Wyoming, USA - YL17G05_15 | ecosystem: Environmental > Aquatic > Freshwater > Lake > Sediment | place: USA: Wyoming | collected... | reverse complement strand
CCCGCAGGAACACATAATGCCCTGTCTGGAACCTGTGGCCTATGATATTGCCTGCATAAATAATGGAATGGCTCCGGATGATGCAGTCGTCTCCCAGTATGACCTTCAGATCCCCGGGTTTTTTTCCCCTGGGCGGCTCGCCAATGATCACAAAATCGCCCACAACCGCGTTTTTCCCAAAACTCACTCCCGGATAAATATGAGCGTTAATCCCATAATCCATACGTCTCGGCTCCTATACTATAAATTTTTCATTGTATATTTTTCATTTTTCATTGCAAATTATTCAAGGGATTTCTGCGCGGCTTCGAGGATTTCCACAACCTCCAGCCCGTTGCGTCCATCGCTCAGCGGTCGCTTTCCCAGCTTTACGCACTCCGCAAAATGTTCCATCTCAATCTTGAGCGGCTCCCGGAACGAGATCTTGGGAATCAGGATATCCCCAGCCCTTTTGATGAACGTGAACTGCGCAAAATTCTGGAACGGAAACGGTCCTATGTCCCTTGTCAGATCCTTTCGGTCAATGCCCTTGTCATAAATCACGATCTTCTGATCCGTTGATGTATCGTCATAGAACAGCATCTTCCTGCTCCCTATCACAACACCCTGTCGGATCTTGAATGGAGAAAGCCAGCTCACATGGATATGCGCAAACCTCCCGCTCGGATAGGACAGATTCACAAAGCAGGCATCGTCTATGCCTTTCTGCAGGCAGCTGATCCCGTGCGCCTTGATCTTGTCCGGTTTCTCGCCAAACCAGTACTGGGCAATGGAGACGTCGTGCGGCGCCAGGTTCCACAAGGCGTTCACATCCTGCCGCACGCTGCCCAGGTTGAGCCTTTGGAAGTACATGTAATAAATCTCGCCCAGCTCCCCCTTGTCCATGAGGTTTTTGACATACCGCACTGCATCATTATAAAGGAATGTGTGCCCCACCATGAGAATGAGGTTTTTTTGCTCAGCGATTTTCACAAGATCCCTCGCCTCTTCCGATGACAGGGCAAGGGGTTTTTCCACAAACGTGTGTTTTCCAGCTTCCAGGCATTTTTTCGCCTGGTCATAATGCAGCCCTGCGGGTGTGGCGATCACCACAGCGTCAATATCAGGTCGCCGGAGAATCTCATCCAGGCTTTCCGCGATCTCGATCCCAGGATATGAATTCTTAATTTCATCTCTTGCTTTAGGATCCGGATCGCAGCACACAGTCATGTCAACGCCCTTGACTCCGGCAAGCGCGCGCCAGAGATTCTGTCCCCAGGCGCCATACCCGATCTGGGCTGTTTTCATTTTGTTCCTCCGCCCTTTCCTTTTCAACTATCAATATAAACGAATCTAAGACAAGCAGTATGGATCAAAGAAATCAAGGAATTTAGAGGTTAACAATGAACAATGATCAATGAACAATTAACAATTATCAACGAACAATCAACAACCAACACTTATTATCTCCTTCTTCATCCTTGTTCTTTCATGTTGACCATAGCATGAGTTTCATGTGTGTTAATATCCTTCATAAAATAAACAAGGTATTGGAAATGGGAATCAGATTCAAATGGGGAAGGATGCTAGATCTACTGCCGGATGAGCAAATACTCTACTCCGACCGATCCTTCAGGGCAATCACAGGTACGAGCCTGCCCAGCTACAGGATCAGCTTCCAGGCCCCGCCTTTATGGCTCATCACCCTCCACATCACAAACCGCCGCTGCCTGGTTGCGGCGGACTTGTTTCATCTTTTTACTCAGGAAATTTCCTTCTGGTATCCTGAGAGCGCGCCGGAACACGAGACTGAACTCATTACCAGGATTTCTTTCGAACAAGGGTTGTTCGGCACATGTCTTGAGATTCGAAGCCGGGATCCCCAAAGGCCCTGGTACTGGCTTTGTTCCTCCAATCTCACGCTACGGTTCTTCTCTCGAGATGCAGACCATCTCAGGACAATCATTCTTGAAGCTATGCACCCGAAGGAGAGATAAATGCCAAAGCAAAGCGCCGGAATACTTTTATACAGGAAAATAAAGGAGGAGACCGAGGTTTTGCTGGTTCATCCCGGTGGTCCCTTCTTTGCAAAGAAGGACCTGGGCGCATGGTCAATTCCCAAGGGGGAATTTCAGGAAGGGGAGAATCCCCTCGAGGCTGCGAAAAGGGAATTTCAGGAGGAAACAGGATATGTTCCAACCGGGGAATTTGTTCCCCTTGGCTTTGTCAAACAATCGAGCGGGAAAATCGTTCATGCCTGGGCTGCTCAAGGTGATTTTGATCCGGGAAAAATCAAAAGCAATACCTTCACCCTTCAATGGCCTCCCAAATCAGGACAATATAAGGAATTTCCGGAAGTAGATCGGGCGGAATGGTTCCCCCTTGCTCTGGCACTGGAAAAAATCAATCCAGCCCAGAGGGAACTGATCGAGAGATTGCCAATCAATCACTTTTAATCCATTAATAACATAAGGCAGATCAGATCAGCCACATCAATCACGCCGTCGCCATTGCAATCCGCAGCATCTTTCTGCTCATCAGTCATCCCGCCATCCCCCAAGAGAAACTCCTGGGCTGAGTTAAAGACTTGGGCGATCTCAGTGGGAGTTGGCGTTGGAGTCGGTGTGTGTGTTGGAGTAGGTGTCGGTGTTTTGGTTGGCGTGGGAGTTGGCGTTTTCGTTGGGGTCGGCGTGGGCGTTTTGGTGTGTGTTGGAGTCGGTGTAGGTGTTTTTGTGGGTGTCGCTGTTGGGGTTGGTGTTCCGCTTGTGACCTGGATGGAATCCACTTCCACAATGGAATTGACCACGTTGGAGCCATCCGCTTGAACCGTAACATAAGGGAATGAAGTATTCGAACATACAACCTGATGGATTCCGGGCTGTGTAATCTCCTTGTAATAGGTGCCGAAATCGCCGCTTACATCGGTCCAGCCTATTGTAACTATACCCCCCAATCCCACAGAAACGCTTTTAATATTAAAAATGGCGGTTGTATTGCCCTGGGACTGCCCGGTTTCCTGTTGATAGATCCCTGCATATCCGCCGCTCCCGTGTGCGAGAATCCTGACATAGGGATCAGGAATAGGTGAAGGATAAAACGCCACGCTGCTCCCTGAATCATAATAAGGCGTCCAATAAAGATCGCCATTTACAAATCCCCCATCCTGGATACACAGCGCAGGGAGCAGAAGATGAAGGAACAGGAAAATCTGAACAAATATTTTCTTTTGCATCTCCCTCCTTGCCTCCATTTCTCTGAATATAATATAATAGACGTAACATCATATAATCCGGTTGTCATTAAAATAAAAAAAAGAGAGATTTTTTATTGAGCAAAAGAAGAGAATGTGGTTGTATTTTTCTGAAATTGCCAGGTGTCCATTAACCGTTAAAAAGTGTAAATCATGAGTAATGATTCAGATACATCCAGAATAGAGCCTCTGATCTTCGAAACGATCTTGATCCTTATTGGCGCGTTCATATTCTGGTGGGAGAGTCGCATTGTGAGGACGCCGGGAAACGCTCCCCGTGTTCCCAGTTTCGGTTTGCTGACGATCCTTGTTCCCGGGATGATTGTGAGTGGGGTGGTGATCCTTGTTTGCGGGCTGATCTGGAAAGCCACGGCATTTTAGAGCCGGACGGTTTTCCTTTGCGGTCTTTTCATGATCATTCTCGGCGCATTTCCCTGGATTTACACAGGAAGGGGGGAAGGGGGAGGGATGCTTGGCACACTTCTTTTCGTTACCCTCGGAGTTTCGGGCATCATCATCACAATCGCCGGCATCCTCCTCGGAGGAACACGAAAAGGCGAGTAAAAATCAATACCAATCCCTGGGAATCCAGGGAGCCTTAAAGATCTCCTTGATGAAGAAAGGGATAGCAAACATGTCGAATCGAATTTTACAAGAAGAAGAGGGCGATAATCCGAAGAGAAGACTCCTGATGGATCGTCTGAAACGCTTGAAGAGATTTCTCAAGGAATCAGAGCGGCTCATTGATTTAATCCTTATATTCAAATGATGGAAGATTTGAAGCGTCTCCTTAAAAGGAACATTATTGGAATGGTTTGTCGGGAACATGAACTTGAGGAAGCCATAAAAAAATATTATGGGACAATGGAGGGAGAATGATATTCATTGAAATCAAGAATTGGTATAAAAGAAAGCCTGTATGGTTACAAGGCGGGATTATTGGCTTGATGATAGTCTTTTTATTTTTTCTATTATCCTGTTGTCTTCCCATTCTCTACCATTTTGTGATCCCATCTCCCAAGGAAGTGGGAGTAAGAATAATTTGTCATTTGTTCTATTATATTATTACCTTTCCATTTTTTGTTCCCTTATACATAATTTATTCTATTTTTATGAATATGTCTCTTCTGGAAGAGTTCCCATTTATAAAAGGCATTATTTCAGCCTTTCTGGTTTTTGTATTATATTTTGCATCGGGCGCTTTTATAAAGTATTATCATCATAAATTTATTTCAGGAAAAAATATTGTTATCAATACCAGCGAACAAGAGGGGATGCCCGGGAGAATGCACGATATAGGGGATATTTTCGCTTCGCTCGATAAAAAGAATCAAGATCAAGATAAAAAGTAAGATCCAATAGCTCTTCGATGAATTCGTTTTATATCGCAGGGGTAGCACCACTTGCCGGTGAATTTTGGCCGCATGTCGGTTTGCGCTGCCGCGCTCATCGCCGCGATGAAAAACGTCGCTCTTTCCTCGTCGTTCTTCACCTCGAAATCCATAATCTCGTTCGGGGGACAGAAGATCGCGAAGAATCCCGGATGAGCATTCCATCCACAATGTCCTGGTTCAAAGTGGCGGATGTGCATCCCTGGCTTTCATACACATCCAGGTTCTCTGTAAAAAACACCAACTCTCTGAAAGGAAGGGAGTGTCGCACAGCGGGATCGAGTCATCCCTCAATCACTTTCTCCGACCCGCACCTCATCTCCATTAACCTCTGCCGATGCAAAAACAAGTACATTACAGACGAATGCTGACATCCCCGTCCTTTTCAAACGGATATTCAGGAGAAGCAGAAAGAATTGTTTGAATAAAGTTATACCTGCAATTAAGGACTTGTGGCACAGATACAACACACATCAAACAACTCCGGGCGGATAGGGGGCACCACCCCTTTCTGCCCGAAATTTTTACAAACAATTCATTTTTTTCTTGCATAAATAAAAACAATAAAACATAAGAATTTCCGAATTACGCCGAGGCATTGAAATATCAGGTTGTTTTTCATGAAATTTACAACCTCAAAATCTTTAACTTTCGTCCTTCGCAATTCGCCCTTTTACGCGCCCGTTTCTTTGGAAGCCAAAGGCGGCAAACTTGAAGATTCCATCTTCAGGTCTGTAGTTCCTGTCCACAGGTCTGTAGCTCCCGGCTACAGGTCTGAAGCTCCGGGCTACAGGTCTGCAGTTCCCGACTTTAGGTTTAAAGTTCCCAGCTTTAAGTCTGAAGTTCCCAGCTACAAGTCTGTAGCTGGCGACTTTCGGTTTAAAGTTGGCGACTTCAGCCTTGTAGTCGCCTTGAATTTATTGAAATTACGAAAGGAGAAGGAAAAATGGCAAACACTCCTCCCTACAATGTAACGCAACTGATCGCCAAACTTCGCCAGATGGCGGCGGGCGTTACGGCATGGATTGCCGGAGGCGGGACATGGGAGGGTCCCTCCGCCGCCGACCTTACCGCCGCCGCAACCGATCCGCATCGGCGTCCGAGTTGGAAATTCGCTTTCTCACGGAAGAGACGAAGTATTTCTTCTTCGTCAAATCCGTTAACGCCCAGGGCGAATCCGCCCCGAGTAACTTTACCTCGCGGCGAACCCTATGACGGACCAATCCGGGGCGCTGAACCCCCGAAACGCGAACAACCTCGATTCGCCGTTCCCCATTCGCAAGTCGGCGATCGAAAGCGCCCCAAGCGGCACCAGATTAGATTTCCGTATAATCGCCATTAAGGGCGGCGAAGACGGCATCCCGTTCAGTGTTCGATGTCGAGGACCAATCGCCCGAAAAAAAAGGAGAGACAATTAGCCATGTTTGAGGAAACCATCAGAACGATTTCCGATTCCCAAGGCAGCGTCGAGAGAACGCTGCAATCCGAGTTTTTTACCCACTTCACGGGAAACAGGCGCGCGGCACTGGCCGCATGGCGCCAAGCTCTGGCAAAGAACCGAAACCGGCTGACTCGCGTCGAGCGGACGTTGACCGATCCGCTCTGGGTAGTACTTCTCGGCCGCTTCAGCAGTGGCAAGTCCAGTCTGATCAATGCCATCGTCGCGATGACGGGAGGAACTCACGAGCGACTTACAGGTCGCCACCCAACGGACAAGAACGCCACATTAATCCTCCATGAATCCTCGAACACCGGCATCTTGGACCTGCCGGATGGACAGCAGGAAATCGAGGGACTGGGGATTTCCGTGGATCGTCACTCTCTAGACCCACTGCGAGGGGTCATCCTAATAGACACACCGGGATTCTGGGAGAAGAGAGATACGGACTCGGCATTGATGCGTTTCCTGGGCCAAGCCGACATCATCCTGCACTGCATGACACCGGATTCTCTCCTGAACTTGGCGGATCAAGCCGTGCTGGACGAGCGCAAGAAGCACTTCCCGTCACAAGTTTACCAAATTGTCGTCACCAAGGTCCAAACCGATACGGGATACGTGGATGCGGACGGGAAACTCATCAGCGAATGGGACAAGGACTTGGGAGTGCTTCGCAACCGTTTTTCAGGATACACCAACGAACTCCTGGAGAACTCGCATTCCGCGCGAAGCCACGGCGTGTGGCTGGTTGACTCCAAGACAAGATATGGAATCTCTGAGCTATTAGAAAAAATTCGCCTATACGCCACCGATGGCGTGGACAACGTTCCGCGCATCCGTGCCCCAATCATCCGTGACCGCCTCAAGTTTATTCACACCAAGACCGCGGAAGAGGTAGTCCAACCGCTGGGAGACTCGCTTGACGAGTGCAGGAAATTGCTTTCTCAAGCCGAGGAGCTTCTCACGGAGGAGAGGAAGCGGTATATCGTAAACGTAGTTGGTCCCAATCGGGAGAATCTCCGGCTCCGAATTCGCGAGATAAAACATGTGGATCTCGGCGCATCCATCGACGTAGAGATCGCCACCGATCTGGGCATAGGTCCCCTGCTCGCCTTTCAATCAAGCCAACCGATTCTCCAGTTGAATGTCGCCCTCACCCGATTCAATAACCGGCTTGGCGAGATGGTGGAAACTTGGAAAAACACGGCCTCTTCTTTCCCCGAATACAAACTGGTCGAGGAACGCCACGGGTTGAATGAGGAGATCATCAACACGGCAGCCAAGAACTTGGATACGGATGTGCGCAAGGCCTACAGAGATTGGTTTGACAATCGGGATTGCGGCCAACGCCTACAGGCGCTTCTTGGATTCGATTCGGTGTTGGATGTCGCAAAGCCTGCTGTGCGCCGCTCGCCTCAATCACCGGCCCGTTCCGGATTGCAGGGCGAACCATCCAGCTCGCCCCCTAAGAGCGATGCGTCGGGAGCTGCATCTACGGAGAGTGAACCAACACACAATAACCGGAATGACGAAAAAGACGGCAAAGACGGAACAACCTCGAACGACCTTATCGGTCGAACAAGCAAGATGAGGGAGGACTTCCCTCCTCTGGTGGATAGGTTCGAGGAGATACTGCTCTCGGTCTTTCAAGAGGGGACAAATGTTATTTTGAATAGCGCGAGGACGGACCATGGTTCCAATCTTTTCGCCACGATCTTAGCTGATGTCCGGGAGGTAATCAAAGACGCCTCCGAGCAATATGCCCGCATGGGGCAAGTTTCCGGAGTCACCGGCGCGGGCGTCCTGACGGATGAGAGGACTAATACGATCGTCGAAAGGGTGAGAGACTCAGTGCTGCAGAAAGTCGAAGAAATTGTCGGCAGCATGCGGGAGTCATACCGCCTGGCGTTGGAACGCGCTCATTCAGAGCTACTCGCCCAAGGAATCGAAATCAATCTGACCGAGGAAGAGTCTGCCTCGCTTGGCGTCCCAGAGAGGCTGATCGAGCATCCGGCTCTCCAAGTGGTGAATGAGCAGTTCAAAGTCCAAGCGCTAACCGACTTCAAGAATCTGGCCGCCTATTCGAAGGATTCAATGGAGTTGCTGCAGAAAAACCTGATGAAGAGACGCGATGAGCTGCAAGATTTGCTCCAACCCAACACGGCACTGCTCCGCAACACAGCCAGCGTGTATCACGCCAACTCCCACAATCTTGCTCTGACAGCCGTGAAATCGTTGAAGGTTTTCGGGCAGTCCGACCACAGCCCCAACTTCTTTGAACAGAAAGGAATCGGCGGCGACTTGGAGCGCGACCTCACTATCGACCTCGCCCACGTTTGCGACACGATGGAGAATGAAAGACGAATCTCGCGGATACAGCTGATTGGCAGCGGAGTGGCATTTCTCCTCTTCTCGGCCGCCGAGATCGCTCTGCACGCCAACGTTATCTCCTTCTCATCGTCTTGGAGTGGTTCGGCGGACGGATTTCTTCGTGGTCTTATCGGAGTTTCGATCGCAGGTCTCCTGGGCAGCCTGTGGAAGACGCTCGGATTTCGCAAGAAAGGACGCGCCACCTTGGCCCAAAAGGCCAAAGACCAAATGGAGACCATATGCACTTACTCAAGGGGGAATTTGCAGGAGGAAAAACGGGGCGAGTTTCAGAAGTTCTCCGCTGCCAAACAGGCGATCCGCTCGGCCATTGGCACATTCGCCGACAGCAGCGTGACCGCACTGGCCAACAACCTTACGGAACAATTGACCAGTTCGCTCCAACGCCTGGCCACCAACTGCGAGTATGATCGCCGCATCATCGGCGAACAGATGACGCGCCAGCTCGAGGCCTTTAGGAAAAACTGCCACACGCACTTGGACCAAGTCTCGGACCGAACGTCCGAGATCCTCCGCGATGGATGCTCCCAGACCCTTACCGAGTGGGTGGCCGAAGCGAAGAAGGAACTCAATCATCAGCGCGAGAACATCGAGTCCATTCAGAAGGAAGTCTCCGACGCTGAAAAGCGCATGCGCAGCTCCTTCAACTTAGCGCCGTAGATGCGGCAGCTGCCCGTTGGGACGATGATGGATTCGGGAATAGGCCATCGCACAATGTCCGAAGCCACGGGATCAGCGATCTTGTTTTGGCAAGACGACCAAAGCAATAACCCAAAGAAGGAGTAATCAAGTGACCGAAATTGTCGCAAACATCGTTAATCAGGGCCGACCGGTGCCTATTGTGGCCTTCATGGGAACCAAGGGAGGCACAGGCAAAACGACTGTCGCCAGAACCTTCATCGAACTTGTGGCCCAGGGCGTTTCGCGGCCAAACGTGTTGCTTATAGATTCGGATGTTCACCATCGTGGAATGACAATCGAAATCGAAAAGAATACACCCGTCACCTGCAAATCGCTCCATGACTATATCAGTAGTAATGGAAAGGATGCAGTCGAACCGGCATATATGTCAGGGGAAATCCGGGACGCTTTTGGAACTCCCGGAGACCTCTATTTCATTCCGGCTTCGTATCCGGACTCGGACGAGGTCTTCCATCGCTCGGCCAGGATTGGGGCCGACGAGATGCTGCGAATCATCCACAGCGTGATCACTGAGGCGGTCAAGAAGTGCGACTGTCGGTGTGTCGTCATCGACTGCGGGGCAATTGTCGATCCTTACACCGCTGCCGCCGTCAGACTCGCTGACCGCGCCTTCATTGTCGCAACAAATGATGACATCAGCTTTCAGAACCTTGGCAGCTATCCCCGGAGCATCAGGGGATTCTACCCGGACTTCAACACAGCCAAGATGAAGACGATCTTCAACCGTGTGCGAAGTCATGATATGCTCGAACAGAGGAAGATGAGTAGTCAGCAGAACATCTATGCGTCCATCCCTTTCCAGAGCGCAGTCATGGATGGGGTGGAAGGAGTTGGAGAAGCCGAAAGACTTGCCCGCATCTTTCTGCGCAAACACGTGGGTGACATCGTAAAACGCATCTTCAGCGGCGACCATCAGGAACTGATTCCTGATTCAAAGGCAATGGTTCCGCCGGACTGGTTCCCAGTTTTGCAGAACGCCGACGGAATTCTCAACGGTTCGCAGATGAAGCGGAAAGGCGCTTCCGTCGCTTTGCAGCTTTTCCTGGGTGTCGTGATGTTGGCCTTATCTGTTGGCTTCCTTGGATGGACTACTTGGGAACGGTATGGAACAGAGAGGATGCGGAATGCCCAGGCTCTGGCGCTTGCCCTGAAGGGAGAGATCGCCTCGACGAACGATACGGCGCGGAAGGATCGGCTGCAGGAAGCGCTTCGCTTGGCAGAAGCGGTGAGTCCCCACGATCCAGACAGCCTGAAGGAAGCCACAACAGCCGCCTCCAAAGCCGGTATGGGCGATTTGCCGCAAGGGGCTCGCCTTTCAAGAACCAAAGAGAACTTGACCGTGTTGGCCGTCATTGTGATGGGGATCATTGTGGTATCGGGCTACGCCAAAAGACGCCAACACATTTTCTTGCGCCAACTGCTGCAGAGAATCATGAGAGACAGAAGTGGCGGAGTCTCGGTTCTTGGCGAATTGGAAAATAGCCGCGACGCCAGACGTGGGTTCTCGATTTTGAAAGGGATGGTGGAATGAGTGGAGACGCGAACAATAGGATCGGATTGCCAATCAATGTTGTTTTGGGTTGCACTTTCCAGCTCTGCTTGGTGGCGATTCTGGGCATTTCATGGTTCTCCACGGGATCCTTGAATCCCTTGGAGGTTTTTTTCGACGGCGGCGTCTTGGCGAAAATCGCTGAAGGCCTGCTCTTGCTTTTTCTTGCGCTTCTCCTGATCGCGTGGCTACAAACGTCCAGAACGAAAGACTTCCGCTGCGCGCACTGCAATCTCGGACTTGGAGACCATGCTGAGTTGGGCTCGGCCGTCAGATGTCCGAAGTGTGGCAGTTGGTTTCATCAGAAATGCTTAGAAGAGATGGGAGGAGATCCGCAGTCAGGATGCAACAGACCGGACTGCCGCTGATTTGGTCTGGATTGCAGGAAAACGCACGCGCTCAACGTTGATGAGCCGTTGTGCGCAAAGCGGGAGAACGAGACACGCGACAGGCGATACCTATGCGCGCTATTACATGGTTACACCTCTCAGACCCATCGCCACTAAGTTAATTTTTAAAGAATTTATCGGCGTATTCAACATGCTTGAATGATGTCCATTTTTTTCGTTCTTTGGAAAAGTCTTTTTTACGTCTTTTAGGGTTTCGTTTTTCTCTGAGTATGTCCCTCAGAATAACCCTTGCGCTTTTCAGTTTGCTCCAATCCGGTTCTTTTAAATCAACGTTTGGATTGGCATCTTTGATGAGGAGAAAGGCTATAAGGCTATAAATGTATTCCATATGAGCAACGGCTATTTTCACAAAAAATTTATTCTCCGAAATATCTTCGGGAACAATCCCCTTACACTGGAGGGCTGTTTTTGCCTGAATAACGCGCATCGTGGAATAGACGATGCAACAGGCATAGACTTGTTGCGCCACGCCGTTGGGATTGGCGCAACAGACATTATTAAGGCCCAACACCTCTTTGAGATCATAAAACATACGCTCGATACTCCAACGGAAGGGATAGAGTTTAAGCGCCATCTTCGCTGTAAGGACATGGGGATCCAGTTCTGTTGTTACAAGCCGTCTTATGGTATCGCCTTTCTTCCAATAAATATGGCTCAACCTCACACGAGGAACATTTTGACTTCCTCCAGCATCGACCAATTCATCGATCAGAACACCCCCTTTATACTTTTTTTTGCTGAGGACTTTGACAGGAATCAACTTCACTTCAGCGCCGCATCCAGGATGCTGGGAGTTCCATAAAGACGATCCCCCACAAGCAGGATCCCCGGGGGAATCTTTTTCAAAAATTCATCAGCCCTTTGAGATTCGCTGATCGCCGCATCAGGGTAAAATTCAACCATTCGAGGAATCCCGCGGAAAAGGTCATACGCTGCCTTCATGCATTCAGGCAATACCGCGGCTTTCATGTTCTGCAAAATCTTAAGTCTCTTCAAAATCTTCGCAAGACGGGATCCGTCAATGATCCAGACATCCTTATAGGAGGAAAGAAGAGAGGCCGCATCCTCTCCATAATTGGTCGGAGCCTCTGGCGCAAGCCGAGCAATAAATTCATGAAAAAGGCGATTGAAAAAACGGGGATGAAGATTCTGGCTTTTCTGTAAAAAGGCTTCCGGGGTGGCCTTGACTTGCACGCTCGTCCAATTTCCGCCAAAACATTCCTGAAGGGCATGGGTCAAAGACTCAGGCGCACGCAGGATCACTTCATTCCAGAACATAACCATAGCTTCGAGCGTCCACAAGTGCTCCCTCTCATTAACGCGCTCGGAATCAAACACTTGTTGACACAAGGAGGCCGTTAAATGGTATTGGATACGTCCTAATATGGGAGGGAGCAATATCTCTGTAGATTTCAACATAAACTGTCTCCTTTCAACATTAAACAACTGGAACTGGAGCTAATTGAAAGAATATCTAAAATGTTTTCAAAGAGCATTCAATATTTATCTTAGTGGCGATGAGGCTGTACATTCACCTGAACAGGAGAAGCAAGCGGCGGTATTGAATACCAGAGGACAAGACCTTTTACGAGTGTCTGACAGAGATGGGGCTTATATACCTGTAAGGAATGTCATGGCAAACAGCCTGCGTGTGCCTGAGGCGAGAGTTCCCGGGAGAGCAGGATGCGGGAAATCTGCACATCCGGTTCGACGAGGGGGAGGGGCGCAAGCCCCTCTCTACTCTACCGGCTCTGCGTGATATATATTCTTTTTCTTTCTATCCAATATCTAATCGGGGATTTGTTTCTCCTCTGGAGCTGGGGCTTGAGGCTGAATGCCCGGAATCCGCAAAATCAACGCCAAACGCTCCCTGTAAAAATGGTTCTTCAGGGAAAAGATCAGATAGGGGAGGGCAAAGGCAAAGAGGATCAAACTCAGAATCAGGGATACGATTACGATCTGGAGTATGATCTGGAACAGTTGGTCAGAAGGAATACCCTGGACAAGGCTTATGATTGCCATAAACACCAAAAAGAAAAGGATCATGATCACAAACTGCGATATAAACAGAGCTGGTAAAAAGCGGATCAGCTTGAATTTTTTCCGAACGAACATCCGGCTAATCAAAATACTCAAGACAAGGTTGAGCGTCGCCATTCCATATAACACGAGCATGAAAGTCCACTCGGACCTTATTTCATTTTTAATGAGAAGCAAGGATAGAATCCCCATTCCCCAGAAAATAAGGAGCGTCCTTAAAAATGCAAACACCGCGCGACTGTGTTTGAAAATTTCCGGAACCAGAAGGATCACGGCACAGGAAAGAACAATGGGATTCACAAGGAAGTAGAATCCCTCGATGAAAACTTCAACATGGGTTATGCGAAATATCGTGTTGATGATTTGTACGATGATCTCGCAAAAGAGCAAAGGTATGAGGATCGCATAAGTTCTCCTATCCCGTCTCAAGGAGATAATAAGAGTAAAAATCAGGATAATCCAGGGGAGATGCGGAAGGAGAATGTCCCTGCGGCTGGGGGCAACCCATTGATACGTGGCAGGATCGCTCTTGTCCCCGCCCAGATCCCCGGCTTCTGCCAATGCGATAATACGGATCTCTCCTGAGGATAAGGTTCTTGGTACTCGCCATGAGTACGAACATGTGCCGCCTCAGCCAAACGAAAATTTATCGGAGAAGATCTTTTTCTCTCCCCGATATATTTCAAATCGCGGAGGATTTTCTATATCAGTTCCTGATCCCTGGTATTCCTCGTCTCCTATTCCGGAAAGGGAATACACAAGGCTTAAACTCGATCTTCCCATAGGGGAGATATTGACCTTGCTTTTCAGGGGACCTCCCACACGGTAAACCATTTTTTCATCTTTATTCAGGGTGAATCCGTTTGGATCTGCGCTGATTTCTTTCGTTGTGCCCGGTTTATTGAGAAGGATTTTGCCTCGAATGTAAGATCCTGAAGGAATCCGCATCTCCGGCGCGGGGGAGAAAAGAAGAACCTGGTATTCCCCGTAAAGGATCAATTCTTTGATATACTTTCCAGGGAGGCTGATGATCCCCAAATCGGGTTGGGTTTCTTCGAAAACCGTCTTTAATACAATCTCTTCACCCTGTTTCTCGAACTCGCAATTGATATTGTAAGAACTCTCGTTGAAATGAAGTTTTTGGGAAATGGGGAGTTGAGTAAATGTGTGAAAACTCCCTGCTGTGTATGTTGTGCTCCGGTCTTTGAAACTCAAGGGTTGGATGGTGTACTTGTCATAGGTTTGTGTGTTTATTTGGATTCCGGAATAATCGATCTTGCCATTGATGTCGTCGTAAACGATCATCCGGGCTTTCAATCCCGGAAGATCAATCTCGCCCTGCCACGAGGAAGAAACATACAAATAGCATTGTATCTCCCGATATGTATAAAAATAGAAGTTCGCATAATAAATCACAGGATGATCTTTGATGATAATGGTAATCGGAATGTTATCGAACTTCTGTTCATACCGTTTCTCCGAAGCGGAGAACACATTATTCTGATCGTCCGTCAGATCCAGGTTTCTGTTGAAATCGATATAGAGTTTGGCTTTGCTTTTATTCCACGCAACAGGGATATGATTCTTTTGATCCTTCCCGATCTGGAGGATCTTGCGAAAGATTTTCCCCCTCCCCAGGTTCGGTTCTTTTTTGAATTCCACTTCTTTTTTTTGATCCATCTGGGGATAAACATAGAGGTATTCTCCGCTCTGGGCTGGCTTCAGATAAAACACGTGAATCCCGGGAGAGGAAGCCTCGTCGGATGGTGCAGGAGCAATCCCAAGCTGAGAATTTTCTGCAAGGGAGATTCCAATGAAAACCAGATACATAAAGGACAGAAATATCAGGATTTTTTTAACCATGGATTACCATCACACAAAATCTTGATATTAAAATGATCATTGAGACTCTCAATGTCAATGATTCTTTAAAGTCAGGGAGAAAGATATCTCACGCAGAGTTGCCCTTCGGCAGGCTCAGGACATGGCAAAGATCGCAGAGAATGAAAATATGATTTTTCTTTTCTCTCTGCGAACCCCGCGTCTCTGCGTGGTCTATATGATTCTTTTTTCTATGATTTGTTTTTCCTCTGAATCTGGGGCTGGGGGATAAATGCCTGGAATTTTTAGAATCCATGCCAACCGTTCCCTGTATCTCCCGCTTTTCAGGCAAAGGATAAGGAACGGCATAAGGCATAGATAAAGAATCAATCCCAATATGAATCCCTGGGAGATTGTCTCCGGAACAAGTCCGAGAGATATATAGTATCCGCTATTCCAATATAATATAATCATGAAAATGAAAAGAAACACGATAACGAAAAATATCAGTATAACAAATAGAATCCCCTTGAATAAGATGGGGCGGAATCTCCTTCGATTGATAAGAGAAACAAGGATCATTCCCAAAACAAGACTCAATGCAAAGATTCCATAATAAACCGCAAAAGAGATTATCTCCCGGAAATCTTCAGGTTCAGTGGAGAGCAAAACCATTATTCCCATACTGGAGAAAATCAAAAGCGATCTTAAAAGGATCATTATCCTTTTTTTATTCCTGAACGTGTCCGCAATCAGTAAAATCATGCAAACGGAGAGAATCACAGGATGATAATAATCATAAACATATTCATGCAGTCCATAAAGGGGTCCCAGGGAAACCTTGTGCAGGATGGTTTTCAGGATAATAAGGAACACTTCTGAAATCGCGAGCACGATGAGAATCATCCAGCTTTTCCGCTCTCTCAAGAATCCCCTGACAAAGAAAGCGGTGAAAAGAAACCAGGGGAGGAGGACATAAAGAATCCAGATTTTGCTGTGGGATGCTATGGTATATGTGACAGGCTCGTTTTGATATTCATCCAAACAGCCAAGCTCGCCATAAGAAACGAATCTGATCTCTCCGGATAAAGTTCTTGGTACTCGCCATGAGTACCTGCACGTGCCTCCTCAGCCCAAGCTGAATTTATCTGAGAAAATCTTCCGTTCCCCCTTGTAAACCTCGAAACTGGGAACTTTTTCACCTGGCATCCCACCATAGACTTCGTTTCCGATCCCTAAAGTTACATATTCAAGATCAAGGTGTTTATCTCCCCTTTTTGTAATCCTGATACTGCTTTTCAAGGGGCCTCCGACTTTCAGTTCGCATCTCTGGCCCGGATTTACTGTGAAAACATGATCCATATATCCGGTCATCTCAATTCCGGTTCTGCTCATTTGTAAATCAATCTTCCCATCGGAATAGATTCCTGCCGGGAGTTTCATATCCATGGAGGGGGAAAAGAAAATGACCTGGTATTCGCTTAAAAGGAATATCTGCTTGATGAATTGTCCTGTTATATGAACAATTCCAGTATCCGGGTGAGACTCCTGGAATCTTGCGTTGAGAAAGATATCTTCCCCTTTTTTTAAAAATTCATAGCCCAGTTCATAGGAAACATTATCAATGTGGATTTTGTCTTTGATCAGAAGGGGAGTCAGCGTTTGCATAGTCTCAATTGGGAGGGATGTGGCGCGATCCTTGAATGAAAGGGGCTTTAAATAATAGATATCATTTTCGAATATATATATGGGTCCCTTTGGGGATAGAGAGATCTCCCCATCAAGAATGTCCTTCACTATCATCTCTGCTTTCAGATATGGGAGGTCAATTTCCCCCTTCCAGGAAGAATTAATCAAAAAATGGGAAAGAAATTCATATTTGTCTTCAATAACAATATTAATATAATAAGTTA
>Ga0315277_10005375_pt1:0-15000 | contig 16882 bp, 12 predicted proteins | sample YL17G05_15_MG_FD_203695 | JGI IMG/M metagenome (GOLD analysis project Ga0315277, IMG submission 203695) | Sediment microbial communities from Yellowstone Lake, YNP, Wyoming, USA - YL17G05_15 | ecosystem: Environmental > Aquatic > Freshwater > Lake > Sediment | place: USA: Wyoming... | reverse complement strand
AAAGCCGCATTGGCACGACTTTCGCTGTACTCGCTCATGTTTTATATCAATGAGCGAGTACGGCGGAAGTGGACCCCCGGGCAAAGCCCGGGGCACTCAACCGGCGTTTTTATCCGCGGTTGATTACGGCGGAAGCGGATCCCCAAACAAAGCTTGGGGCCCCAACCGCCGCCCCGGCCGCCGAAGCGCGGGAGGCAGCAATGGCGGGAAAACGCGGGCCGAACGGATTCGCCCTCATCGAGGTCCTGCTCGCCATGGGCCTCGTAGCCGTCGTGCTCTTGGGCACGGCGGAAATGCTCATTCGCGCCGTTCAAATCCGCGGCTCGGCCGAAGAGAGGCTCAATCTGATCGAGGCGTCCTGCTCGCAGCTCGAGCGGCTGAAAGGGGCGGATCCGGGGAGTACGGACCTCGAGATCGGAAGTCACGAAGCCGCCGTCGATGCGGGATCGAAGGGAGCGATCATCTTAATATGGACCGTCGAAGAAGCCGGGCCGGGAACGTGGAAGCTCAGCTGCGCCGCGGCGGGCGCGCGGGGCGTGGGCAGCACGGGCAGCGAACGGAACCGTGTCCGCGTTTCCGTCCTCGTCTCCAGACAACTTGGATTTTGACATGGCGCAAGCCGCGCGGCGGATGTCCGGATTCTCCCTCTTCGAGAGCCTGATCGCCCTGACCCTGTTTCTCTTCATCATCCTGGCGGGGATCGAGATCTTCGGCTCGGCCCGGAAGATTCTTGGCAAACTCAACGAAGCCCAGACAGCCGAAGAGAATATCGCCGCCGCGCTCGATCGCATCCGGACCGACATCCGGACCGCCGGCCGCGGCCTGGCCGGCCCGGCCGGAGTTGGAACCGTGATGTGTCTCGAGGCCGCCGGAGAAACCCTCGTCATCCGGAGCGGGGAAAGCGCAACGCCACTCACGGCCGACGCGGCCGCGGGGCAGAGCGTCCTTGCGGTCGCGGACGCCCGGGAGTTCTCGGCAGGACGGACGGTCTGCGTCATGGATGGATCGAAAGCCGAAGCCGCTTTGATCGAGACGGCCGGGGAGAACAGCCTGAGCCTCGCCTCCCCGCTGACGGGATCCTACGTCCGCGCCGTGACTGAAGTCATTCTCGTTCAGAAGATCTCCTTTTATATGGATGCGGGGCGATCGGTGCTGCGGAGAAAGGTGGACGCCGGAACGGGCCAGCCGCTCCTCGAGGAAGCCCGGTCGTTCGCCTTCTCGATCGGTTCGCCCTCCCCTATCGTGACCATCGCCGTCCGTTCGCGGCTCGGCAACGAAGAGGCCCATGCGACAACCGTTCATGCCCGGAACGCAGCGCTGGCCGGCCACCGCTGACCGCCGGGAGCCGCGCCGTGAACGCGGATCGATCTCGGTCCTGGCCGTCTTCCTCTATCTCCTCTTCTCGATCATCGGCCTCGGCCTGATCGCCGTTTCGCAGATCTACACGAAGTTCAGCGGGTTGAAAAAGGACCTCGTTCTCCTCGGGTTCGCCGCCGAGAGCGGGATTAAACAAGGCTATGGGGACATGGTCGCACGCCTCGGCGCGGCCGCCGGACCGGCCGTCCTGACGGAAGAGGAAACTCTCGCCCTTGAAGCCGCATCCGCGGCGGGAAGCGGCGCGATCATCGAGCGGCTGATCGGACCGGCCGCGTCTCTTTCCGGATCCGGGGGCGACGGGTCGGAGGTTTGGGAATTCGGGGCGACCTTCCGCGGCGGGAGATGTGCCGCCCAGGACGGTTTCTTCGTCTCGGACGACCGGGGCAGCGTCGATTCGACGGGAACGCTCGCCTATCGGCTTCCCCGAAAAAAGGCGTCGCTCGAGTTCTCCCTGCGCGCCGCGGCCGGCCGGGTGCCGCTTTCTCTCTTCCCCTTTCTCATCGCCTCGGACGCCGGTCCGGAGGCGGAAGCGCTCATCCGGAACGACCCGAACATCTCCTTCGCCGGCGCGGCGAAAAACGACATCCGGCCGCGGCCGGCATTCGTCGGAGGTTCCGCGCTTCCCACCGATTTCGAGCCCCTGCTCAAGAAAGCCCTCCAGGTCAAGATCTTTTCCACGGACAAGCTGACGCGGGCCGAGGTCCGGGCGGCGCTCGGGCTCGAAATGGCCGATGAGCCGGTCCCCGAAGGCGTTTATCTCGTCCGCAACACGAACGGGCTCGGCGGGATCTACGTCCAGGGCGATCTTCAGGAGATGATCCTGGCCATCGAGAACGGCTGGCAGGATATCTTCTTCATGCAGGCAGGAAATGCCTGGATCTTGAAATTCAAGCCTGCGATCGGGCGAACAACGTTCATTTCTCCGGCCGCGACGGAGGAGTTCGTTCATACGCCGCTCGGAATCGTCATGATCGCGGGCAAGGTCGAGTCGCTCGGAGGAGGCACGGTGGACGAGTCCGGAGTTCCCGCCCGGCAAACCGGCGATCCCGTCCCCGCCGTCCTCAACGGCGTCTCTTTGACGATCGTTTCGACGGATCGCGTCGCGATCTCCTCCCACCTTGTCCAGGAAGGCGTCCGCTGGACGGACGGCATTCCTTATTTAAAGGACTCATCGTCCCGGCTGACGGTCTGGGCAGGCGGAGACCTCTCGCTCAATCCGGAAGGAAAGGAGCTCCATGTCCAAGGCTCGCTCACGTCCGGAAAAAAGATCGCGATCTCGGGTTTGGGCGGAAATCTCGTCCTGGCAGGCGGGCTTCAGGCGGGCGGCCTGGAGCTCGGCGCCAACCGGATGACCGTCGTCCCGGACGAACGCGACCTTTCGCCCGAGCGCGGCATCGGGGACGGCCCCCGAACCGCCGTTCCCCTGCTTTTCGTTCTCGGCCTCCGCCCGCTACGTTGGAACGACTGATGCCCGGCCGTCGAGGGAAAGGATTCACGCTGTTCGAGGCGGTCATTTCCGTAGCCCTTCTCGCCGCGCTCGTCTATCTGGGCTCGACGTCCTTCCTGAAGATGGCGCCGCGATACAGCCTGGAGAAAGCCGTCTGGGAGGTCCGCTCGGCGCTTAACGCGGTCCGGTATCGGGCCCTGTTCGAGGGCGCGTCCTACCGTGTCCGGTTCGCCGGGCCGGCCTATTCGATCGAAAGATACGACGAATCGGCGAAGGAATGGGTGCTCGCCGCCCGGACCTCGCTCGAGAACGTCGCGATCGAGTCCAACAACACGCCGGTCTTCACGCCCGAGGGGACGGTCACGGGCCTGGCGACGATCATCGTGTCGAATTCCTGGGGAAGTTACAAGATTACCCTGGCCATCACGGGACGGATCAAGACGGCCCGGATCCGCTGATCAGGAGATCAATCGGGGCGAACGACTCTGCCGCCAATTATAAAAAATAAATGAAGGGACGCAGGATTGTGGCCCCCATTTCTCGAGGCCGGCGGTCCCGTCCGCTTGACGATTCCCGTTCGCTTCAATATATATTTGTATAACAAGTCAAACACGGGATCGGGGTTCTTCATGTTTTGGTCGCGAACGACGAGCAGAGTTTGAGCCCCGGCCGGGGAGATCGAAATGGTCAAGAAAGTCGCCTACCACAATGTCGTCATCGACGTCTCTTCGGGGATCGGGATGTCCGCCACGATCACCGTCTATCTCCCCGGCACGACCACCCCGGCCAAGATCTACTCGGACTGGGACGGGACTCCGAAGTCGAACCCCTTCTCGACCGACACGGTCGGCCGCTTCTCTTTCTTTGCCGACCGGGGCGAGTACGACATCAAGGTCTCCGGAACGGGGATCACCGAGTACACGATCAGCCGCGTCCCGATCGTTCCCGCCCATGACAAGGACCACTTCACGCCCGAGGACTACGGCGCCGTCGGCGATGGAACGACCGACGACGGGCCGGCTTTCCGGGCCATGTTCGCCGACCTGAAGATCGTCGGCACGACCGGGTACGGGCAGGTCCGGGTCAAGCTCTCCCCGACCGTCTACTACAAGGTCACGACCGCTTATGACGGCACCGACGTCTTCAAGGTCGACGTCCAGAACATCCAGATGATCGGGCCGGGCATGAGTAAGCCCTGCCTGAAGTACGAAGGGTCCGGGACCCTGACCAATCTTCTGCACTTTACGTCCACCTGCAATTGGACCCATCTCCAGGACATCAACATCGAGGGTCACCAGGCCAAAATCGGGACTGTCGTCAGGTGGGACGGCGGGATCCTCAACACCTGCGACCGGGTCTACGCGCATGAGGCGAGCGCGGCCTGTTTCGACGGCTACACCTGGGGGACGAAGTACACCCATTGCGAAGCTATGAACGCCCCCAAGGGATTCGGCAACGTCTACACGTACGGCAGCTTCGATCATTGCTACGCGAATCATTGCGCGATCGGCTACTACGGATCCGGCTTCTACGCGCTCTATTCCAACTGCGCTTGCGACCACGCGACCACGGCCGCGTATAAGCTCTGGACTTCCGGAGAGTCCGGGAACCACATAAGTTTGATCGAGTGCGCTTGCGAAGACGCCGAGATCGCCATCTGGGGCGGAGGGACCAACATCGACGTCTTCGGAGGGGCATTCACCGGGGCCGGTACGACCGCTCCCGACTTCATGCTCTTCGAGGACTGTGTTTTCCACCTGTACAATCCTCGAATCAGCGCCTCGAACACCAACTACGTCCGGTTCAACAGCGGCGGATATTCCGCCGGCATGCAGCCGATCATCACCGGAGACATTCCGAAGTCGAAGATCTACGCCTACTTCACCCAGGGGATTCCTTCTCCGTTCCTTCTCCGGGAAGAGGCCCACATCGCCGACGACATCTCGGCCGGATCTCTCTCGAACTTCCCGTCCACGCTCCTCGAGTACTCGTCCGCGAATTACCGGAAGAGCTTCAGCTTCCTCTTCAGCTCGGACGCGCCGACGACTCTCAGCAACATGGTCGAGTTCAAGTGGGTCAAGGGGGCCGGCAGGATCTATCTCCCGTTCGACGACCTGAGCGGGAAGATCACCCTGGCCTCGTCCACCGCCGCCGGAATGTATCTTCAGGACATCGACATCGACGTCCACTTCCGCCACTACTACTTCAACATCAACAACATCGGGTACATGTTCAAGGTCCGGAACTGCCGGCGGATCATCTTCGAGCATTGCAAGTTCGAGACGGAAGTCGCCCGCTCGAAGGTTTTCGACGTCGACATGAACTCCAGGATCTTCATCGACAAGGATACAATGGACAACCTGGCGACCTCCGGATCCGGGACCTGGAGCGGTCTCTGCGACCTCTCGGCCCCGTGGCATGCGAAGTGGCCGATCTTCATCTTCACCGCGTTTTCGGACAAGCCTTCGGCCGGGATTTTCGACGCCGGAAACCGGATCTATTTCGATGCTCCTTCAGACGGCGGCTATCCCGGCGCGATCTGCACAAGCAGCGGCAGCCCCGGTATCTGGAAGTACATGGCTGCGATCGAGGCATAAATGGCGACCGCCGCCGCGATCATCAGGGCGATCGGAGTTCATGTCACTCCTCCGGCCCGGATCTGCCTCGTCTCGACGCTGGCTATCATTCAGCCGTCGTCGAGATCGCGCACCGCTTGAATTTGGGATATTGCCGGTCGCGGCCTACCGCTTCCGGAAAACAATCTGTCCGTCGACGATCGTATGGGTGACCTCGGCGTTCAGGATGTCGTCCGGCGGGACCTTGATCAGGTTCCGGTCGAAGATGGTGACGTCGGCCAGCTTTCCGACGGTGAGACTTCCCCGGACGCCGTCCTCCAGGGCGGCGGCGGCGTTGTTGATCGTGTAAGCCCGGATCGCCTCCTCGACCGTGATCTTCTGCTCGGGGAACCATCCGCCCACGGGCTCGCCGCTCAGCGTCTGGCGGGTCACCGCGGCGTAAATGAGATATCTCGGGTGCACCTCATAGAGGGCCGCGTTCGTCCCCGGCCAGTCCGAGCCGAAGCCGAGCGTCGCTCCGTTATCGAGGAGGGAGCGGAAGGCATAGGCGCCCTTGGCCCGCTCGTGCCCGATCCGCTCCTCCATCCAGCGCATGTCGTCCGAGATGTGGTAGGGATTGACCTCGGCGATCACGTTGAGGGCCTTGAAGCGCGGGAAGTCCTGGGGCCGGATGACCTGGGCGTGGATGACCCGGAATCCCTTGAGGTCGCGGCCTTCGTTCTTCAGCCGCTCGTACAAGTCGAGGGTCTCGGCCACGGCCCGGTCGCCGATGGCGTGAACGTTGGGAATGAACCCCGCGTCGAGCCCGGCCTTGATCAGGCCGTACATCTTCTGCATGTTCCCGTCGAGGAGCTTGGCGTCGTCCGACGTGTGCGTACGCCAATGGCCGAAGTTGCCCGGCTGGTCCGCATACGGCTCGAAGAAAAGGGCGCTATGGTTCCCCATGATCCCGTCGACGTAGCCCTTGAGCGCCCCGTACCGGAGGAAGGAGCTCTTCTCCTTCGTCTTGGGATGGAGCCCCATCGTGAACCCTTGCGCCTTGAGCCCGGGCCCCTCGGTCAGGTCGGGCCGCAGCCAAACCCGGCAGCTCAGCTCGCCATTCTCCTCAAGCTCGATGAACCGCTTCGTCTGCTCCGGAGTGGCGATGTCGTGGATCTCGGTGATCCCGGATTGCCTGAGGACCTTGAGGGCGGCCCGGTTTTCGTCGAGCAGCCGCATGTCGGATTTCGGCAGGACGGCCTTGCGGAGCGCGTCGTAAGCCGGCGAGGGCCGGAAGATGATCCCGGTCGGAAGGCCGTCCGGCCCGATCTCCATGCCCTGCATCCGCGCTTTTTCGAGCTTCGCGTCAGTCAGCGCCCGCGTGTTGGCCAGCCATTCCTTGTTATCGAACCGGCTGAGGAAGCAGGGATGGTTCGGCGTAAGGTCGTCGATCATCGCCCGGTTCGGCCGCCAGGGAGCCTTGGCTGCTTTGGCGGTCTGTCCCGCGTCGCCGGCGGCCCATTGCTCATAGGCCCCCCACATGCCATCGGTGATCCACTCGTCGTCGTCCAGGAGATTGACCACGCGCTGGATCTCCTTGCGCAAGCCGAGGACGTCCGAAACCATGAGCAGGTTGGCGTCCTCGAGGAGCGCTCCGGCCGAATCGAAGTGGACGTGGCCGTCGATGAGGCCGGGCAGGACGAACTTGCCCTCGAGGTCGATCACCCGGGTTTTTTCGCCGACGTATTTCCGGGCTTCCTTGTCGGAAGCGCAAACGGCCGTGATCTTGTGATCGGTGATCACGAGCGCTTTCGCTACGGGAAAGGCGGGATCGACAGTATAGATATCGCCATTGAGCAGGACAAGCGTCGCCGGCGCGGACTTCTTTCCGCACCCGCTCGCGGCGAAAACGACGGCGAGGATGATCGCGGCGGCCAGGACGATTCGGGACTGGTGATGGCGCATGGGACCTCCCTGAGGCCGGATTATATCATTTTCGGGTTTGAAAACCGCCCGGCAATTGCGATATAAATGTCCCATCTTGGCATCGCATCGCCAACTTGGAGGAGTCCACCCATGAAACGCGCGATCTTGTCCGCCTTCCTCTGCTTTTCCTTCCTGTGCGGAGGTGTATTCGCCCAGGAGCCTTACAAGCTCCCGCCCAAGAACGTCCTCGATATTCTCGACGCCCCGCCGACGCCGCGCGTTTCCCTGAACCGCGCCCGCGACATGATGCTCCTGACCGAATCCGAAACCATGCCCTCGATGTCCTACCTGTCCATGCCCATCCTCCGGCTGGCCGGCCTCCGCATCACCCCCGGCAACAACAGCCGCCAGGTCCTGAGCTTCAGCACGGGCTTGTCGATCAAGACGCTCAAGGACGGCCAGGTCCGGAAGATCGAGCTCCCGGCCGGGATCAAATTCACCGGCGGCTCCTGGTCGGACGACGGACGGTCCATCTCCTTCGCCCGCTATCTCGACGACGGCGTCGAGCTCTGGATCGTCGACGTCGCGACGGCCAAGGCCCGCGCCCTGACGGGCCCCGTCCTGAACATGGTCCTCGGCGGGGCCTCCTGGATGCCCGACAACCGCCATCTCCTCGTGGATCTCATCCCCGAAGGCCGCGGCCCGGCGCCCCAGGCGCCGCGCGTTCCGATCGGCCCCGAAGTCTACGTCTCGGGCGGCAAGGCCACCCAGGTCGCGACCTATCAGGACCTGCTCAAGACCGCCATCGACGAGAAGGTCTTCGAATACTACGCCACGGCCCAGCCGGCCGAAGTCGACATCGCCACGGGCGAGGTCCGCAAGATCGGCCAGCCGGGGATCTTCAATCTCTCGCCCTCGCCCGACGGGAAATATTTCCTGGTCAGCCGGACGAAGCGGCCTTTCTCCTACAGTGTCCCCTTCTCGGATTTCGCCCACACCTATGAGATCTGGGACGCCAACGCGAATGTGCTCAAGGTGATCGCCGACGTCCCCGTGGGCGAAGGCATCCCGATCAACGGAGTCGAGACCGGCCCCCGCTCGCCGAACTGGCAGGGGCTCAAGCCGTCCACGATCTACTGGATCGAGGCCCTCGACGGCGGCGACCCGGAGAAGGACGTCCCCTTCCGCGACAAGGCCATGGTCCTCCCCGCCCCCTTCACCGCCGAGCCGAAGGAAGTTTTCAAGACCCAAAACCGCTTCGGCGGATTCACCTGGTTCGCCACGCCCGGACAGGTCCTCGCCTCGGAATCCAACTGGAAGAAACGGTGGCGGACGACCTGGATGACCGACATCGACAAGCCCGGGACGGAGCCGAAGAAAATCTTCGACCTGAACACGCAGGACGCCTACAACAATCCCGGCTCGCCGATCATGACCCAGACCCCGGCCGGCGACCGCGTCATCCTCCAGGACAAGAATCTGATCTACCTCTCCGGTGCCGGCGCCTCGCCCAAGGGCGACTACCCCTTCATCGACACGATGGATCTCAAGACCGGGGTGAAGAAACGCATCTGGCAATGCCCGGACGGAAAATACGAGTCTTTCGTCGGCTTCGCCGGAGAGGACAAGACCAAGATCATCCTCAGCCACGAATCCAAGACCGAAGTCCCCAGCTACATCCTCTACGACCTCAAGTCCAAGAAAGCAACGAAGCTGACCGACTTCGCCGATCCGGCGCCCCAGCTGACCGCGGTCAAGAAGGAGCTCATTAAGTACAAGCGCGACGACGGGATCGAACTCTCCGGTACGCTCTATCTCCCCGCCGACTACCAGCCCGGTACGCGGCTCCCCGCCGTCGTCTGGGCCTACCCGATGGAATACGGCGACGCTTCGACCGCCGGCCAGGTCCGCGGCTCGGTCAACCGGTTCACCTTCTACCGGGGGACGTCGCAATTGTTCTTCGTCACACAGGGCTACGCCGTCCTCGATAACGCCACCATGCCCGTCGTCGGCGACGTCAAGACTGTGAACGACACGTTCGTCAAGCAGATCGTGGCCAACGCCCAGGCGGCCATCGACAAGCTCGACCAGATGGGTGTCGCCGACCCGAAGCGCGTCGGCGTCGGCGGCCACAGCTACGGCGCCTTCATGACAGCCAACCTCCTGGCCCACTGCAACCTGTTCGCGGCCGGCATCGCCCGCAGCGGCGCCTACAACCGCACCCTCACGCCGTTCGGGTTCCAAAGCGAGAGGCGGACTCTCTGGGAAGCGCGGGACACCTACATCAACATGTCCCCCTTCATGTTCGCCAACCAGATCAAAACGCCGATCCTGATGATCCACGGGATGGCCGACAACAACTCCGGGACGTTCCCGATCCAGTCCGAGCGCCTCTTCGCCGCCCTGAAGGGATTCGGGGCCACGGTCCGCTTCGTCTATCTGCCCTTCGAGAGCCACGGCTACAGCGGCCGCGAGTCCGTGCTGACCGTGCTCGCCGAGATGATCGAGTGGTTCGACACGTACGTCAAAAACAGGAAGTGAACGGGGTGCTTAGGAGGGCTTTTCCACAAAAATTGTGCATAAGTATGTGGAAAAGCCCCCACCACCGAGGCTTAAGAATGGAAAACTCCGTCAGTTTGCGGGCCTTGCACAGATTCTGGGCAGGGGGAGGCGCGGTTCTCCTCCTCACCCTCCTCGTTTTTCCGCTTTCCTGCTCCGCGGCGGACCCGTCCGCGCCGCCGGAAACTGCGCAATCGTTGGAGCGGCGGCTGCATATCCTGATCTCGAACGACGACGGCGTCGACGCACCGGGAATCATCGCCCTCGTCCGGGAGCTGTCCAAGATCGCAACAGTAACCGTGGCCGCGCCCGCCCAGAACGCGAGCGGCGCGAGCCACGGCATGACGTTCACCGATCCGATCTTCGTCAGCGAGTCCGTGAAGGACGGAGTCAGGTGGTTCGGGATCCGGGCGACGCCGGCGACCTGCGTCCGTCTCGCCCTCGAATCGCTCCTCGCCGAAAAGCCCGATTTCGTCCTGACCGGGATCAACAAGGGCGAGAACCTCGGCCTGGTCACCTACTATTCTGCCACACTCGGCTCGGCCCGCGAAGCCTCCTTCAGCGGCATCCCCTCGGTCTCCTTTAACCTCCAATCGGGGCCCATAATGGACTACGCCGTAGCCGCGGAATTCGCCGTCGCGATCGTCCGGGCCCTTGCGAAAAATCCAATCAAATCCGGCTTTTTCCTGAATGTCAACGTCCCGAACCTGACGAAGGACAAGATCAAGGGGGCGATCGTCGTCCCGGTCGATCCCCAGCCGCCTTTCGAACGCTACGAGAAGCGGACAACGCCCAACGGCAAGACGTATTATTGGAATACTTACAAGCCGCTCGTCGCCGGGCCGGAGAAGACCGACGTCTGGGCCATCCGCAACGGTTACATCTCGATCTCGCCGCTCTCGATCGATCCGACCGATCGCGCGGCGCTCAAAGCGCTCGAATCCCTGAAGCTCGAAGGTTGGAAGTAATAAGTCATAATTTCAAGGAGGGAATCTTATGGACAAGAAGGACGAGAACGGGAATCATTCTGTGAGCTTCTCCGAAGACGGGGCCTCGGCCGGCCTCTTCGCCCGCCGCGACTTCGTCAAGTATCTCCTGGCCGGCTCGGCCCTCTCGATCGCCGCGATCGAGAAGCTGAACGCCGGGGTGTACCAAGCCATCACGTCGCTCAACCAGAAGTACGTCGAGGACATCTCGCCCGACGGGACCTACTGGGACGAGATCCGCAAAATGTTCCTCTTCGAGAACAAGCTCATCATGATGAACAACGGCACGCTCGGCCCCATGCCGAAGCCGGTGTTCAACACATTGATGCGCTACTTCCGCATCCAGGCGACGAATCCCTACGACCTCTACAACTTCGTCCCCGGCGGAAAAGAAGGCATCCGGACGAAGCTCGCCGCTTTCGTCGGCGCGTCCCCCGACGAGGTCTCGTTTTCGAGCAACACGACCGAGGGTTTGAACCTGGTGGCCAACGGTCTCGACCTCAAGGAGGGCGACGAGGTCATCGTCTCCAACCTCGAGCATCCGGGCGCGATTAACCCCTGGAACCTCAAGGCCAAGCGGACCGGCGTGAAAATTGTTCAGGTCCCCTTCAGCACTCCCGCCCAAAGTGTGGAGCAGATCGTCAACCCATTCGCCGCCGCCGTCACGCCCCGGACCAAGATCATCGCCGTCGGCCACACGGTCTTCATCACCGGCCAGATCACCCCTCTCAAGGAGCTGAGCAAGATGGCCCACGAGAAGGGCGTCCTGGTCATGGGCGACAGCGCCCACGGCATCGGCATGCTCAGCCTGGACATGCACGCGATGGGGGTCGACTTCTTCGCCTCGAGCCCCTACAAGTGGCTGGGCGCCCCGGCCGGCATCGGCCTCTTCTACGTCCGCAAAGAGGCCCAGGCCAAGCTCTGGCCGACCATCGTCTCCTCCGGCTGGGAAGTGGACAACGCCCGCAAGTATGATCCCCAGGGCCAGCGCGCGGACGCGATGGTTTACGCCCTGGGCGAGGCCATCGACTTCGCCAACCGCATCGGCAAGGAGCGGATCGAGCGCCGGATCAAGGCCCTGGCCGCCTATTTCAAACAGGGCCTGGCCAAGATCCCGGGGGTGACGATCAACACCCCGACCGACCCCTACCTCAGCGCCGGCCTGACGGCGTTCCTCGTGGACGGAGTGGATAGCCAGAAGATCGTGGATTACGTCTTCGAGAAATACAATCTGGTCGTCCGGACGATGGGCGGGTTCGGCGCGGGGAAACCTGCCCTCCGGGTTTCGACGCCGATCTACATCTCGACCAGAGAGATCGACATGCTCCTCGAGGGCGTGGCCACGCTCGTCCGGCACAAGGTCTGATTTTTCGCTCCTCTGGCCAGCGCCTGATATATTGGATTGACCGTCTGGAAAATTGCTATAGGTTGAGTTCCTAAGTTTTTAATTGCCTTGAGGGTTGACGCAATGGGCCAACAATGGGTTTGGATTAAAACGAATACGCCTCCGAAGAACGCGATCAGCAAAGCCGCCAAAGTGGGGCTGCTGGCGCTAGTCCAGACGTTCTTGGATGAACATTACAAATCCCATATTCCACCACCGCCTAAGGATCGGAATTGCAATTATGTCATTGATTATAAGGTGAAATGGCGCGGGCCCTATATTTACTTTATAGCCAAATACGCCTGCCCTTTCCCAAATTCCATATCGTCTGAATTCGACGTTGCGTTCGCGAGACTTGGCTGTTTTAGCAGGGATCGCTTCAATCTTTGGGCGCGCCGACATAATGACCAGTGGCTCATTATCGAATCTGACCTGACTCTCGAGGAGTGTTTCAACTGCATGAAAGAGAATCCATGGTTCGATCTCTGATTATCATCTGTGGCTGCCTATGACTGGATTTTTTCCGGAGGACCTAAATGCAAGAACAAAAGCCATGTGAAAGTTGCGGCAAGCTCGTAGCGCCGCACGAGTCGGTCAATCTCGGCTCAATCAAAAATGGTTATCGTCATCTATGCATGGCGTGTACGAACTCGGAAATAGCTAAACACGCTGGCGTGGCTTTCAAGCATCCGGAATATCTACCAATGACCCTTACTGATATCGAAGGGGTTGAGCACACATTTCATTTCAACACGCGGTTCCTCGGCGATAGGGTCGCGATCTCTGCCTTAGAAATCAAGAATGGTGAGCACCGTGGATATGAGTCTGAGGTCATAGGCGACGATCCCGAAGAGGACACCCTTGATCTTTTCCGACGTTTATTTGACAGGATGCAACGATCTCTATTGCGACGCCATTTAGGAACTGATGAATACGGCCTTCATATCGCCGAGCCAAACATTATCCGAGCGAGGATCTCCTATGATCAAGAGAATCCTGATAACGGGCCCCTTTTAGTAATCGACGGAAAGGAAGTACCCTGGGACGAATTCGGCCGTATGTTAATGACTTTCGAGGGTTTTCAATTTAAGATGGAAATATACGACATTAGCGAAGAGCGATAAACTTATTGTTGAATTTAACCTTCCTCTTTCTACGCCCCTCATTGCCCCTCTCTACCTCGCCTTGGTTGTTCTGTATCCGCATTTATAAATCGTTATTCGGCCGCCCGGCGCCGCTCTCCGTTTTCACAGAGACGAGTCGCAGATTATCGAGAGGCCTGGTAACTGACGAGGGGCCAAAACCACACCTTGTATTCGCCGGTTTTTCTCGGGTCAGTTAGCCCGGCTTCACGCATCAGGTCGAAAATTTGCTCCTCAGTGCAGAACTCAAAACGCTGGGTGCGCTTAAACAGACGCCAGAAAGAGAAACCGAAGGGCGCCTTCGCCATATCGACGAGATGAAACGAGCCGCCGGGCCTCAGCACGCGGCGCACTTCGCCGAGCGTTGTTTCTTTCTCCTCGCGCGGAAGAAGGCTGAAAATGTTGCAGAACAAGCGGTCGAAGGAGGCGTCGGCATAGGGAAGTTGGTCCGAAAAACCCCGGTCGAAGTGGATCTCAACGCCGGCGCGTTCGGCTTTGCGTGTTGCGCGGGCGAGCACCCCAGGATCGGGATCGAGTCCGACGACGGCGATGCTTGGATGAAGCTGCTGGATGAGCACGGCCAAAGTGCCGGTACCGCAACCGATATCGAGGAAGCGCTGGCCGGGCGCAAGCTCCATCCGCTCAACAAACGCACTCCAGATCGCGTCACCGCCCAGCAACTTGGCCAACGGATCGTAAATGGGCAAAGCCCAGTCCAGTCCTGCCGCCGGGAAGTATTTCCTGCGAGAAGCCATGGTCACTCATCGTTTCAAGCGGGCGAGTCACTCTTCACTGATTATGCGCTCACCTCACGGCCAATCCTCGCTTGAGAGCGCATATTTGGGCGGGTGGCACACTCATTGCAGTATTTGGAATCAGAAGGATTATTGGTTTGACACTTGGGGCATTTCATACCCATATACGCTTGCTGTGAAAAAGAATATCACCGAGAGAGTGAGTTGTCAAATACGAAGCGTCGATCTAATCCCCGCATAATAAATAGCTATTTCCTCCTCGCCCTGGCTGTCCCAAAAGGACGTTTAGAAACAATTTTTCAACCGCCCGCCGCCTCTCCCTCCTTCTACTTTTTCTACTCGACGATTTGCCCTACGAGCCCTGAATATATTTCCATAGATCAACATTCAGCGGCCGGGTGCCGCTCTCTGTCTTCCCCCCCTTGCCGTGGCGGTCCGGAAATAAATTCTAGAAATAGATAATCAACTGCCGGCGCCGCTCACTTGCCCGAGACGAGTTGCCCAGCGGGCAACTTATTAAACCCATTTTTATCATGAGAAGTTCCTTATTTTGCGCGGCTGGTTTCAATCAAGTTAGCTTTCTCGTAATTGGTGAGTACTTGTATCTTTGAAATGTAGCGTATATTTTCGATGTTTCTATATCTGATGATTAGAATAAATTCAGGGCCTATTTTCGCCAGCGTTTTTTGATATTGATATTGAGAACCCGGAGGATCTTGTTTCCCGACAATTATAAAATCTAGGCTCTTCGTGATTCCGAGTGGGTGATTTCAGGGTAAATGGGCATGGGAGTCTCAGATGGCGGGCAACATACAGGTCAGAATCTTCAGCCGCAGATACTCCTCGTCCCGCAGACCGTAGGCTCGGCG
>Ga0315277_10005374_pt1 | contig 16882 bp, 10 predicted proteins | sample YL17G05_15_MG_FD_203695 | JGI IMG/M metagenome (GOLD analysis project Ga0315277, IMG submission 203695) | Sediment microbial communities from Yellowstone Lake, YNP, Wyoming, USA - YL17G05_15 | ecosystem: Environmental > Aquatic > Freshwater > Lake > Sediment | place: USA: Wyoming | collected... | reverse complement strand
GGTATCCCTGGACCGAAGAAGCATTTGAAAAAGCCAAAATGGAAGACAAGCCCATCTTCCTGTCAATTGGCTACTCAACGTGCCACTGGTGCCATGTCATGGAAAGAGAATCATTTGAAGACGAAGAAATCGCGAAGCTGTTGAACGATAGATACGTTTGCATCAAAGTCGACCGTGAAGAGAGACCTGACATTGACAGCATTTACATGAATGTCTGCTCGTTGGTCACCGGAAGAGGCGGGTGGCCGCTTACGATAATAATGACATCGGACAAAAGACCATTCTTTGCTGCCACATACCTTCCTAAAGAAGGCAAATACGGCATGGTAGGTCTAATGGATCTCCTCACGGACATAGCTGAGACATGGCAAAAGGACAGACGCAAACTGAATGAGACGGCCGAGAAGATCACTGGCTATTTCCTCGAATACAGCAAAGCTAGAACGATGAGAGAAGACTTGACTGAGAAGGTTTTGGATGAAGCCTTCATAGAACTACTAGATAGTTTTGACCATGTTAATGGTGGGTTTGGAACTCGCCCGAAATTTCCAACTATTCCCTCTCTTCTTTTCTTATTGAGGTACTGGAAAAGGAATGGAAACCAGAAGGCTCTTGAAATGGTTGAGAAAACCCTGCAAAATATGAGGCGTGGAGGGATTTACGATCAAGTTGGTTTTGGATTCCACAGATACTCCACGGACTCAGGTTGGCTCGTACCCCATTTTGAAAAGATGCTCTATGATCAAGCTTTGAATTCACTGGCCTACATAGAGGCATATCAGGCTACGGGGAAGAAAGAATATCGGAAAACGGCGGAAGAGATCTTTGAATACGTCATGCATGTAATGACACATCAAAAAGGGGCTTTCTATTCCGCAGAAGATGCTGACAGCGAATGTCAAGAGGGCAAGTTCTACCTGTGGACAGAAGCGGAAATAAAAGAGAAACTCGGTCATGCTTCCAGTCTCCTGAAGAAAGCATTCAGGGTCTCTTCCGAAGGAAACTACGCTGATGAGGTTCATCAAGACAGAACGGGCAGAAACATATTGCATCTAGAGAAGCCTACTGAAGCACTGGCAGCTGAGTTGAACATGAGTCATGAAGAACTCTTAAACGACCTAGAGAAAGCGAGACGTGTTCTTCTTAACGCAAGGGAAAGCAGGATTCGTCCAGCAAAAGACGATAAGATCCTGACGGATTGGAATGGCCTCATGATAGCGGCCTTCTCGAAAGCCGCTCAAGTGTTTAACGAAACTAGATATTCAAACATTGCTAAGAAAGCAGCCGAATTCATACTTGAGAATCTGCAGACCATTCAGGGAAGGCTTCTGCACAGATATAGAGATGAAGAAGCTACGATTCTTGGAAATGCAGATGACTACGCATTTTTCATTTTCGGTCTGACAGAGCTCTACGAGGCAACCTTCGAACCAAGATTCCTTCAAGAAGCTGTCAAACTTCAACAGGCGATGATTGAGCATTTTTGGGACCAAGAAAATGGTGGTTTTTTCTTCACAGCAGATGACAGCGAGCAATTGCTAGTCCGTTCAAAACAGGTTCGAGATGGCGCTGTGCCTTCTGGCAACTCAATAGGGCTTCTGAACCTGACCAGGCTTGCACGTCTGACGGGGAAGACTGATCTCGAAAGCAAAGCCTCAAAACTGGCTGCCGCATTCGCATCAGAGGTATCAGATATGCCCTCTTACTACACTATGTTTCTGTCTTCCATAGACTTTCTAATAGGACCATCCTACGAAATCGTTCTAACGGGCAATTCAGAGGCTCAGGACACGGATGAAATGCTGAAAGCAATTAGGACGAAATTTAACCCAAACCAAGTCGTTCTTTTCAAATCACTTAAAGACACTCAACTCGCAAAACTGGTTCACTTCGTAGCAGACATGAAGACCATTGAAAACAAAGCCACAGTCTACGTTTGCCGAAACTTCACATGCAGCACACCTACAACTGAAGTAAAAAAGTTGCAAAATATCCTCCGAGGGAACCAAACCCCTCCCTAGAAAAAAAATGCCCTAATCCGTCGAGGACACGCGAAAGCCAAAGCTCACCGTTTTCGCAGAGATGGCAGTATTGATTCTCATTTCTTGCGGAGAAAGTCAAGGCAGAACATCAATCATTGATTGTAAGCAAGCGCCATGACTGAAATTCCAGATTTCAGGTCGAGCCTCATAGCCTATGTTGGATTAAGGATCGTTGCATTCGGGAATAATATCAATTGCTCTTACAGTTTGGGACGCTGTCCTTTTGCTTCTTTTTCCATGCACTGATCGAATGTTTCCACTGCTTTGCGGATATGCGGAATTGTGATAGAGCCGCCCACGATGAGCGCAATGTTTAGAGCTTCGAAGAACTCGTCCTCTTTGACGTTTTCCTGCACGCAGCGGATAACGTGATAGGTGATGCAATCGTTACATCGCAGAACAGTTGAGGCTACTAGACCCAGCAGCTCTTTCGTCTTCGTGTCCAACGCTCCCTTTTCATACGCTCGACTATCCAAAGCAAAGAACCTCTTAATTCCAAGATTGCCGCCACTGAGAATCCGCTGATTCATACGTTCACGATACAGCCTAAACTCCTCTAAAGTATCCAATTTCACCACGGAACAATATCTAAAGCGGAGGACAACAAAAATGCTTTTCCCCAGCATACACTAATGCTCGGACAATCACACTGGACGCCCTGAACAGCCTCAACCACCCCAAAAAAGCATACCAGACATTATCCATGAGCTTCAGCAAAACCGAAAAATCACACGCCAACACACAAGAACTCAACACTAATCCAACCTCGAACGCAAACACACCCCAATAGTGATTTCTAATCAAAATGGATAGAAATTCTTGATCTACTACCTTCAGCCAACATGAAGAACCAGATTTCAACATTCAAAAATTGAAGCGCCAGTTGAATGAGCGAGCCTGAATCTAGTGTTTTCTAAGACTGTCACTATAGCAAAAAAAAGCGCACGGGTCAGAACCAAAGAAGCATTCAATGTACTCTTTCGGCAAGCACTCTATTTCGATCTTTTCCCTGTAACGTGAAAGCCTCGTCTCTTCAGTTGACCAAGAAGCTCCTTTGAGTCTGGATACCATTGCCCCCATTTTCGGCAAATGTGCTCTGTCCAGCTATAATTGTCATAAGTGAACGTTTCCTCGCGGTCCCCTTCAAGACGTATCTTCGCCTTTGCCTTCCGATAATAGTCCTGAGCAAGGTAGCCTTCATCCATCTGCTTCATTGCCCTAGCCACAGTCTTCTGATCCAGTTTGGGATATCTATCTTCGAACAGCGTGAATTCAATCGGGTATCTCGGCCTCGTCGGTGGATCCTCAGCAGGGTAACCCATTGCCAACTGCACCAGAGGAAAAACCCTCTTCGGCAGCTCATATTCTTCCGCGATTTTGTCAGCCCTGTACGGTGCAGCTCCAAGAAAACAGCTTCCAAGCCCAAGGCTTCTAGCCGCAACGACCATGTTCTCCGCCATGTAAGCCGCATCCTGAATCCCAAAGAACAACAGCGAAAGGTCGTTTGTTACAAGTTTCCAGTTCCTTTCAGCCATGATCAATTCAAACTTGTGCATGTCAACGCAGATCGTGAACAAAAGCGGTGCATTCCACGGATTGCGTTTTCTATTCCGTGACAACAAGACACTGTAACACTGAGAAGCGAAAGGCGCCTGCTGACCCGCTCTAACAATTTCTTCTATCACTTCATCAGAGGGCGCTTCGGCGGCGTATTTGCGGATTGACTTATGCTCCAACATAGTCTGAATCACTGGGTTAGTCTTCATGACACAACCTTCAGAAATAGATACAACCAAGCTTTCTTATTATATGATTTGGCTCAGAGCCAAAGTAGCGTGCGCGAGAAAAATCAGATTGAGAGAGACAATTTTGAAATATGCAAAGATGTATTCTACTAATGTTTGGGGAAAAAATCGGTGTCTCATTGGACAGAAGACCTTTTCGTGAATCATCCTGAACTCTTTGTTAAAGCCCTAGAAGAACGCGTTTCGATTGCAGGCGATGAGGTTGACCTTTTTCTGAAATATCTTGGTGAGGAGGGATTCAAGCCTCGAAGAATCTTGGATCTCAACTGTGGCATCGGTAGACATTCAATCGAGCTTGGAAAGAGAGGCATAAGTGTTGTAGGAACGGACCTATCGCCCTACTACATCCAAATCGCCAAGAAACGTGCCAAAAGTCATCATGTCAATGACAAAGTGTGTTTCAAGATTGCGGACATGCGCAGGATCGGTGCAGTGCTTGCCAAAGAGAAATTCGACGGTATCATTAATCTCGAGACTTCTTTTGGATGTTACGATGATAAGACTGATGCTGACATTCTAGGTCAATGTTGCAGTCTTGTTCGGCCTAAAGGGTTTTTTGCCTTGGAGATCGCGAATAGAGATTGGATTGTTAGCGCGCGCGCTATGATCAGCATCTCATTGCGCAGGAAGTCTTTGAAGGAGATTGAAGACAGAATCAAGAAGATCGAGTTTCGCAGCTACATTCGAGGAGTCTAGTAGCGCGCTGAACTCCTTATTATGATAATTTACTAGACTGTAGAGTCTTTGGCATTCTTTCGCGCGCTAAGGGGAAGGAACCACAAAGAGAAACAAGTAAGCATGCAGCAACATTTATCTTGGAAAGTATCTGTGTTTGTAGATAGCTTTGGTTCTGGCGTTGCTTCTAAATCTACAGTCTATCTTCGCTCTTGTAATGATGTCGTCAAGAAGGGTAAGGCTGTCTTTGTCAAGGCGGGACTTGTGTTAGATGAACACACAAAATAGCGGGTTATTTACGCTTCTGTAGATCTTCTTTTTTGAGAAGCAGTTCGTTCTCTAGATATTCCTGGTTGCTCATCTTCTTGATCTTCAGGAATCTTTCCGAGCCTTTCTCTGTTTCTTTCTCATAAAGGCTTACTTCTCCTTCGAAAAGACCTGAAATCGCACGAACTTCCTCTGGAGGATGTATCTCAGGGTCCATTACTGCGAGAGTGGTGAATCCTTCTGACTGCAGTTCTGGAATGAGTCCTGTAAGCCACCTTCTAGTCTGAACGGTATGATGCTGCAACAGAACATCCGAGACAAGACCTATGCAAATTCTTCTCGGACCCTTCAGCGACGGGTCCAGTTTACGGATTGCTGAAGTCAAAGCTATACTAATGTCAGTTAGATTCTCAACTCCTTTCAACTTGACCACGTTAGGTGCGCTTTTGACGATTGTGTCTGCCTGAGGATTGCAGATGAAAAGGTGGAAGTTTGACTGAAAATCTTCTGCAAGACTTTTTGCCAGACCTGGGTTTGTAGTGGCGTAGAATGTGACTTCGCCCTGCTTTGCTCCAGTCTCAAGAAAAGCCTTGATCAGCGAGTCCCTCTCGTCGCAGGAGGGCGAGGTCAGTACGACCGCATAGCCTGAAGGCACTCCTCCACACAGCAACTCGTCAAGACCTGCGTGACCAGTGGCAACAGGACCCTTTGACACCTCCACCGCAGGCTTGGGCTGCGAGACTACTTCACGCCCGGTTTCCACGTAGGTAATCTCTGCCTCTGTCTTTTCGATGTCCTTTTTGGCTCCCATTTTCTGGAATATCTCTAATGCTTGGCTTAGGAGGTTGTGGGCCTTTTCTCTGTCACCTTCTTGGTCTCTTTCCAAGTACAATCGTGCATACTCGTACAGAAAGTATCTCGCATAGTCGTAGATCCACCATCGTTTTGCGTTCAGAACCTCGGCCCCTTGAAGGCTTTTCTCAAAATACTCGATGGATTCTTCCCATTTCTTCTGTGTCCGAAGCAACTTCGCTTTCAGTCTATCCGCGTAGGCGACAAGTTGCTTGTTGCTGGTTTTCACTTTGAGCGCAAATCCGTACAGGCTGTCAATTTGGCCCTGGGCTCTTTCGATTTCCCCGAGTTCAATGCATAAGTCAGTAATCCAGTAGGAGTACCACCACTGCATCATTTTTGCTCCGGTTTTTTGTATGGCTTCATACCCTTTTTCGGCAAGCTCCCTTGCTTCGACGTATTCGCATTTGCTATAATGCAAAAAGCACAGGTATCCGTAGGCGCCGCTAATTGCTTGATAATCCCTTCAGTCCTTGAGCGATGTTGAAAGCTTCTTTGAGGAATTTTCCGCTCTTGTCCCATTCTCCTAGAATCAGATATTCATAGCCAAGGTCACCTAGTGACATGGAAAGGTGGGTTAGATTGCCGGTTTTCCTGTCCAATGCGACTGATTCTTCACTCAGGGAAGAAGCCCTGCCCACGTCTCCTGTGCCGCGGTAATTACCGGCCAAGTTGGTGCCAATCCAAGATATGTGGTTGATATCTCCTGTCTTTTTCGCCAGGTCGTATCCTTTCTCCAAATATTCAATTGATCTTTCATTTTCTTCGGGTGGAAGTACTGCTGCGAGGTTGTTGTAGGCGCGTATGGCCGTCTCCATATAATTGTTATCGAGTGCCATTTCCAAAGCTGTCTGAGTGAATTCGACGGCTTTCTTGGTGTCGCCTATCATGTTGAATATGGTTCCCAAGCTGAGGCATGAGGTCGCGATAATCTCGGAATTGTTCATTTTCTTGGCAAATTCAAGTGCCTTCTCAGCCCAAGAACGAGCCTTGTCGGTATTTCCCATGCGCCAATACATATGAGCCATATCATCGTATAGACGTGCTAATTCGACGCTTTCGGGTTCGGCTTCAAGAATTCCCAAGGCCTTATTCTGATGATCTATGGCTTTTTCCGCGTCGCCGATATTTTCCCAAAGAACATGTGCCATCTTGCGGTGCAACCGTGGAGCATTTTCTTTCTCGTGTATTTGCTCCCACAATTGTAGCGCGTCATTCCAATGCTTCAAGCACGCATGATATTCTCCAACAAGCCTTTCGATATCTCCTAGTCTCTCAAGAACACGCGCTCTTTCCCGAGTTTCATCCTCTTTTTCTTCTAGCAGTTTGAGGGCGGACTGGAAGTAGGAAGCAGCCTCGCCATTTGCATAAATGTTTGTAGCTTTTTCCGCGGCCTTTAGGAAATAGTCAAGAGCCTTATCTTTGTCTCCACTCTCAACAAAGTGGGACGCTAGTTCTCCAAAATGTTCATCGATCTTCTTGGCGTAGACTTTTTCCAGGGCGTACCCCACAACCCCGTGAAGCTTCTTGCGCTTCAACGGGCTGACTTCTTCATACACAACATCTCTGACTAATATGTCAGCAAATGAACAGATTCCTTCCCCACGAATCACCCTTTCCTTAATCAGTCCGGTCTTGAACATTTTATCCATTAATTCAAGCAGTTTACTCTCTTCATTGCCAGTAACTGCGGACATTGCTTCCAAAGTGAAATCGTTTCCAATAAAAGACGCTAAAGTCAACACGTTTTGGCATTCGTCATCTAACCTGCTTATCCTCGCCCTTATGACGCTCTTGACTGTCTCTGGAAACTCGATCCTTGTAACTTCTTTGATCTTCCATTTATTCTCTTCTCGATAGATCACCTCCTCTTCTTTCAGTGATTTTACAACTTCTTCGACGAAGAATGGGTTGCCTCCAGTTTTCTCATAGACCAACCTACAGAACTCTGAGGGAGCGTCTTCCTGCTCTAAGATGCTTTTGATCATTTCTGAAACATCGTCCAAGGTCATTCGCTTCAGCTGAACTGACTGCAACAAGCGTTCTCTGTTTAATTCTGTCAAAACTGGGGTCAAGGGATGTTTAGCATCGACGTCAGTGCTGCGGTAGGCGCCCAGAAGAAGCAAAGGAGTCTTGTACACGCCTCTGGCCAAGTAGTGCAGAAGTAGAAGCGAAGACGGATCAGTCCACTGCAAGTCGTCAAGAACAACCAGCAACGGTGCCTCTCTGGAGATGTTCGTAATGAACTGTGAGACTGCTTCAAAGAGCCTATTCTGCTCCTGCTGAGGGCTTATCGGAAAAGACTGAGGGATAGCCCCAAGTTTTTGCCTGAGTTCTGGAACTAGTTTGGCAACTTCGGCTGGATAGAAGCCGATAACCTTGTACAGAAGCTCTGGACTGCAGGTTTCCAAGTAGTCTTTGATCGCTTCACTCCATAAGACGTAGGGTGGAACCCCATCCATTCTAAACAGGGCAGGGCACCTGCCATACAGAACCTGCATTCCATGCAGATGTCCGTAGGCTCTAAGCTCTCTTGCCAATCTCGTCTTCCCGATTCCAGCCTCACCATGAATGAGAACGAGACCACCTTCACCCTGAACTGCCTTGTCAACTGCTTCTTTCAGAATGTTCATTTCTTCGACTCTGTCGATAAGTCGAATCTCTTTCACAGCAATAGGACGAGCACTCGGAACGCGGCCACGCTCAAGAGATGTCAAGAAGACTTCTCCACATTACCTTATCAATAGAGCACTATTAGATACTATGTTCTTATTGCTTGTGGAAGAACAACTGATTCAAACACTGGCTCCAATTGCACAAAATGAACAGGCCACCCGTGCAACATCGGTCCGTGGTTCAGATTCATCTGCACGCATTCTTGAACCCGTCAGAAAGGTTTGGGTTTGGGGGTAAAGTTTCATCCAACCAACCAACGACGACGTGCTAGGTGACCTCAGAAGAGGCTAGTGAGACGGAAGTATACACGATTCAGGGTATAGTGTGTGTTGATTGTGGTAAGCAAGAGGGGAAGAAGTAAATCAGTACCATAATAGGGTACGTATATAGGTAGTATCGGAATCGAGTATACGGGCTTCTATTCGTGCGTGCGCGAAAACGCATGTTGCATATTCTTTTTAAGGTTGCCCAACAAATTAGACGATGTGGCTAGATATCACGTGGAGTAGTTCTTGTGTCATCTCATGAATCAAAAGTTGTTCCGAGTCCCCGTCCTCTTGCCTTAAAAGAGACTCAGCTTATCGATAGAGTCGAGGAGATGAGGCTCCTTAGGGAGGCCGTTGACGGGGCAATTCAGGGTCAAGGCGGTCTTGTTTTTCTGCATGGAGAAGCTGGAATCGGCAAAACGAGGTTAACCCGAGAACTGGGAGCCTATGCGCGTTTACGTGGCATGCAGGTTCTCCATGGCAGATGCCCAGCGCTGTTCAGAATGGATGGCGTTCCTCCGTATGTTCTATGGAGTGAGGTGCTGAGAGACTATTTGGAGGCTTGCAGTCCGGAGCAACTGTACAGGGTTGTTGGCTTTTATCCGAGCGAAGTTGCTAAGCTGGTTCCTGAACTCAGGCAAAAACTTGGGACGATTCCTCAATCTATGCCCATTGGCCGTGAGCATGAGCGTGATAGGCTTTTTGAGGCAGTCTTCCAGTTCATCGTCAACGTCTCTAGGGAAGCTCCGTTGTTGGTGGTTCTTGATGATTTGCAGTGGACTGACCAGACTTCGCTCTTGCTCTTGCATTATTTGGCGCGTGGCATCTACAAAACGCCATTGCTTCTTCTAGGTGCTTATCGTGAGACTGACATTGATAAGAAACATCCGCTGTCACCGGTTTTGACGGAGCTGAATAGGGAACGGCTGTTGAAGCCTATCGGGCTAAAGCGAATGTCTTCAAATGATGTTTCCGAGATGATCAAGCAGATTCTGGAGCAGGAAGAGGTGCCGAAAGAGTTCTGTGAGCTTGTTTATGAGAAGACAAGAGGGAACCCTTTCTTCGTGGAAGAGGTGATAGAATCTCTCAAGGAAGAAGCCGTCATCATTCGTGAGGAGAACCAGTGGAAGTTTAAAGAAGTCTCAAAGATCGAGTTCCCCGACAGTGTAAAGAGCGTTATAAAAACAAGAGTAGATCGGTTAGATGATGAATGCCAGAACATTCTGACTTTGGCCTCTTTCATTGGAAACGACTTCAGTTTTGAGGCCTTGCACGGGGTCACAGACATTGAGGAGAACAGGCTGCTTGAATTGATGGAAAGAATGCTGAAAACAGGGCTGGTTGAGGAGAGAGCGACCCGTGGAGAAGACGTGTATTGCTTTGCCGATGTCATAGTGAGAGATGTTGTGCATGATGAAGTCAGCCATCTACGACACAAGAAGCTTCACAGTTCTGTTGGAAATGCTTTGGAGAAAGTCTACGCTAAGAATGTTGATCAGCATTTGGGGGAGCTGGCCTATCATTTCTTAGAGGCTGCCGACAAGGAGAAGGCTCTTGACTACTTTTTGAAGGCAGGAGAAAAAGCGCAGAAGGTCTATGCTCACGATGAGGCCTTCTCATATCTTCAGCACGCTTTCGAACTTCTTGAAGAGCAAGGAAATAACCTTGAGAAGAAGGCGCACATAATTGAAAGCCTTGGTGGCCTCAAGTGGTATATGGGCGAACCACACGTTTGCTTAGAATACTGGAATAAAGCATTGGATTTGTGGGATCAGCTAGAAGACAGGAAAAACGTCGCACGACTTCACGGATGGATGGGATCATTGTTCTGGCAGATTATCGGCGACAAGGACAAGGCCTCTAAGCATCACAGCATGGCTTTAGAAATACTGGAAAAAGAGCCTGAAAGTGCGGAACTAGCCGGTCTGTATGAAGACATTTCACATATGCTCTGGCGAACTGGCAAACGTGAAGCATCTTCGTGGGCACAGAAAGCCTTTGAACTCGCAGAGAAGCTAGGCAACCAAGAAGTCCTCACACTGTGCTATAATGATTTAGGGACGATAAGTCTGAAATCTGGGCAGCATGAGAAGGCCCTGAAATACTATGAGCAAGGGTTGAAGATGGCTCTCAAGAATGGCCCTGTAGGATCCGCTACAAGTTTTTACAACAACCTTCATGCACTTTACTGGAGCATTGGAGAACTCCAAAAATCATTCGAAACCGCTCAGAAAGGGTCAGAGTTAGTGAGAAAAGCTGGTTCCCTATTCGGGATAGCCTGGATTGATGCGGCGTTGGCGTCAGATTATGCATACATGGGTGAGCTCCAGAAAGCAATATCCATGTTCGAGGAAATCTTGGCATTAGACAGGAGAACCAAACACACTGCCATTGTTTCGGTCCCAGTAAGCGGTATTGGCATGTGTTATCAATTCCTAGGAGAATGGGAGAAAAGCCGTCAGTATCTGATGGAAGCCTATGACATGGCAAGAAAAGTTGGAGAGTACCAGTTTTCTGCAGAGGCCGGTTACGAGCTTGGCGAATTGTTTACGGAAATGGAAAATTACATCGAAGCAGAGAAGTACCTCAACGAATCCAATAGCGCATATCAAGAAGCAGGAGACACGGATACCCGAGTTATGTCTGTGCTGCCTGCGCTTTCGAAGTTGTATCTGAAAAAGGGCGAGATTGAAAAAGCAATGGAACTAATCGAGCAAATTTATGAGTATGCAGCAAGAACAAAGAGCAAGCTAGTCATGCCCCAAGTCGAAATGTTGAAAGCAATGCTCTTGAGAGAACAGAAAGACTGGAAACAATCAATACAGCACTTCGAAAAAAGCTTTCAAGGGTATAAACTACTAGATGCGCAAAAATGGTACGTCGAGCCGTTCGCCGACCTTCTTTGCGAATATGGCTCAACATACCTGGAGAGTAACGAGGAAGGCGATCAAGAAAAGGGTTTTTCACTGCTGAACCAAGCACTTGACATATATCACGAGATCGGTGCGATCAAGAGGGTAGAAAAGATGAGGTCGAAAATGGTTCGTGGAGAAACTGCACAAGTAGTCTCAAAGCCCGAACCAACGGTAGAAGTCTCAGGGGGAGTTCTAGGTCACGTCACTACTGGATACACGGGCCTTGACAAGTTGCTGTGTGGTGGGATACCTAAAGACTACGCAGTTGCGTTGACCGCACCTTCATGCGATGAAAGAGAACTGCTGGTTAAGAGTTTTCTTGAAGTGGGAGCTAGGAACGGTAAAGTCACATTTTATCTTACCATCGATCCTGGTGATGCAAAATCCCTAGCAGAAGAATTCCAGTCAGACTTCTACCTTTTGGTTTGCAACGCTCAGGCAGACGCAATCGCCAACAGCTCACCAAACGTATTCAAGTTGAAAGGTGTAGAAAACCTTACCGAGATTAGCATTGCTTTGACTTCAGCCATCCGCAGACTGGACCCGTCGCTGAAGGGTCCGAGAAGAATTTGCATAGACCTAGTCTCAGATGTTCTGCTGCAGCATCATGCAGTGCAAACCAGAAGGTGGCTAACCGCGCTACTTCCAGAATTAAGGTCAGCAGGATTCACCACTTTGGCAGTAATAGATCCTCAGATGCATCCTTCAGACGAACTCCACGCAATCATAGGATTATTCGAAGGAGAGATCAACCTCTATGAGAAAGAAACCGAAAAAGGTTCAGAGAAATTCCTCAAGATCAAGAAAATGGCCAATCAGAGGTACCTAAAGGACGAGCTGCTTCTGAAGGAAGAAGACCTGCAAAAGTGAAGTGACAGCTAAACCGAAAAGCCGCGCCACATGCTAGCGCACGCTGAGTTCTGCCCAATTTTTTGCGCACCGTTAATGAATTTCTTCATTCGAACAGGTCCAACAAGGCGTTAAGCAAATGTTTGGTAATGAAGTTTTCATTCACCAACTCACCATCTTCAGCGTTTAGGCCGTTACAGCAAGGAATAAGCTTAAGCGTGAAGGAGTTCGGACTGACTCTTTCAAAGTCGAACGGGTACAATCTGCAGCGAGCTGGCCTAGAATCGTAGATCGGACACTTGTAAACTCCTCTCCTTGGGCTGGATTTTAGGAGAATACACGATCCATCGTTACTGTTTTTCAAGTTTCCAACCATCATAGGCAAGCCCTTGAACTTCGGATCCACTGTTGTCTCCAAAAAGTCTTCCAACCTGTGTCCTGCCCGCTTTGCACGCTCCATATCGCTCTTAGTGAGTATTGGTCCCCCAAGCTTGCAGCAGAAGACTGCACATCGTCTACACCTGAAACGAAGATCATCATGACAAAAAGTCATCCGCACAATTCGTTTAGCCTCAGGATCAAAGATAACCTCTGCAATGTTTTCGTCCAAGTTCTACCCCCAGTCCAAACAGCTCACTTTTTGGAGTGCTTAAAGCTTGTGCTCTGCAAGAGTAAGCGCGCGCGCTACCTCAGAAAAACCGTATCGAAACCAAGAATAGAAATGGTACGGATGACTCCGCGTTGAAACGGAAATGGTGCTAACTGCAGTGCCACGAAATGAAAACGGTACTTGGGGCTTCACTGAAATCAGAATTGTAACTGGGAAAATTGCTATTCAGGCGCAACTTTTGTCCTGATGCCACATAATCGCATTCTCTCGATGTAGAAGCCTCCTTTCTTCTGAATGCCCTTCAGCTTGGTCATGACTATTTAGCGCGCAGCCGTTGATCGCGGTTTGAAGCAAAGTCTTATACAATCTGGGTCAAAACTAACTATTCGCGAGTCTAGGGATTGTGCATGGTCGAATATGAACATAGAAGCAAGACCTCAAAACCGTTTGTGAGTTTTTGGGAATCACTCACAAGCAAGGAAGGAGCAAAGGAGGGGGCACGCTATGTGCTGGAACCCGTAAATGAATACCGCAAGCAGGCAAAGAAGATACTGGAAATAGGTTGCGGAATTGGAGAGGTCTTGGTCAATCTTCCCGATAGATACGCTGTCTACGGCTTGGACGTCGAAAGGGGCTACATTGAGGTTTGCAGGAGGAGAATGCCCAGGGGTAAGTTCTTTGTTTCCAGCATGCACAACTTCAAGATTGATGAGAAATTTGATGTCATATTTTCTGCTAACGATGCCGTCAACTTTCTGAAAGACTTTGCGCAGTGGAAATCAACGTTCAAGACAGTGAATGAACATCTTAACAGAGATGGGCTGTTCATCTTTGATGTGTATACTCCAAAAATGCTGAGATATACGCTTCATTGGTTGGAAAAATACAACAGGTCCACTTCATCAGTCAGGGAATTCGCCAAAGGATTCTACTATGACAAAGAGATAGTGAAGGGCAACACGCTGACTTGGGATTCCAGAATCTTTGAAAAACTCCCAAATGGACTTTATCAGCTTCATAAATACAAGTTTAAAGAAACAATATACCCGGTTGCAAAGATGAAATCTGCTCTGTCTGAGTTTTTCGAGATCGTTGAAGCCAATTTGAGAGAAGAAGGCAGGAAGATTCTATTTGTCTGCAGGAAGAATTGAAAGCGCGCGTAACAAACCGTCACAAAAATCTTCTTCTACGAAGGTTTTGTAACAATCATTAATTTAGCCCCCCTTCTGCCCGTGTTGAAAGAATTGTAAATTGTAACGAGTTACTTTGCGCGCGAAAACCCATTGAAAACCCTTCGGAATGTCTCTGCTAACTAGGTTTATTTCAAGCGCGCGCGTGCTACTGCTAACAAGGTGACTGGAGTAAGCCAGAAGGATAAGTTTTAGTAGTTTACTTCGCTCAGAGTCAGCACGGCAAACGGAGGCTAGCAACAATACACGTGCGCGAACTGTTGATCATCCGGCTGCAACACGCGATAGGGATGCTGCGCCTCGAAAGGTTGCCCCGGCCAAAAGGATCAACGCACTTTTTTGCCGATTACTTCAAGGGACTGGAGAAAGTTAACGCCGTGAAGAAGATTTTCGGTGACAGGACAGCAGAGGTGCTCGCCAATCTGAGAGTAGAGTTCACTTGGATAAGGAGCTACATGTGGGTCAGCGGTACCGACGGGCATCTTACGATCAGCTCCTACTACTTGAACAACGGAAACAAGATCGACATATACCTAGATCTGATCCACGAACTCGTTCACGTTAAACAATTCATGGAGGGAAAACAGCTCTTTGACAGCAACTACAGCTACGTTGACAGACCAACAGAGCTTGAGGCTTACAGGCATGCAGTTGAAGAGGCCAGAAACCTGGGATTGACTGACGAGCAGATATGCACATATCTTAAAACTGAATGGATGACTGATGAAGATCTAAAACACATAGCAAAAACTCTAAACGTTAAGTGCACCGCGCGCACGACATGAAGTGAACTAGCTTTTTTCGAGACAACTGTGATACGAGTCAACACCTCTCTGTTGCCTCCGAACACGACACAGGCCGAGTTTCGAGAGGAACACGATTTCGAAAGAACCCATCGAGGCAGACAGTGGCATGTCCACGCTGTCAGGTAGTTGCGTGTAGAGATTGGCTAAACGGATTGTTGAAACTGAACTCGATCACGTCTGCGGCAATTCTGTTGTTAAGCCATTCTGCAGGCACAAACAGAGAGATGGGTAAGAAAACAATAGGAACAGCACAAAAGAAATATAAGTTACCTTTGATCTCGTGAGGATCATACGGTGCAGACAATGAATGTTTGGAAGCTTCGTTTGTCCATGGTTGGAACGCTAGCCGTTATAATAGGTCTTTCCACAATGGTTTTCGGAGTAATTCTATTTCTTTTCAGCACTTTAAGTCTAGTGACATTAGGTGTCATAGTCGTTGCGTTCAACATTGGTCAGTGGCTGATTTCGCCATACATAATTGATGCTCTATATCACACGAGAGAATTGCCGCAGAACGAGAATCCAAGCCTTCATGAAGTGGTTGAGGAACTGAGCAGAAAAAGTGGGATAAAGACGCCTAGGCTGATGCTTGCGCAGATTCCAATCCCGAACGCCTTTGCATATGGGTCACCAATCGCCGGCAACAGAGTAGCAGTCACAGACGGAATGCTGAAGACACTTAATCCTGGGGAAGTTGAAGCCGTCATTGGACATGAACTCGGCCACCTGAGACACAGGGACGTTCAAGTGATGATGTTTGTTTCTCTCTTACCAGCCTTGTTCTCCTACATCGCCTTTTCTTTCATGTTTTCAGGCGCATACGGCAAACAGAAAAACCAAGGCAGCAACGGAGCACTAATAGGTATTGCTTTCATGGCTTTCTCCTGGATTCTGAACATGTTCATACTCTATCTGAGCCGTCTCCGCGAGTACTATGCAGATAGGCACAGCGCAACTATAGTCGATGGTGGATCCCAGAAGCTCTCAACTGGACTCGCCAAGATCGTCCAAGCAACCAAGAACATGGGAAGATTCAAAAAGGAAAAGAAGAATCAAAATGCTCTTAGGGCTCTGTTCATCACAGACCCAAATTGCGCCGAAGCGGATTCCGCTGCAATCTCAATGATGTCAACGTCAGGCGACCAAAAACTCGTTCAGGAAATACTTTCAAAGAAACTTACAACAGCGGACAGAATAATGGAAATCTTTTCAACCCACCCTAACATAGTGAAGCGACTGAAAACGCTGCAAGAACTGGCCTAAGAGTAGAATATCATCTAACGATTTTCCCCATCATTTGCATCTTTTCTACGAAAACAATTAAAAACAATAAGCTAGCAATCTCGTAGGATAACCCTTAAACGTGATACAAATGAGAAGCCAAGATATCTTCTCGGAAATTGAAAAACAAAAGAGCAGCATGGTAGAAACACTAATGGGGCTCATCAGAATCCCCGCAATCGCGCCTGAAAACGGCGGAGAAGGAGAACTGAAAAAAGCTGACAAATTAACTCAGACACTGAATGCGATCGGATTTGACAAGATAGAACGATACGACGCAGCAGACAGTCGAGTTCCATCCAAACGAAGACCCAACACGATAGCTTTCTTGAATGGAACAGACCAAAATGAGCGATTATGGATAGTAACCCACTTGGACATCGTTCCGCCAGGAGAAGAATCCCTCTGGACCGTAACGAAGCCTTTTGACCCAATAATCAAAGATGGCCGAGTCTATGGACGTGGCAGTGAAGATAACATGCAATCGATGATGGCCTCAATCTTCGCAGTGAAGGCTCTGAAAGACTTAGGCGTGAAACCAAAGAGAACAGTCGCTTTGGCTTTTGTCGCGGACGAAGAACAGGGAAGCGAATACGGGATTCAACATCTCATAAAACAAGACCTATTCAAACCGGAAGACTTGATAAT
>Ga0315277_10005373_pt1 | contig 16885 bp, 16 predicted proteins | sample YL17G05_15_MG_FD_203695 | JGI IMG/M metagenome (GOLD analysis project Ga0315277, IMG submission 203695) | Sediment microbial communities from Yellowstone Lake, YNP, Wyoming, USA - YL17G05_15 | ecosystem: Environmental > Aquatic > Freshwater > Lake > Sediment | place: USA: Wyoming | collected... | reverse complement strand
CCCTCGAAGACTTGCCTCTTCGCTTCGGTACTCTGGAATCATTTCAGCAGGACATCCTCGAATGCAGACGTCGCAGCTATGACATTTTTCTGGATTGATGACAGGTTTGTGCGTTCTTCCCTCAACCATTAATCTGTCTCCCCAATGTCATTCCGGCTTGAAATGCATTCAAATTGACCTCTAGAAATCTTTCACTTACATTCGCGCGGATCGCCTCTCGAGCGGCCTCTATTGAAACAACACCTGTAATCTCAACCAGAGCTCCCAGAAGCACCATATTGGCCGCCTGGTCATTGTTCAGTTCCTTCACTGCATAATCTCTGGCAGGAATGCCGATTTGCCTGACCTTTAAATCCTCCTTAGGGGTGACAAGTCCTTTCTCATAAAAAATGAGTCCGGATTCTTTCACCTCCCCATGGTACATGGTGTAGGCATTCTGGGACAAGGCCACGAGAATATCCGCCATGATGACATGTGGAAAATCAATGGGAGCCACTGATAAAACAACTTCTGCCTTACACCAGCCGCCTCTTGCCTGAGGTCCGTAGGCACTTGACGAGGAAGCATATTTACCTTCCACCATTCCTGCTTGGCCAAGAAGATTCCCGATAAGGATCACCCCTTGGCCTCCCAAGCCGCTTAAACGGATCTGACTTATCTCTGGCATCGCGAAAATTCTCCCGTTATGATTTTCTCCACCCTCTCCTCCTTCGTCAACGATTCTGCTTCTTCTTGTGTAATACAGCGCCGCTGAAGCTCTTGGATCATCTTTTCCGGTTTATCCAGTCGATTTCTTCTTCCAAACTGTGTAGGGCAGGGGGAAAGGACCTCTATAAATGAGAACCCTACATGACCTATTGCCTTCTTTATGGCCCGGATCAAGGAAACAGGTTGTGCTACAGAATGTCTCGCGACATAGCCACCTCCAGCAGCCTCTACCAAACGACAAAGGTCAAATGGCCGATAAGGGTTCCCTCCCACGCTTGTTGCGGTCTTTGCTCCTTCTGGCGTAGTCGAGGCAGCCTGTCCTCCAGTCATTCCATAGATCATATTATTGGCACAGATCACTTTAAGATCGATGTTGCGCCTCGCTGCATGGATCAGATGGTTTCCCCCGATCGAAGAGAGATCGCCATCCCCGCTCACCACCATCACACAAAGATCGGGATTAGCCAGCTTGGCGCCTGTCGCAAAGGCGATGGCTCTTCCATGGAGCGTATGAAGAGTATCTGCATTAAAATTGGGACTGGGTATCCATGCGGCACAACCAATCCCTGAAACGAAAAGCATCTTTTCCATGTCTAGCTTGAGTTCATCGATTGCCCTGAGAATATTATTCATCAAGATACCGTGGCCGCAACCTGGGCAAAATGGGGTCAATCGTACTCCAGGTCGGATATATTTTTCCATTGCTCTCGTCATAGGCAAACCTCGAATCAAAAGTCATTCATGGACAGCAGGATTTGTTTTTATTTGAGAGTTCTTGCCTCATCGTTATGGGGGCCAAGGCCGATAGGAGATCTTCACCTAAAGGCACTCTGCAACCTCAATGATCTTCTCAGGACGGATAATCTCACCGTCTGTTCTCGTGATCGGGATCACCTCGCGAAGGCAGGCCTTCCTCACTTCTCCAGCGACTTGTCCTCGATTCATCTCAGGAACAATGATTGCCTTCGCCCTCTTTCCTACCTCTTTCACCGGTCCTTCAGGAAATGGCCAGAGAGTCTTTAATCTCAATAGCCCCGCCTTGATCCCTTTTCTTCTTAGGTATTTAGTCACGTAAAGGCTGGTTCGTGAAGTAAACCCGTACGCGATGATGGCAATTTCGGAATCCCCTAGAAAATATTCCTCAGTTTCAACAATCTTTTCCCTATTTCTGAGGATTTTCTCGTTAATCCGTCCAACCAATTTGCCATGGGCCACAGGGTCATCCGCCTTTCGAAACCCATAGGCATCGTGCGTTGATCCCGTTATTGCGAGCCTCGCACCCTCTCCAAACGCCGGCATGGGGGGGACACCGTCGTTGTCCTCTGTTCCGAAAGGAGGATCTCCCTTTTTCCCCTTGTTCCGATCCCACACCTCGATTTCTGCACCGATCACCATATTTTCACTCAGGTGCCCAATGGTCTCCTCGGACATTACCATCGCGGGCACTCGATATCGTTCCGCCAGATTGAAGGCCCGGATGGTAAAATCATACATCTCCTGCACGGACCAGGGTGAAAGCGCAATGACCTGGTATTCTCCATGAGAGCCCCACTTTGCCTGCATGACGTCTGCGCTTCCCACCTTCACCTGCCCGCTGCTCGGCCCTGCTCTTTGGACATCGATAATGACACAAGGAGTCTCCGTGAAAGCCGCGTACCCTATGGCCTCCTGCATCAAAGTGAAACCTGGTCCGGAAGTAGCTGTCATGACCTTAGCACCCGCCCATGATGCTCCAATCATCGCTGCGATCGATCCGATCTCATCTTCCATCTGAATAAACACCCCTCCCACGTCCTTCAAACGGACAGACATCCTTTCCATGATGTCACTGGAAGGGGTAATCGGGTATCCTGCATAAAAACGGCACCCAGCGGCAAGAGCAGCCTCCGCAGCTGCCTCATTAGCTGACATAAAGTGGACACCCGGTCTAAGAAGGCTTTTCAACATCTTGGTGGTCATTGTTCTCCCCTTATCTAAAAGGAAACATCCCTAGTGGCTTTGGCGGTTCACGTTTCTTCTGATAAAAGTGGCTCGCGCTGCAAAAACTTTTTCATCAATGGGATTTCACGCCTGTCCCGTCGTTATAAGAACAAAGACAGTTGACTACAACCTGGATCCATATTGTCGAGGTCTAACAAAAACTTGGAAGGTTTGGGTTATTTCAAAAAGAGTGAACCTCCCCGCCCTAAAGGACGGCGCTTCCCGGGAAGGTAATTACCCTTTATGTTGTGCCTCTTGACCCCGCTCTAAATGGCAGGGCTTGCGGGGCACTTGCCGGCCACACGAAAAAGGTGCCTCTCCAAAGCTGCCAAGTTATTACATCCGTTCTACTCCTGCAGCTACTCTTGTCCCAATAGCTTGTTTACCCATCCAAGGCCTAATTCCACCAGCTTTCCAGGAGTGGGAACGGTTGTCTTTCTGTCCCAACCCATCATATCGTAGTAAAGATCAAGCGCTCTCTCAAATTCTTTACGATCCAATGCCCTCCCTTTGAGAAGACCATTCTCTAACGGCTCAAAGAAGCGGTCGGGCAACCAGTCATCTTTCCGGGAAATCCCTTCCCTGCAGGAGATGGCGCGCTTGATAGTGATACTGCGTTCCCCCAATTTCATAATCTCCCACAGGCTGGTATCCCATCCGGTAACAGCCTGCATAGCCTTGGCTAACCCGTCCATGCTGAGGAGTTTGTAGGGGCCAGCTGTGAAGATGCACATGCCAAGGGTGTTCATTACATTCCATGTCATCTGACCATAGGCGAAGTGGCGCACTTTCTCGGGAGTCATATTGTATGGGTGAATTGGTCCATAAATGCCAAGTTGAAACATATCTGCTACGCCAACACCCCCTTCCCTGAAAGCATAATCATGAGGGGCTTGCACATGATCGGCCCCTGTGGAGGAAAGAGCGTATGCCAGTCCTAAACTTGCTTTGCCCCGCGGCTCGTGCATGGCTATTTCTTGCCCCTTCACATGCATGGCGAATTTTTCTGCTCCTCGACCAATCTTTTTTGCAGCCCTCATCGAACCTTCTGCCAAAAGATCACCGATCCCCTCCCTTTTCGCTATCTTGTCAATCATCTGGATCATGGCCTGATCGTTCCCAAAGCGAAGCTCTAAACCATCCGTATCCTTGAGCGTCAAGAGTTCATTTTCAAAACACTCCATCGCAAAGGCAATCGTAACGCCGGTAGAAATGCTATCCAATGTGTACTTATTGCACAGCTCATGGCCTTTGCATATGGCTTCCAGGTTTGATACGCCGCAAAGGGAACCAAAAGCGCCAGCCGTCTCATACTCCGGTCCACCATAGGCTGGGTCGACCTTGTAAGGCCCCTGGGACTCGGCTACCCGCTTGCACCGCACTGGACAAGCGTAGCAACCCTCACCTTTCACAAATAGCGTTTTGTGAAAAGTCTCGCCGCAAATATCATTGGCATGTTCAAAGCTTCCCCCATGAAAGTTTCGCGTGGGGAGAATGCCTAATTCGTCCAGTTCTGTTATGTCCCAACCAATCGTTCCACCGTCATGGATGATGCGTTCAATGGGATGGTTCATGAAGTTTTGAGCATACCACTTATTCAACGCTTTAATGGCTTCCGGGTCTTTGAAAGGGACTGCCTTGGTGCCTCGAACAGCAACAGCTTTAAGGTTTTTAGACCCCATCACTGCCCCCATCCCCGATCGTCCGTTGGTATGTTTGAGGTTGTTGACAACACATGCATATCGAACCAGGTTCTCTCCTGCGGGACCGATCGATGCGATCCTCGCCTGAGGGCTGTTTAACTCCTTCCGAATGGCCTCTTGGACTTCTCCCGTAATTTTTCCCCAAAGGTGGGTCGCATCACGGAATTCAACCTTTTCGTTATTGATCCACAGGTAAACAGGTTTCTCAGATTTTCCCTCCACTAAAATCGCATCATAACCCGCACGCTTTAACTCCGGTGACCACCACCCCCCGGCCTCTGCTTCGCCGTAAACTCCTGTCAGGGGTGAAATCGCCGCTATCGTGAACCGACTAGCACCAGGAATTCCCGAACCCACTAGGGGGCTGGAAGCAAATACCAGCAGGTTGTAGGGATCAAATGGCTCCACCTTGGCCGGACGCTCACTCAGCAAGTAACGAACCGCAAGGCAGGTTCCTCCCACATAGGTCCGATAGAATTTATCGTCCTGCTCTTCCACCGAATAACTCTGTTGGCTCAGATCAACCCTCAGAATCTTCCCTGTGTAACCATATCCCATCTTCTTTCTCCTCCCTTGTTCTAAGGACTCAATAACAGACTACCCCCCATCAATAAGGCCTATGAGCTTCACCTCATCGTTAGCTTGTAACAGATAATCCTTGCTTTTCATTTCACCGTTTACAACAAAAACAGGATTCAAATGATCGGGCAAACCAATTTCCCGACAGACAACTTCAAGGCTTTTCCCCTCTTTTCCTTCCAGAGGTATACGCGCAGCTCCCTTCACAAAGTTCTTCAAAAGTCCAATAGGAATAAATGTGACGCCCATGATTTCCTCAGCATGACCCAAAGACTAATAGTTCTAGAATTCTATGCTAATTAAGAAGAAAAACCTATTTCTTCACTGATTTCACTGAACGATAATCTGCCCGGCACTGCGTCTCGCAGGGCCGGGCAGGTAGATAAATCTGTTATTTAAGATATTCTTTCTTATATTCTTCGCCAGTTAAGGTATACAAATCAGCCTTTACAATATCCCCAACTTTATCAAATTCATAGACAGGGTTTCCCAATCCAGGAATTTTAACCTGGCGCATCTTCTTAATGAAGGATTCGTGATCGACTCCCCCCATTTCAATCGTCTTGGCAGTTATTTTGACTCCATCATAGCCATAGGTGGCAGCCTCAGGGGGTTTGACCTTATATTGGGCTTCGTAACCTTCCACAAATTTTCCAACCAGTTTTAGCCGCCTAGGCATATTGAGATAAAATTCCCCCAACTCACCTGCCAGTTCGAAGAATTTTGGCTCTGCCAATCCACCGGCCGCATAGATAGGAATCTGCCATCCCATCGATCGAGTTTGCCTGACAACCATCCCCCCTTCATTATACTCCAAGAATAGAATTACCATATCGGGTTGCTTAGCTTTGGCCTTAATCAGGACATCTCTGAAATCGACATCTTGTCCAGGTGCAACCGTATCTTGAGAAACGATTTGGATATTATATTTTTGATTCTTAATCCTCTCTTGGAAGCTTTTTAGTAATTGTTGTCCATAGTCTACATTTTCATTGATGATAGAAACCTTAGATTTCTTAAATTGTTTGACGACAGTATCGGCCATATCGTAGGCGACACTTTTCGTTGTGTAGGTGAGTCTGATAATATTGTCAAACCCCTGTTCCGTTATTGTCGCCGCATTGGAATAGGTGATGATAGCAGGAAATCTTTGCTTAAAAAGAACAGGAGTCTGCGCCAAGGCACAGGAGCTCATGGTTTCCCCAATCACCACCAAATAATCCATGGAAGAGATTTTTCTGGCAATACTCGCCGATTCTTTGGGATCTCCCTGGTCATCATAAAAATCAAGCTTCAGCTTATACCCTTTCAAAGGCCCTGAGGCAATGCCTCCAGCTTCATTAATCTCGGCAACAGCGAATTCCTGCCCCCTCTTGTTCGAGGTCCCATATTCCCCAAACTTACCTGTAACAGCGTCCATACCTGCAATGGCGATCTCCTTCTTTGAAGCATTCACACCATCCTTGGATAGAACAATCGTTGCGTAACTTAACAAGAACAGCGCCATAATTACCGTTAACGTGATTTTCTTTACCATTTTCGTACCTCCTTTTTCGACTAGCCTATTGTGTCACCGTTCCAACTACGTATTGGCTTCCTAAGACAAAGAGACATCACCTCCTTTCAAATTTAGTTCTCCCCTAAATATACTTTCCGGATTTCATCCGATTCGAGGAGTGCTTGGGATGAACCCTGCAACGAAATCCTGCCGGTCTCTAGAACATATCCTCTCTGAGCAATTTTGAGCGCTTTTTTGACATTCTGTTCAATTAAAAAAATGGGAACTCCAAGCGAATGAAACTCCTTGATAATTCTGAACACCTCGTTTACGAGCAGGGGTGAGAGTCCCATGGACGGTTCATCTAATAGAAGAAGTTTGGGTCTGCTCATGAGGGCTCTTGCGATGACTAACATCTGTTGTTCACCACCGCTTAAGAGTGAGGCCGGTAGGTTTCGACGCTGACGCAGGATGGGGAAAAGCTCAAAATATCTTTCTATATCTTTCTTTATCTCTTTGGAGTCTTTTCTGATAAAGGCTCCCATCTCAAGATTGACCATGACAGTGGACCTAGGGAAAACCTGTCTCCCTTCTGGAACAGAAGCAATCCCTAAGGACACAATTTCCTCAGGGAGCATGCGCTCTATTCTTTTCTCAAAAAAAGTGGCAGTACCACTGGAGGGGCGAATAAGACCGGAAATGACATGCAATAATGTGGTTTTCCCTGCACCATTGGCGCCTACGAGGGAGACAATTTCATCTTTGTTCACTTCTACCGATACGGTATGTAAAACTTCAATACTTCCATACCCCGCGCAGATATTCTCAACCCTGAGCATCTTTAGGCTTCCTCTTTCCCTAGATAGAGTTCCTGGACTTGTTCATCTTTTTGGATCTCTTCGGGTGTCCCCTCCTTCAGTTTTTGGCCAACATTGAGCACTATAATCTTATCAGAAAGTGACATGATCGCCCTCATATTGTGTTCAATAATAAACAAGGTATACCCCTTTTTTCTCAATTCCTCCAAAAATAGACATAAATCGGCTGCTTCTTTAGGATTCATTCCAGCCGTAGGCTCATCCAGCAGTAATAATCCTGGCTCTGAAACCAAAGCTCTGGCAATCTCTAATATCTTTTGCCTCCCATAGGGTAAATTCCTTGCAAGTTCATCTTTCCTTTCAGCCAGATTGACTAATTCTAAAACCTCCATTGCCTTTTCATGGGCCATCCTCTCGTTCTTACTTGATGCCCGCGGGGTGAAATAGATGTTAAATAAAGAATTTTCTATCATTGAATGTCTGCCGACCATTACATTCTCCAGAACAGACATGTTTCTAAAGATCCTTAAATTCTGAAAGGTGCGGACAACTCCTTTTAGGATGACATGATGCGGAGGTATGCCTGTAATATCTTCCCCTTTAAAAAATACCTTTCCAGAATCACAGCGGTATATCCCGGACAGAAGATTGATAAAGGTTGTCTTCCCAGAACCATTGGGCCCGATCATCCCAACAATCTCTCCTTTATGGACAGAGATGCTGATATGGTCCACGGCATGGATACCCCCAAAATTCTTATCGACTTCCTGAGTCTCCAGTAGGATCATAGGGCCCCTTTTGTCCTCCTCCTAAACATGAAGGGTGACTCTAAGCAAATATCCATCGGTGGCTTAATTGAGAATAAGGTTCTTTTCATACCAGCCAAACAGAGAAAATTAAGATCTACCCTTAAATAAACGAACCCAAGGTCTGCATAATCGAAATAGGCTACTTATGATCCCTCCAATACCTCCGGGATATCGCACCAGTACAATCACCATAATAAGCCCGATGAAAAGGAGACGAAAGCGATAGAGTGGCCGAAACACTTCAGTCACCAAGAGCATCGTAAACACGCCTGGAACAGTAGCTGACAAATTTCCCAAGCCTCCTAAAATAACCATAATGACCATTAAACAGGTCTCATCAATCGTAAAACTCGCAGGGGTAATCGCTGTGTTGAATACAGCATAGTAGCTCCCTGCAAGCCCTGCATAAAAGCACCCTATTGAAAAACCCAAAATCTTATACATGACCGTATTGATTCCCATCATGGAGGCTGCTAACTCGTCTTCGCGAATTGCATTAAACGCACGTCCGAATTTCGACCTGATCAAGACAGTCAGAGTAATAAAGGAGAACCAGAACAAAATTAAACCGAGATAATAAAAATCCTTTTCAGAGACAATCTTCCAAGACAATATTTGAGGGGCTTGAATACCTACAATGCCCATGGCACCGCCACTAAACTTGATCCAACCTTGCATGACTAATCTGAAAATCTCGCCGAACACAAGAGTGATAATGCAGAAGTAATCTCCCTTGACTCTTGAGGTGGATATTCCGATTAAGAAGGCTATAAAAAGAGAGGTCAAACCAGAAAGAAACAGCGAAGGTAAAAAGGGGAATTGATAATATTTCATTAACATCGCTGTTGTATAGGCTCCAATCCCATAAAATGCAGCATGTCCAAAAGTCAATAAACCTACAATCCCCACAATTAAATTTAATCCAAAACAGATCACTGAATAAATCAGCAACATATTCAAGATTCCTAACCAGTAAAAGTCCTGTATGAAAAAGGGCAATAAGATAGAAATCACGATAGCTAGCAAAACAGTAAGCTTCTCTTTATGCTTTGCCATCCTCTACACCTTTTCTTCAATGTATTGCCCCAGGATACCCTGAGGTCTCAATAATAGGATAAAGATCAAAATGACGAATGTAATAACGTCCCGAAAGGTCGTGGAGACATAAACCCCTGCCAGACTGTGAATCAATCCTAAAATTAAACCTCCTAACAATGCTCCATTCATACTCCCAATGCCTCCCAAAACAGAGGCATTAAAAGCGTTAATTGTCCCTGAAAACCCCATCTTGATAGAAAGCACATTATAGGAAGACTCATAAAGTACTGCTGCCAAGACTCCGAGTATTCCTCCAAGAAAATAGACAAAGGAGATCGTTTTATTGATTCGAATTCCCATGAGACTTGAGGTGGGGATATCCTGGGAAATACATATGATCGATTTGCCTATCTTATGATATTTTAAAAAAAGATTTAGACTCATGATGGCAGCTAGAGTTATTGCTAAGGTTAGAAATTGCGTGGTAGGAATTTGGGTTCCAAGGATGGTGAAAAATCGAGTGGAAATAATAGAAGGGAATAAATGGACCTGGCTCCCCCAGAAATTTTCAGATGAATTCTGTATGATATAAGCCACCCCCAGCGCACTGATCATCGATACATTTCTAAATTCTGGAGCTCTAAGAGGGCGGTAGGCCAATAATTCAACGGCTGAGGCCAGGACACCTCCTACCCCCATGGCTATAAGAATAGAAAGAATGGGATTGACGTTGTATTTGACCAAAAGCATATAGCAGATGAAACTACCGAACGTATATGTATCTCCATGAGCGAAGTTCATTAACCTCAAGATGCCGTAGACCATGCTATATCCAATAGCAATTAGAGCGTAAATCGCTCCTAAGGTTAAGCCAATGATCAATATTTCAATAACCATGACTTTTCACCTCTCCTGCTAACCAGTCTGGCTAACGATGACCTACCATATCCTTAGAAGTCCCGCCTCGGCTTGTACCTCTTTGATCCTCTGAGAATTGACTCCTTAGACTATACCCTGTTCACTCAAGGGCCTGCTTTCCAGAAGGCGTTTAGGGCTAAAGATGCTCAAATCTAAACTAATGGGTGTCTGAAGGATTAACTCAGCCAGGTATCGACCCGCAGCAGGGGACTGCTGCAGTCCATGACCAGAAAACCCGTTGATCAGGTAAAACCCTTCAAGCTCTGGCCAGGGCCCCAACATGGCGTTACAATCTAGCCGGTTCACGTCATACAATCCAGCATAACCCCGAATGAGTTTGACACGGTCAAAAGCCGGGATGATCTCAGCCACACCTGGCCATATCATTTCCTCGAATCGCTTCCGATCATAGGCGAAATCGAAGCCCACTGCGTCGTCATCACGGGAATTTCCGCTCAACATACCGCCTGTCTCTGGACGGAAGTAGAGATTATTAGGGCTGATAATCAATGGCAAAGTTTCGTCTGCTGGGGCAGCCGGCTTGAAGAAAAAGACCTGACGTTTTACAGGATCAATGGGTAGCTTCACACCGATTGTGCTGGCCACTTGAGCTGCCCAGGCGCCACTTGAATTGACCACAACCTTCGCCTTAAGGCTTTCTCCTGAAGCCAGCTTGACACCGGTAATTTTCTTACCGCTCTTCTCAATGGCAGTCACATCACCTTCGATGAATTGGGCCCCCATGGACCTGGCCTTCTTCCGGTAGGCCATCAGCAAGGCATAAGCGTCCAGATAGCCATCCCTGGAACCAAAGGTGGCACCCACCATCCATGGCAGTACATCGAGCAATGGAAACCTCTTTTTCATCTCATCGGGTGACCACCATTCCACCTCGGCACCCAGGCTCTTTTGCATGGCCAGACTATCTCGGGCTGGTTTTTCTCCGGCAGAATTGATCAGGAACAGATATCCGTTACGCCTGTAGTTGATATTGGGTTTCTCTCCTTCGACAGCCATTTCCTCTTCAAAATGTTCGAAGATCTGACGACCATACAATGAGATGAGCACATTCTCTTTCAGACTGAACTGGACCCGCACCCCACCCATGGATAGGGCTGTAGAAGAAAACTCATATGTCGGATCCCGCTCTACGACTGCCACCTTGAGATTGCGATCAAATTTCATCAAGTGATAGGCCACAGAGCACCCCATCACTCCACCACCCACCATAATAACGTCATAGTTTTTATTTTCCATAGTAATCTCCTTTCTCTCGATTAAGATGGCTGGTGTTTATGCTCACCCCTGTTGGAACCCTCTATTCCCAATCCTGGATCAAAAAATGATACCATGTTACACAAACCCGTCATATCGATAACGAACCAACGAAGAAAAGATATAGTTTATCATTGTGTTGAAGTCGAAAACCGGCAGATTGACCGCCTCCTGGATAGCGGCAGCGTATGGAGGCAAATCGCTGCATTCCAACAAGATGACCTTAACCTTGTCGTCGTTTGCCACTAATTCCTTAGCCTTACGAACTACCTCCGCCTCAACTTTTTCAAAATCTAAGATCCCTTTTTGTCGAACGATAGGATCATAGAAGCCCGGGACATCCTCCATACCTGCTATCTGAACAGGAATGTTTTCATCGACGCCTACGTTGCGTAACAATTGTTCCGTCAGGTTGCTCTTGTCTGCACAAATAATTCCTACCTTTTCTCCGCCACGTAATGTTCGGTGAATAAATGGGATTTGAAGCAAGCTCGACATAAAGACAGGTACCGGAAACTCGTCAGCCAGCTCCTTCTGGAAAAGAGCCAGGTACCCGCAGTCACCCGTAAGCGCCTTGACGCCCTCGTGGATCAGCTCCCAACCGGCTTCAATGAATAACGGGAGCAATGAAGGGTCTCTTTCGTAAATCAGTCGATTGGAGGATGCTGCCTTGACAACTCTATAACGCACTGGGAAAGGATAGGTAGTCGCATTAGCCACATCTCCTGGAGGCAGGGGAAGAAGACAATCAATAATCAGAATGCCAATCGCCTCCCCTGCTATGTACCGTTCCCCAGCTGGGTAAAGCCTAGGACTTCGTCCACTTCTTCCGCCATAAACCACGGCAGTCCCCTTTCTCCTTCTTAAATCACCCAAACTATTATGAATTTGAACTCTATCATCGGTTTAATTATGCAACAACATGAAAAATCGGTTGTTATCGTCCCAGAAGCTTTTGAATTCTTACATCAACATCCTTGACGTATCTAATCACAACAGTCGACGTGAGCGCTCACGCTATCTCTTTGCCTACACTGAATGGGTCATACCACCATCAACCCTAATGTTTTGACCAGTAATGAAACCCGCATCGTCCGAAAGTAAGAAACCGACTGTCTTGGCAATCTCATTCACACGACCTGCACGCTTCATCGGAATAGTCTCGCGTACATCATTGGTTACGTCCCAGGTTTCAATGAAACCCGGCAACACGCTATTCATCCGAATGCCGGATTTGGCGTATCTGTCTGCATACAACTTGGTGAAATTGGACAGGGCCGCACGGAGAGAGCATGAGACAGGAAAGGTTAGACTTGGTTCAACCGCGCCAAACGCGGAGATATTGACGATTGCACCTTTGCCTTGCTCGACGAAGACAGGAGTTACTAGTCGCGCCATCCGAACGACGTTTAGAAATACCAAGTCCAAGCCACCGTGCCAATCCATGTCGGAAATCGACAGCAGGTCCCCTGTAGGAGGGTGCCCTGTATTGTTCACAACAGCATCAATACGTCCGTAAGTTTTCAGTGTTTCCGAAACAAGCAACTTCAGATCGGCCTCGTTTGCAACGGAACCACTAAACCCTATGCCTTTCAATTCTTTGGCAAGACGGACTGATTCTTGTGAGGGGCTCATCAAGGCTAGACGATAGCCATTCGCCGCGAGTTCACGTGCGCAAGCCGCCCCCATGCCACGTCCAGCAGCAGTAACAATTGCAACTTTCTGTTCAGTCATCGACTCCTCCTCTGGTACTCAATCTAACTGACCAATTACTTTATAACCCTAGTTTTCTAAGCATCTCATAAAAGTTCTAAAACCTTTTGCATTGTGAGTTGAATGTGGTCTTCTACAGATTGTTCAGCTCCATCAATATTTCGTTCCCTCAACCCCACGATAATTCTATTATGTTCCTGTTGAATTTTTAACAGATCAGCCCGACTAAGAGCCTTGAGACCCATCCAGTCAAGCAAGTCCCGGATATTTTCTATTGCTGCGATCATGTAACGATTCTCTGTGAGGTTTACCAAAGAAATATGGAATTCTCTATCGCTTCGCATGTAGCCAGATAAATCATTGGTTTGGATAGCCTCGTTTCCTTTTTCATAGATAACCTCTATTCGCTGAAGGTCTTCATCGGTCAGCCTTTGCATAACTATTCCTATAGCAGCTGTCTCCAGGGCTCTTCTTACTTCATAAAGATCTTTAATATCTTTTCTTGCTAATACATTAATTTGAACCCCTTTTCGTTGAATGAAGGTTACAAACCCCTTATGAGATAGATCTAAAAGAGCTTCCCGAACCGGTGTCTTAGATATGCCAAGTTCTTTTGCAAGCACTTGTTCATTATAAGTGTTGCCGGGCAAAAGCTTTTGCGAAAGGATAGCACTTTTGATAGATTGGAAGGCCATCTCTTTCAGAGAGGGAGGAGTTTTCAAATTCTTGAGTGTTCTCATATCTAATATATTAGATTTTATATTTTAGATCTCGATCTAACTTACAGCATTCTTGGATTCTTGTCAAGGAGAAAATTAATTTTTCACAAGTTATTGTTTTCACATGATTTTAACCCTAATGTGTTAGAAAATTTGGAGGGGGGATCATAGAGAAAGGACCTCTAATGAGTTTGGTCACTTTTAGTGAAGAAAATGTATCTCTTTGAGAATTAATGGAAATCCTTATTTTCCCATGACCATACAATAGCCCTCTTCTTATTTGGACAACCACAATTTTGCAGGATCCTGCAGTTTCATGTAGAGGCCATGACTTTCGGCTTTTCATTTGGGAAGTTTCAATCCTGATGGTCCGCTTCTGAGGAGTTATTGGGATGGAACTTAATATCCGGAGATGATTTCGACAAGAAATTTAGATACTCCGCCTCCAACTTTCCCCGAAAAGCCGGATGAGAGATCCCTAAGAGCGCCTGCGCACGCTCCGTCAGGCCCCTACCACGAAGGGAAGCTACACCGTGTTCAGTGACTACGTAGTCCACGTCATACCGCATAGAGCTTACTGCCGAACCTCTTTCGAATTGGACAACAATGCGGGAAGTCTTTCCATCCTGCGTGGTAGAAGGTACAGCTATGATGGATCTTCCTCCTCCAGATAGGTGTGCCCAGGGGACGAAATCCGCCTGGCCTCCGATCCCGCCTATTTGAATCCCATCAATCGTTTCAGCATTCACCTGTCCAGAAAAGTCTACCTGCAAGGCTTCATTAATAGAGTAAAGATGATCAATTTGAGCCAAGACTGCAGGGTTGTGAGTGTAAGAACTTGGATACGATTCCACCGCGGGATTGTTACTCACAAAACGAAAGAGTCGATCTGTTCCTATCATGGTTGTGGTGATCGTTTTGCCACAATGCAAAGTCTTTTGTGAGTTATCAACCACTCCGGCCTCCATCAGGTCAACGACCCCGTCAATCAAAAGGCCCGAGTGGACTCCCAAATGTTTCTTTCCCCTTAGTGCCGGCATCAACGCATGGGGGATCTTACCAACTCCGAACTGGATTGTAGCGCCATCTGGAATCAGGCTTGCAATGTGCTCACTGATTTTACGTTCTGTTTCATTAGGTGCTTTTCCATGCACTTGATGAAGTGGTCGATCTGATTCAACACCATAATGAATCTGAGAAGAATTGAGGAAAGTCTCGCCGTTGACTCTTGGCATCTGACGATTAATTTCGGCGATGACAATTTTGGCTGACCTCGCCATAGCCAGGGTGTGGTCTACTGCGACTCCCAAACTCATCGCACCGTCTTTTCCTGGCGCCGAAACTGAGATCAGTGCCACATCGAGATTGAGGTTCTTGTTGATGAAAAGAGAGGACATCTCGTAGTAACGGCAGGGGATGTAATCGGCTAGGCCTCCACTGGCTGCTTCAATAAGCGGGGGATCCATCATGAAGCTCTTCCACTTGAAACGCTCCCCCCGATCGGCATCCCAAATGCGCCGAGTACAAAATTGAATCATGCCAATGAGCTGCGCATTGTGGAAATGCGATCGAGACTCTATAAGGACTTCGATGAGGGTCTGCGGCTCACCGCAAGCATGTCCCAGACCTATGACCGCATTCTTTGGAATTAGACTTATTGCTTCTCTTGCGTTGATAATTTTCATTCTTTATTAAGATATCAAGATCACGACTCTCATTGCCATTATTCAATCTGATGGCAAGGCCTGCCGTTGGCTCATTGGGCTGAGCCGCTCGCGGCCGCGACCTAAATCGCCAGAAACGGATTGAGGTGATACTTGGAGGGGAGGGTGAAACAAAGAAGAGTGCCAAAGACGTATAAAGTTCATCAGCTTCAGTATCCCATAGACCATGTTGTAGACAATCGTGACGAGGGTGTAAATTCACCCACCATCATGCCCACAAGTAACACCTCAACGGCCATGGTCAGAACCCTCTCCGAAGGATGATCACCTGTCCATCCCGGCCTCGGACAGTGGATCTTGCCACCTACACGAAGCCGCGAAACTCTTTCCTGACAAGAGCGGTGTGCACGTAATGAATCATGCTGAAGAAGTCAAAGACAGGCAGGGAAGTCTCTCTTTGGATCGCGTGTCCATAGGGAGGAAGGTCGCTGCATTCCAGTAAAAGAGCTCCGATTTCTGGGTGCTCGTTCACCATCTTCTTCGCAACGCCCACCACTTCCTGTTCTATACGATCAGAATCCAGTGACCCCTTTTCTTCCAGAATTGCTTCCCTGAATTCAGTTTGATTTTCCATTCCGGAGATCACGAGAGGAATGTCAGCGTTGACTCCCACCGAAACGAAATGATCGGGGGTCAGAGATTTTGAATCCGCTGTAATGATGCCGATTTTCTGGTTACGCCGCAGTGTTCGGTGGATAAAAGGTATCTGAAGCAGACTTGAGAGGAAGACAGGTACGCCGACGGCTTCGGCCACTTCTCTCTGGAAAAGTGCCATGAAACCACAGGCTCCCGTAATCCCTTTCACCCCTTCTTCTTGAAGCTCGATGGCTGCATCAACAAAAGGCTTCAGAAGCGTCTTGTCTCTCTTCTTGAGCAGGCGCTCGATCGATGCCTCCTTCACCACCTTGTATCTCACGGGGAAAGGGAAAGAAGACGCATTGCCCACGTTTCCCGGCACACAGGGGTAGTTGGCGTTGAGAATCAGAATGCCGATCGATTCACCGTACCAGCACTGTTTCTTATTCTTCACCCGGAACATAGTCATCACCGGCTGCCCTATTAGAAGCCTTTCTTGGTTTGGAATTCTTGTGGGACACTAGTAGGAGTTCACACGCATGCCACGCTTATACACCTCTTCGCTTCCGGTTGTCAAGGAATTTTGGGGCCCGTCTGGGGGCCCGTGTAAAACGTCCTCAATGGAAGGTAGAAGCTATTCATGAGTCAGAGCAATGATCGTCCAGGACATTGTCAGTATTCTCAGTTAGGTTTCATTCGGATGAGAAGAGGGAGCATCTTTTCGGCTCGGTCCCTTAGGCAAGAGGGCCTTGATCCAGGGGTTAGCCATCTGGATGAGTTCCATGAAGCCCCCCCTGACAAAGCGCATTGTCAGAATCATCACGAGC
>Ga0315277_10005372_pt1 | contig 16889 bp, 19 predicted proteins | sample YL17G05_15_MG_FD_203695 | JGI IMG/M metagenome (GOLD analysis project Ga0315277, IMG submission 203695) | Sediment microbial communities from Yellowstone Lake, YNP, Wyoming, USA - YL17G05_15 | ecosystem: Environmental > Aquatic > Freshwater > Lake > Sediment | place: USA: Wyoming | collected... | reverse complement strand
CTTTACTTTTTGATACTGTTGCTTTAAAATAAATTTGTCAAAACTCACCATCATCACTCCTTATGTATCAGGAATGATGAAGGGGCAAATAGAGGTTTCTATGAGGGGTTTTTCAAAACCCTCTATTTATAATAATTCAAATGTAATAAAAGTTTAAAAGACTAAAACATATCTTTAGAAACAGGAGCATTGACACGATTTTATCGTCGTTTTACCTTTTTCTTTTCCTTTGAGTCAGGGTCATGGCGCAACTCATACGACAAAGAGGTCAAGTCATTAAGATCGCGAGCGTCTTTCCGCCTCATTCCTATAGTCCTATCGTTAATCCTCTCGTATTCATCCAATAAAAACAACACATGTTGACTGACAGATTGACGATGTTTTTTCGCAGATCTCTTCAACCATCCCTGTTCCGCTTCTGGTATTGACAATGTAATGTTAGGCATTTTCCTTTGCCTCCTACTTATAATTTTGTAACAATTATTTCTTTAAGAACCTATACCATCTAAATTTCGTGAATGCTGTTTCAATTACTGATAACCTCCCATACTGGTTACTTTATAAGGATAGTAACAATATAAGGATAGTAATAATATACAAATTGGAGAATAAATTTTGATAATAGAAGTAAATCAATTTGTTGAACGAAATTATAATAGCTTTCTTCAGACGACCCAGAATTTTATTGAGGTTTGTCCAAAATGTAAAAGAAAAAATATTTCTAGTAGACAAAGAAAAACACCAAAATATCTATGTCAAGATTGTAAAAACGAATTTGATAATCCTAAAGCTAAGATTGTTTATATAACACAAAAGCAAAGAAAGGAATTTGGTAAACAATACTCTAATCCTGATTATTAAAAAATCACTTTGATTTGGAAGTTACAAATCTGTAATGGAAGAAATGTTTGAAAATGAAGTGACATTGTAAAACTTGTAGAGCATATTTTGCTGAGGTACCAGATTTATTGATTTGCCTATTTTGTAATTCAAATAGAATAGAAACAGTCTCAAATGGTAAGCGTAGCTGGAAATAATCACTTGATGTTTTATAATTTGGGAAAAAAGAGAAATGTGGAGGGGGAAAGGAAAAAATAAATTAGGGGATAATATGAAAAAATGTTACCTTTCCACCTTCTCTCCAATAAAACTAGAACCATTATCGATATTAAAAATTATCTATATTTTTCGTAACATTTGTAACCCAAAAAAAAATTTCTATTCGAGAGAGAGATATGTTATTAAAGATAGATATGTTTTATAAAAGCAATTTCGGAGATAGAATTATGTCAAAAAGTAGTAGAGATAATATAGATCAAGATGAAAAAAAATTACTTTCTGAACTTGTGAAAAACTCAAATGAAAACATTGAAACAATCGCAAAAAACTGTGGTTTCTCAAGACAAAAAACATGGAGATTCATCAAACGACTAGAAGCAAAAAACTTGATTTGGGGATATACTGCAATTTTTAATGAACAGAAAATAGGATTAAACCATTTTATGTTGATGATAAAAAGAACATCGAAAAACCTCGAAGAAAAAACAATCAATACAATCGTTTCAAGAAAATTGGAAGACCTTACCAAAGATATAGGGATTACTATTGAAAGCAGTTCTTATGTACATGGGGAGTACGACTGGGTACTGACGTTTACAGCTGAGGACATTAAACAAGCAAAAAAGTTCTCCGATTCAGTGGTTGCAATGCACCCTGGTATTATCGAGAGGATGACGATTATGCAAACGTTGATGTTTATTAGAAAACAGTATATCCTAAATCCAGACAAAGCGAAGCTGAAAGAATTCTTATAGTATTTTTCTCCCACAGGTTCTCTTTTTATTTATCACAAAAAAACCAGCTATAATCCATGTTAATTGTTGTAAAAAAGTAGAAATGCAAGGGACGAGATATTGACTTGTATATACTGGTAAAAAATTGAAGTATTCTCCTGTAAAAAAGATAAAATGAAAGATCTCACTAGTATATTTTTTTTTTTTTTTATCTTTTCTCTATTTTAAATGAAAAATTATAAATATCTTTGAAACTCACACTAATCTCGATGTGGAATGATTTCATTAGAAAACAATCTGGAATTACCCGAATTGCAGGAATATGTGGTATTTTCATCCCTATTGTGATTTTCGCCTGCCTAGGGCTTTCTATAGTTTCATCTCCATGGTTCTCCTGGACGCAACATGCTTTAAGTGACCTTGGTATTCAACAGAACACAGCAGGAGTATTCAATTACGGCCTAATCCTGGGTGGTATTCTTGCCTTAATATTCTCCCTTGGATTAATTCAGATTTTATCCAATAAAATCGGAGCATACCTTCTTGCATTCAGTTCCCTTGCTCTCATCGGAATTGGCGTATTTCCGGAAACTATTTTTGTCCTTCATTTTTTTACATCAGCATCGTTTTTTGTGCTACTAACAATCGCATTGCTGATTATTGGATTGACTAGTAAAAAAAATTCATTTGAACATAAGATAGGAACATTTGCCCTGCTGCTTGCGTTGATCGCGATAAGTTCTATTGTTTTTCTGTTTCATTTCGAGGGTATCGCAATTGCTGAGGCGTTTTCATGTTTCCCTGCGTTTGTCTGGTGTTCGATTGTTGGAATTCAAATGACTCGCAGATAGGTTTACTTCATCACGACGAAATATAAGATACCCGCGATGAGTGGTTGATGGACGATGTAGATTAGTAACGAATGTTGACCTAACCAGGAAAATATTTTCGTTGGCTTGTATTTCGATATATCTGGAATAGGATATCTTCTTTTGTTGTCTTTATAGAGAATGTTCCCAAGTGTTATACCTATAAGGCAGACACCGAACCAGGGGAGTATCGGGAAATAATCGATGGTATGGGTTGCGACATCCTGTTCGTGAATACCAGAAGCAAGTTCGGCCATATTTGGATTTTCTGTAGTATAAAAAAAACCAAGTGCTAATCCTGAGACGATGATAAGTACAGCAAGAATGATGTTGATGGATTTAAATCTCAGCAGAAGTGTACTTAAAATGATACAGCATCCAATGCAATGAAGTACTCCGAAAAGGATTGGTCTATCTGGGAGAAATACTGCAGTGAGGAGGGTAAACAGCATCCCGAGGTTAAAGATCCAGAGTCCGCGTTGTATTGTCCGAAGATACATTTTTCTCGATTGGTTTTGGTATTTATTGTTGTTGACTGCTTGGCAGATACCTACGAGTAAGAAGAAGATGACTGGAACGATGATATTAAGAGAATAGAAATTTTTATTGAGGGGAAGGATTCCGAAGTAGTCCAGATCCCAAAAAAGATGAAGAATGATCATGAACAGGATAGCAAATCCTCTAAGAATGTCCAACTCTATGAATCGTTGGGGTTGTTCCTTTTTTCCTTGTTGCGTCTTAATGTGGTTCATTTTGTTTCGTCCCTTCTTCTTTTATTTGACATACTGTGTCGTGTTAACTTTGGACAATGATTGTATTTAAAGATAATCTGGAAAACTACCAAAACGCAAAAAACAATCTTCAGAAGAAAAACAGAAAACTAAAGTCTTGAAAAGGATGGGGGCGGATAAAAAAAATATATGGTGAATTACCCTAAGAAATAATTAATATTATATCTAAAAACCTAAAATAAAAATATTGATAATTACCAAGGCTCTTTGTATCCTATCATTTATAGCTGGATGTAAAAAACTCTATGATTAAAAAATAATAATACACAAAATTTTATAAGTTATGATTCCTCCTTTTTAAGAATTAACCATGATTTTAAACAATATACGAAGATGTTTTATCATTTTGATATTTTAACACACAATCCATATATATTACATTAAAGAGAGTATATCATATGAGAACTACCCAATATTATTTACGTGGTATGGAAGAAATCGATCCGGAATGGGTGAAAGAATTAGCAACATATTCTTCCATTATTAATGGTGATGCTTTATCTGAAAATAATAAAAAACAGCTTATCAGGTTCTTTTTTGATTATAAAAATGAGGGATTTGATTCATTGTCCGCTATGAAAAAGGCAATACTTGTTTTTGATTTGCGTTAAATCTTGAAAATAATCACAAGTTGATAAAAATCATCGTACGAGAAAGAAAGATAGATTATTTTCATTGAAGAGGAAAAATATAATCATTCGTCATACTCATAATTTTTTTTGAATCTAATTAATTTCTCTAAGAATATTCCCTCTGAATAAGGTCTTATTATAATAAAAAACCTCTAAATTTTTTCGCACTAAGCTCAATTTTTCATTTTTTTAAAACAGAAGTATTGACACGGTTTTAACTCATATCAACATGAGATTAATAATAAAAAAAGATATGACAAAGAGGGTTTGGAGAGCAGAAATGGTTATAGAACGACTCCAAGGATAATAGCGATGACCCCAACCGCTGCTGCAATTCTGGTAAGACGTACGGATTGTTCAGTGTTTTGCAAGTCTCTTAAGTTTTGTATAATGATATACATAGCCATTACATCAACCATAATTATGATTATTAGATAACCAATACCAAGCTGATGAAGAAGATAGGGCAGAGGGCTGAGCAGAACAGCCACCATTAAGAAGAAGGATGCAACAAGAACAGCCTTTTTTTCTCCAATTCTCATGGGCAATGTATTCCGTGTGAGAAGATCTCCTTTCACGTCCTGTACGTCCTTTAATATTTCTCTTCCCGTGAAGAGGAAAAAGGTTAGGAGTGAAAGCAGAAGAGACGCAAAAGGATTCCCAACAGCGGTGCCACCAAAAGTAAATGACATCGAGGAAAGAAACGCCACAACGATGTTTCCTACAAATCCCTGGTTTTTGAAAAAGACCTCATAACAATATAAAAATCCGAGGGAAAAAAGTACTATCACGAAACAGAGTAAATTAATAAACATGGAAAAAACAACAGCGAGGCTAAACAGTAGTATGGAGAAATACAGGGTTTCCTGTGGAGATAATCGTTTTGAGGGGATGGGTCGGTTCGGATGAGAGATTATATCAACGTCACGATCAAAATAATCATTAAACGGCATGCTTCCTGCGCCAGCAAAGAAGACAACCGCCATGGCAAGAATCAAAGGAATCGAGAAGAAGGGAGCACCAGCAACTATGCCACCGATATATGCTCCAGCTATACCAAGGATACTTGTGAAAGGTCTCATTGATTCACATAATGCGAGGCTTTTAACGAGGATTCTTGATGTCATGGTAATCTTTCAGAGCATTTTCAACAGTATGATACATTTGAATGCATTTAATTATATACAGTAGTATATAAATAATTTTGGAGTTTATTTTCTATATCCAAATGCTTTGAAAATAACTTCCCACTCGCTATATACTTTCTTTTTAATTTGCTCATCTATTTTATGATGATTTCTTTCATAAAATGCGTGTTTTTTGATATACTCTTCAAAAGCAGGTTTTGCTTTTTCAAAGCCTGAAATACCAAATTTTGAATAAATCATTTCCAATGTTTCTAATGGTTCTTTTATAAAATCTTCGTATCTAAGTTCAATTAAATTTTCTTTTGGGATTAGTTTTTTTTCTTCTAAATATTTTTCAGATATTCCTCTATAAATCTTTAAAATCGATTTGTCAAACTCTTCTTTATCTATATGCTGAAAAGAAAATAACGGTAGGATGCTATCATATAACCTCCATGTTGACATATAAACTTCATAGGGATTTCTATATTGATGAATAAATTTTGCATCTGGAAACATTTCAAGAAGGAGTTTTATCTTTGCAGTGTTAACCAAGCTTTTAAGCATAATTTGTTTTCCGTGGTATTTATAAGTTATTTTTTTCAAAAAAGACAAGTAAACTTTTTTCCATTCGTCAATGATTTCTTCGTCTACATTTTCGTATAAGATATCTCTTTTAAAATATCGGTCTATTGCTCTTGGAAAGTACCATGCATGATAAAATGAATAGGGACATAGATTTGCAATTGCGTATTCTTCTTCATAGGGTAGATCTGTTCCCATTTCGAGGTTGTCCATCGGTCTTTGTTCTGGTAAGCTATTTGTAACAATTTTTTTTAAAAGTTTTCCATAATTTAAGAAAACACTTGGATCAAGCGTATTCATTGTTGAGACATATCCTAGGTTTTTGTCTTTTCCCATTAAATAATGTAAAAATGTTGTGCCGCTCCTCCAATGCCCAATGATAAAAATCGGTTTTTCGACTTTTATGTTTTGAAATTTTTTATCAAATTTTCTTTTTTCAATTATTCTTAAAGGTGTTACAAAAATAATCATCATTGTTACGTATAATGCTCTTGGAATAAATTGCCAATCAATTTTAAATCTGTTTTCAATTAATACTTTCATCCAGTTTACAAATGTTGTTCCGGCTAACGGTTGCTTATTCAAGATAAGATAATATTTTTTTTCAAACTTTGACTCCATTATCTATAACTAAATGAGATTCATTTATTTAAATTCTATTATAAAAATATTGACCAATAATGTATGGAAAAGGGAATAGAAATCATTAGATTAATACATATCATAGTCATTTTATGACTAAATCGATATTCAAATCCATTCACCCTGCACTATCAATCTTGATTATTCATCAGTAAATTCCTGTTCATTACAGACAGGAATTTACTTTTCATTCGCATAAATTAGGTATTTTATATTCTTTCTCAAAATACACCCCTCCCCGTCATAGGAATGTTCTTGAAGCTATAAGGATATTTCCCATCGTGTAGTAGCGATGAATGGGAAGACACTCGTGGCATACTTTTCGAAAGGTGGAGCTTCTGAGGAATATGCTAAGGTTATCGCGGAGACGCTCACAGCGAATGGACTTGTGGTTGAGACGTGCAATCTTGCGCAAGGGATTCCTGACGTCGCAGCCTTTGGCACGGTTGTTCTCGGAACCGGCGTGCGAATGTTCAGGGTGTACCGACCTTGGAAGAAAATCCTGAAACAAAAAGCACTCGGCAATAAGCATCTATTCATGTTCTTGTCAAGTGGTACAGCGATTGAAGAACCTGATAAGGCTGTCGAAAAATTCTTACGCCCCTTAGTGGAAAAGTATAATCTCAAGCCCAGGTCACTGGTTTCCTTCCCGGGCAAGATTCCCGAAAAATGGGCCAAACTAGATGGTCAAAAAGAGACGATGAAACCTGAGAAAGCCAAGGCATGGGTTCAGGAAATAACCCGTCAAGTTCAAAGCAAATAAGCCTCCTGGGAGATGTTATGCCAAGTCTTTTCTCCCCCATCTGAAGAGAAATAGAATTTGAGGGGATTCAACTTTGGCTCAGTATCCCCTACCGAGCACTTTTGTCAGGGGTTCAAATCCCTTCCCCTACATTATTATTTTTTTTACAGAAGAAAAAACAATAATTTCAATTTGTTGTTTTTTGTTCTTCAGTCACCAGATAGTTAATGACATTTTCCGATATGTCTTCTGCATATTCTCCTATCCTTCTGATACTCTCTACAACATATCCCACATGGATTGCTACTATACCTTTCTGTTTTAGTGCAATGGCGTTAATTTCTTCACATAGCAATTCAAGTTTCGCGACAGATTCGATTGTTTCCATTGATGCTTTTATATCCTTTTGAAAAAAGGCTCCCATACTCTTATTGAAGATATCTAATGAAAGCTTGCTTGCTGAGAGGATATGCTCAATTGTTTGTTTGTTCAAGTTGCTATCAATAAGTGTTGGAACGTTTTGTGCAATTCTTATCACATGATCTCCAATACGCTCGATTATTCTACTGATAAGAAAACATGTAGAGGTCATCCCTATAGTAATATTCATTTTCCCTGCGAGACTAACATTCTGTAGAATAATATTATATTGTCGTGCGACCAACCAGTTCAAACGATCGACATCATCATCTCTTGATAGAGCATCACCAGCTAAGTTTTTATCTTTTATTTGAAGTGCACGCATCGTATCTTCATGCATTCCCTTAACAATAATATGCATCCTTTTAATAGTCCTATCAAGTGGCATCTCCATAGGATTGAGAAGATCTTTTAAAGTTACAGATGTGTCGGATTCTTCAACAACCTCTGGACCAATCGCTAGTTGAGTAAACGATCGAATAACATTTTGAACAGGAGTTGGCATGCGAGATGGTGATGTAATTTTAAGAGATGTATATCCTGAGATATAAGCACCAATTAATAATTGTAGAAGATAGGTTGGCTTTGGTATATTGTTCACATTGAATTCTTTTATTCTCTGTAGTTGTTCTTGTGTTATCTTTGGATTAAGTACGAGGGTACCATCTGATTGTATGTTGATTCCCAATTGATCATTTTTCTTTATATTCATTGTTTTAATCCATTCCTTTGGTAATGTTATTACGTAAGAAGATCCACCTGTGATTTGCACACGTCGTATTTCCATTTATTTCACCAACTTGTCTATAAAATTGGAGTATTTTTAAAGATTTCCATAGGTCTCTATTGTTTCAATAGGTCTATATATAACACTATATTATATGTCGATAAAATATATATTTACACTAACTGTTTTCTGCTTTAGGTGATTAAAATAGTTCAAACTAAAAAGAAGAAAGAAACAAAAACGCTGTTAGCAATTGGATTTCTAAGTATTACATTAATATCTACAACACTTTTAAGCGGATGTACACAAAACCAAAACGGTTTATCGATTGTAGTAATAGGAAGAGATAGCGCCTCTGGAACACGAGAATTTTTCTGGGAGCACGTAATGGGAAAAGAAAATTTCACATCTAAACTACAAGAAAAAAACTCTAACGGTGGTATTTATCAAACCGTTACACAGACACCTGGTGCAATAGGGTACGTAGGTCTTGGGTACGTTGACAGTGGAGTGAAAGCACTAAAAATCAACAACATAACTGCTAATGCAGAAAATGTGCTAGCAGGAACATATCCAATAGCCAGAGATCTTTATCTGTTCACTATGGGAAATGCATCAGGTTTAGCCAAAGAATTTATAGAATTTATTATGAGCACTGAGGGACAAGAAATTGTAGACGAGGAAGGATTTGTGCCACTACCAACTAGTGAAGCGTATAATTCAACGAATAAAAATCCAAGCGGTTCTCTCACGATTGGAGGATCAACAACGGTTTTCCCTATCATCGAAAAAGCAAAGGATGCATTCAAAGTTAAGTATCCACAAATATCTATAACTGTAAGCTCAACAGGTTCAGGGGCTGGTATAACATCAGTAATGGCAGGAACCGTAGACATAGCCATGTCTTCCCGTGATCTCAAATCGTCTGAAGATAACAAGGGTCTTATGAAATATACAATCGCCAGCGATGGCATAGCTATTATTGTTAATCCTGAAAACACATATGTTGATAATATTACAATGGAACAATTAAAAGCAATCTACAAAGGTGAAATAACAAACTGGGATGAATTAACCTAAAATAAATTGAGGTATGATTTAAGGAGAGAGGCAAAACCCTAATGTCTTTACGTCAATTAACAAAATTTTCTACTATCACAAAAAAAACTATCAAAGAAAAAAGTGTTAAAACAATACTATTTCTGAGCGCGATATCAGCGGTTATTGTCATCTTTTCTATCATCTTTTTTCTATTCCAAGACGGTTATTCGATATTCCAAACTGCTGGACTGTGGGAGTTTCTTTCGGGAACGAGATGGAACCCAACCGGTGAACCACCAGTCTATGGGGCATTTTCACTTATTGTTGGAACATTACTCGTAACTATTGGTGCAATGGTTATCGCCATCCCCCTAAGTATCGGGAGTGCTATTTTTATTTCTGAGATCGCATCCCCAAGGATTCGATCAATTATAAAACCAGCTATTGAACTTCTTGCAGGTATACCATCCGTTGTCTATGGTTTTTTTGGGCTAATTGTTCTTACAACATGGCTCCGAATATCGTTTAATCAACCATCAGGAGAATCCTGGCTAGCAGGCTCGATATTACTCGGCATTATGGCCATACCAACGATAGCTAGCGTAGCTGAAGACGCAATAAGCTCTGTGCCACGTGAATATAAGGAGGGGTCACTTGCTTTGGGTGCGACCAAATGGCAGACGATTAGTAAAGTCATCGTACCTTCTGCTTTATCTGGGATTACCGCAGCAGTCATCCTAGGAATGGGACGCGCTATCGGGGAGACAATGGCTGTTATGATGGTGTGTGGTAACCCTACCTATGGTCTTATCCCAGAACCAATCACCAACATTTTTGCCCCAGTCAAAACTCTTACAGCAACACTGGGAATTGAAATGGGTGAAGTCGCACAAGGAAGCAATCATTATCATGCATTATTTGGTCTTGCGCTACTCCTTTTAATTATTACACTTGCGGTGAACATCATTGCAACTGTTATTTTAGGGAGATTAAAAGAGAAACAAAAGAAAGTATTAAAAAAAAGGATTCCTCTACCATATGGAATTAGTAAAAAAATTAAAAAAACTCTCTACGTTATTATTGGATTACTTGTTGCATGGCTACTGTTCATTTCATCAGGGATAATAACAACTATTTTGATATTGAGTATTGTAGCGTCTATCTATTACATTTCAAGAAAAATTTCAGCAAAAAACATACAACGTGTAGCGTTTGGTGCTATTATCTCAACAATAGTGATAGTCATCATAATACTTGCTATCTTAATTTCTTACATTGTATCAAATGGCATTGGAGCAATAAGCTGGGAGTTTTTAACTACGGAACCAGCTGATGCAGGAAGAGCTGGCGGTATATTCCCTGCGATTGTAGGAACGTTTTATCTCATAGCAGGGGCTATTTTAATCGCGTTGCCACTTGGTGTTGGATCCGCTATTTATCTAACAGAATATACACGGGAAGGGAAATTAACAAAAATAATACGTGCTGGTGCTGATCTGTTAAATGGTACACCATCGATTGTTTTTGGTTTGTTTGGTTTCGCATTTCTTGTCTTGTACCTTAAAATGGGTATCTCATTAGTAGCTGGACAAGTAACATTAGCATTTATGATTTTACCAACAATCATAAGAACAACAGAAGAAACATTGAAAAGTGTCCCGCAGTCACTCAGAGAAGGAAGTCTTGCATTAGGCGCTACGAAATGGCAGACTATACGGAGAGTGGTACTACCACCTGCCGCACCAGGCATTTTGACAGGAGCAATACTTGGCATTGGTAGAGCTGCTGGTGAAACGGCACCAATTATGTTCACCGCAGTAGCGTTCTCTGGTGCTATCCCGAGTTCCGTCTTTCAACCAGTAATGGCTCTTCCCTATCATCTCTATATTCTTTCTACAAACGTTCCGAACTCGACACAGAACGCAGGTGGGACTGCATTGGTTCTCTTACTACTGGTTATTAGCATATTTCTGATAGCTGTGATAATCCGCAATCATTATAAAAAAACAATAAAATGGTGATTTAAAAATATGAAAGAATTGATTAGAACCATCGACTTAAGTTTATGGTACGGAGAAAAACAAGCGTTGACAGATGTAAATCTGCAAATCGCGCCTAACAAAGTCACAGCACTAATTGGTCCATCAGGATGTGGCAAATCAACTCTTATCCGGTGTTTCAACCGTATGAATGACGTAATTCCAGGATGCCGGGTTAAAGGACAGGTGCTTTTTCATAGTAAAAATATTTATGGTCAAAATGTTGACGCATCTGAAGTAAGGAAAAAAATTGGTATGGTTTTCCAAAAACCTAATCCGTTCCCAAAATCAATTTATGAAAATGTAGCATATGGACAACGGGTGGCAGGTATCAAAAGCAATGAAAAATTAGATGAAATCGTAGAAAAAAGTTTGAAAAGAGCTGCTTTATGGGATGAAGTAAGCGACCGATTACATGAACCTGCCATGAGTCTCTCGGGAGGTCAGCAGCAGCGATTATGTATCGCCCGTGCTCTTTCTATAGAGCCCGAGATCATCCTTATGGATGAACCTTGTAGTGCACTTGATCCGATTGCAACAGCAAAGATAGAGGATTTGATTAGGGTATTAATAAAGAATTATACAGTCACTATTGTTACACACAATATGCAGCAGGCAGCTCGTGTAAGTGATTATACTGCATATATGTACCTTGGTAAACTTATTGAATTTGGCTCGACAAAACAAATATTTGAGAACCCGGAAGAAGAACTCACTGAAAATTACATAACAGGTAGATTTGGGTAAGGTGAAAAAATGGTTGAAAAATTTCATACTGAGTTAGAAAAGTTGAAACAAAATGTGTTGAAGATGGGAGATCTTGCTACATCTATGTTATGTAGATCTGTTGAATCATTAACAAATCTGGATGTCCAGAAAGCAGATGCAGTTACTGCAAAAAAAGAAGAATTGGCAAAAACGAATGTACAACTCGAAGAAGAAGGGTTACGATTGATTGCTTTGTATCAGCCGATGGCTATTGATATGCGCACGATTGCGTGTTGTTTAAAAATGATTACAGATCTGAATAGAATAGGGAGGTATGGGAAGGATATTGCCAAGGTTACAAAGGAGATATACCCTGGGCCACATATTAAAAAAATAGTGAGCATCCCTCATATGAATGATATTGTATGCAAAATGGTGAATGATGCTTTGACGGCATTTACAACAGGAGATTTGTCTCTCATCAAGGATTTTTCCGAGCGGGATAATGACGTCGATGCTCTTAGATATTCAATTTTTCGGGAATGTATATCATACATGATGGAAGATCCAAAAAATACCACTATCTGTACTAACTATATCCTAGTTGCTCGGTATTTGGAACGCTGTGGTGATCATGCATGTAATATAGCGGAACAGATACATTATATGGTGACTGGTAAAAGAATTGAATTGAAATAAAAATGAATCAAGAGGAGAGTGAAGCTGATAGCGATTAATAAAAAATTATTATTAAAATCAATGTTAGCATCTGCAATAATTACTACATTATTGATGTTTATGGCGTATCTTCCGATTTGGTCAATTTTAAATGGAAAAGAAGGAACGACACTCCATATATACGCCCTCGTAATAAGTTCGATCGTAATATTTTTTGTTTTAACTGCTGTTTTCTATTTCGATATACGAAAAATATTAGAAGGAAAAAATTCCTGGTTCTAAAAAGAGTTGCTATTTATTGTTTCAATGATATATCTTTAGAGAGAGCTGTAACCCCGGGGATACGTTCCCGTCCCCAACATTTCACTATAAATTTAACAGATATACAACCATAATTTTTACTAGTAAAATGAAGCGCGAATCTCCCTCCCCACTTCAGTTATATTGCATAGATGAGAGATTATCCTCCAGAGAAAGAAAGAGATTTGAACCTGAGGTTTAAGTCTCTTCCCCTGCATTTGTTTTAAAATAAATACAGAACTCTCTTCAACAGATTTTATTTACAGGAACTCATTTGAAAAGGTTCCCCCTGCCCGGGGTAAACTGTGTTTATATCTTGACTTTTTTGATGCCTTCATTTAAATCATTTATATTATCTACCAAGGAGTTTTGTTCAGTTTTCTTTCGATTCGTAAATAAATTACCACAAAAAATATTTTTATAAGATGTTAATATACCAATTGAACCAAGCTTTGAGCCATTCATCGTTTTAATCGAAGATCCGTCTATAAAAAGTCAGTGGTCCGCTCTGGGTCTGCGGGGGCATCCGATTACATCATCCGATGATAAACCCTATGAAATTCGCAATCGCGTGACGCTGGATCGATGTAGTAACTCTCATAAGAAACTACTTTGTGACAGCAGCCATTGGTCTGAATAAAACCAATGGAGAAATGACCGTCCTATGAAAACCACAAATACTTGCATTCTTATTAATACTGAACAAGAGCTTGAGAGCATCCTAAAAAAAACAAAAAGCATGTTTATACTCTTCTATGCTCCCTGGTGTGGTTTTTCTCAGAGGTTTTTACCGATTTTTGAGAAATGTTCTTTGGACACCTCCCGACAATGCTACCGGATGATGATTGATGAATTCCAACAACTTTGTGAGCGATATCAAATAGAAGTTTACCCGACAGTGATTTTTTTCGAAAATGGAAAACCTGTATACCGGCTGGATGGAGTCCATGGCATAGGTCTCAGTGAACAGCAATTCCGTGAACTAATTCGCATGTGTGAACAAACTCAGTAGCGAGGTAGCTATTTTTCGGGTGGGATTTGTATCTCTTAGGGTAAGCTCTTTGGCGGCTACTTCTCTTATTTTTCTCCTGTTGACGACCTTTGGTAACAAGGTTAAAATATCTTTAGAGAATTTCAAGTCTGAGATACTTTATGGAAAAGATAAAACTTGGAAGCAAGCCGATGATCTATCCGATGCCAGTGGTTCTCGTTGGAGCTGATGTCGCAGGAAAGCCTAACTTCATGACCATCGCTTTCATTGGGATAGTTAACATACGTCCAGCGATGGTAGCGATGGGTGTGAATCCATCACATTTCACCTGTAAAGGGATTGTTAAAAATAGGACATTCTCGGTTAACCTGCCGTCTGCAAAGATGTTGGAAGTTACTGATTATGTCGGATTAAACTCAGGTGAAAAGAAGGATAAGTCAGAACTGTTCAAGATTTTCAGAGGCAAGACAAAAACAGCACCTATGATTGAAGAATGCCCAGTAAACCTCGAATGTAAGCTAATTAAGAAACTTGTTCTTGGTGGAACCGATGAAATCTATATCGGGGAAATCGTAGAAACGTATTGCGAAGAAAAGTTCCTGACGAACGGTACCCCTGATGTCGAAAAGATGGGCACGTATGTCTTCACGATGCATGACAATAGATATTTCTCTCTTGGAAAGGTGATCGGTAAAGCCTGGAGTGATGGAATAAAATACAAAGCTTCGAACAATGGAAATTGAAGTTTAAAATCCCTTCCCTGGCACTTAGAGACATGTGGTTAGAATCTTGTTCAAAGAGTAAAAATAAATCATTCTTTTGAATCAGTTGTTTCAATGCAACCGTAGTCCTGTTAATGTGGTAGTGTCTATTATACCATGTATTGTTTTAATCTTATGAATAACGATTTCTCCGATCATTTCATAATCTTCTGCTTGAATTTTTGCTATTAAATCATATTCTCCAAATAATGGATGAACTTCTATTATCTCATTGAGTTTCGAGAGTTTATTGAATACTTCATATTCATGCAATGGTGCAATGTGCATTAGAACAAAACCTATCACCATCTTTATTTCTCCTTTATCATCGAGATGCTAACAATTATTCGTATCGTACTGCCTCAATGGGGCTCATCCGGGCAGCCTTCCATGCTGGATAGAGACTTGAGAGAATACCAACGATGAGTGATACTGCAATAGCAAGAACCACAGTTGTAATCGTGATAATCGGAACAAGTTCAAACGAACCTCCTGCTCCCATCGACATAAAACTCCCAAGAATCAGTGTTAGCGCCTGCGAGCCGAATACGCCAAGAATAATACCAATAATCCCACCAACACTACTCATCAACGCGCCTTCGATGATGAAGATACTCATGATATCCCGAGTTGTTGCACCTATCGCCTTCATAATGCCAATCTCACGAGTCCGCTCCATAACTGATGTCAGCATCGTATTCATAATCCCGATAGAGGCAACAACAAGAGCAATCGACGCAATCCCCACAAGCACTAACTGAAGAACACCAGTAATTGTTTGCACCGTCTCAAGAATAGAAGTCATCGTCGTCGCGGTTGCAAAATCCTTTCGCCCATGGTTTTCGTTGATAGCAGTCTGAATGATGGTCGCAATAGATTCTGCGTCATTGACGTTATTCACCCGTAAATAAATTGAACTAATATTACTCTGACCGGTCAATTTCTGAAAATCACGGGAACTCATCAACACTATACTGTCTGAGGACGACCCACCAAAACCTTGTTTTCCGAATATACCACTGACAAAAAACTTCTCACCATTAATCTTGATCCTCCCACCAACAGAAATATCCGCATCAAAGGTATCATGGGCGATACTATATCCAATCATAATCTTATTCTGTTCACCTTCGTTGAGAAATCCCCCGGCTTCTAAATTCTGACTCGCGTATTGAAGCGTCATGACACCAACTTCCATGCCAGTCAAAGACACAATCGTTTTTTTCCCATTGTATTCTGCAAGGCCAGAACCAGACAACTGGGTGCTCACCTCTTTGATTCCCTGGATACGTTCGATATCCGCTATATCTCGTTGCGTGAAATATTCACCAGTTGAACCTCCACCACCAAACGAGGGAAACATATTTCCACCGGTAGAAACAATAATAACATCAGATAACGAAGAGAGTTCCCCGGTGATTACCTGTTGCATCCCTTCCCCGAGAGCCAACAGAGAGATAATCGCCATGATACCAATCGCAATCCCAAGCAATGTCAATAAGGACCGAGACATGCGATGTCGAAGATTTTTAAATGCGAGCTTCACATGGTCTCTAAACATGTCCCTCCTGTACTACACCATCATGAATTTGAAGCACCCGTTTCGCACGCTGTGCAATCGCCATATTATGCGTCACAATGATAATGGTCTCCCCTTTTTTGTTGACATTTTCAAGGATTTGCATAATATTTTCCCCTGATTTAGTGTCAACGTTTCCGGTCGGCTCATCCGCAAGAATAATGGAAGGATTGTTCGCAAGAGCACGAGCAATAGCCACTCGTTGTTGTTCACCCCCGCTCAACTCTGAAGGTTTATGGGTCAACCTTTTTGACAGCTCAACCAGCTCAAGAAGCTGCTTTGCTTTTATTGTCCTGGTTTGACTATCAACACCTGCAAATCCCATGGACAGTTCCACATTCTCTTGGGCATTTAAGGTTGGAATCAGATTGTATTTCTGGAATATAAAACCGATCTTTTCACGTCGGATCCTGGCAAGCTCATTTTCATTTAATGTTGAGACATCACTGCCATCGATGAAGATG
>Ga0315277_10005370_pt1 | contig 16893 bp, 10 predicted proteins | sample YL17G05_15_MG_FD_203695 | JGI IMG/M metagenome (GOLD analysis project Ga0315277, IMG submission 203695) | Sediment microbial communities from Yellowstone Lake, YNP, Wyoming, USA - YL17G05_15 | ecosystem: Environmental > Aquatic > Freshwater > Lake > Sediment | place: USA: Wyoming | collected... | reverse complement strand
GTGTGGACAGCAAACTGCGCTGCCCACACTTTCCACAGCGCCTACTGCTACGGCTGCCATCCCTACTCTACCACACTTCTCCAATTAGTACTCCAAAAGGCGACACCTTTTAGTTTAACACAGGGCCTATCGCGGTGGCCCACCGACGCACGAGCGACAATGTGAGAAACTACAAGTCTATGGGAGTTCTTATGACTTTCATACGTTGGTCTTGGAAGGTTCTAACAAAAGGGTTCTGGATATTAGGCTTCGTTCCGCAACTGCTAGATTACATATCCACATATGTGCCCACTGCATATATACCAAGCAGTATTCGCAACTTGCTTGAAAAAGGAGGAAACTGGCAGCTGACCTTGGTTTTGGTGGGTATTGGGCTGCTTGTATCCGCTTACCTTGTCCATTTGGAGACAGCGCAAGCATTGAAGGAACAAGAACTGAGAACCTGTCAGCTTGAGGATCAGCAACCATACATTGTTGTGGGATTTCAGGACACCGCATGCCATCTGGTTGAAAGGCTCGAGTTGCAGCTGAACCCTCTGCCCCCTAAGCCCGATTTCGATGCGTTGATCGCGGATAAGCGCAGACAGTTGCTCGCCAAACAGCGGGATCACGAGTTCTCAGGCGGATTGGCTGCCCCCATCACTGTATTGGCACTGAGCAAGCCTAACCCTCACTATGAAGAAGAGTTTGAACGGTATCTTGTGGAATACCGTGATTACTTGCTAAGGCAGTATGAGCACACTATGGCGGCAGATAGAACCCGCTCTCTTGTGCCTATAGCCAGAAATGAGGGCCAGCATCCAGCTAACAGCGTGACTATTGAGCTTGTGATGCCCAAAGTCTACAGGGAACCAATGGCGCACCAATACCGTGAGCCTTTACTCACCAAGGAAACGGTGGAAAAACTGGGCTTTACTGAAGAGCAAGTAAAGCAATTCGAAGATCAGTATGCATGCAAACCACCTCCAGAGCCTCAGATGTTCATTAGCCAATTGGAGTCACCACTGTCTTACGCCCTGCCTAGACCTCACAGCCTATCACAATCGCCAGCACCACCTCAAGAGTGCGAAAAGCGCAACACCAGTGGTCCAATCCATGAAGTGAGAGATGGAGTATGCTACATTGCGTACCATATAGAGCAACTAGTCCAACACCGCCCAGAAGACGATTTTGACCCCTTCTTTCTCTGGCTAGGCGACGTACAGCACTCTACGGTCTGGGAAATTCCCGTCCGAATCACAAGCGCGGATCTGCGGAAGCCACAAGAGGCGCACCTTATACTTGAGATCAGAATTGTGGAAGATACAGAAGCGGGCTAACCATTTAAGGCAAACATGGAGACCTGGCTGCAACAGCATCCGCTAATCACTGGAAACCCGTAGCGTCGTTTGCGGTCGCATGTGGCACCTCGCGCTATAGTTGTGAAAACCACAAACCTGTTGTGCTACATTCTCAGGTGACAGAATGCTACACGTCGTAACAACACCTGTTCTTGCGCTTCAGAGCCAGCCGGAAAATACCTGGCAACCGCGTGAGAGAAGCGATGTATCTCGCAACCGTTGGGCGGCTCGTCCGTGTGCGTCACTTTCAGTATAAGTGAGGTCAGGAAATGGACGCGGCAAATATCGTTCGCGAGATAGCATCACTACCGCCGGAGGCGCAGAAGCAAGTCATAGACTTTGTGGCCTTCTTGAAGGCTCGTTATCCGACTACGCAGCCCGTCAGGAAAACGAGGCGAACCAGGTTGGCCGATGAGCCATTCATCGGCATGTGGCGAGATCGTGAGGACATGCAGGAAAGTATAGCCTGGGTGCAAAGTCTGCGCCAGCACGAGTGGAAGCGTAGCGCGTGAACAGGCTGACCATCGGTATACTATCGATATTCCTATCGGTCTAGTTCCATACCCCTATAGGGGATGATAGGGTGGTGTTGCGGACAGGCGAAGGTTGAACATGGGTGAGTCGTTGACAAATCGTGTCTATTCGGGTATGATGAATCATACTTCCCCCAGTAGCTTCGGCGAAAGGGTACGAAGCCGCCCTCCGGCGGCTTCCGTGCTATACGGACCACCCGGATCAACCCACCCATCCACGGAATGTACAACTGCCTCGCCCTCTGCGGGTAAAGGGTAAGGAAGTGTTCAGGTGACCCGAAATAGGACACGGGCAAACACGGATTGGACGGATGAACACGGATCAGTGAGGGCTGAACGTCTTCTCTTGGCCGAGAAAAGCCGTGGAAATCCGTTGAATCCGTGGAAATCCGTGTCCCATTGACTACCCCACTGAACGGTTACGAGTGAGGACTGAACATGGGTGAGCAGCGGCTGCCTAAACGAACACGTGCCCACGTCCTGGAGACCCTTTCGCGCCAGCACGTCGAGTCCATCTTCCCCACTGAGTGGGTCTGCCGCCGGGTCGAGGACGACTATGGGCTCGACGTGCGCGTCGAGATCGTCGCCGGGGAGCAGGTGTCCGGGCTGGAGTTCGCCATGCAACTCAAGGCCACCGACCACCTGAGAACCTCCGGCGACGACGTGCTCCACTCCTGCAAAGTCTCCACCGCCAACTACTTCCTCCAGCGGCCCGAGCCGGTAATGTACGTCGTGTACGACGCCCAGGAAGATGCAGCCTACTGGCTGTGGATGCAGCCCTATCTGCGTGGGCTGGACGACGCCAGTCCGGGCTGGCGCGAGCGCAAGGAGGTGCGGGTCCGCATCCCGCGCGCCAACCGGCTCACGCGTGAGGCGGTCCCCCTGATCGCCGGCTACGTGCAGGCGTGGTGGGCGCGGGTGATGGCGGTGGTGGGGCAGGAGTACCCCGCCAGCCCTGCCGACGCCCCCCGCCCCTTCCAACTGCCGCCCGACCTGCCCACCTTCACCGGGCGCGAACCGTACCTGGACGATCTGGACGGGCTGCTGCGGCCCGGGAGCGGGCAGACGGTGGGCCTGGTGGGGCTGCACGGAATCGCGGGGGTGGGCAAGTCGGCGCTGGCGGTGCACGCGGCGCACCGCTGGGGCGAGCGGTTCCGCGACGGGGTGGTGTGGGTGGACCTGCGGCGGCGGGACGTGGCCTCGGCGCTGCGGCACGTGGCGGCCACCTACGGCTACGGGGAGCAGGCCAGGCAGGTGCCCGACGCGGAGGGGCTGGCGGGGCTGGTGCGCACGGTGCTGCGCACGCGGGAGGCGCTGGTGGTCCTGGACAACGCCGAAGGGGTGCCGGCGGAGGAGTTCCCGCTATTGCTGCCGGGCGCGCCGGGGTGCGTGGCGCTGGTGACGAGCCGGCGCTCGTTCACGGAACTGGAACGCCACGGGCGGGTGCTGCCGGTGGGGGAGATGGAGCAGAAGGAGGCGGAGGAACTGCTGGCGCGCATCCTGGGGGAACCGGCGGACGAGGGGGAGCGGGCGGCGCGGGGGGAGCTGGCGAAGCGGTTGGGGGGGTTGCCGCTGGCGCTGGACATTGCGGCGCGGCTGATGGGGCGGCGGGGCTGGAGCGCGGGGGAGTACCTGGCGCGGCTGAAGGATGCGCCGAGCCTGGTGGCGGAGTTGTGCCTGCCACTGGCGGAGCGGCCGGAGGACAGCGTGGCCGTGGCGTTCGCGCTGAGTTACGAGGCGCTGGAGCGGGGGCAGCAGCGGCTGTTCCGGGCGCTGGGGGTGATGGCGGAGGGGGGCCTGGCGCCATCGGCGGTGGCCGGAGTAATGGGGCAGGAACCCGGGGAGGTGGAGCGAGGGCTGGAGGGATTGGCGGCGCTGTCGTTGGTGCGGCCCAGCCAGGCGCCGGGGCGGACCGAACTGCACCCGCTGTTGGCCGACTATAGCCGCGTGCTGGCGCGGGAGGCGGGGGAGTGGGAGGGGCTGCGCAATGCGCACCTGGCGTACTATGTGGCGTACGCGGAGCGGTACACGAACGACTATGGGGCGCTGGGGGGGGAACTGGGGAACCTGATGGCGGCGGCGGAGTGGTCATGGAAGAGCGGGGAGAACGAGGGAGTGCAGGCGTTGGTGCAGTGGCTCTACGTTGGGGGTGGCGAGTTCCTGGACCTGCAGGGCCACGCGCGGGAGGCGGTACGACTGCTGGGTTGGGCGGCGGAGGCGGCGCGGGCAGCGGGCGACTGGCGCGCGGAGGGCGTTAGCCTGACCTGTCTGGGGCTGGCCTATGCCGCTCTGGGGGCGGCGCGGCGGGCGATCGGAACTTACGAGCAGGCGCTGGCCATCTCCCGCGAGATTGGGGACCAGCGTGCGGAGGGGGCGATCCTGGGCAACCTGGGGCTGGCCTATGCCGACCTGGGGGAGGTGCGGCGGGCGGTCGAGTACTATGAGCAGGCGCTGGAGATTGACCGCGAGATCGGGGACCGGCGCGGGGAGGGGAATGCCCTGGGCAACCTGGGGCTGGCCTACGCCGACCTGGGGGAGGTGCGGCGGGCGATCGAGTACTACGAGCAGGCGCTCACGATTGCCCGCGAGATCGGCAACCGGCGCGGGGAGGGTGCGGAGCTGGGCAACCTGGGGCTGGCCTACGCCGACCTGGGGGAGGTGCGGCGGGCGATCGAGTACTATGAGCAGGCGCTGGAGATTGCCCGCGAGATCGGGGACCGGCGCGGGGAGGGGGCGGACCTGGGCAACCTGGGGAGTGCTTACTACCGCCTGGGGGAGGTGCGGCGGGCGATCGAGTACCACGAGCAGGCGCTGGCGATTGCCCGCGAGATCGGGGACCGGCATGGGGATGGGAATGCCCTGGGCAACCTGGGGAATGCATACGCCGTCCTGGGGGAGGTGCGGCGGGCGATCGAGTACTATGAGCAGGCGCTGGCGATTGACCGCGAGATCGGGGACCGGCGCGGGGAGGGGGCGGACCTGGGCAACCTGGGGCTGGCCCACGCCAACCTGGGGGAGGTGCGGCGGGCGATCGAGTACTACGAGCAGGCGCTGGCGATTGCCCGCGAGATCGGGTACCGGCACTTGGAGGGGAATACCTTGAACAACTGGGGGCTGTTAGCCAAACAGCAGGGAGACCTGGCGCGCGCCCGTCAACTGTGGGAGCAGGCGCTGGATATTTACGAGGCCATCGAGGACCCCAACGCGGGGCAGGTGCGCGCCTTGCTGGACGAGTTGGCCGGAGCAAGCGCGACGTAACCTCGGGCTCGTCGGGTGTACGGAAGAGGACAGGGCAATGAGCGAAACGGATCTGCAATATGGTGGTGGTTACGTCTACCAGTGGGAGTGCGCCCTCCTGCTGGCCCTCAACCACTTCTTCGAGCCGGTGCGCTACGATCCCACGCTGTTCGACCTGGTCCAGGACTTTTTGGGCGAAGTGGCCGAGATGCAGTTGGAGGGAGAGGACCGGCAGAACGGCGTCGAGCTGGAGGACATCAACCTGCTCGAAGGCGACCGGCGCATCTTGATCCAGGTCAAGACGAAGCAGGCGGAGGGGGAGCGCTGGACGCTCAGTGACTCCCTGCTCCTCAAGGCACTCTACCGGTTCTACGAGAGCCGCTTCTTCGCCGAGGAGCCGGACAACGTCCGCTTCGTGTTCCTCACGAATCGTCCTTTCAACCCTGAGCTGGTGCGGGTCAAGTCCGCCATCAAGGAGGGCGCTGTGGACCAGTGCGCCGAGGCAGCCCGGCTGTGCCAACACCTGGGCCGGTATGCCGAGAAGGAGAAGAAGGCGCGTGTGGCTGCGGAGCGGTTCTACGAGGTGCTGGGGCGGACGGTGCTGGTGGAGTACCTCTCGGTGGACAGTGTGAAGGCGAACGTGCAGGCCAAGCTGCAGGCTTACGGGCGGCCAGACTGGAAGGAGGCGCACGCGCTCTTATTCGAGTACTTTACGCGCCAATCCACCCGCGTGGGTGGAGGTGCGGTGACCCGCGCGTCGGTGATCGAAGTGCTGGGACCTCCGCCTGCCGGCCTGGCGCCCGTCCCCCGTCCCCTGTTATACCAACTCCCGTCACCACCCGGTGACTTTACCGGGCGGGAGGAGGAACTGGCCGCGCTGTGCCAGGCCATTGAGCAAGGTGGCGTGACCATCTTCGGCCTGCGGGGTATGGGAGGTGTCGGCAAGACCGCCCTGGCACTCAAACTGGCCGAGCAGATCACGCCGCGCTACCCGGACGCCCAGATCTACCTGGACCTGAAGGGGACCGGCCCCACGCCCCTGACGCCGGGGGAGGCGATGGCCCACGTGGTGCGGGCCTACCGCCCTACAGAGCGGCTGCCCGAAAGCGAGGCCGAGTTGGGAGGGCTGTATCGCTCGGTGTTGCACGGCCAACGGGCCTTGCTGCTGATGGACAACGCAGCCGGTGCCGCGCAGGTGGAGCCGCTGATTCCCCCTCCAGCGTGCCTGCTGTTGGTGACCTCGCGCCAGCGCTTCGCGCTGCCCGGCATGCAGGCGATCAACCTGGACACGCTGCCCCCCGCAGACGCATGCAACTTCCTGCTGCGCATCGCGGGGCGAATCGGTGACTGCGCCGGCGAGATGGCGCGCCTGTGCGGGTACCTGCCGCTGGCGCTGCGGCTGGCGGGCAGCGCGCTGGCCAGGCAGGAGGACCTGCGCCCCGCAGAGTACCTGCGGCGGTTGGAGGACAGGCAGACGCGGCTGGGGCTGGTCGGGGCGTCACTCAGCCTGAGCTACGACCTGCTCGGCGAGGGGTTGCAGCGGCAGTGGGCGCTGCTGGCGGTGTTCCCCGGCACGTTCGAGCGGGAAGGGGCTGCGGCGGTGTGGGGGCTGGAGGCGGACCGTGCGCAGGACGGGCTGAGTGAACTGCTATGCTACAGCCTGGTGGAATGGGACGCGGAGGCGGAGCGGTACCGATTGCAGAACCTGGCGCGGGTGTTTGCCGAGAGCAGGCTGGGGGAAGCCGAGCGAGCCAGCGGGCGTGAGCGGCACGCGGGGCACTATCAAACGGTGTGCAGGGCTGCCAATGAGCTCTACGCGCGGGGTGGAGAGTGGCTATTGCGCGGGCTGAGGTTGTTCGACCTGGAGTGGGACAACGTCGAGGCCGGGCACAGGTGGGCTGAGGAGAACGCCGAGAGAAACCAACGGGCGCTCGAGCTGTGCGACGACTACCCGGCGGAATGCTTCTATATTCTCCCCATGCGCCAGCACCCCAGGCAGCGGGTCGCGTGGTTGGAGACGGCCCTGACGGCGGCCCGCAGGCTGGATCGAAGACAGGTCGAAGGTTGGCACCTGGGCAACCTGGGGAATGCCTACGCGGACCTGGGGGAGGTGCGGCGGGCGATTGAGTGCTACGAGCAGGCGCTGGAGATTGACCGCGAGATCAGGGACCGGCGCGGGGAGGGGAATCGCCTGGGCAGGCTGGGTTCAGCCTACTATCGCCTGGGGGATGCACGGCGGGCGATCGAGTACCATGAGCAGGCGCTGGCCATTGTCCGCGAGATCGGGGACCGGCGCGGGGAGGGGAATCATCTGAACAACCTGGGGCTGGCCTACGCGGACCTGGGGGAGGTGCAACGGGCGATCGGAACTTACGAGCAGGCGCTGGCCATCTCCCGCGAGATGGGGGACCGGCGTACAGAGGGGAATCATCTGGGCAACCTGGGGAATGCCTACGCGGCCCTGGGAGAGGTGCGGCGGGCGCTCGAGTACTATGAGCAGGCGCTGGCCATCTCCCGCGAGATCGGGGACCGGCGCGGGGAGGGGAATCGTCTGGGCAGCCTGGGGTTGGCCTACGCCGACCTGGAGGAGGTGCCGCGGGCGATCGGAACTTTCGAGCAGGCGCTCACAGTAACCCGCGAGATCGGGGACCGGCGCGGGGCGGGTGCGGCCCTGGGCGACCTGGGGAATGCCTACGCGGCCCTGGGGGAGGTGCAGCGGGCGATCCAGTATTACGAGCAGGCACTCACGATTATCCGCGAGATCGGAGACCGGCATAGTGAGGCCATTCAGTGCTGGAATCTGGGGGAGCTGTACGAGGACAGCGATCCGGCCCGCGCAGCGGAACTGATGCAGGTCTGCGTAAAGTACGAGCGGGAGATCGGCCACCCCGATGCGGCGGCGGATGCGCAACGCGTGCAGGGCTTGCTGGACAAGTTGGGGAGAGGGTTGTGAGAGGGATGAGTAGACAAAGGGAGGAGATATGAGAAGTAGAAAGTGGGCCATCAGGCTGGGGATCGCGGGCGGGGTGGTGATCTTGCTGGTGGTGGGGGGCGTGCTGGGCTGGCGGGCGCTGATGAACTATTTCGTGCAGCAGTATTACCAGCAGACCTACCAGCCGTTGGCGCTGGAGGCGGGCCTGGTCGGGGATTACCCGGCTGAACATCATCTGAACGACGTGCCGTGGATCGCGGTGGAGGAGTCGCTGTGCCAGTCCACCAGCCTGCAGATGATCGCCGCCCAGCGGGGGATCGAGCAGCCCAGGCGGTATTTCGATTTCCTGATGGGGTTCACGTATGGGGTCAGCGCGCAGCCAGGCGGGTCGGGCTTCTTTCCCGGCACGGATCCGGAGGCCGGCTTTGCCATCGCCGCGCCGTACCTGGGGCTGGTGCGCCGCTATTATACGACCGGCGACGCGGCGTTGTACCTGAGGGCGTTGCGCTATTTCCTGGGGCAGGGCTACCCGCTGCGGGTGGGGCTGGACTACGGCCTGCTATACGGGATGGACGAGGCACTGCCCCACAGCGACGTGCTGGTGGGCTACGACGCGCAAGGGTTCTTTTACTACGAGACGGTGTGCGTGCCGCCCGCTCCCTGTGAGGCGGGACAGCGGCCGCCGGGCGAGGACGGGCTGTACGTTAGCGACCAGGGGCTGCTGGAGGCGGTACTGAGCCAGGCCAAGATGTTCTCGTACTCGTGGCGTTATTCGTTCACCATTTTCGAGCAGGGGCCGCGGGAGGAGGACCTGGGGCCGCTGTGGGAGCGCAACGGGCAGTCGCTGATCGGCGGCGCGCAGTACGGGCCACGCTCCGGGGCCGACGTGATCGAGGGGCTGGCGGACACGATCGTGAAGGAGGGGGCCGGATTCGACGTCGCCGAGATACGGTCGGGGCTGGAGACGGCGGTGTACGTGCGCGGCGAGGACGCTACGTACCTGCGGGAGGCGTTTGGGGGGCAGGCGGAGGTAGAGCGGGCGGCGGCGCTATTGGAGCAGGCGGCCGGCGATTATGCGGCGGCGTTGGAGGCCAGCGGAGATGGGATCGCCGATGCGGCGGAGGCGGAGCAGGTGGCGGGCTGGCTGCGCGACGCGGCGGAGGCGGAGAGGGAGGCGGGGAGGGTGTTTGTGGCGCGGGGGGAGTGAGGAGCGTGTTGCGTGTTGCGTGGTGCGTGTTTCGTGGGGGACGGAGTACGGAACACGGAACAGGAAGAACACGGATTTGCAGGATTTACGGATTACGGATTACGGATTACGGATTACGAATTACGGATTACGGATTACGGATTACGGATTACGGAGCACGGAATGGGGGGAGTGCTGGAGGGGTTGCTGGAGACGCTGGGGCTGCTGGTGGCCCAGGCGCGGGCGTACGAGCGCGCGCTGCCGCCGGACAATTACCCGGCCCGCGCGGCGGTGGCCACGCTGGGGGAACTGGCGCGGCAGGCGCTGAACGAAGCGCGCGACCTGGCCGGGTCGCTCGAGCCTGCGCCGGCGGCCGCGCACCCATTTTCCCCGCGCGAACTGCAGGTGCTCAGCCTGGCGGCCGAGGGGCTGACGAACAAGGAGATCGCGTACCGGCTGGGGGTCAGCGAGCGCACGGTCCAGTTCCACATGAATTCGATCTTCAACAAGACGGGCACGGGGTCGCGCACGGAGGCGGTGGCGCTGGCGCTGCGCAGTGGGTGGATCGCGCCGGCGGCCTGAGCCTGTGGGAAACCACAGGGTCGGCCCTGTGGGAATGGCGGAAGCGGCGTGGGACGTCTTGCGCTATGATAAGTGGTAGTTGGTTGGATCAATCACTTGTCAAGAACAGGAGGTTAGCGATGGTGGAAAAGGATTTGCTCAAGGCCCTGGGCCCGCTCGCGCCGCTGTACAGCGATCCGGAGGTGCTCGAGATCATGGTGGATGCACCGGAGCGCGTGCTGGTGGAACGGTCGGGCCAACTGGAGGAGGCCAGCGTGCGGTTCGAGTCGCCCGAGGCGCTGCGGGGGGTGATCGAGGCGGCGCTGGCGGTGGGGGGCGTGCGGATGGCGGCCGGCCAGACGGTGGGCGAGGCGCGCCTGCCGGGAGCGGCGCGCATGCTGGCGGTGCTCCCGCCGACCGCCCCGCAAGGCCCCTGCCTGGTGCTCCGCAAACTGCATCCGGTCACACTCGCGTGGGAGGAAGTGATCGAACGCGGCGCGATCACGCGCGAGGCGCTCGATCTGCTGCAGGGTGCGCTGCGCGCGCACGCGAGTATCCTGATCGCGGGGGCGGCGGGCAGCGGCAAGAGCACGGTGGCCCAGTTGCTGGCCGACGACATCCCACCCCAGGAGCGGGTGCTGGTGGTCGAGGCGGTGCACGAGTTACAGATTCAGCACCCACGGGCGGTGTTTCTGGAGGCGGCCGGGCCCGACAAGCCGACCATGACCGACTTGCTGAGCGCGGCGGCCAAGATGCGCCCGGACTGGATGGTCATCGGCGAGTTGTACGGCCCGGAGGCCATGCGCGCCTTCGACATTGCCAGCCGGGGCCACTCGATCATCACGACGACGTACGCCAACAGCGCCGAGGACGCGCTGGGCCGGCTGGAGGCGATGTGCCTGATGGCGAACCTGGGGCTGGGGCTGGGGGAGATTCGCGCGCTGATTGCCTCGGCCATTCAGGTGGTGACTTTCCAGCAGCGGATGCCGGACGGGCGGCGCAAGGTGATGCAGATCGTGGAGGTGCGCGGGCTGGAGAACGAGCGCTACGTGCTGCAGCCGCTGTTCCGCTACGATGCGGAGAAGGGGGCACTGGAGCCGACGGGGGCGCGGCCCGCGTGGGAGGGACTGGTACACGGATAAACACGGATGTGACGGATTGACACGGATCGGACGGTCCTGGGGGCAGCCTGGCGAGCATGGTCTTGCATGGGACGCCCCCGGGACGGGGGCTGCGAGCGTTAGGGAGGGTGGAACACGGACGAACACGGATGGGACGGATGAACGCGGATGGATGGGTCAGGGGGGCGACCTGGCGAGCGTGGTCTTGCATGGGACGCCCCCGGGACGGGGGCTGCGAGCGTTAGCCAAAGGTGCCCTTGAAAGCCCGGTTTACCGGGCGCTGCTCCGAAGCCGGGCGAATTCATCGCCCGGTGGCCCCCGCCGGACGAAGCGCTCCTGGTTAGGGGCTAGTGCCCGGCCTATGGAACGGCGGGCGCTCAAGGCGCCCTTGAAAGCCCGGTTTACCGGGCGCTGCTCCGAAGCCGGGCGAGTTCATCGCCCGGCGGTCCCCGCCAGACGAAGCGCTCCTGGTTAGGGGCTAGTGCCCGGCCTATGGAACGGCGGGCGCTCAAGGCGCCCTTGAAAGCCCGGTTTACCGGGCGCTGCTCCGAAGCCGGGCGAATTCATCGCCCGGCGGCCCCCGCCAGAGAGAACACTCCTGGTTAGGGGGCTGATTTCTTACAGTTCATACCATGCCTTGCATCCAGGCGCTCTCTTCCCCTGGCAGCGGTACCGTCGTTTGTTCACACCCCTGGAACGTGCTAGAATGACCACGAGCATTATAGAGGCTTGAACGATGGAGGTACCGTATAGCAGATGTCTGCAAATCGGGCCTACCGATGGCGGGCGGCATCATGTTGGCCACGGCGCGAGGGTACAGCGCAACCTTGTGGACGCAGGATGCTCACTTCAAGGACATTGAAGGCGTGCAATACGTTGAGAAAAGGTAGGGGGCAGGCTATGGAGAAGCCATTTGACCTGTTGTTGGCCGGCGGCGTAGTCGTCACCGGGGAGGGGATGCGGCGGGCGGACGTGGGGGTGCGGGGGGAGACCGTCGCGGCGGTGGGGCCGGACCTGCCGCGCGAGGGGGCGCGGGAGGTGGTGGACGTCGGCGGCCGCTACGTGTTCCCCGGCATCATTGACGTGCACGTGCACCCGGTGTACGAGGACAGTGTGGAGGATTGCTCGCGCGTCGCGGCCTACGGCGGGACGACGACGCTGTTGCACTTTGCCTACGCGCGCACCGGGGAGAGCCTGCTGCACGAGGTGGAGGAGATGCTGCAAGACGGGCTGGCGCACTCGCTGCTGGACTTTGGGCTGCACGGCGGGCTGTTCGAGGCGGCCCGGCAGGTGGACGAGATCCCGCAGGTGATGGAGTTGGGGGTGCGCACGTTCAAGTTCTTTATGCCCTACATCAAGCAGGGCTGGACGACCGACGATTATCACCTGGCCAAGGCCATGGACATGCTGGCGGAGCGCGGGGGCATGGCGCTGGTGCACGCCGAAAACGGGGGAGGCATTGATTACCTGGAGGACAAGTATCTCAAGGGGCCCCACGCTTCGGCGCGCCACTTTAACGCCACGCGCCCGAGCGCGCTGGAGGAGGAGGCGATCTTTCGGGCCATCTGCCTGGCGGAGGTGGCCGGCTGCCCCTTGTACATCCCGCACGTGACGGCTGCCCGCTCGCTGCGCCCCATCCGGCGGGCGCAGGCGGAGGGGCAGCGGGTGTTCGCCGAGACCTGCCCGCAGTACCTGACGCTGACGCAGGACGTCATCGAGGAGCGCGGGGCGCTGGCCAAGATCGGGCCGCCCATCCGCAGCGCGGAGGATCGGGCCGCGCTGTGGGAGGGGCTGCGGGATGGGACGCTGCAGGTGGTGGCCTCGGACCACGCGCCCAAGGTGAAGGACGTGGACGGGGATTTCCTGGTCCAGCCGTTCGGCGCGCCGCAGATTGAGACGGTGCTGCCCTTGACGTACGACGGGGGGGTGAACCGGGGGCGCATCAGCGTGGTGCGGGTGGTGCAGGTGTTGTGCGAGAACCCGGCGCGCATCTTTGGGCTGTACCCCAAGAAGGGCACGATCGCCGTTGGCTCCGACGCGGACCTGGTGGTGTTCGACCCGAACCGGGAGTTTACGATCCGGGCGGAGAACCAACATTCGAAGGCGGGCTATACGCTGTACGAGGGGCAGACGGTGCTGGGCTGGCCGGAGGCGTCGTTCCAGCGCGGGCGGCGGGTGCTGTGGCGGGGGGAAGTGGTGGCGGAGGGGGGCCGGGCGCAGTTCCTGCCGACGATGGGGGCGCCAGCAGAGCCGACCTGCGGCTAGCAGCAGGCAATGAGGAAATTCACCACGGAGACACGGAGAACACAGAGGCTTTTAAGGTTTTCTCCGTGCTCTCTGTGGCTCCGTGGTTTGATCCCTTCGCCAGCAGAGCCGACCTGCGGGTAGCAGCAGGCAATGAGGAAATTCACCACGGAGACACGGAGAACACAGAGGCTTTTAAGGTTTTCTCCGTGCTCTCTGTGTCTCTGTGGTTTGATCCCTTTGTGGAGGTCGTGTTGAAGATGAGGATTGTGAGTGGGAATGAGGCGCTGGCGCTGGGGGCGCTGCGGGCGGGGGTCAAGGTGGTCACGGGCTACCCCGGCACGCCGTCGTCGGGTGCCATCGAGAGCCTGCTGAACCTGGATTTGGGGGCTGACCGGCACGTGGAGTGGAGCACGAACGAGAAGGTGGCGTTCGAGATCGCGGCGGGCGCGGCCTGGGCCGGCCAGCGCGCGCTGTGCACGATGAAGATGTCGGGCTTGAACGTAGCCTACGACTCGTTGATCTCGATCGCGTATTCGGGCTGCACGGGGGGGCTGGTGGTGTACGTGGCCGACGATCCGGGGGTGAGCGCGGGGATGGCGGAGCAGGATTCGCGCGGCTTTGCTATCATGTCGGACCTGCCGATGCTGGAGCCGGCCTCGGTGGCCGAGGCCTACCGGCTGGTGCAGGCGGCCTTTGAGTTGTCGGAGCGGGTGGGGGCGCCGGTGTTCGTGCGGCTGGTGACGTCCATCGCCAACTCGTACGCGCCGGTGGAATGCGGAATGCGGAATGCGGAATGCGGATTGCGGAATGCGGAGCGGGAGGTGGTCCTGGCGCGGGACATTGGGCGGTATACCAAGGCCGGCGCTGCCATTTGTATGGCGCAACACCGCGACCTGATCGCGCGGCTGGAGCGGGCGGGGCAGGTCATCGGGGAGATGGGGTTGAACCGTCTGGTTCTGGCTCCTCGCTCTACCCTCTCCGCAGGCGGGGGGGAGGGGGAACACGGATTGGCAGGATGCGTGCGCAGTAACGCACGGGCGGATCGGAGGGTAGGCGAGGGAGGACTGGGCATTATCGCGTCGGGGGTGACGGCCGCCTATCTGGAGGAGGGGTTCGAGGTGGCTGCGCGGTTTGGGTTGGAGCGGGAGGCCGTCTCCACGCTGCGCATCGCCGCGCCCCATCCGTTCCCGGCGGCCGAGGTGCGGGCGCTCTTGGGCCACTGCCGCACGATCGTGGTGCTGGAGGAGTTGGAGCCGTACATCGAACGGGGGGTGTACGTGGAGGCAATGCGGAATGCGGAATGCGGAATGCGGAATGTGGAATGCGGATTGAGGAATGCGGAATGCGGAGTGCGGATTGAGGAGGGGCAGGATTGGATTTGGAGGGGCCGCATTATCGGGAAACTGGATGGGACGTTCGAGCGGATTGGGGAGTACGGGGTGAGCCAGGTGGTGCGAGGCATTGGGAAGGCGTTGGGCCTGTCCATCCCGGAGGACCTGCTCCGAGGGTATAGGGGGGCGGAGGAATTGGCGGCGCGGCGGCCGATCACGGTGTGCGCGGGGTGCCCGCACCGGGGCACGTTCCTGGCCATCAACCAGGCCATCCGGCGGCTCAGGCTCAACAAGGACGAGGTGATGGTGACGGGCGACATTGGCTGCACGATCCTGGGGATGAACCCGCCGTTCGACACGGTGTGGAACGAGGTGGCCATGGGGGCCAGCATCGGGCTGGCGCAGGGGTACGTGTACGCCGGGGTCGAGACGCCGGTCATTGCGACGATCGGGGATTCGACCTTTTTCCACGCCGGCATTCCGGCGCTGGTGAACGCGGTGCAGCACCAGGTCCCGCTGACGTTGATCATCATGGACAATGGGTGGACCGCCATGACGGGTATGCAGGTGAACCCGGGCACGGACGAGGGGTTCCAGCAACCGGGCGGGCGGCGGGTGGACATTGCCAGGCTGGTGCCGGCCCTGGGGGTGGAGCACTTTTGGGTGGTGGACCCCTTCGACCTGGAGGAGACGTCGGCGACGATCCAGAACGCGCTGACGCTGCCGGGGGTCAAGGTGGTGCTGGCGCGCCAGGAGTGTGCCATCCAGGCGCAGCGGGGCGGCGCGCGGGCCGGGCAGGTGCGGGTGCTGCCGGAAAACTGCAACCTGTGCAAGTTGTGCATCACGCGCACGGGTTGCCCCGCCATCAGCCTGGGGGAGGAGGCGATCGTGATTGACCCCAGTCTGTGCTACGGCTGCGGCCTGTGCGCCCAGGTCTGCAAGCGCGAAGCGATCATGAGGGAAGGCGTAGCATGAGCGGCAAAGTGGCAAATCAGCAAATCGGCAAATCAGCAAATCGCAAATCGCAGACGACGGAACACGGAACACGGATTACGGATTACGCATTACGCATTACGAATTACGAATTACGCATTACTCCTTACGACGTTTTTCTCGTCGGTGTGGGCGGCCAGGGGGTGCTGACGATCGGGGACTTGATCGCGGAGGCGGCGCTGCGGCAGGGGGTACCGGTCAGTTTTTATCCGACGAAGGGCATGGCGCAGCGGGGGGGCTTCGTGAAGGCGCAACTGCGCCTGGGCCGCCAGGCCGCCGGGCCGGCCATCCCGGAGCGGGGGGCGGACCTGTTGGTCTCGATGGAGGTATCGGAGACGCTCAAGGGGCTGCGCTTTATCAAGCCGGGCGGGGAGGTGGTGCTGTTTGGCTACGTGTGGCCGCCGACGGCGGTGATGCTGGGCAAGGCCCCCTATCCGGCGCTGGAGCAGGTGCTGGAGCAGGTGGAGGAGGCAGGGAGACAAGGAGACAAGGAGACAAGGAGACACGGGGACAAGGAGCAGGGGAGCGGGGGAGCGGGGGGGAGGGTGTGTTATTTGGAGCCGGAGGGGCTGCCGCTGTACGAGGGGGGGGCGGTGCCGGCGAATATGTTTGTGTTGGGTGCGGCTGTGGGCCGGACGGGGCTGGGGCGGGTGCTGGACCCGGCAGGTGTGGCGGAGGTGGTGCGGGGACGGTGGAAGCGGGGGGCAGAGCGGAATGTGTTCGCGTTCTGGGCGGGGGTGGGGGGAGAACACCACGGATGAAGAAATACACGATGGAACGGATGGGCAGGATTGACGGGGGAGGGATCAGGGATCAGGGATCAGTGATCAGGGAGCGCGAGACACGAGACAGGGATCAGTGATCGGGGATCAGGGAGCGCGAAACAAGCACTATGGAACATGAAGCACGGAACACGAAACACGAAATACGGGATGGGGAGCAGGGATCGGTGACCAGGGATCAGGAATCACACTACACGAAACACGAAGCACGAAACACGAAGCACGTTTCACGTTTCACGTCTCACGATTGCCCCATCACTTCGCTGTTCTACCCGCGCGGCGTGGCCCTCGTGGGATCTGTGGCGGAGGGCAAGTTGGGGTACGAGTTGGCCCGGCAGATGGTGGAGGGGGGGTACCAGGACGTGTTCGTGGTGAACCCGAAGGGGCAGGGGGTGTTTTCGCTGCCGGGCTATCAGGCGGTGGCGCAGATCGAGCGGCCGGTGGACCTGGCGGTGATCGTGTCGCCGCCCGCGACGGTGCCGGGGGTGCTGGAGGATTGTGGCCGGGCGGGGGTGCAGGCGGCGGTGATCATCACGGCGGGATTCTCGGAGGTCGGCAACCGGGCCGGGGAGGAGGAGGTCGCGCGGGTGGCCAGGGAGCAGGGCATCCGCTTCGTGGGCCCCAATTGCG
>Ga0315277_10005368_pt1 | contig 16897 bp, 11 predicted proteins | sample YL17G05_15_MG_FD_203695 | JGI IMG/M metagenome (GOLD analysis project Ga0315277, IMG submission 203695) | Sediment microbial communities from Yellowstone Lake, YNP, Wyoming, USA - YL17G05_15 | ecosystem: Environmental > Aquatic > Freshwater > Lake > Sediment | place: USA: Wyoming | collected... | reverse complement strand
GGCGGAATTTGAAAAAAAACAAGGGATTTGCTATAATCAGCTTTGTAAGTCAGAAACACAAATTTCTTATGGGGGTATCCAAAGCATTTATTGTGGAGATTTACAGGCCGTGGGCGATTGGCGTCCTGGCTTCGGAGTATAATAGGGGTTTAACGGGGGTGAATGATGAGCCAATCCAGCTTTGAGGAAAAACTGGCTGAGTTGTTGAGCATTGCCGGCGATATTCCGACGCCGCAACGGGACAAAATTCTTTTTCTGGCCCGCAAAAACAGCGAACATTATGAAATACTGCAGGGGAAAATTTCGGGACTGCAGAACTCAGTGGATTATCTTCGGCTCGGGGTTAAGTATCTGATTTTTGATCTTGAGGCGACGCGACGGGAAAACATCGAGCTTCGCAAGCAAATCGAACAACTGCGGGGGCCGAGCGATACCCCAGGTGAGAAGACGGAAAACACCGAATAAAGCAATCTGCGGGTCTTCGTAAAGAACGGGCAGAGAGAATATGTGGTCTTTTATTAACCCGTTTTAGAAAGGAGATAGCAGATGAACCGTATATTCCTGATTTGCACAATCGCGCTGCTGCCGAGCGCTATCACTTCAGCATGTATAACTCCGACTCCAACATGCCCGATACAACCGTGGGGTGAATTTTCAATAACCCCGGCGACAAGCTGGCAAGCGGCATCTGGACAACCCCGAATGGCTTGGCCGTGCGATGGCCCAGACGTTTGAACATATCGGTCCGGAGGATCAAGACCTCATCCGGCCAAAGTATGCCGATTGGCTGTGGCTTGAGAAGAATGTCGACATGCAGGCGCTGGTCGAACCGGAATATAACGCCTTGTGTTATCTGTTAGACAAAGACGGCAAACGTATCCGCCGCCCCGATGGCCCGGTGACCGTCCTGAGAGGCCTCAAAGGCCAGGATAAACGGGAGGCGATGGCAACATTGGACACAAGATGTTATGAATTTAAGGAATGGTGGTGATGGATTGTAGTACAGAAACGATATCTAATAATCTGCGTAATCGGTGAAATTTTATGCCTTAGGTACTGTGGTTTCGATTATTTCGATTCGGCCAGGGTGTCCGGCATTGCGTCGATGTCGTCGAGGCAGAGAAAACCGGTCGATAAAGCTGTCAGAACTGAACGGTCTTATGGAGTGTTTCCGTTAAGCCACGTCCTCGATAACACATAAAAATCCAACAGATTGACTATGCCATCAACGGCCCCTGAAGGCGCAATATCGGCCGAAGGAGTCGATGGCGGCATCAGCCATTGACTGCTCATGATCAGCAAATCCGCTCCATCGACAATTCCGTCATCGTTGAAGTCTGCAGTTTGTCCTCGCATCAATTTTAACAGCTCAATGCCGTTGCCCGTCCCCAGATTGCGGGAGTATTGTTTGTCTTGCGGATTATTCCAGTGCTCATGCACACCCAGACTGGCCAGCGGCGTGCCATCTCTTTCCGGATCATAGAATGTCATCGATGGCGGATTGTTCGCCAGTGCGGCTTCGTGCAGATAATCCTGAGTTCCGGAAATCGTCGGACCATTGGTATCCGTCCATTCGTTCACCAGAAAATCATACCCCACCGAATCAATTGCAACCTGATCCTGTGAAACGAAAATGCTGGACGGCCAGTCGTTATTAAACGGCGCCGTCTGCCATTTCAATATACTCGGGGATTTTCCGTGTTTACCGCCGTACAGTCCATCTATCAGGCACAGCAGCGTTTTGCCCCCGACGTCCCGATGTCCCATCAGATCGACCATCGGCCTGTAATTGCCGTTGGCAGGTTCGGAAAGGGGTGTATCCATGTGCAGGCTGTAATAAAGGCTGGTATCGGTAGTAGGACCCCGCAGCGAACCATAATGATTTTTTGCGCAAATGGTAATACCTGCCTGACTGTAATGGGCTTTGAGGACAGGCATATTGATAAAATATGCGGCATCTACATACGGCTGCAGAACATAGTCCTGCGCCTTGCCGTCGGCATGGGATGTGCTCCAATAAAACGGGACTGTCGATTTGACAGCCATGGTCCTGTTGTAGTTGCCCCGGTAATCCAGATACACTACTTCCGGAAATTCCGGGTGAATCATATCATAAAATTCATGACACCACAAACAGATTGGGTCGCCGATGATGATATCGGATTGTGCGACACCGACAACATGGACCAATTGATATAGAAGAGATCGCATCAGTTGAGGACTGTTAAGAGGATAATCAATCTTGGACGAAGGTATATTGTAATCAATAATGGGAGGTGACCCACCGTTGAAGGCGACTGCGATCATTGAGACAAAATTGACTTTGATCATGATTTTCTCGCCGGGGGTATAGCCGATATCGCCCTTGTCTTGTTCCCGATTGAAATATCGAATCAGGGCATCCCAGGCCTGTGCAAGATCGGATTCTCCAGCCAGGGCGCAAATCGATTTCTGCAGCATCCAATCGACGCGTTGCGGGTCCGTGTGGCTGTTCTGCCACCAGTGTCCATCATTTGTATTGAGCCCCGCCCAATTGGTGGCAATGGGATCATGAACCCATACTACCCGCCCCGGATGAACGCCCTTGGGATTTCCGATTGGACTATTGGCCGGCGTGGAGCCTTCTGCCTTCAGTTGGGTATTGGTACTCAGGCTCAGACATGTCCAGATTATCCCGATGCCGACGGCCGCACACAACACCGCGCGAATATAACGCGAGCTGGTAAAAAGCCGACTTGACCGGCGGAAAATGGCCGCCGAGGCGGCTAATCCCACAAGCCACAGCACAAATGCCGAGGCAATCGGGAAGGCTACACGCTGACAGGGGTATGCCGCCCGCGAGGGTTTCGGAATGACGCGGATGAGAAACCATATCAAACACATCAGACCGGTGATAGGCGCTATCCATCGCCTCCACGAAGAACCTGACTTTTTGTGGTAAACGTTACCGCTTTGGGGACTTACAGGATTCATGATTCACCCAATCCAGAAAAAATAAAAGGATTATGTTTATACACTGAGCCTGTTGCACAATTCAGTGCAATTAACGTAAGTCCTTATTTTACGTTGTTCGCTATATCAAAAATAAAGGACTTATGAAAAGTTTGGGTAATTATGCAACAGGCTCCACTATTGAAAAAAATAAGGGGGCAAGATCCTTTTGTGCTGTTCTCTCATGGTTTTCCTCTCATTCCTGTACCTTACCATTTATTCACCACCCAAATCATTATAAATCATAAGCACCAAATTGTAAACAAAATAATTCGTAAGCGTTCACGCGAAAAAATCCTTATTTTCGACGCAAGAATAAGGATTTTTTCGCGTGAACGCTTACAAAAAAATCGAGTAAAAAGGTCCGGTACATATATCAATTGACAAGAATGTATTTTTTAGGTAAATTAGCGGATTATGCCAAGAGCAAAACGAAAATGCCTAAATTATTCCTGTTAATTTTTATCAGTGTCTGGCCCCGTTACGTTATCCCGGAAAGCCCCAACTGCAATTTTGTTGATTAAAATGGAGCGGGGTGATAACCTGTTCAAGGCAAAAAGATGAATGGAATTTTCTGAAGGGGTGGGCCCTCTCCCTCCCTTGCACACGAAAACTGGAGCGTCAGGGCAGGTTTAAAACCTGCCCCTGCCGCAACAGCTTCATGATGCTAAAAAATTTACACCTTATTCAGGAAAGGACGACGCGATGTTCCAAAAACAGTCAAACACACAAGCTCATCGTATCAAACCCGAACGATTTCAGAGATCGCCTGTTGGATTACCAGGGCAGGCGCGGCGGCAATCGCTCAGACAGGCTGCATTGGGGAGCGTTGCCATGATCCTTTTTTTGGCCTTGGCGGTAGGCGGGGCCAAAGCAGCCGGGGCGGGCGAACGTCTCAAGCGGATCGAGGTCTCTACGGGCTGGCGTATCAAATCCATTGATCCCCAATCCGAATTGGATACGGCGTTTCTGGCCGAAGCCGGTCAGGGACAAGGTCAGGCGTGGCTGGATGCGGGGATTATGCCGGCGGCGGTGCATGATATTCTGCTGCGTCAGGGCAAGATCCAGGAGCCGTGGCTGCCGGGAGGCACTGAGAAGTGTTTCTGGGTGGGCGAGAAAGATTGGGTCTATGCGGTTCGTTTCGCTATTCAAGAACAGGGGCAAGAGGCCTGGCTTCGCTTTATGGGAATAGAAAACGCGGTTGACATTTATCTGAACGGTCAGCGTTTAGCCTCGCATACAGGCGAACTCCCCTTAGCCGTCAACATAAGCGGTCTTCTTCTACCAGAGAATACGCTGGTACTGCATTTTCATAGCGACGCCAAGCCGGGGCAGGGTCGCCGTTCCAACGGGGGCAGCTATCTTGGTCCCAATCCGGCCATAACTTCCGTAGGGGTCTTCGACCAAGTCTTTGTTGAAATATCCGACGGACATCTCATGAAAGAAATCGTTACCGACGTCTCTGTCAATGAGGCGCTGACCAGGGGAACTGTAACCGTCGATGCGATGGGGACAAGTTCTCTTTCCTCGGTTGAGCTGCGTGTGCGTCTTTTGGATCCCGATGGCCGGCTTGCGGCGGAAGCTACATCGCCTGTCTCTGTCAAAGAGGGAGCATTTAGCGGTCGCTGCGTTGTCAGCGTGGATCGTCCGCGTCTGTGGTGGCCGCGTCTTTACGGCGACCAGCCGCTTTATCATGCGGAGGTCAGTTTGCTGGCCAAAGGACAGGTGCAGCAAACCGAACTGCGCACCATTGGATTCAGGCGTATCACGATGTCCGAACGTCTGCATTTTGTCGTCAATGGCGTGCCGGTGTTTCTGCGGGGAGGCGATTGGGTAACTCCGAATCTGATGAGCGACGTCTGGGATCAGGCCCGCCAAGACAGGCTCTTTGCGCTGGCTGAAAACGCGAATTTTACTGCTTTCCGTGTGTGGGGGCCTGCTGATGCGCCGCAAGACCGGTTTTACGAGATGGCTGACGCGAGAGGTTTTTTGCTGTGGCAGGATTTTACGAAACTGCCGATGGCTTCGGACGCCAAAAGTATCGCCATATGCAAAGAAAAAGCCGCCGGGCTTATCAAACGTCTTAAGCACCATCCCTCAGTTCTGAGTTGGTGCGGTTGCAATGAGGCGGCGCAGTGGGCCCATGAAGACTACAACAAAGACTTCACGGATCACGGTCCATGGCAGGGTCTGCCTGCCGCCGAAGCAGTAGGGGTTGTGTGTAAAGAACTCGACCCGGACCGGTACTATCAGCCCAGCAGCCCGTACTTTGGTATGAATCCCAATGATCCGCGCGAGGGCAACACACATGGCTATACCAATATGTGGTTTGTGCCGGGCTACGACTATTTGAATTTCGCCAGCGAGGATACACGCATTTCGGCGCCGCCTCTGCATAGCCTTAAACGATTTATGTCTCCGGAAGACCTATGGCCTGATGGCTATTCTACGCTTTATCTGCCCGGCAACAGGAATCCTTTTCCTGAAACGTGGCTGGGATATACCTGTGCTGAAAGCTGGAAGAAGACCGGGCCGGTTGAGCAGTTCTACGATGCCACGGATGCCGCCGGGCTGGTGTATCGGCTTGGGATGGCCGAGTCGCTTTATTATCAGGATACCGTTGAGCGGCAGCGCCGTGGCCGGCCTGCCGTCGAGCAATCGGAGCGTCGCTGCTGCGGCGGGTATATCGTGTGGAAGTATAACGATTCCTGGCCTCAGGTCTATAGCTCCAAGGTGGATTATTTCCTTGAGCCGAAACATTCCTATTATGCGCTGCGCCGGGCGTATGCCCCTCTGATGCTGTCCTTTGATATTGATACCTATATCTATCTGTGGGCCGTCAATGATACACGCATGCCGGTCACCGGAACAGTCAAGATCCAACTCTATCACCTTGAAAGCAACGAATTCCGCAAGGAGATCGTGCGGGAAGTGACCGTGGCACCCGGAAAGTCAGCAGTCGTCGTCCGTTTAGACCAAGCCGGGATACGTGCCTTCCGCAAAGAGCACATTCTCTTTGCAACCCTCACAGACACCTCTGGCCAAGTACTGGCCCGCACCGACGCCTTTGCGGATATCGAGCGACGTCTGACCTTCCCGGATGCTAAGCTTACCGTCAAAGTCGAGGAAGGCCGTCTGGTCATTACCACAGACAAATTCGCACGGAGCATTCAACTGGAAGGCGACGCAAATGGCGATCCCTTTGGCTGGTTCTTTGAGGACAACTACTTCGATCTCCTGCCTGGCGAGACCAAGGTGGTACGGATACTGGGGGCACATCCCAACGGCCGGATCTCTGCGCGGCCATGGTATTCATCTCATGTGACAACAGTAACGTGGAAAAAATAATAAAGAAAATATTCAACAGGATTTTGAAATGGAGTCTTCTATGAAAAGAATCTGTATCGTTTTTGTCAGTCTTGCGGTGGTCACAACATCATATGCGCAAGATCCAAATATACCGTGGGTATCGTTGTTCAATGGTCGGAGTCTTGAGGGATGGAAGATGGTTGGCAGTACAGGTCACGCCGAGGTCACCGATGGGATGATTCAATGCCATCAGGTTGCCAACACGCCAGAGCACACGTTTGTTTGCACGCAGGACAGATTCAGTGATTTTATACTCGAAATGGATGTAAAAACTGATCCGGATTACAACACCGGTATTTTATTGCGCTGCATCGACAGGGATCCCAACAGTACGACCAGTTATGTCAGCTTGTATGGTTACCAGATCAAGATTGATCCGACCCCGCGGGCCTGGACAGGCGGGGTGTTTGATGATTTTGGAAAAACCTGGAATTGGCTGCATCCGTTGGATAAAGATGAACGTGCCCGCAAAGCCTACACAATCGGCCAATGGAATCATTTTCGGGTCGAGGCCATTGGGACCACGCTTAAAGTATGGGTCGACGGTATTCCCACGACCCACATGGTTCATTCCAAGTACACAAAGGGCTATATTGCTCTGAAAATTCATTCACTGAAAAACCAGCCCGAAAAAGAGAAACAGCTCGGTCGGTTCAAGAACATTATGATCATTACCGATCATCCGGAAAAATATCTTCAGCCAATGGATATTTTGGCACGGGTTATCGACGAAAATTAAATGGACCAGGCCTGCTCTGTAGAAAAGAAAACGGAAAAGGGAATCCTTGACAGTGCAAGGTGATTTTATAAGATTATTGATGTCGGAGAAAGTGAATTATGTTTTTTAGGCATATACATGGGAAATCTCAGATTATGAAAGTTGAGGTAAAATCATCATGAAGCCAAAATTGTCTCTAACTTAAATTGCTATTTTGTCCCATTTGACCTGAAGACGTACACTCAGTACCTTAAATGAACCATTATGAATTAATATTGTAAGTTGATAAAACAAGTAAAGTTCGAATTATTTTTTCTAAGGACGGGATTATGAAGAAAATGTTTTTATTGGCAGTAGGTTTAATCATAACGGTTAACAGTGCGGCGGTCATGGCAGAGCGAACATTCAAGCCGCTGGCCCCGAAGCCTCCGATGGGCTGGAACAGCTTTGATTCCTATCGGCTTGACATACACGAGCAGGCGTGCATGGAGAACTTAAAGACATTTGTTGAGGTGTTTAAGCCTCTTGGCTATGAGTATTTTGTGATCGACGCCGGATGGTATTACGAGTACAAGCTGCGGCCCGGAACCCTTATTCCTGTGGCCGGGGATGATAAGATTCTCGATGATAATCTGGACAAATATGGTTATCTTATACCCTCTCACTGTTTTTTTCCCAATGGACTGAAGCCGATTGCCGACGCATGTCATAAGCAGGGTGTGAAATTCGGGGTCCATATCATGCGGGGTATTCCTCGCAAAGCCGTGAAGCTCAACACGCCCGTCAAAGGTACAAAATATTTTGCCCGCGATATTGCGGATACCGCGAGCATCTGTGTCTGGTGTTCTCTGAATTACGGGGTCGACATGACTAAACCCGGGTCTCAGGAATACTATGACGGGTTTATCCAGCAACTGGCCGATTACGGGGTGGACTTCATTAAGGCCGATGACATTGTCGAATTTCCGGCTGAAATCGAAGCGGTGGTTAAAGCCATAGAGAAGACTGGACGTCCGATCACCTTGAGCTTGTCCCCCGGAGGCCGCGTACTTGGCAATGAGATAGCTACCTACGAAAAGGCCGACATGCTGCGCGTTACCGGTGATGTCTGGGATAAACAATCCTCTATCGACAAGAGCTTTGCTGCGTGGGAAAAGTGGCAGCATGTGCCGGTGCGTGAAGGTTTCTGGTTTGATATGGACATGATTCCATTCGGCGAGCTGCGTGTGACGACTCCGAAGGATACCCCTGATGACAAAGCGGGACACGAGGGAAAGCATCGGTTTGATAATTTTACTGTGCCGCAGAAGGAAACCTTCATAACAATGCGCGCTCTGAGCGCCTCTCCTCTCTTCATGGGAGGGGTGCTGCCGACCCTGGACAAGGAGTCTTTGCGTCTGCTGACCAACAAGGAGATGATTGCCTGTAACCAGAATGGAAAGATGGGTCATATGATCGAATACAGCGATTACGTTCAGACCTGGCTTACCCAAAAACGAGGAGCCGAAAAAGAATCCGGCTGGGTTGGTGTTTTTAACCGCTCCGGCGAAAAGAAAACGACTCATGTGTCCCTCAAAAGTCTCGGTCTCGAACCGGATAAAAAGTATAGCCTGTATGATATCTGGGGCGATAAGCCGTTCAATCTTGGGCAAGTCGAGCTTGAACCGCATGGCTGTCTTTTCATCCGTTATGTGAATAAAAATGAAGATAAATAAAGAATGTATGAAAAATAATTATGGACAGGGAACTTCAATGAGAAATTCCAATTCAATGTTTGTAAGAAACAATACGGTTAATTCGTCTTTTGTACTTTTGCGTGCTGTGGCCTTTTGCTTTCTTTTGTCGTGCCAGGGCATCTGCCTACTCTCCCCTGCAGCACATGCTGCCCTTGTGATCTACCCGGCACCTTCCGGCGCCGCCATGGCAAGTGGTGTTACGGTAACCGCCAATGGGCAATCTGTTCCAGTGTATTCGTTCCCGATACGCCCCGAAACACCTGGTCAAGGAGGTCGTTTCTGTCAATTCGATTTCTCTGATTCAGTCACTATCTTTGTTTCTCCTGTTCCGAAAGGCACGGTAGTTCGTCCAGCTTTTGCTCATCTTAATCCGGTCTACACCAATGGCGGGGTCAGCATTACGCTTCGTTCACCACTTAACATTCATATCGTTGGCGTTGTAGCCATTTTTGCCAATCCCCTGGAAGTAAACCCGCCGAAGCAGGGAGACCCTGGGGTTGTGTATTATGGGCCCGGTATGGCAGACGCGGGGACCATTACCTTGTCAAGTAATCAGACACTTTATCTCGCTGGTGGCGCCTATGTGACCGGATCAGTCAAGGCCAATGGCGCGAACAACATCAAAATTATGGGACGCGGGATTCTCTATCGCAAGAGCGGCGGTTTGGGCGGCTATGGCAATCCCGGGATAGCCCTTGACTATTGCACTGATACACTCATAACAGGAATTGTCCAACTTAATGCAATTACCCACGGATGGAGCGGACGCCACACCGAGTCAAAAGGCATGAAATTTGTTAACTTCAAGAATCTGGGCGCAGCCGACTATTCGACAGATGGCAATAATATTCTCAATTGCTCCGACGTACTCTATGATAGTTGCTTCTTCATTTGCGATGACGACAATATCGCCATAAAGGGATTCAATTTTTCAAAACCCAATGAGAACATCACTATTGATAACTCATTGTTTTACAACAGCAATGGAACCTGCATCACGTATGGGGCCGAATCGCAGGCTAGCTGTTATCGCAATATCACCGTCCGCAACTGTGATATGTATCATGACGAACGCTATGGTGGCGCTTCAAAAGGGGCTATGGCGATTCAATGCCGGCATGGTGTCCGATACTCGAATTTGCGCTACGAAAATATCACGGTAAACACCAATCATAATTTGATTAACCTCTTCTTTACCGAATCCCTTTTCAGCAGCAATAAAAACGGCGATCAAAGCACTCCCGGAGAAATCGACGGCGTATGGTTCACCAATATTACAGTGACTGGTACAGGTACCAAGACGATTGCCCTGCAAGGATGGGATTCCACTAAAATGGTTAAAAATGTGCAATTTTCTAATCTGGTTATCGATAACAAGCGGGTAACATCGCTTGCTGAACCATATTTCCAGTTCAATAAATTCACCGAAAACATCACGATCGTTGACGGTACCAGTCGGATGGAGACTCCGGTGGGAAACTAGGGATGATGCTAAGAATTGCTGAAAAACTTAATTTTATGAAGGCCAGAACGGTCAAGGTCTGTACAAAAACTGGGATTTTAAGCTGTGCGGGACTAACAATAAGGCATTTTGTCTGAATTTGCAGGAAAACTGCTTCGGAAAAGGAAAACCTTTACCGTTCAGGTCGATTGTTATAAAATTATCAGTGTCGTACGGAGAAAATTATGTTTTTTAACCGTGTAAATGGGAAATGTCTGATAAATATGGAAAGGGAAGTGAAATGAAGAATCTAAAATCACTGTTTGGAAGAAACAACGCCGTTAATTTGTCTTTTGTACTTTTGCGGGCTGCGGCGGCCTTTTGTTTTCTTCTGTCGGGCCAGGGCTTCGGTCGTGTGATTGACCTGAAGGGCCAATGGAATGATCAAATTCCGCTGGAAAACCCGCACAAGGGATGGTATCACCATTTTCCCGACAACGGCCTCCACCATTATATCATCGCCAAGGATACGGACTTGACGGAGTTTCCAGGCATGGATCACTTGTACATACGCCTGGCCTGGTCCTATCTTGAACCTCACGAAGGGCAGTTCAACTGGGATATTATCGACCAAATGATAGAAAAGTGGACGACCCACAATCTGGGGATATCCTTTCGCATCAGTTGCCTGGAGACAACTATCAATCGGATTGAGCAGCAGTTCGCCACGCCCAAGTGGGTGATGGAGGCGGGCGCCAAAGGCGGATTCTCCTCAGGTGGAAAGCAGAACGGTTCATGGGAGCCGGTCTTCGATGACCCGATCTTTCTGGCGAAACTCGAGAACTTTTTGAAGGCCTTTGCCCAGCGATACGACGGCAAGCCATGGCTGCGTTATGTAGACGTCGGCAGTATCGGCCCCTGGGGCGAGGGCCATTCCAAAACCCCGTACAACTATGAGCAGCGCAAGGTCCATGTTGATTTGCATCTGAAGTACTTCAAGAAGTCGCCTCTGGTGATTTCGGATGACTTTGTGTACACTGTGCCGGATAAGCAGGAACGGATTAAACTGCACCAGTATATTGTCGATAGCGGTATTGGCTACCGGGATGACAGCCCGCTGGTAAACGGTACTTTGGGGAGTTATGCCGACACATATTCGGTTCGCAGCCCGGAGTTTTTCGAAGCGGTGTACCGTAACCGGCTGACAGTTTTTGAGCTGGAACATTACGGCAAGGTTAAAAGCCAGGGAAATTGGACGGCCGAGCCGGGATCGATGATGGCCGCCCACGCCCCGGGCAAGGATGGGCCGGAGTTTTTCCGGCGTTCGCTGGAATTGCTGCACGCGACCTACATAGGCTACCACGGTGATGCGCACGAGTGGCTGACGGATAATCCCGAACTGACGGTGGAACTTCTCAATCGCTGCGGGTACTGGTATTTTCCGCACTCGGCGGAGCTGCCGGAGTCGATCCGCGGCGGGCAGGAGCTGTCCGTGGCGATCGTTTGGGAGAACCGGGGTGTAGCGCCGGCGTACAATCCATACGACATAGTATTGCGTCTAAAGGGTCCTGATTCGGTGACGGTCAATATGCCATCGGGCAACGAGCGATGGCTGCCGTCGAAAGAGAAGGGGACTATCCGTCAGGAGTACCGGATGCGGCTGCCGTCGCTTGCTGCGGGAGAGTATGACCTGGGGCTGAAGCTCTATTCGCCGCAAGCGGCCCGGACCGTGTATCTGGGTCTGGATCCGCAGATAATGGATAAGGAGCATTTTTATCGGATTGGTACGGTGAAGGTGACAGAGTAATCAACCTGCGATTAACATATTCTGATTTGCCGGATTAAAAATACGAAAAGCCGTAAATAGGATTTTAATAGACGAAAGTTTCCTACAGATTAACATTCATTATTGGGAAAGGAAACAATTTATGAAGAGAATGGTTTTATCGGCAGTATGTTTAATAATAACGGTTAACAGCGTGACGGCCATGACGGCCCCTGCACAGAAAACACTGGCCCCGACGCCCCCGATGGGGTGGAATTCATGGAATGCTTTTGCTGGGAATATTAAGGAGGAATTATTTAAAGAGATGGCCGATGCGATTGTCAGCTCCGGCTTAGCCGATGCCGGCTATGTTTATGTTAATATTGACGGCGGTTGGTGCGGCAGCGATGCAAACAAGGCTATCGCAGACAAATTCCCAAACGGCATCGGATATCTGGCGGATTATATGCATCAGCGAAATCTTAAGCTTGGGCTGTACACGAATTGGAGATCGATCGGCAAAGAGGAACGTGATGCGAAGCAGTGGGCCGAGTGGAAAATTGATCTGATTAAAAATGATGCATGGAAAACGCCCTCCACGGATCCCTATTGGGCAAAGATGCGAGACGCTCTTCTGGCGACAGGCAGACCCATTGTTCACAGTATTCATTTTAGCGATGAAGATTCTAATCCGTCGAATATATGTGAGATTGCTAATATGTGGCGGATTACCAATGACATTCAGGATTATTACGATCACGGATCAATTCCCGATAATAAGAAAAGCTGGGCGTTTTCCACCCTGGATATCATTGATCGAATGGCCGAGATTACTCATCTGATTAAGCCGGGGTGCTGGGCGGATGCTGATATGCTCGAAATCGGCAATGGCAACCAGACGGTTGATGAATACAAAACGCAATTTACTATGTGGTGCCTGCTGCCTGCACCGCTGATTATGGGCCATGATGTCCGAACGATGAGCGATGAGAATAAAGCAATTCTGATGAACAAGGAGGCCATTGCCGTCAATCAGGATGCGGCGGTTATTCCCGCAAAAAGAATCCGTAAAGATGATCGCACCGAGCTTTGGAGCAGGAAGCTTGCTGATGGTTCATTATGCGTTGTTCTTCTGCAGAAAACCAAAACACAGCAAACGGTTGAATTCACCTGGGAAGAAATCGGTCTATCAGTAGATCAGCCTGCTAGCGTCCGCGATTTATGGCAGCATAAAACGGTGGGACTGTTTACCAACCGTTTCTCGATATCTGTAAATGCGCACGGCTGTGCTATGTTAAAGATTACTCAAAATAGATCAAATTAAACCCATAATAAAGTGAAACTGGATTGTAGCATTATTTACATTGATTTCAGAATTGGACATTAAATTGAAATATCGCATTAAGAACTTGCGAAAAAAGATACCTTAAATCAAGAAATAGGACTTATTTAAATCGCCAGAAAATGAAAGGAAATACCATGCAAAAGACAAACAAAAGATTGGTAAAATCACTCTTAATCAGCCTGATACTGGGGATTATTTCCAGTATAGCGATTGGAGAGACGGTCAGTGTGTTCTGCAATCCGGCAACGCCCCAGCATACCTTTGCGGCCGGGGATATCCAAACAGCACTGGAGGCAAAGAGTTTCACGGTGGAAATCAAAGACCTCTCCACGTTATCAGACAGTTATACTGGGAAAAAAGTGGTTATTGCGCTGGCGTCCAACGCAACGGTCACAGCCTTGCTGGCGGCCCAGGGCGGCAGTACGGCGGGCAGTCCGGGTGAACAGGCCTACGCGTTGCGTACCACAACCGCCCCGCAGTTAAGTTACTGGGTCTTAGGCGGGGATGACAACGGTGCGATGTATGGCGGCCTGCAAGTAGCCGAGAATATCAGTTTTTCCGGATTTACCAACTCCTATAACCAGGATGAATCACCGTATATAAAGAAACGCGGTGTTAAGTTCAATATTCCCCTGGATAAAGATTGTCCGACTTATTACTATGATAACGGCGGTACTTCCCATAAAATTGCAATTGAGCATGTTTGGGACATGAGTTTCTGGACCGAATGGTTCGACGAAATGGCCCGCCATCGTTACAATGCACTGTCCCTGTGGTCGCCTCATCCGTTTACGGCCATGCTCAATATGGAGGATGAGTACCCCGGTATTGCCATTCAGGGCGTAACCGGATACGACGAAAATGGCGCCACCATAACAATCAATAACATGACGATTGATCAGAAGGTCGCATTTTGGCAAAATGTGATGGACTATGGGCATAACAGGGGTTTTGATATTTACTTTATAACCTGGAATATATTTCTATCTACCGCAAAAGATAAATATGGCATGACAAATACTCCAGGTGATCTGGAAACCCGCGCTTATTTACGAAAATGCATGAAAAAATTTCTGGAAACCTATCCCAATCTCACGGGATTCGGCATCACCGTAGGTGAAAACATGGGTAGTATTACTAATACACAAAAAGAAGAATGGGCCTGGGATACCTATGGCATGGGGATGATGGAATATGCACAGGCTCATCCCGACAGGAATCTGGAATTCATCCATCGCCAGCATCAAGGGACTTTATCCGATATAATGAATTATTTCAAACCGCTGAGTGATTTGCCGAATGTTCAATTTGATTTATCGTTCAAGTATTCACAAGCTCATGCCCATGCGGCGGTAGATCCGGGCTACTGGGATAGTGCAGGTATGAAAAACTCACTTGACGGCACCGGTAACGTGGTTAAATCCTGGCTTACCATACGTAATGATGATTGGTACTTCCTCCATTGGGCGGATCCTCAATTTGTCCGGGATTATATCAATCTCTTTCCTGAAGTCGGTAAATACATCGCTGGCTTTTATATCGGTTCAGACGGCTGGGTGGGCACCCGGGAATTTACAGTCAAAAATCCTTATTATAAAGACAAAAACGCCTTGAGCATCCAAAAGACCTGGTACATGCAAAAGCTGTGGGGCAGACTATCCTACAACCCGTCTGTCTCCGACGACTTGTTCAAAAACCACCTTGCTTTGAAATACCCGGAGGTGTCTTCCGAACAGCTATTCCAGGCCTGGAGCAAAGCATCAAAGGCTGTTCGACTGGCCAATGAGCAGGTAACCGGCACATGGTCTCTGGACTTTCATTGGTGGCCTGAAGGATGGACGTCTGGTGATGGTTTCCTTAGCTTGAGCAGCACAAGAAGCGTCAATCCTATGAGTGGTTCCAATCTCTGCAGCTTTATAAATACCGCAATCAACAATTGTTCGGGAAAGGTCTCGGCGTTGACGAATGCCAACCAAATAGAGCAACTGTCGCAAGAGTCTCTATCCATACTTGGAACACTGAGTGCCGGATCCAATACCGAATTAATGCTCAATATGAAAGACCTGGAAGCGATGGCCTATCTGGGTCTTTATAATGCCAATAAGTTCCGTGCGGCTGTCTATCTCGAACAGGGCAGTACGACTCAGGCGCAGAATGCCATCTCAGTAGCAAACTCTTTTTGGCTGCAATACACAAATCTTATGGACAGTTTGTATCGCGGCGTGGCTTTGCAGCGCAATCACAGTTTTAATACCTGGCATGATCATGATGCTGATGCCTTGAAGGATTATACCAGTCTGGACACAAATCCGCCGACGCCGAATCCGGCTCAATTTGCTCAAGTCCCTGCAGCCCAGAGCGCGACGAGTATTTCGATGACGGCCGTAACCGGGACAGATACGATGAGTTCAGTGGAGTATCTTTTTACAGAAGCGGGCGGCGATGTCAGCGGCTGGCAATCGAGTCCTGTCTATATCGATACCAATCTGCAGCCAGGAACCCAATATACCTATACGGTTAAAATGCGTGATTCTGCGGGTAATGAAACAGCGCCAAGTGGTTCATTCAGTGCCTTTACCCATGGCAATCCGGATATTGTTAAAAATAACTATGTGGACCTGAATGATCTTGCGGCCCTGGCCGCCAAATGGCTGGAAAGTGATTGTTACCTGAGCGCTCTGTGCGCCGGCACCGATCTGAATGCCGACGGGGCGGTTGATCTGGAGGATTTCCGGATGCTGGCCATTTCCTGGCTGATGCAGATAACGCCTCCCGGATTTCAGGAAGTCGACGGCATGATCGTTATCGAGGCAGAGCATTATGACAACCTGCGTCCGAGCCAGGACGGCGGCAATGTCAGTTGGGAGTTGAGAAACGATACTGCTCATTATCTCGAAGGCCCGACATCCAATAGTGAGTATGTGTATGTTGGCACAAACTCTGTCAGTGCTAATTACGGTAGTTTTAGCCCGAATGTCCTCAATAATGCTCCCCGAGTGGATTACGCGATCAATGTCGTTACGGGTGGGACTTACTATATATGGATTCGTGGCAACGAAAATCCCGGGAATTCCGTGTTTTTGGTTGCCGATTTCCAGTTAACCGCTGCCGCAGTACAGGGGTACGGCAACTGGGTCTGGTGGAACGACGACAGATTTTTGACTCCTGCCGCCCAGGTCACACTCACGGCCGGTGTGCATACCATCAGTATTTATCAGCGTGAAGATAGATGCGGGATTGATAAGTTTGTTCTTACACTTAATTCTGGCTATACACCTACGGCCTTGGGCCCGGCGGAAAGTCCGCGATAGTTTGGTAACAAAGGTTTTAGATTTGGATATTCAGATTGGTTTAAGACCTGAAAAAAAAGATACAAAGGTAAAATCAAACGTATGGGATTCATAACCGTCTTTTTAGCGTAAAACAGTTATGTCCGGCTATTGCCCAAGACGTTTACGAAAAATGGCCGCACTCTAAGAAGAAAGGAATGGTACAGAATGAAATGTAAAAAAACAATCTCGGATTCGGTTCA
>Ga0315277_10005367_pt1 | contig 16898 bp, 8 predicted proteins | sample YL17G05_15_MG_FD_203695 | JGI IMG/M metagenome (GOLD analysis project Ga0315277, IMG submission 203695) | Sediment microbial communities from Yellowstone Lake, YNP, Wyoming, USA - YL17G05_15 | ecosystem: Environmental > Aquatic > Freshwater > Lake > Sediment | place: USA: Wyoming | collected... | reverse complement strand
AGAATCATGCGGATCATCGAGCGAATCATCCGGCGTCTGCCCAAGACCGACCTGCACTGCCACCTCGACGGCTGCCTGCGTCCGGCCACCATCATCGAACTGGCCGCGGCCCAGGGGGTCAAGCTCCCGACCCGCAACGTCGCCCAGTTGACGAGGATGCTCCAGGCGGGCAGGCGCACGCAGAACCTCGAGGACTACCTCAAGATCTTCGACCTCACGCTGAGCGTGATGCAGGAGAAGGAGGCGCTCTACCGCGTCGCCTACGAACTCGCCGAGGACGCCGCGGCCGAGAACGTGTCCCACCTCGAGGTGCGCTATTCGCCCATTCTCCATCGCAAGAAGCGGCTCTCCGTCGAGGACATCCTCGACACCGTCATCGCCGGGCTGCAGGACGCCGGCAGCCGCTACGGCATGACCACCGGGGTCATCATCTGCGGCATCCGCTCGATGGACCTCAAGTTCTCGCTGGCGCTGGCCGAACTCGCCGTCGCTTACAAGGGCCGCGGGGTGCTGGCCTTCGACCTCGCTGGGCAGGAGAAGGACTACCCGGCCAAGGCGCACCGCGCGGCGTTCGAGCTGATTCTCAAGAACAACATCAACTCGACCGTGCACGCGGGCGAGGCCTTCGGTCCGGCTTCCATCGGGCAGGCGCTCCACTACTGCGGCGCGCACCGCATCGGGCACGGCACGCGGCTGCGCGAGGACGAGGACCTGATGCAGTACGTCAACGACCACCGCATCCCGCTCGAGATGTGCCTGACCTCGAACCTGCAGACGCGCGCCGTGGAGCGCATTCGGGATCACCCGCTGGGGTTCTACTTCCGCCGGGGCCTGCGCGTCACGGTCAACACGGACAATCGGCTGATGTCGGCGACGACGGTGACCAACGAGATCCTGCTCGCGGCGCGCGCGTTCCGGCTCAGCCCCTACGAGATCAAGCGCATCATCATCAACGGCTTCAAGAGCTCCTTCCTGCCGTACGCGGTCAAGGCGCGGCGCCTGCGCGAGGTGAACCTCGAGATCGACCGGATCTACATGGAGGAGTACCCGGACGAGTACGACCGGCGCCTGACGAGCTTCTGATGACACGCCGCCTTCTTCTCCGGGCGCACGCCCTGACCCTCATCCTCGTGGCGTACGGCGGCCCCGCCGGGTGGGCCCCGTGCGCTCCGCAGGCCGGCGCGGCGGCGACCGCCGACTCCATCCGCTACGCGAGCACCCTCGCCGGCATCAATCAGATCGGGCTCACGGTCACGAACTACGGGTTCTTCGGCAACAACTTCGTCAACCGCTCGCCCTCCTTCGAGTTCCCGCTCGGCTCGGGCTACGAGCACATGGCGCGTGCCGGGCTCTGGGTCGGGGCGCTGGCGCTCTCCGACACCGGGGCCTTCATCGGGGTCAGCACCGCCATCGTGGACAACGCGCAAGGGACGAACGCCCTGGCGGAGACCGAGTTCACCCCGGCCGGCTCGACGATCTACGAATTCTCGCGCATCGCGAACAGTCCCGTCTTCTCGCCGGCGGCGGTCTCGGACCAGGACCTGGTATGCGGCTACTCGGACGAGCCGGCCCGTCCGCCAGCGGGCTACCAGAGCGAGGCCCACCGGCCCCTGCGCATCCTGGTCCAGCAACGCACCCTGGGCTTCTCCCTCCGGGCCGCAAGCGCGTTCGTCATCCCGCAGTTCAAGATCATCAACCAGGGCCCGCCGCTCCGGAACGTCTACGTCGGGCTCTACGTCCAGCTCGTGAGCGGCGACAAGAACACCTACTCGACGTGGCCGCCGTCCGCCTCCAGTGCCTCGGGATCGTGGTACTACAAGACCCACTCCGAATACGACGCGAGGCGGCGCCTGTACAAGGAGCACTACTGCGCGGCCCTGCCCTATCCCACGAACTGCAACACCGCCTATTGCCCGCCCTGGGTGGGGGTCAAGCTGCTCTGCGTCCATCCCGACACCATCGCGAACAAGACCGTGAGCTTCCACTGGTGGAGCTATGCCCCGGGGGACACGGCGCGCGACACCGATCTGAAGCGCTACGCCATCCTGAGCGACAGCCAGGTGCAGTCGGACTTCTCGAGCTGCCGTCCCGGCACCCAGAGCTGCTCGCCCATCATGGTGCTCTCCGTGGGACCCTGGGCGCAGCTCGATCCCGGGGACACGATCCGCGTGGACTTCGCCTTCCTCGGCGGCCGGGACGAGACGGATCTGATCGAGAACAGCGAGAGAGCCTTCCTCGCGAACGCCGATTTCGCCCAGTTCACCTCGGACATCGACTACCTGCTTCCGGCGCCCCCGCCCTCGCCCAAGCTCCACGTCGAGGCCCACGCCGACAGCACGAACCGCGTGGACGTCTACTGGGACGATTTCCCCGAATCCGTGCCCGATCAGACCAGCCCGGCCCCCGGGCACCTGGACTTCGAGGGCTACCGCGTCTACCTGGGACTCGACCGCCAGCATCCCGATCTGGTGGCGCAGTTCGATCGGGCCGCGCCGTCGCCCCACGACACGACTGGATTCAACACCGGCCTCGGCGCCGTGGAGATCCACAAGCCGAACGGCGATCGCGACTCCGTCCAGTTCGCCGCCGACGCGACGTGGTACCACTACAGGTACTCGGTTTCCGGGCTCAGGGCCGGCTTCAAGTACTTCGGCGGCGTCACCTCGTACGACCTGGGGGATACCAAGGTCGAGAGCCTCGAGAGCGGCCTCACGCTGAACAAGTTCGAGGTGATTCCCGCCCCCGCGCCGGGCGAGCACGCCGCCGGGGTCACGGTCTTCCCGAACCCCTACCGGGTCGAGTCGCTCTGGGACGTGGGACGCAGGGTGCGGGACCACTACCTGTGGTTCGCGAACCTGCCGCGCCGCTGCGTGCTGAGGATCTACACGCTCGCGGGGGACCTGGTCTTCGACACGCAGTTCGACGGCACGAGCTACCGCGGGGAGGGCGCGCGCGGGCTCTACAACCCGAGCGCGGAGCGCGACGTGCCGGCGCCTTTCCTCTCGGGGGCCACCTACGCCTGGAACCTGATCACCCGCGAGGGGCAGGCCGCAGCCACGGGGCTCTACCTCTTCTCGGTCGAGGACCGCGATTCGGGCAAGGTGAGCCGCGGCAAGTTCCTGATCGTGAAGTCCGATCGCGAGGATTGAGCGCGGGGAGGGCGGCGGGCAGGGGTGGTAGCGTACGGACGGTGCGGGGTGCAGGCGGGGCCGATGGCCGAGCGTGGTGTGCGAGTAGCCGGCCGTCGGCCCCGCCTGCGCCCCGCGCCCCGGCGCGTGCCCGCGGCGGCGGTCTACGGCTCGCCGATCCCCGCGTCCGCGGTCCGCGCGGGAGCCGCCCGCACCGCGGCGACCCAGCGGTTGAAGAGGCGGAGCGCGCGATCGGCGGTGCGGAAGGTGGGCACGCCACCGTCTTCGAGGATGCGGGCCATCGCGTCGTAGATGCGCCCGGCGTCCACCACCGCCACCCAGGGCTTCGTGGTGGCGCGCATGAGCCTCACCAGGCGGTGGGCGATGGAGTCCTCGCGCCTGACGTCCTCCGGGTGGCCTGCGCCCGGCTCGAGCGTGTTGAGCGCCTGCGTCATGGGGACGCAGCCGACGAGGCCCGCCTCCACTCCCGGGTCGGCGAGGATGAGCCGCACGATCTCCTCGTAGTCGGCGTCCCCCACGATGGGGGTGAGGTCCATCGGGTTGCGCACGGAGACGATCTCCGCCACGCGCGCGCGCTGGAGCACCCGGCCCAATGCCGCCGCCGTCGCCGGGGAGAAGTCCGCGAGCGTGAACGCGCCGAGGTTGTCCGCGATCGCGACGCATTCGTAGCCGGCGTTCGAGAGTGCCCCGAGGCGCGGCCCCCGGCCGGCCTCCGCGCCGGCGTCCGGCCGCGCGAGACCCCCTGAGCGGCCGCGCAGCAGGACGAAGAGGCGCACCAGGTCCTCGAAGTCCTCGAGGCTCTCAGCCAGCACCACGCCCGCGGCCTCGGCGAGGCCGCGCGTCACCGCGTAGTCGCCCGCCACCGCGGCGGTGTGGCTCGCGGCCGCGGCCGCGCCCGCGCCCGTGCGGCCCGCGCGGTAGAGGATGACGGTGCGCCCGCCCGCGGTGATCCGCCGGGCGGCCTGCAGGAAGCGCAGGCCGTCGAGCGGACGGAAGCCCTCGACATAGACGGCGAAGATCGCGACTTCCGCGTCATCCTCGAGGAACTCGAGATAGTCGGCCGTGGTCAGGTCCATCTGGTTGCCGACCGTGACGATGTAGCGCGGGTTCAGGGTCGCGAGCTTGTTCGCCTTGGAGACGGCGAAGGCTCCGCTGCCGGCGACGATCGCCACCGGACTCGCCGCGGCGTGCGAGAGCGGCAGCTTGTGCTCGGGAATGAAGAGCGTGTTGGTGCGGCCGGGCACCGAGCGCACGCCCAGGCAGTTGCCGCCATTGATGACCGGCCCGCCCCAGGCGGTGGCGCGCGCCGCGGCGAGGGAGTCGCGCATGCGCGCGACCAGGGGCTCGCTCCCGGGCTTCTCCTCCAGCCCGCCGGGGATGAGGATGATGCTCTCCGCGCGCTGGCTGTCCGCGACCGCGGCGATGGCCTCGGGCGCCTGCGCCGCGGGGATGCTCAGGATGAGCAGGTCCTGGGGCGCCGGCAGCGCCTCGAGCGAACTCACGCAGCGCACCCCGTCGATGCTCTCGAAGCCCGGCTTCACGATGGTGATGTCGGCGGGCGGGAAGCCGTCCGCCAGCAGGTTGCGCAGGATCTGGCGTCCGGGGTTCATCCCCTTCTCCGACACCCCCATCAGGGCGGCGGTGCCGGGCCGGAGCAGGCGTCCGATCTTGGCCAGCGGGCGCGGGGCGGGCAGCGCGGGCGGAGGCGGGCCGAACCTGAGCAGGGCGTCGAGGGCCACGAAGCGGGCGCCCGAGAGCACCAGGGGATTGACCTCGAACTCGGCGATGGGGTCGGGCACGAAGGCGCCGGCCAGCATGAGGAAACGGCGCACCAGTTCGGCGAGATGCTCCGCCGGCACCAGCGCCGGCTGGCCGCGCTGCGGCTCGGTGACCAGGCGCACGACCGCCACCTGGGCGAGCGCGCGTTCGATGGTCCCGGCCTCGACCAGCCCGGGCGAGAGCAGCGCGAGCGCGCGGTCCTCCCGGATGCTCCGGGTCAGGAACTCGGTGTGGATGCCGCCCGCCCCCAGCGTGACGACCGGGCCGAAGTCGGCGGTCCAGCGCATGCCGAGCAGCAGCTCGTGGCCGGGCCCGGGTTCGTGGGGGATGAACTCGACGACCAGGTAGCCCTCCACCTCCTGGCCGGCGAAGCGTCCTTGCATCTCGGCGAGTCCGGCGCGGATGGCCGCGGAGGTGTTGGGGACGATGGCCACGCCGCCGGCCTCGGTCTTGTGGAGGATCCCGGGCGAGACGACCTTGAGCACGGCGCGCTCGCCCGGGAAGGGCGGAGCCTCGAGACGCGCGGCATCGCCGGCGCAGGCGAGGAACCGGCGCTGCGGGACCGGGATGCCGGCCGCCTCGAGCAGGTCCATGCCCTCGGGCTCGGTGATCACGCCGGCGGCGCGGTGGCGCGCCCCGTCGAGCAGGCGACGGACCGCGGCCAGTGTGGTGCTCATGCCGCGGCCTGCCAGCCCGCCTCGAACGCAGCGGAGTTGACCTGGAGCGTTCGCTCGCCCTTCCCCCCGAAGGTCTGCCGGATCGCGCCGTCGAAGGATTCGCGGCGGAGCGGCAGCAGGTGCGCGGCCGCCCCCACCATCACGGTGTTCTTGCTGAGCACGTCCCCGGACTCGCGCGCCAGCCGCTCCGCCTCGACCAGCACGGTGTGCGGCAGGCGCCCCACGTGGGCGAGGATCTCCTCCCGGGGCGGGTAGTCGGGGATGTTCACGAACGGGTCCGACGCGGTGACCACGGTCCCGGCGGGCGAAAGGTAGGCCACGTAGCGCAGGCTCTCGAGGGGCTCCAGGGAGAGGATCATGTCGGCCGCGCCCAGGGGGATCAGGTCGCTCGCGATCGGCCCGCTCGAGAGCCGCAGGTGGGAGAGCACCGCGCCACCGCGCTGCGCCATCCCGTGCACCTCGGATTGCTTCACCTGGAGCCCCTCGGCCGCGGCGGCCCGGCCGATCAGCGCGGCCAGGGAAAGCACGCCCTGGCCGCCCACGCCCGCCAGCATGATGTCGAACTTCATGACGGCGTCACCTCCGCGAGCTTCTTCTTCTTCCGGCGGGTGGTCTCGAGGCATTCGCGCACCGCGATGACGACCGAGAGCCCGGGGTGGCCGATCTCCCGGCGCAGGAGTTCCGCGATCTGCGGCACCTTGCGCGGCATCGCCTCGACCACGTGACAGTGATCGGGCTTCACGCCCAGCCCGAGGACGATGTCCTCGATGCGCGACGACGGCGCGATGGTCTCCTGCCCGCCCGTCATGGCCACGGCCTCGTTGTCGAGGATGATCAGGGTCATGTCGGTGTCCTCGTGCACCGCGTCGAGGAGCGGCGTGAGCCCCGAGTGCAGGAAGGTGCTGTCGCCGATCACTGCCACCGTGGGCCGGAAGCCGGCCTCGGCGGCGCCCTTGGCCATGCCGACCGAGGCGCCCATGCACACGCACGACTCGATCGCCGACCAGGGTGGCAACGCGCCGAGCGTGTAGCAGCCGATGTCGGACGTCACGATGTGGGGCTCGATGCCGTCGAGAGCCTGCTTGAGCGCACTGTACATGTGCCCATGGGGGCATCCCTGGCAGAGCTGCGGCGGGCGCCCCGGCAGGGAGACGTCGCCGAGGTCGAGCACCGGGCGCGCGGGCAGGCCGAGCGCGGGTCGCACGTTGTCAGGGGTGAGCTCGCCCTCGATCGGGACCTCCCCCGTCAGCTTGCCCAGGATCTCGACCGGCGCGCCGAGGAGCCCGTGCAGCAGGCGCTCGACGAACGGGTAGCCCTCCTCGAGCACCAGCAGGCGCTTCACGTGTCCCGCGAGCCGCCGGATCTTCTCCACTGGAAGCGGGTAGGCGCCGACGTGGAGATGCGAGGGGCGGTGGGGCAGCTCGCGCGCGTTCTCCTCGAAGTAGTTGCGCGCCAGGCCTGTGGTCAGGACGCCGACCTCGCGCTCGTCCGCGTTCAGCTCGAGCCGATTCCAGCGGCTCGATTCGCTCCATGCCGCCATCTCGCGCTGCCGGCCCAGCAGGTCGTGCCACTGGCGGCGGGCGTTGCCCGGCAGCAGGATCCAGGAGTTGGGCCTTGGCGCCTTGCGCACCGGGTTCTGCGGCCGCGGCTCGTCCGCGACCTCGATCGTGGTCCGGCTGTGGGCGAGGCGGGTCACGAGCCGGACCATCACCGGCACGGCGAAGCGCTCGGAGAGGTCGAAGGCCTCGACCGTCATGTCGTAGGCCTCCTGCTGGCTGGAGGGTTCCAGACAGACGACGCGGGCGAAGTCCGCGTAGAAGCGGCTGTCCTGTTCATTCTGCGAGCTGTGCATGCCCGGGTCGTCGGCCACCGCCACCACGAGCCCGCCGTGGGTGGCGACCAGCGCGGCGTTCACGAACGGATCGGCCGCCACGTTGAGCCCCACGTGCTTCATCGAGACCAGCGCGCGGCGGCCGGCGAAGCAGGTGCCGAGCGCCTCCTCCAGCGCGGTCTTCTCGTTGGCGCACCAGGCTGCCCTCGGGCTGCCGTGCCGGCGACGGTGCTCGAGCAGGTACTCGAGGATCTCGGTGGCCGGCGTGCCGGGGTAGGCGTAAGCCGCGGTCAACCCGGCGTGGACCGCGCCCAGCGCCACGCATTCGTCTCCAAGCAGAATCCTGCGAGGCATGGAACCTCCTAGGGGCCGGGACCGGAATGCCGGCCCGGGACCGCCGCTCCGGGCGGGCGCGGGCTCGAACGCCCGAGGCCGCTCGCCGACACACCGGACCCCGACCAGCGTATCCTAGAACAGCCATGACGTGGGGAGAAGCATACTGAAGGGTATCCGCGTGATCCCGCGGGCCCTCGCGCCGCGGGCGCTACTTGCTTCCGGTCGTGGCAGCCACGCGATCCGGCGCCGGCCATGACGCCCGCATCGTGCCAGGCGGACTCGGCGGCGGGAGGACTGGAAAACGGCCAGGCCCGCGCCGCGCTTGACTTGACCGTGACTGGGCGAACAAGTAATTTTGACAATCCCTAGGGAACCTACGACCACTTCATGCGCTTCGCGCCCTTCCTCGCAGCCCTCTTCCTCTGTGTCCTGTGCGTGCTTCCTGTAGCCGCACAGGACCACGGCAGCATTGCTGGGAAGGTCTCTGACCGGAAGAGCGGGCACGCCCTCGCCTTCGCCAGCGTCTCGGTGGTGGAGGCGAAGCGCGGCGTGCTCACCGACTCCGAGGGGCAGTTCCTGATCTCGGGCATCCCCGCCGGCACGTACGAGGTCAAGGTCCAGTTCCTGGGGTACAGGGCGGAGTCGCGCACGGGCGTGGTGGTGAGCGGCGGGAAGACCGTGCCGGTGAACTTCGCGCTCGACGAGATCGTGGTGACCCAGGTGAAGACCGTCGAGGTCACGGCCGAGAAGCGCCTGGTCGAGACCCGGCAGGGGACCACCATCCGCAGCGTGAACGCGAACGAGATCCGCAACCTGCCGGTGCAGACCATCGGCGAGGTGCTCCAGCAGCAGGCCGGCATCAGCACCGAGAACGACCAGATCCACGTGCGCGGCGGCCGCGCGGACGAAACCATCTTCGTCGTGAACGGCGTGGTGAACCGCGACCTGGTCACCGGCCAGTCCACGGCGGGCCAGCTCAACGCGCGCTCCGTGGCCGAGGTCAATGTGGCCACCGGCGCCTACGACGTGCGCTACGGCAACGCCCTGTCCGGCGTGGTGGAGGTGAAGCTCAAGGAAGGCGGCGACAAGGGCATGGCCGGGATCACGCTCACGAGCGGCACCTACGGGGGCCGCAACTTCCAGGCGGTGCTGGGGGGGCCGGATCCGGTGTTCGGGCCGCTGTTCCGCCACTTCAAGCTGCCCGGGCAGGTGTCGGCCGTGCTCGACGTCTCCGGCAGCCTCTACGAGACGCGCTACCTTTCGGAGGGATCCGGTCTGTTCGTCAACGCCTTCACGCCGGAGAAACATCGCCGGCTGCGCTCGAGCTACGAGGACTCCTTCTTCGGGATTCCGTTCACCTATGGCGACTTCTTCTCGCCCTCCCGCGACAACCGCTGGACGGCGCGCTACGGCCTGACCTGGAAGCCGGGCCCGGCCGACCGGGTGGCCCTCGACTTCAACAAGCGAATTGCCATCGACCAGGGCTTCAGCCGCACGTTCATCAACACCTCCGGCGACGTGAGCGACCCGTCCTATCCGTGGGCCTGGGACTCGCAGGGGCGCTTGCGCGACGACGGCACCGCCAACATCGACCACGCGGGCACCATCTTCGAAGACAACACGCAGGCCTCGCTCGAATGGCGGCGCACCCTGTCCACCACGGGCTTCACCACGCTCCAGCTCTCGCGCTACTTCTACGCGCAGCGCGAGGACGTGATGGGCAAGATGTGGTGGGACTACCAAGCCGACAGCTGCCTCTACGAGCAGCCCGACGACGTCAGCATGCTGCTCCCCGACCCGAACAAATACTCGGACTACGAGGCGTACAGGAGGGACTCGCTGGAGGTCGAGAGAAGGAGGAGCGACTACTTCGTCGACACGGGGGACGACTACGCCTGGCGGGACCGCCGCAGCACCAGCTACGGCATCCAGTGGAGCCTCACCCAGCGGGTCAGGCGCCACGAGCTGGAGGTCGGGCTCGAGCACCAGTTGCAGAGCGTGCAGTACGTGACCATCGAGAATCCCTGGTGGGACGATCCGAACAAGCTGGGCGAGTCCCACGACCTGTGGCAGGTCCACCCCTGGGTAGGCGACTTCTATCTGCGCGACAAGCTGGAGTACGAGGGCTTCACGGCCAACATCGGCCTGCGCGCGGACTACTGGTTCGTGGGGCGCGAGGCCGAGCGGGCGGTCGCCGACACCTCGAACCCCAACGTGAGCCCGGGAGTGCGCGAGGACTTCTACAACGACACGCGCTCATTCTTCGGGCGCCGCTACAAGATGCACCTCTCCCCGCGCGTGATCGTGGCCCACCCCATCACGACGAACAGCAGCTTCTTCTTCAACTACGGCGAGTTCACCCAGGTGCCGTCGTACCGCTACGTCTACTCGAAGCTCACCTCGATCTCCAGCGAGGCCTTCCCGGTGCTCGGCAATCCGAACCTGAATCCGCAGGTCTCGGTGAACTACGAGGTCGGCGCCAAGCACCAGTTCCTGCCGACGGCCGCGATCAACGTCACCTTCTTCCAGAAGGACGTCTACGACTACCCGACCGCGACCACCTTCAGACGCACGCAGGGCACGAGCCTGGTGGACATCTTCGTCTACCTGAACGGCCACTTCTCGCGCTCGAAGGGCTTCGAGATCGAGCTGGAGAAGCGGCGGAGCAGCTATTGGGCGGGCAAGCTCGTGTACACCTTCCAGCAGACGCGGGGGAAGAGCAGCGACCCGAACGAGCAGCGCGTGGTGGAGGAGAGCGGCGGCAACGCGTCGGAGACGAGGCTGTCGGAAACCTTCGTCGCGTGGAACCGGCCGCACAAGCTGTCGGCGAGCTTCGATCTGCGCTTCGACGACCGGGCGCCGACGGGCCTCGGCTGGCTCAGGCGCTCGGGGCTCAACCTCTACGTGCAAGGCCACTCGGGGCACGCCTACACGCCGATCTACGTGAGCCAGGGCCAGGTGGCCTCGTCGCAGGGGGCGACGCCCTACTCCGAGAACGCGCCGTTCCAGATCACGACCGACATGCGGCTGAACCACTACTTCCGCTGGGCGGGGCACCGGCTCGACCTGAGCCTGGCGGGGCTCAATGTCTTCGGCACGCGCGTCATCTACCGGGTGGACCCGGTGACCGGGGAGGGGCGCGTGTGGGGGCAGGGCACCTACGATCCGAGCCTCTATCCCGACCTCCGGAACCCCCGGACCGCCTGGTATACGTACGTCTCCCAGATCAGCGATCCTTCCAATTACGGCCCCGGCGCCCAGTACCGCCTGTCCCTCGACTATGACTTCTGATCGGCTGCTCCGCGGCTTCGTGCCGGCTCTCGCCTTCCTGGCGCTGGTCGCGAGCCCGGCGTCGGCGCAGTTCTCGCTGGGCCAGCAGCGGGTCGGGACGTCCTCGGGCACGTTCCTCCGGATCGGCGTCGGCGCGCGGGCGGTGGGCCTCGGTGAGTCGTTCGTGGCGGTGGCCAACGATCCGACCGCGATCTTCTGGAACCCGGCCGGGCTGGCCTCGATGCAGCGGCAGGAGGTGGCGCTGAACCACGTGTCCTGGCCGGGGGACGTCAACTACGAGCACCTGGCCTACGTGCTGCCGGTGCGGCGCCTGGGCGGCTCGCTCGCTTTCCAGCTCGGAGTGCTCTCGACCCAGATCGATGAGACCACGGAGCTGAAGCCGTTCGGCACCGGGCGCACCTTCTACTACTCCGACCTGGTCGTCGGCGCCGCCTACGCGCGGCGCTGGACCGACAAGCTGCTGATCGGCGCCGGGGTCAAGTACGTGCGCGAGGACCTGGGCGCGGACGTGGGCGGCCCGGTGACGAACGCCGTGCTGGTGGACATCGGCTCCATCTACTACCTGGGCTACGGCAGCGTGCGCATCGCCACCTCGCTCGACAACTTCGGGTCGCAGCTCAAGCCGGGGGGCAGCTTCGTCTCGCCCATCACCAAGGAGGTGCGCGGCTACGACGGCTTCGATCCCCCCACGGTGTTCCGCTACGGGGTCGCCTTCGAGCCCGTCGAGAACCCGCGGCAGAAGCTCACGACCTCGCTGGAGATGAACCAGCCCGCCGACAACCGGCAGGTCATGAAGCTTGGCCTGGAGTGGACCTGGATCAGCCGGCTCGCGCTGCGCACCGGCTACAACTTCAACGCCGACGAGCTGAGGTTCTCCGCGGGCGCGGGGCTGTACGCCACCCTTGGCTCCACCAAGGGGACGTTGGACTACGCGTACACGGACGGCGGCTTCCTGGGCAGCATCAACCGGCTGGCGCTGGGGGTTCGGTTCTGATGAGGCGTGCGCTGGCGGTGCTGCTCCTGGCGGCCCTCGCGGTCCTGGCGGCCGGGCTCACGGGCTGCGGCGGGAGGTTCGCGCTGCCGACGGAGCTCCGGATCCTGGGGGGAGCCGGCGACTCGACCTACATGATGCAGGCGACCTGGACCGGCATGCGCGACATCCAGGACATCCTGCTGACCCAGGGCTCCGGCACCCAGCTCTTCCTGCTCTTCAACCACGATCCCGGCCACCTGCGCACCGACACCCTCTCGCGCGGGGAGGTGCTGGCCTACGCCCGCATGAGGCCGAAGGGGCCCCAGTTGCCGCTTCCGGGCATCACCTTCAACGGGCTGTTCAGCCCGTGGGCGCTGTGTGTGGGCGGCGACGGCATGGGCGCGGCGGTGAACCGCATCTTCGTCCTGGATCAGGGCGACACGAACCTCGCGCGCCAGCAGCCTCCCGGCGACACGATCTCGTCCGCGAGGTGGCCGCGCAGGATCACCCATCCCGGGCTCTACTGGCACCTGCGGGAGTACGGCCTGCTCGGCGGCGACGCGATCAGCGCGTTCTCGGACACGAGCATGGCCTTCGTGAACGGCGTGGCGGCCGACGCCCAGGGCAGGGTCTACGTATCCGGCGCCGTCATCGCCTGGGTCCGCGACCCCCAGGTGGCCGTCTACACCCGCAGCTTCCTGTGGCGCGTGAACCGCTATGCGCGCGGCTCCAAGTACCCCGGCATCCCTGACCCCTACGTGATCGACGGCGACTGGCATCGTGACACCACATGGTTGGTGGGGGAGGGGAGCGGTATCGGCACCGTGGCGGATCCACGGGGGATCTACTGGGGAGGGGCGGGCGGGGGCGCGCTCTACACGGCCGACCTGGCCAAGAACTGGGTCCAGAAGCTGAGCGACCAGGTTCCGAGCACCGGGTATTTCATGATCGACGGCAAGACCACGCCCGATCAGCTCGCGCTCGCGGACCCCGCGGACGTGGCGGGCGACGAGCAGGGGTTCATCTACATCGCGGATCCGGGGAACCAGCGCGTGCTGCGCTACGACGCCGCGGGGAACTACATCCAGAGCATCAACGTGGACAAGGACGCCTCCGGGCGCCTGCTCGTGCAGCTCGTGAACCCGGTCACCGTGGCGGCCGACGATTCGCTGGTGTTCGTGGGCGACGCCGGACTGGGCGAGGTCATCCGCTACAAGAGGCGGAAATGAGCCGGCGCCTGCGGAACGCGCTGCTGCTGGTTGCGCTCGCCGGCTGGGTCTCGGCCTGCGCCCGTCCCGCACGGGCGGAGGACCTCGTGGACCACTTCGGCCCGGCTGCGCCGGCCGCCGTGCAGGAGGTACCCGACTCGATCCGGTACGCGGCCAAGAGCACGAACAACAACCTGCTGGGTATCCTGATCACGAACTACGGCTTCATCGGCAACAACTTCGTCACGCGCTCGCCGTCCATGGAGTACCCGCTCGGGTCGGGCTTCGATCACCTGGTGCGCGGGGGGCTGTGGATCGGGGCCCAGGCCATCGATGACCTGGGCGCGTTCACCGGGGTGAGCACCGCCGCCATCGACGGGACCGCCGGTTCCTCCGCCCAGGCGGGCACGGAGTACACGCCGCTCGCCCGCCTCGACATCCGCGAGCGCTCGAGCCTGCCGAAGAGCCCGTCGTTCGATCCGGAAGCCGTCAGTCAAGAGGACATGATCGCGTTCTACTGCGACCAACCTGCCCGCCAGTTCTCGCGCGAGAACCATCGCCCCCTCAACGTGCTCGTGCGCCAGGAGAACTACGACTGGTCGTTTGCCGGCTACGCGCACCTCGTCATCTTCCATTACGTCGTCACGAACGTGGGGCTGCCGCTGAGGAACGTCTACGTCGGCGTCTACAACGAGCTGGCGAGCGGGGACAAGAAGCTCTGCAGCTCGATGCCGCCCAGCTCGGGCGGGTGCCTGAAGGGGGGCTGGTTCAGGAAGAAGTGGGTTCAGTACGACGACTCCCTGCGCCTGTTCCGCGAACACTACTGCTTCAACCTGCCCGTCAGCGGCGGCTGCGACTCGGCCGACGTGCCCTACTGGGCGGGCTACAGGCTGCTGGGCGCCAAGGTCGGGGCCGGCAAGGTCTCGGTGCTGGCCGACACCAGCTACGACGTGACCATGGCGGCCTGGAAGTACTCCCTGGGCGACACCGCGCGGGACGAGGACGTCGAGCGCTACGCCATCATGAGCTCGGACTCGATCCAGGACCTCTCGGGCCCCGACTTCCAGCCTTACAACGGGGATCCGTGCGAGTTGATCTCGGTCGGGCCGTTCAAGCAGATCGACCCGGGTGACAGCATCTCGGTGGACTTCGCCTTCGTGTGCGGGGCCCAGGTGACCGACATCCAGGAGCATTCGAGGCTGGCCCAGCGGGCCTACGACCTGGACTATGTCATTCCGGTCCCCCCTCCTTCCCCGGCCGCCAGGCTGGTGGCCCGCGAGCAGGCCCTCGACATCTACTGGAACGGCGACGCGCCCGAGTCCTTCGAGGACCGCACGAGTCCCGTCTTGAAGGACTTCGAGGGCTACCGGGTCTACGCCGGAGAGGACCGCTTCGACCTGGGCCCGACCGAGGTCGGCGGCGTGGTCGTGGTCCGCAACCTCGTCGCGCAGTTCGATCGCAGCGACGCGCCCCACGATACCACCGGTTTCAACACCGGCCTCGACGCCGCCTATATCCGCGACCAGGAGACCGGCGATCGCGACTCCGTTCAGTTCCTCCCGGACCCCACCTGGTACAAGTACAAGTACACGATCACGGGGCTCCGAGACGGCTTCAAGTACTTCGCCGCCGTCACGGCCTACGACCTCGGCACCTCGGAGATCGAGTCGCTCGAGAGCGGCGTCACGCAGAACAAGGCCATGGCCATCCCGGGACCGGCGTCCGGCGAAGCTCCGCCGGAGATCGGGGACAAGGTCGTCGTCTTCCCGAACCCCTACCGGGTCGAGGGCCTGTGGGACCTGCAGCGAAGGGTGCGGGACCACTACCTGTGGTTCACCAACCTGCCCCGGCGCTGCCACCTGCGGATCTACACGCTCTCGGGAGATCTGGTGTTCGAGACGCCCTTCGACGGGAGCACCTACGATGGAGTAGGCGCGCGCGGCGTCTACGACCCCAGTCGCGATTCCGACGTGGCGGCGCCCGCGCTCTCGGGCACGACCTACGCGTGGAATATGATCACCCGCCAGGGCCAGGCCGCGGCCACCGGGCTCTACCTCTTCTCGATCGAGGACCTGAGCAGCGCGAGGAAGCCCGCGGTGGGCAAGTTCCTGATCGTGAAATCGGACCGGGAGCAATGATGCGACGCCACGTCTCCGCCCTGCTCGTCCTCGCCTCCGTCCTGGCCCTGCTCGCGGGCTGCGGCCATCGCCTGACGGGGGTGTTGAAGCCCGATCAGCCGCCTGACACCAGGATCTTCGTTCAGGGGCCGGTGGACACCGTGAACCACGTGGTTCACCTCTACTGGTTCGGCACGGACCCGGACGGGTACATCCGGGGGTTCGAGTACCGCTTCTTCACCAGCCCCGCGGAGAGTGCCGCGACGGGGTGGACCTTCACGCGGAAGACCGACATGGTCTTCACGGTCCAGGACAGCACAGGTTTCACGGCCCCGACTTTCGAGGTGCGGGCGGTCGACTCCACCAAGGTCGCCCCCCCTCCCGACGCGGCTCCCGGCGCTCCCGGGGGCCTGCGCGATCCGACCCCGGCGCGCGAGGACTTCAAGTTCAGCAACCATGCCCCCGTGGTGAAGCTGGGCGGCTTCGGCCCTCGGGACACGAGCTTCGCGTCGGCCACCGTGACCTGGACCGTGACCGACCAGGACAATGACATCGCCAACGTCCGTTTCCGGATCTGGCTCGACGGCCACGAGAACGACCCCGACATCGTCGCCGGCCGCTCGTTCACGATTCCGACCGCCCGGTTCGTGGAGCCCGACGGACACACGCTCGCCTCGCGTACCCGCTGGATCTTCCTTCAGGCGATCGACGACGGGGGGATGGCGGGGAACGTGGAGAGCACGAGTTGGTACGTGCGCGCGCCGGCGGCGGGAAGCCGGAACGGCCGCTACGGGCGCCTGCTGATCATCGACGACCTGCCCAAGGGGAACAACCGCAACCGGTCCACGGACAGCCTGTACGCGAACACGGCCGAGCGGATCGTGAAGCCCGGCAACTACAGCATCCTGCGCCTGGAAGTCCCGCCCGGGGCGAGCGTGCCCTTCCGCTCGGCGAAGGACGTCGAGCAGACCTTCAAGCTCTTCGACGCCGTCGTGTGGTACATCGGCGGCGCGAACAACTGGGACGTCCAGGAGCCCTACCTCAAGGCCTACCAGGACGGGATCGGCGCCTATCTGGAATCCGGCGGCAACTTCCACGTGGACGGGCTGAACCTGCTCGACGCCTACAACGCCCCGGGGGCTCTGACCGCGGACTTCGCCCGGCGCTATCTGGGGACCGTGGGGTACGTCCAGCGCTGGGTGAGAATCCCCGCGGGCATGCCCGGGGGGGGCGCCTGGGACTCGACGGGAGCCTGGGCCGTGTCTTCGCCCGGCATTCCCGTCATTTTCCCGGCACTCGACGACAGCCTGCTCCTGAGCACGACTCCCGTGAGCGACTCCAAGGCGGCGCTTCCCGGCGTGAGAGGCTTCATCGTCGAGGACGCCAGCTACGGCCTGGTCGTGGCCCCGCAGGGGGTCATGTCGGAGGACCCGGGCTTCCCGCTGGTAATCGGCGTTTCCGTGCTCAAGCCAGACCGCGGACGGGCCATCGTCCTGACCTTCCCCCTGGCCTTCAGCCCGCCCTCGCCCCCCGCGGC
>Ga0315277_10005365_pt1 | contig 16902 bp, 11 predicted proteins | sample YL17G05_15_MG_FD_203695 | JGI IMG/M metagenome (GOLD analysis project Ga0315277, IMG submission 203695) | Sediment microbial communities from Yellowstone Lake, YNP, Wyoming, USA - YL17G05_15 | ecosystem: Environmental > Aquatic > Freshwater > Lake > Sediment | place: USA: Wyoming | collected... | reverse complement strand
CCGCTGGCCGGGTGGGAACTTCGTCTCCGGGTACCACTGGACGGACGGAATCGGCCCCAAGGAGTCGCGCCCGGCTCGCTACGCTTTGGCGTGGTTGGAGCGCGAGTCGAATCGCTTCGGAACGGATGAGTTTATCGCGTACTGCCGCAAGCTGGGCACGGAACCCTACATCTGCGTGAACGTCGGGAACGGCACGCTCGATGAAGCGATGCATTGGGTGGAGTACTGCAATCATTCCGGCGGGACCTATTACTCCGACCTGCGCAAGAAACATGGTCACGCGGCACCCTACAACGTCAAGTATTGGGGCGTGGGCAACGAGATTTACGGCGAGTGGCAGATCGGCCACAAAAATGCCCAGGATTACGCCAAAGCGGCCGTGGAGTTCTCGAAAGTCATGAAGTGGATGGATCCGCAAGTCAATCTCGTCGTCTGCGGCAGTGGCGAGCCGGACTGGGACCGCACGGTGCTCGGAGCCACGGTCCGATACGTTGACTACATTTCCGCGCACCACTACACCGTGACGGACGACTTGAAGGACTACTACGAAATCGTCGGCGCGGTGACGCAGATGGAAGCAACGATGCGCACTTCGGCGATGACCGCGGAGACCGTTTCGGCGGCGGCGAAAAAGAAAACTCCCGTCTACGTCGCGTTCGACGAATGGAACATCCTCAACAATTGGACCGATGGCGGGAAGCGCGACGATGTCCACAAGTTCGAAGTTCCTTACAACCTGCGCGACGCGCTCTGGGTGGCGGGCGCGCTCAACGCGCTGCAGCGCCACTGCCGCATGGTGCGCATGGCGAATCTGGCGCAACTGGTCAACGTCATTGCCCCGATGTACACGACGGCGGACGGCTTGCTCCTGCGGACGACCTACTACCCGCTGGAGCTCTATGCCAATCGCTCCGGCAACATCAGCCTCGATGTGCTGACTATTTCGCCCAGCTTCGAGACGCGGAATTTCGGGCCGCAAAAGTACCTCGACGTTGCCGGCACCTACGACGAGGACAAGCGCCGCGTGACGCTGGCTGTCGTCAACCGGCGGAAAGAAGGTGATGTGGTCGGAACCATCGAGCTCTCCGGCGTGCGCGCCAAACTCGGCGGCCGGGCCTTCGTCATCACAGGCGCTCACCCCGACGTGCAAAACACCTTTGAAAATCCCCGAGCTGTGAGCACCCAGGAACTGAAATTCACGGACGCTGGCGGGCATTGGGAATATCGCTTCCCGCGCCACTCGATTTCCTGGCTGGAATTCGAGGTGGAAGGATGAGGCAATACTCCCCCAAGAAAACTTGACGCTGTTCCTCCGCTTCCTCAAGCCGGGTCGATGCGAGGTTCATTCTGCAATGCCGTACAGGCGTTTGGCGTTGTCGCCCCAAACGGCCACTTGCTCGTCCTTCGAGAGTTTTCTTAAGTAGTCGGAGGAAATCTGCATGACCTGAGAGTAGTTCCCAGCCAGCGTGCAAACTGGCCAGTCCGACCCCACCATGAGGCGCTTCGTCCCGAAACATTCAAGAACGACGTCGAGATAAGGAGTGAAATCGGCGGGCTTCCAGTGTTGCCAATCGGCTTCGGTCACCATTCCGGAAAGCTTGCAGTAAACATTTGGGAAGGCCGCCAAGCACCGCAGGTCAGCCTCCCACGGCGACAACTCATGCGCCTTGATGGGGGGCTTGGCGAGATGGTCGACGACGAACGGCTGCTCCGGAAAGCGCTTGACCAGTTCGCAGGCCACGGGCAGATGGCGTGGAAAGAGCAGCAGGTCGTAAGTCAGACCGTAGTTGGCCAGTCGGCTGATGCCGCGAACGAAATCTTCGCGCAGCATGAATCCATCGTCCGGCTCGTCGTGAACCACGTGCCGAACGCCGCGGAACTTGCGATGGCGGGCGAGCTTCGAGAGTTGTTCGTCCACTTGCATGCTGAGCAAGTCCACCCAGCCGACGACTCCCTTGATGAAGGGATAGTGGTCCGCCAGTTCCAGCAGCCAATGACTCTCTTCCAGGCACTGTCGCGCCTGGACGGCCACGGTTCCGTCGATTCCAGCCGCGGTGAGAAGGCGCGCCAGGTCCGGCGGCAAGTAATCTCTCTTGAGCGTCTCCATGCCGGGTCCCATCCACCCATATTCGCGCGGGTTGTAGATCCAAAAGTGCTGGTGTGCATCAATTTTCATGAATTGATCTCCACTCAATCACAGTCATGGATGAGGATACCAAGGAAGGCCTTGACACGGTAATACGAAGGCAGCTAAGAAAGCACGGAGGAACGGGGAAACTAAAGGAGCGATGGAGCATGGACGCCTTCAGCCGCCTTACTCGAAGACAGTTTGTGTCGGCCGCGGCGAGTGCCACGGGCGGAGCTCTGTTGCCAGACCTGCCTTTCGCCGCAGCCGGACCAAGTCCGACGGTAAATGCTGCTACGCGAGGGCAAGATGAAAGTCGGGAGAAAGTAAAGGCTCGGATTCATCCCTTCCCTTTGACGCAGGTCCGGCTGGCAGACGGGCCGTTCAAGGAGGCGATGGAACTCGATCGCCGTTACCTGCATGCGCTCTCCTCGGATCGGCTGCTGCACACCTTCCGTGTGAACGCCGGCTTGCCTTCCTCCGCCCAGCCTTTCGGTGGCTGGGAAAAGCCCGACTGCGAGCTGCGTGGACACTTTACGGGCGGCCATTTCCTCACAGCCTGCGCGCTGATGTATTCCAGCACCGGCGACACCGAGCTTAAAGCCAAGGCAGATGCGCTGGTGGCCGAACTGGCAAAGTGCCAGAAAGCTCACGGCAACGGCTACCTCAGCGCGTTTCCGGAGGAATTCTTTGATCGGCTGCGGAATGGCGTCAGTGTGTGGGCTCCGTTCTATACCCTGCACAAGATCATAGCCGGCCATTTGGATATGTACGTTCACTGCGGCAACGGACAGGCCCTCGAGGTGGCGGAGGGAATGGCGGGATGGGTTAGACACTGGGCCCAGTCGCTGAGCGACGAGCACATGGCGCGAGTGAGACTGACGGAGTTCGGCGGAATGAACGAGGTGCTCTACAACCTCTATGCCGTAACCGGAAAGAGCGAATACCTGGAACTGGGCAACCGGTTCGACGACGAACATATCTTTGGCCCGCTGGCGGCCCGCCGCGACGAACTCAAAGGACTGCACGCCAACACCAATATCCCCAAGATCATCGGCGCCGCGCGCGGCTACGAACTGACCGGCCAGCAGCGCTATCGGGATATCGCCGAGTTTTTCTGGCAGGCGGTTACCAGCGCCCGTGCCTATTGCACGGGAGGCACGAGCAGTGGTGAGCATTGGACTACTGACCCCGGCAAGCTCGCGGCGGAACTGACGAATGAAACTGAAGAATGCTGCTGCGCTTACAACATGCTGAAGCTGACCCGCCACCTGATCGGCTGGACGGCCGATCCACGCCTAGCGGACTACTACGAGCGCGTGCTCTTCAATCACCGCCTTGGCACCCAGAATCCCGAGGATGGAATGATGATGTATTTCCTCCCCCTCGTCTCGGGCTATTGGAAGTTCTTCAACTCGCCGGAAAATTCGTTCTGGTGCTGCACGGGAACAGGCGTCGAGGAGTTTGCCAAACTCGGCGACAGCATCTATTTCCACGACGACGACGGCCTGTTCGTCAACCTGTTCATCGCCTCACAAGTGACTTGGCCGGAGAAGGGCCTGCGGCTTCGGCAGGAAACGAATTTCCCCGAGCAGGAAGGGACGACTCTGGTCGTCGAAGCTGAGAAGCCGGTGGAAATGGCAATGCACGTTCGCATCCCCTACTGGGCCACTCGCGGCGGGACGGTGAAGGTGAACGGCACGGCGCTGCCCGTCTTTGCCAGCCCCAGCAGCTACCTGACTCTCACCCGAGTGTGGAAGAGCGGTGACAAGATCGAGGTCAGTCTCCCCATGAGCCTGCACGTCAGCCCCCTGCCCGATGACGAGACCCAGCAGGCGATGATGTATGGTCCCTTGGTTTTGGCGGGCCGCCTGGGCGCCGAGGGCTTGACCAAAGATTTGATCTATGGCGGCTACAATCCAGTCCCCAAGGGTGACCCCGCACCCGCTCCCACCATAACGGCGAATCCGAAAGATCCTCTCGGGTGGATCGAGCCTGTCCCGAATCAGGCGCTGACGTTCCGGACTGTCGGACAGCCCCGGAATCTCACCCTGGTTCCACTCTACAAATTGTTTGGAGAAAGATACGCGGCGTATTGGAAGGTAAATAGTAAATCATTAATATAAATCTGCAATAGAGATTTGAAAATATGTTATGTTCTGTTTGCCCCCATGACGACTCTCAGTCCGCTTGGCCTAGGCCTTCTTTTGTCCTGAGATCCTCAGGAACCCGTACGCCGGCAAACCCAACACAATGATGATCAGCCCCGGCCAGGTGGTCGCCGGACGGTACACGAAGAGGATGGCCAGAACAGCGGCAGCTCCGAGGATGTACAGCCCGGGGACGATGGGATAGCCGAAAACCCGATACGGGCGGTCAGCCTGGGGCCGGGTGGCGCGCAGGCGGAAGACGCCCGCAATGGTCAAGATATAGAACACCAGCGCGGAAGAGATGACGTAGTCGAGTAGATTGCTGTAGAGGTTTCCGTAGCGTCCTGTCGTGGGATTATAGGTCCTCGGGAGCACGAGTAGAGCCGACCAGAATCCCTGAACCCAGAGGGACCACCCCGGCACGCGCGCGGCGTTCAGGCGGCCGGCGGCCGTGAAGAAGAGGTTGTCTCTGGCCATCGCGTAATAGGCCCGGGCACCCGCCAGAACCAGGCTGTTGATGCACCCGAAAGTCGAGATCATGATCGCAACCGCCATCATTATTCTGCCCACACCGGGAAAAATCGCTTGCAGCATCGCCGTAGCGACGCGGTCGGAAGGAGCCCGTTGGATGGCCGCAAGCGGTAGAGTGAGCAAATAAGCTACGTTGGCCAGCAGGTACAGCAGAATGACGATCGACGTCCCCAAACCCAGCGCGAGGGGGAGATTGCGCCGCGGGTTCTTCACTTCGCCCGCGACGAACGTGACGTCGTGCCAGGAATCGGCCGAAAAGAGCGAACCGGACTGAGCGACGCAGACGGCGGCGAACAGCCCAAAGGCGGTTGTCGCGTCCAGTCCCGCCGCGATTGGATCGAATCCACGCGGTCTCCAGAAGTCACCGAAGTTTCCGTGCACAGCCGTTGCATTCCACCCCACTAAGAATCCCAAAGCGATCAGCCCCACCAGGGCCCCGGTCTTGGCGGTCGTGAAGACGTTCTGGACGAGGCGCCCGTAGGCCAGCCCGCGGCTGTTCGTCCAGGTGAGCAGGGCGATCACCAGTAGGCCGACGAGTTGGGCGGTTGAGAGCGACAGGGCATATCCCGACGATAGGTGGACAGGCGCAATCAGATAGCGGTCTTCCGCTATCTGTGGCCAGAGTTCTCCCGAGAAGCGCGCAAAGGCCACTGCCACCGCCGCAATCGTGCCGGTTTGGATGACCGTGAACAGCGTCCAGCCATAAAGAAAGCCGCACAGCGGCGAGAATGCCTCGCGCAAGTAGATGTACATACCTCCCGCGCGGGGCATCATCGCCGCGAGTTCGCCGTAGGAAAGCGCGCCCGAAATCGTCAGCAGTCCGGTCAAGGCCCACGCCACCAGCAGCCATCCCGGGCTGCCGATACTCCGCGCCATGTCGGCCGAAACGATGAAGATGCCCGAGCCGATCATGATGCCGACTACAACCATGACCGAATCGAAAAGGTTAAGCCCCCGGACGAATTCCGTTTCCGGGACGTCCTTCGCCACGGCCTCGGTCGATTCCACCATCTTCAGAAAGTGCCCTTGAACTGAGGAGGTTCTTAACCGCTAAATATGTTGCGCAGCACAAAGAAAACGTTCGCTGGGCGCTCGGCGAGCCGGCGCATGTACCAGGGAAACCAGTAGGACCCGTACGCGACCAGGACGACTGACCTCCAGCCTCCTCTGGCCAGCCGGATCTGCTCGGCGCGTTGGATTCCATAGAGCATCTGGAATTCGTAACGGTCCTTGCTCAGTCCTTGCGCGGCCGCGAAATCGGCAATCCGGCGAATCAGATGAGTGTCATGCGTGGCAATCGCCGCTCGCACGTCGGCCCGGCGCGCTTCCTCACTGAGGAGTTGCTTGCTCAGGGTGAAGAAGTTCTCATCCACGCTTTGCTTTTTCGGAAATGCGCGATCCGGCGGCTCCTTGTAGGCCCCCTTGACGAGCCGGATGGCCGCGCCCAGCGGAATCAGCGTGGCGAGATCCTGTGCCGTTCGGTAAAGGTACGCTTGCAGGCACACGCCGGCCTTCGGGTGGTTCGTGTGAACTCGGCGGAATAGTTCCAGCGTGACATCAACGTAGTTGCTGGCTTCCATGTCGATCCAGACCGTGCTCTTCGGGCCCGCGCGCGCGTTGATTCTCGCGAGGTTCGCGTAACAGAGTTCCTTGTCGAGGTCGAGGCCGAGCTGCGTCAGCTTGACGGAAACTTCCGTGGGCAAACCCTGCGAGTTGATCTGGTCGAGGACACTGAGGTAGTGCTCGGTTACACTTTCTGCTTCCTTGGTGTCGGTAACGTTTTCTCCCAGGCGCGTCAGGACCGTCGTGATGCCGATTTCCTGCAGCTGGCGGGCGGCGGAAAGAGCATCGCCGATCTCTTCGCCCGGCATGAAGCGCGCCACTGCCTTGCGCATGAAGCCGTAGCGCGGCAGACATTCGCGCAGCCAGGTGTTCTGCGATCCCGCCAGAAGAATGCTTCGCATGACGCCCATCAGCGACCTCGCCTCGTTTCTACAAGCGCGCTCGCAACGATCCGCTATGCCCAATTGCTCGACTGCCCGCGCTCCCGTATATCAAGGGACCCGGGAATTGTCCACTGCTTAGGGATTTGCGTGATTCGCCTCGAGATTTCTGCACCCGGCCAAGATCGGCAAATGCTGGGCGCGGCGGGCCTTGTACCCTTACGGACTAATCAAGCTGGTTGAGGCCTTCGGAGGCGGCAGAGGTACTGCCAATGGGAAGACCGTGATGCGCAGGTTGGTGCAGCCGTACGGGATCAGCGTCAGATCCTCCTCCCGCCCCTTCGTGATGACGGGGCTCATGGGCAACGGACCAGCCGAGCCGGCCTCCAGCTCCCACTGCGGAACTCTCCGGCCCTTAACCTTCAATCGCAGCGGCGCTCCTTCGGGCGAGAAAGGCATATCGCCAATGGGATGCTCCTCGACCGATTGATCTGGCTCAGGTATCTGCGCGAGCGCGTAGTTCCATGGTGTGGTCGGCAGAACTTCCCAATCGGCGTGCGGCTCATCGCCCTTTACTTTTTTCCATTCCTCGCCGATGGGCAGGGAAAAGACCAGCGGGCCGCGGTGGATGGCGATGCCATCGTGATACCAGCGATTCACCCGCAGGTTCATCGGGAACGACAGTTCCACCACGTCACCAGGTTTCCACTCGCGCTCGATCGTATGAAAAGAGCCGGGCTTCTCAACGACGTCAATCTGGCCCTGGACTGTGATCCTGGCCCAGTCGGCCCAGCCCGGCATCCGCAGCAAGAGAGGGAATTTCACGGGTTTGGTCGGATGCACGCTCAGACGGATCGTATCGCGGAATGGGTAATCCGTATCCTCCACGATTAGGACATCGACTCCATTCGCCACCTGGGCGGTGACCTGGCTGGGAGCATACGCAACTGCTGCCAGTCCGCCCTCGGGCGCAGCCATCCACAGATGCGAAGTGAACTTCGGCCAGCCCTGATGCATGTTTGAGGTGCAGCAGCCGAAGTTCGGCTCCAGGCCGAAGATGTTCGACTCCGGCCCATTGTCCGTCCAATTGCGTTGCAGCACGCTGCACATCACCTGATTCACCTGCTGGTCGTATTGGTGGGCCCACATGTCCTTCTTGAAGGTGGCGGGCAGCGCGTTGAAAGTGATGCGCTCCAGGCGGTCACCCAGCGTCGGGTCACCGAGAATCGCCAAGTCCTGCTCGAGCGAAAACATCGCCTCGACCACGGTGCAGAGTTCGGTCCCTTGCGAGGGGTCGAGGCCCGCGAGGTGCTCGTCGCAACTGTGGATGCCCGTCGCCTGGCCGTGGTAGTAATCGAGCTGCGCGTAAAGCTGATGAATTGCCTCGCGGTCGCTCGGGTCGCCGGAGATTTGCCACCACACCGCCGAGGTCTTGATGGCCATGGCGTTGTTGACGCCGTGGGAGTGCAGGTCCTCGTCTTTCTTCGTCACCTTCTCTTTGTATTTAAAACTCGCAAAATTGGCTTTCCAGTCAAACGACTGCGCGTGCAGCTTGCGCGCCAAGTCAAGCAGCTTCGGGTTCCCTGTGCGGTTGTAAAGCCAGACGATGCTCAAAACCTCGTCCGCCCAGCGATGCTCGGCCCATTCACGGAGCGGCGCCTGATCGAGTAGCTTCATCTGATAGTCAAAATACTTCTCCATCAGCGGGATGATGCGCGGGTCGCCCGTAGCCTCCTGGTACTGCGTGAGGACTTTCAGCATGATCATGTTCGGCCACCAGGTGTCGCTTTCCTGGCGGAGGGTCCGATACTTCCCGAGACCCAGCTCCGCGCCGATGCGGCCGTCGGCCCGCTGATGTTGGATGGTCCACTCGATCCACTTCTTGGCTTTATCGATGAGGCGCCGGTCGTCGAGGGCGTAAGCGAGAGGCACGAGCCCGTCGAGGTAGTAAGGGCCGCGCTCCCAGCTCTCGCCCGGCCCGCCGGTCCAGCCGCTGTCTCTCAGGTCGGGCCAGAATTCATCGAGGTGCCCGCTCAGACCGTTGGCTTGAATCTCCAACTGTCGCTTGAGCCAGCCACGCGGCTTGATGGAGCCGAGCGGCAACGGAGCAAAGGCGTTCGCGGAGAGAGGGGCATTGTTCCAATAAACTTGCGTGGCGGGAAGATGCGGAGTGGTCACCGCTTGCGCGGCTTGCGGGGGTTGCCGTCGCCCACCGAAGGCGGCAAGTGCGAGAAGCACGACGAAGATGATAAGCAGGCTGTAGGACGCCCTGCGGCGAATCGGACCTCTCAACATGGAATGAGGACTCACGTCTATTAACCTCCTGGCAGACATTCCACTCTGTCGCGGACTTCCCGTTTACCAACCATGCCCGACCTTCGTCAAGCGAAAAACCTCACGCCAACGGTCCGGCAGGCCAGCACAAGCGTGCTGCACGTTGGGGCACGGCAAATAGGTTATACTTGAATTTTTGCGGGGAAAGACCGATTCCATTTGGTGCGTCGTCCTATTTGCGGGCGATTTCCTGCCCGCGAGACTTCCTGCGGACGGAACGCTGGCTTAAGGAAACTTGCCGATGGGCAATGAAACATCTGAAGCGGTGGGGTTTGCCGGTCTGACGGTGGCGGCGTTTGAAAGCCGCCGGGCAAAAGAGATGGCCGCCCTGATTTCGAACCTGGGTGGCGTCCCCATAGTGGCGCCTTCGGTGCGCGAAGTCCCGCTGGAAAACAATCCCGCCGCCTTCGATTTCGCCGAAAAGCTTTTTGCCGGGCAGCTCGACGGCATCGTCTTCACGACGGGCGTCGGCACGCGAACGCTGGTGGAGGCGCTCGAAACTCGCCACTCGCGCGACCGGATTCTCCTGGCGCTTGCGGAAACCACCGTCATCGCGCGCGGGCCGAAACCGGTCAAAGTCCTCCAGGAATTCAAGGTTCCCATCACCATCGCCGTCCCCGAGCCGAACACCTGGCGGGAGATCTTGCAGGAACTGGACGAGAACCCGCGTGGTTTCACGCTCCAAGGGAGCCGAGTCGCCATCCAGGAATACGGCATCGCCAACGAAGCGTTCATGCAGGAGTTGAAAAATCGCGGCGTGGAGGTGCTGCGGGTCCCGGTGTACCGCTGGACGTTGCCGGAAGACCTCGGGCCGCTGCGGGACGCGCTCGACGGCATCCTCGGTGGCAGCGTCCGCGTCGCGCTGTTTACGAATGCCACGCAGGTGTATCACATCCTCCAGGTTGCGGCGGAGAGCGGAACCCGGGACCGCCTGCTCGAAGCGCTGCGTGGCTGTGTGGTCTGCTCCGTCGGACCCACGTGCACCGAGGCCCTGGTGGCTAATGGCATCCCAGTGGATCTTGAGCCGGAGCATCCCCGGATGGGGACGCTCGTGCATGAAGCGGCGAAACACGCCGGTGAGTTGTTGAAGGAGAAGTCAGTCCGTCAGCCGACGGACAGGAGTCAGGAGTCAGCAGGGGCAAAGCAAGGCGTGGCCGCGCGAGTGACGGCGCCCGGTGCCGCAGGCAAGGAGGGTGTTGGGGCTGCGCCGTGGAACGATTCGCGCTTCATGAAGGCCTGTCGCCGCGAGCCCGTGGACGCCACGCCCATCTGGCTGATGCGCCAGGCGGGCCGCTACATGAAAGAGTACCGGGAGGTGCGCTCCCGGGTACCGTTCCTGGAACTCTGCAAGAATCCCGACCTGGTTTCGGAGGTCACGGTCACCGCGGCCGAGCGGTTGGGCGTCGATGCCGCCATCATCTTCGCCGATCTTTTGCTGATCGTCGAACCGCTGGGTTATCGCTTGGAATACGACACGGGCGAAGGGCCGGTCATCACGCCCGGACTGCGGAAGCCCGCCGACGTCGATCGCCTACGCGAAGTGGAGCCGGAGGAATCGCTCGGCTATGTCTACGACGCCATCCGCCAGACGCGCGCCGACCTCAGCCCCCAGACTCCGCTCATCGGTTTTGCCGGCTGCCCTTTCACTCTGGCCTCCTACATCATCGAGGGCGGCGGGTCGAAGAACTACGTCCACACCAAAAGCCTGATGTACCGCGACCCGGGGGCCTGGCGCGCCCTCATGGAACATCTGGCGCGGAGCCTGGCCAAATACATCAACGGCCAGATCGCGGCGGGCGTGCAGGCCGTGCAGGTGTTTGACACCTGGGTCGGATGCCTGGGACCGGAGGACTATCGCGAGTTCGTTCTCCCTTATACGCGCATGATGATTCAGGGGATCACGCCCGGCACGCCGGTTATCCATTTTGGTACGGGCAACGCCATGCTGCTCGAGGCCATGCGGGACGCGGGAGGAAGTACCATCGGCGTGGATTCTCGCGTCGAGTTGGATGAAGCCTGGGCGCGCCTGGGCGACGGCGTGGGCGTGCAGGGCAACCTCGATCCCATCGTGCTCTACGCCGACCGGCCCTACATCCGTCGGCGCGTGGAGCGAATCCTCAAGCAGGCAGCGGGGCGGCGCGGCCACATTTTCAACCTCGGCCACGGCATTTTGCCCGATACGCCGGTCGAGAACGTGGTTGAGCTCGTCAAAATAGTCCATGAAATGAGTAGCAGGCAGTAGGCAGAAAACTGTGGGGAAGAAGAAAGAGCCCGAAGAGGACCCTTCCGTCATGGCCGGTGGCTGACGGGGTGGGTGAGCAGCTTGGGCGCCAGGTTTTGCTTTCTTTACCGAACTTGACTAGGCGACTTGGCTAGTGTATTCCTTTCCGATATGGCAAATCCGAGACCCGCAAGTCAGCAAACACAAAGCAACCAACCACCTGAACCAGCCGCCTGGGGTGTTCTGCTGTTGGCGCACGGCGCGCCGGACCGGCAGAAGGACATTCCCGAATTCTTACTTAACGTGCGCGGCGGGCGCCCTCTGCCGGACGTGGTGGTGAAGGAGATTGCTCACCGCTACAGCCTGATCGGCGGCGGCTCGCCGCTTCTGCGACTGACGAACCTTCAAGCGGAGGCTCTAGCCAGAGTTCTTGCCCATCCGGTTTACGTGGGCATGCGAAACTGGAAGCCCTTCATCGCGGAGACCGTCCGCCGGCTGAACCTGGATGGAGTGAAGAAGGTTGTGGCGTTGTGTCTCGCCCCGCAGAATTCCCGTACCAGCATCGGGCTTTACAAGCAGCATCTGCTGGACGCGATTCAAAAAAACGCACCACGCCTTCGGGTGGATTTCATCGAGAGCTGGCACGACCACCCGCTGCTGATCGCGGCGTTTTGCGAGAAGGTGGCGGCGGCGCGCGCCCGCGCGGAGAGCGAGGCGGGCAAGCCTGTTCCGGTGATCTTCACGGCGCACAGCGTTCCGGAAAAGACCATCGCGGACGGAGACCCCTACGAGCAGCAAGCGCGAGAGACTGCCGTGCTGGTGGCCCGGGCGCTTAGGCTCTCCGGCTATCGCCTGGCCTTTCAGAGCCAGGGAATGACGCCTGAGCCCTGGATTGGCCCGACGGTGGAGTCGCAGATCAACGAACTTGCGGCGACCGGCGAAAGGCATGTCCTCCTCGCGCCGATCGGGTTTGTGTGCGACCACGTCGAGATTCTCTACGATATCGACGTGGTCTTCCGGGACTATGGCAAGGCCAAAGGCGTAACCGTCCACCGTTCGGAATCGCTCAACGACAGCCCGCTCTTCATCAAGGCGCTGGCGGCTATCGTCTCGGAGAAAATGAAGTAGCCCCGGTCCCGCGGGGCGGGACTGGCGCCCGTGCCGCCCTGAAGGGCGGCGCTACGGGAAGGTCAAGACGCCTTACCCTGGAAGGAATCTGGTGTCCAACTCGGTCGAGCGTCGTCGCATTGCCGTCTTGGGCGGAGGCATCTCCGGCCTGACCGCGGCGTACACACTCGCCCGGGCGCGACAGGCAGGCGCTCCGATTGAGGAGTTGTTGATCGAGGCAAAGGAGCGCCTGGGCGGAGTTATCCGGACGGAGCATATCGAAGGTTTCGTAATCGAAGCCGGGCCCGACAGCTTCCTCGCGGAAAAACCCGAGGCCGCCGCGCTCGCTCGTGAACTGGGGCTGGGCGACTCGCTCCTGGGCTCGAACGACCGCGAGCGGCGCACTTACATTCTCCATCACGGCCGGTTGGTGCCGCTCCCTGACGGGCTGATGTTGCTGGTTCCCACGCGCCTCTGGCCTATGGTGACGACGCCCCTGCTGCCCCTGCGCAGCAAATTGGCGATGGCGGCCGAATGGTTCGCCTCGCCGCCGAGTGACCTCGAGGTCGCCGACGAATCGGTGGCCAGCTTTGTGACCCGGCACTTCGGCCGAGCGATGCTCGAAAACATCGCCGACCCACTGTTGGCCGGCGTCTATGGCGGCGACTCCGGCAGGCTGAGCGTGCGCTCGATCCTGCCGCGTTTCTGGGAGATGGAACGGAAACACGGGAGCCTGACGCGCGCCACCCTCCAGGCGATGCGCCGTCGCCGGGAAGCGCTCACCAACGGCTCGGAGGTAGGGACGGGCCCGAGATCCAGCCCTGGCGGCGCACTTCCGCTGTTCATGACTTTGAAAGGCGGACTCGCACAGTTAACTGATACGTTAATCGGCCATCTCGAGCAATCCCACATCAGCCTGGGCCGGCGAGTGTTGGGAATTGATCCGGTCTCTGAGGGTGGCGCACGCTACGCTTTGCGGTGCGACGACGGAGCCGCGCACAAATTCGACGCGGTCGTCCTCGCTCTGCCTACGCACGAAGCCTGCCGCCTGCTCACCGCCGTGAATCCAGCGCTCGCCAGACTGCTCGGAGAGATTCCCTACAGTTCTTCGATGACGGTGTCGCTCGGGTATGAAGCGGGAACGGCCGCGCAACTCCCGCCCGGGTTCGGTTTCCTCGTGCCGCGCAAGGAGAAGCGGCGGATGCTTGCCTGCACGTTCGTGCACGGCAAATTCAAGCACCGCGCGCCGGAGGGAAAGGCGTTGCTGCGTTGTTTTCTGGGCGGGTCGCGCGACCCCGAAGTGTTGAAGCTTTCCGACGATGAAGTGGTCCCAATGGTGCGGCAAGAGATCCGCGAAATTCTGGGCTTCACCGCCGAACCTCGGTTCGCGCGCGTGCATCGTTGGCCGTCGTCGATGGCGCAGTACGTGGTGGGACACGCCGAACGCGTAAGCGCCATCCAGACGGAACTGGAAAAGCATCCGGGGCTGTATCTGGCTGGTAACGCCTATTCAGGGATTGGAATATCCGATTGTATACGGACGGGCAGGGCGGCCGCAGAACGCGCGCTCGACGGGAAGTGATCTCGCGCCGCCGGCGTCTCCCGCCAGCGTTCCTGGCTAACCAACCTCCCGCAGAATTTTCAGCAAGCCTTCCAAAGACTCGCGAGTGCTTTCCAGCCGGTTGCCGTCGGCGCGGCGGTAGTGCGTCTCGAGGGACATCGTCCCGGCGTACTTGTCCTCACGCAACGCCTTGAATTGGCCGCGAAAGTCGATCATGCCATCTCCCACGGGAACCCAGGCCGGCTTGCCGGTCTGCGGGTCTTTCTTCGCGTCCTTGACGTGCACGTGCGCGAACCATCCGCGGACCTCGCGGTAGCCGTCGGGGTAGGGGATTTCGCCGAGCATCGTCACGTTGCCGGGATCCCAGACGCCGCGCAGGTGGGGCGAGTTGATCTCGCGGAGGAGGCGGCCCAGTTCCTTGCCGGTGCCGACGTTACAGGCGGGCTCGTTTTCGAGCACCAGCAGCATCTTGTCCTTACCCGCCAGCGCCGCGGCCTTGGCCAGGCGGTCGCGTACGTGCGGGTAAGCTTTCTCCGGCTCGTCGACGCGCCAGTAACTGAAGATGCGGATCTTGTTCGTGTCAAAAAGGCGGGCGATTTCAAAGGCCCGGCGCAGCAGATCCTCGGTGTCCTGGTCGGTGAAGCTAGCACGGACAGTATCGCGCTTTTCATTCTCCTGCGCCGGCATCTCAGGCAGGTTGTACTTGAAGATTGGCGAAGCGATGGCGCTGACCCGCATGCCCCGCTTCCGAATCAAATCGCGCGCGCGGGTCAACTCCTCCCGGGACAGGCTCATGATGTTCTTGTTTGAGATTTCCCTCAGCTCACAGTAGGTCAGGGAGTGAGCGGCCAGGAAATCCAGCGCTTGATCCAGGTCATCGGATATCTCGTCGGTGATGATGCCGAGCTTGAAATGGAGTGGACGGTCGCTGGCTCGGACGCGTGACGTCCCAATGGCCGAGGCCGGCAAGGCGAGCAGCGCCGTCTCGAGGAAATCTCTCCGGGTAAAAGTCCATCGCATGGTTTAACCTCCGAGTCGAAATTGCGTGTTTGCGGCGTGTCGCATGGTGGGCCACTTGGCGCGCCACAGGTTCCCAGGTTGGCTGCGTTGCCGCAGAATTATGCCCGCCTGCTTCCTCACCGATTTATCCGGACCCGAGTTAGCTCGCCGGCGTGACTCCGTCGGCAATTGTTGAAGCTCAATAATTCCGGGCATCCCAGCGAGCCTTCAGGCTCTCCAGGTTCCATGTTTCCTCCGGGTCCACGAATTCCAGGCCGATCATCCCCGCGTAGAAACCTGCAGCTTCTCCACTCCATACCACCCGCATGCGCTTCAATTTTTCTTCACCGGGCAGCTCGATCGACACTTCCGCGCCCACTTTGAGGAGAAAGCGTGTGTGGGCCCTCGCCCCTCGGTCGTCGATAGAAACCACCTCGGCCCGGTCGAAGAAATCCCTGCCGGAGGAGTCAGTCCCGCGGAGAACCACCGGGATCTGAACCGGCAAGCGTCCATGTTGCCTTCGTTCGGTCGGGGGTTGCGTCATAGGGTCAACAAGCTGGAAGCCGGGCCCGCACTGCCGAATCCACCCATCCGCAGTTCCAGCGTCGAGCTACCTGAAATCAATGCTCGACAAAAAGGGAAGCAGAAAGACGCTGATAATAGTTGAGCGTCGAAGCTTCGTCAACAGGCCTGAGTGTGTGCGCCTGGGCCGATGCGCGAACCGTGTTCCCGTTGCCTTCGGCTCTTGACTTGCCGCTTGCGGCCGCGGGGAGGGCTGGGCGGCGGACGTCCCTTCAGTAGCTCTTGCTGTCGTGGTCGGTGTTGTGGCAGCGGAGGCTGCAACTGCCGTTGAAGGAGGTCGAGCCCGGGCTGGGGGTCAAGTCCGTCCACATTGGTCCTACGCCGTTGCCGTTGGGAGCCACGAGGTTCAAGTCAAAGTTGATCAGGCTGCCGTTGTTCGTGGCGGTGCCGTTGGGCACGCCGTGTGAGTCGTGGCAAGTGGCGCAAGACGAGATCTGCATGTGCTTCCAGTGCGCCTTGAAACTCTCGTCGTTTCGCAGGCTCTGTTCGTTGTGACACTTGAAGCATAAGGCGTAATTCGATGCAGAGTAGGGGATATTCGCAGTGTCGCCGGGGGTGCCGCCGGGGCTCTCAACGATGTAGCTGCGCTCGAGGATATGGTTTACGTTCGAGCCGTGCGGCCCCGAAGCCTCGGAATAGGCGCTGCCCAAATTCCGTCCGGAGTCATTGGCATGGCAGTCCGTGCAGTAAATCTGCGAGGATCCGCTGAGAGTTCGGCCCGAAATCGGAGCCCCGCTTCCGTCCAGCGGCGCCGGCAGGAGGCTGGGGAGGGCCGTGCCAGGGCCGCCGCTCAATCCTCTGGCGCGGGTCACGGGATGCCATGACGCGGATGAAGTAAACGCCAGTTGCAGGTTCGTGGAGAGGAGTTGGCGGTTGGGCAGCGGACCATAGGTCTGGTAGCCGGGAAGCTGAGGCTTGTTGGGGCTGTAACTGTGGCACTTGAAGCAGACTTCAAACTCATAGAGCGCGTCGGTTCCGCCACGGCGCGGATCGCGCGGAGCGCCACTGTCGGAGATCCCGCTCATGCCCAGGAGCAGGTTCGACATCTGGGGGGGGAACAAGAGTTGACGCATCGGGCCTTGCCGCGTGAGGATTATGGCAATCGTCACATGCCGCATGACGCGTGGTAATCGAGTCGGGCGGCTCAGCCGGGTCATGGCTCGCCTGCGGCCCGAGCGACGGATGGACGTATGTCTGTTTGACTTCAGCGCGATTTGTTTCTTGGAATGGACAGGGCCAGTTGGTAGGAACACAGCCGAGCTAGTGAGACAGATCCACCTTAAGCGCCGGTGGCACCGGTTGCCCGAGCCGGAGACGCTGCAGGCGCTCGAGTTGCGAGAGGGCGCGGT
>Ga0315277_10005361_pt1 | contig 16911 bp, 11 predicted proteins | sample YL17G05_15_MG_FD_203695 | JGI IMG/M metagenome (GOLD analysis project Ga0315277, IMG submission 203695) | Sediment microbial communities from Yellowstone Lake, YNP, Wyoming, USA - YL17G05_15 | ecosystem: Environmental > Aquatic > Freshwater > Lake > Sediment | place: USA: Wyoming | collected... | reverse complement strand
GAAGCCCGTGCCACGACTGCCTGTTAACGTGGCACGGGCTTCCAGCCCGTGAATCCCCGAGGGGCGAAAATACGTTACCGTATTTATGAACTCCAGTACTTAGTACTGGGATCCATAAATACGATGACGTATTTTGTGGGACGCGGAAGAACGCCGGCAAACGCGCTCGGTCGGTCTCCTCGACGTACTGTCAAGTACGCCTGCGGAGACCTCCCGTCGCGCGCCTTGCATCCATGCCCGTCTGCGCCGCCTCGCTAGGAAACCTGGTGAGAAATGCGGGCTAAATCCCGGCAGGGTCCGAAGGCGGAGTTTTTCTGCGTCCCTGAATACCGGAATTCCGCGGCTATTTTTTCTCGCGGCGGACGATATGCGCCGAAGGGACACGCACGATGGCGCTGCTCCAGGAATCCCCGCTTCCGGCCAGGTTTTCGCGCATGAATTGAATCATTTGCTGAATCTCCCGCTGCATGCGCTCCATGCGCTCGCGCATGCTCAGAATCACCTCGACCCCCGCGAGATTCACGCCCAGATCCCGCGTTAGATTAAGGATGATCTTGAGGCGTCGCAAATCAGTGTCGGTATACAGCCGCGTGTTGCCGTCGCTGCGGGACGGCTTCACCAGCTCCAGCCGCTCGTACAGCCTCAACGTCTGCGGATGAACGTTGCAGATCTGGGCAACGGCGCTGATCATGTAGCCTGTTTTTTTCCGCGCACTCACAATCCCGCTCCTGTTACCCCAGCAGACCGGCTCTCGGATCCTCCGGATTGAGCCGGGCCAGCTCGCGCAAAATCTCCTTGGACCGTTCATCCGCCACCCGCGGCACAACGACCCTCACTTCCATGATCTGATTCCCCACGCCGTCTCCGCGCAGCGACGGCACCCCTTTTCCTCGCAGCCTGAATTTCTGCCCGCTTTGGGTGCCGGGCGGAATCCGCAACAATGTCATCCCCGATATCGTCGGCACCTCGATCTTGCATCCGAGCGCCGCTTCGGTGACCGTGATCGGAACTGTGATCAGGATGTCGTCGCCTTCACGCCGGAAAACAGGGTGAGGGCGCACTGTGATCATCAGATAGAGGTCGCCTCCCGGCCCACCCCTCTGTCCGGCAGCCCCTTTTCCCGGCACCCGCATGCGATAACCGTTGTCCACACCAGCGGGAATCCTGATCGTGACCGTTTCCTGCCTTCCCAGCCTGCCGGATCCTCCGCAGTGGCCACAGCGGGGACCGACTTTCCCGGAACCTCCACACGTGTGGCATGGAGCTGAAAACTTCATGACTCCGTGCGAACGCACCTCCTGCCCGCTCCCTTTGCAGGTGGCGCACACCGCTTGTCCCTTCGAGGCAGCCGTGCCGGTGCCCCGGCAATCCGGACAGGCATCCGCGCGATTGATGGAAATGCGCGTTTCCAGTCCGCGGATCGCTTCATCAAAGGAGATGTGGAGATGGTGCTCGAGATCTTCCCCCTTTTCCTGTTGCGGCTCACGCGCCGCCCGGCGGCGGCCGCCGCCGCCGAAAACTTCGGAAAAGATGTCCCGAAAACTCGATGGTTCCCCGGCGCCGCCGAAATCGAAGCCCGAGAAATCGTATTGCCAGGCCGGCCCTTCGCGTTGGCCGCCCCGTTCACCGCCGCCGAATGGACTTTCGCGGATATTGTCCGAGTAGAATCCGTACTGATCGTAGATGGCGCGTTTTTTGGGATCGCTCAGGACTTCATAGGCTTCCTGGATCTTCTTGAATCGCTCTTCGGCCGCTTTGTCGCCCGGATTCACATCCGGATGGTTCTTGCGCGCCAGCTTGCGGTAAGCTTTCTTGATTTCCGCTTCCTTAGCTTTGCGGCCAATCCCAAGCGTTGCGTAATAATCAGGATTCGCCATAAATCCTCAGCGCCCTTCGCCGGACCGAACCTTGATTTTCCGGCTGGATTTTGGCACCTCGACATGAAGCACGCCGTTTTTCAGCGATGCCTGGATCCGGCAGTTCTCCGCGACCGTCTCCGGCAGGTTGAAAGTACGATGGAACCGGCCCCGGATCCCCTCGAGCCGGTGGTAGTTCTCCTCGGAACAGCACGCATCCACCTTGCGCTCTCCCCAGATCGTGAGCCTGGATCCGTGCACCTCCACATGAACATCCGCGGCATCCACTCCCGGCAACTCCGCGTTCAGAACATAGCAGTCCTTGGTCTCGTACAGGTCAACCGGCGGGCTGAGAGGAAACATGGCGGACACCCCTCCTTCTCCAGGAAGAAAACGCATTCGATCCAACCGCTGCCTGCGGCCCCAATCGGATCTCGAAGAGCTAACCACAGAGATCACAGAGACACAGAGAACGCGAGGAAAAGAGACGGCCTTCCGCGGGCCCGCAGGGCCCAGCGAAGCTGGCAGTTTTGGCCCTGGTTCTGAGGGGAAGCGCATCGGCGATTGCTTGCGAAATGTATATTTTTGGTGCGCTTCCCCTCAGAGCCAGGGCCAAAACTGCCGCGGAAGGCCGTCCCTTCCTTTCGCCCACAGAGATTTGAAGGAGCGCCGCCTCCCTGTGCTCTCTGTGTCTCTGTGTCTCTGTGGTTCAAAACCGGGCGGCGTTTTGGCCTCAGCTATTTGTTTTTGTTTTCATCCACATCGACATATTCGGCGTCGATGACTTCGTCATCCTTCTTTTTGCCGGATTCATCCTTGGGCGCGGCGCCCGCTCCCGAAGGCGGCTGCTGCGTCGTTTTCTGGTACATCGCTTCCGCCAGTTTGTGGGACGCCTTGGTGAGTTCCTCAAATGCCGCGTTCACCTCGCGCGTCTCCTTGGACTGTTCCAGGACCGATTTGGCGCGCGCAATCACCGTATCCAGATTGGCTGCCTCGCTCTCGGATATCTTGTCGCGGTTCTCTTTCAGGATCTTCTCGGTGCCGTAGATCATGCTGTCGAGCTTGTTCTTGGCCTCGATTGCCTCCCGCTGCTGCTGATCTTCCGCGGCATGGGATTCGGCATCCCTGGTCATCTTCGAGATCTCGTCCTTGGACAGCCCGCTGGAAGCAGTGATCGTGATCTTCTGTTCCTTGTTGGTTCCGAGATCCTTGGCGGAAACACTGACGATTCCGTTGGCATCGATGTCGAAGGTAACCTCGATCTGCGGCATGCCGCGCGGCGCCGACGGGATGCCCACCAGATGGAATTTGCCCAGCGTCCGGTTATCCCGGGCCAGGGCGCGTTCGCCCTGCAGGACGTGGATTTCCACGGAGGTCTGATTGTCCGCGGCGGTCGAGAAAATCTCCGACTTGCGGGTCGGAATTGTCGTATTGCGCTCGATCAGCCTGGTGGAGACCCCGCCCAGGGTTTCAATGCCGAGCGAAAGCGGTGTGACGTCAAGCAGGAGCAGGTCCTTGACCTCTCCCCCGAGAACCCCAGCCTGCACCGCCGCGCCGATCGCCACCACCTCGTCCGGATTCACTCCCTTATGCGGTTCCTTGCCGAAGAAATCGCGCACGATCTGCTGCACGCGGGGGATGCGGATCGATCCCCCGACCAGCACAACCTCATCGATTTCTTCCGGCTTCATACCTGCATCCGCCAGAGCCTGCTTGGTTGGCGCCACCGTTCTCTGAAGAATGTCTTCCACCATCTGCTCGAATCGCGCACGCGTCAGCTTCATATTCAAGTGCTTCGGCCCGCTGGCGTCGGCGGTAATGAAGGGAAGATTGATCTCGCTCTCCATCACGGTCGAAAGCTCCATCTTGGCTTTCTCAGCCGCTTCACGCAGGCGCTGCAAGGCCATTTTGTCCTTGGACAGGTCGATTCCCTGTTCGCGCTTGAAGTCGGTGATGATCCAATCCATCAGCCGCTGGTCGATATTGTCCCCGCCCAGATGAGTGTCGCCATTGGTGGATTTCACCTCGACGACCCCTTCCCCGACCTCGAGGATCGAAATGTCAAACGTGCCGCCGCCGAAGTCGAACACGGCAATGGTTTCGTCCTTTTTCTTGTCGAGCCCGTAGGCCAATGCGGCAGCCGTAGGCTCGTTCACGATGCGGACCACATCCAGACCGGCAATTTTCCCGGCATCCTTCGTGGCCTGCCGCTGGCTGTCGTTGAAGTAGGCAGGCACCGTGATGACGGCCTTTTCCACCTTTTCACCCAGATATTCCTCGGCGGCCGTGCGCATCTTCTGGAGAATCATCGCGGATATTTCCGGCGGCGGATAGGTGCGGTCAGCCATTCTCACATGCGCGTCGCCGTTGCCGGATTCGCTGACCTTGTATGGGACCAGCTTGATCTCTTCCTGGACTTCATGAAACTTGCGTCCCATGAACCGCTTAATGGAAAAGATCGTGTTTTCGGGATTGGTGATCCCCTGTCGCTTGGCAACCTGCCCCACAAACCGCTCACCGCCTTTTCCCACGGCCACGACCGATGGGGTAAGCCGGCTTCCCTCCGGGTTGGTAATAACCTTGGGTTCGCCCCCTTCCATTACGGCAACCACCGAGTTGGTGGTTCCAAGGTCAATTCCAATGATTTTGCTCATCTTGCGGATCCTCCTTTACAGTATCTCGTCCCCAACCTGAAAAACAGACAAATCCAACGCCGCACCATAAGTGCCCCCTATTAATAAAATCTGAGTATCCAATTGTCAACCCTATCCACAAAAAGAGTGAACATTCAGACATTTTCCATAGGGATGTCTGTGAATTCGTGTCCCGGTTCCTGTGGCGTTGCCCCAGGCTGGTATGGTGCGCGCCTCCGGCGCTTTTCCAATCCGGCTGGATGCATCGGATACTAGCCTGCGGCGGAATCCACCCCATTATTTGCTGCGCGGCTCAGAATATCCCGCGCCCAAGCGCCGAAGGCGCGATGCCATACCGGCTCCGGCTGGATGCATCGCGGGATATCCCACGGCCCAGCGCCGAAGGCGCGATGCCATACCAGCTCCGGCTGGATGCATCGCGGGATATCCCACGCCCAAGCGCCGGAGGCGCGATGCCATACCAGCCTGGGGCAACGCCCCAGGAAGCGGATGGCACAAATAAATCGAGGGCTGTAAGCCCGCTCCATTGAATCTGATAATGATGGTTTCAATCCGCCTTTGGTTGAGTTATATTTGAAAAGTCTCGCTTCCCTTTCAGCGTAACCCTTTACGCGGCAATTTCAGCCTGTCAAAAAACCATGTCACAATCGCATTGTCTCGTCGTTGTACACCTAATTTTCGGTACAAAAGATCGCATAAAATACCTCGTTCCTTGCGTGCGCTCCTCTTTGCATGCATACCTTGCCACAGTGGCGCGAAACGCCAAATGCGAGGGCTATCGCGTGGGCGGAACAGCGGACCATGTGCATCTTGCGATCCGCCTCTGCCGGACAATTACCTTGGCTGCACTGGTGGAGGAATTGAAAACAACCTCCTCAAAATGGCTAAAAACACAGAAGACTGGATTGGCCACTTTTGCATGGCAGCGGGGGTATGGGGCTTTTTCCGTAAGTCCCGGTGATCTTGAAGCGCTTATTGCCTATATAGACAACCAGGAAGAGCACCATCGCATCAGAACTTTTCAGGAGGAATATGTGGCATTTCTAAAAAAGTATAAAATTCCCTATGATGAACGATATATCTGGGAATAACATCGAGGGCGGCAGAGCTCGATCGAGGATGTCCTTTCCAGTCTGTCCGGCAGCGAACGCTCACGCAGGATAATCCCAATTAGGAAACTATAGGGCGGGCTTACAGCCCTTGACCTTGATATATATGCATCCGCCGCTTCCCGGGGCATTGCCCCAGGCTGGTATGGCATCGCGACTTCGGCGCTTTATCCTGGAAAATCATCCGGGGTGCGGCAGAGATTGCGGTAGCTTGCTCCGTCACAGGAGGCATAATGCAGGCGCCAACAATGGAAATGTGCCTGGGTGAATGCACGCGCCCCGCAAGTCAGCATCCTATACAATCTGCCAGATTCAAAAAGCGCCGCAGGCGCGCACCATACCAGCCTGGGGCAACGCCCCAGGAACCGGGACACGAATTCACAAACATCCTTGTTGAAAGACAAGGGCTGAAGGCCCGCTCCATAATCGATTATCGGGCGGGCTTACAGCCCTTGATATATTTGCATCCGGCGGTTCCTGGGGCGTTGCCCCAGGCTGGTATGGCATCGCGCCTTCGGCGCTCGGCCGGAGGTAACTGCAGGGATTCGACAGAGAAAAAGGCCGGCTCCATCGCTCCTTCTGCGGTCACCTATCCGCTTGCTGACGCGCGCGGTTCCGTTGCTTTTTGGCGAAAAGTCGAACATGTCGCGTCGGGCTGGCAGAAATGTTGCGAATGCTTACCCGGGTCAGGCGCCGTAAAAGTAGATTTGGGCGAGGTTTCGGACTTTCCGGGCGGTCTCGTCCCAGGCGGTGAGGAATTCCTTGCGGGTCGGGTAGCCGAGGCTGCGCGCCAGGCGATCCAGGACCGGCGATTCGCGAGAGATTTCACGCGAAGCGTACTCTTCCACCAGCTGGAAGTGGTTTTCAACCCCGCGCTGGAAAAGATGTGCCGCCAGGAACGCGCCGGCATCATCCGGACCGAGAATGCCTGCTTCCCTCAGCCCTGCCAAAGCCATCTCGGTTTCGGGAGCGCGTGCCGCCGGGTGATCCCTGCCGTGGAGGGCCTGCAGCAACCGGACGGTAAACTCGAGATCCGCAACGCCGCCGGCGCCGAATTTGAAATCGAGACAAATCCGGCTTTCCTTATTGCTCTCGGCTTCGATCCTCCGCTTTATATGCCGCACGGCCGCGACCGCATCCGCATCCCACCGAAACTCATAAACGGCTTCGGATAGCGCTTCTTCCCATCGCAGCTTCAGTTTTTCGTCATCGGCAAGAATCCGCGAACGCACCAAGGCCAATCGCTCCCATGGCTGCATATATTGACGTCCATGTTCGAGGAAGCTGTTCCAGGACCTGGCGAGCAATCCGGTTCCCCCCTCTGGGCGAAGGCGCAGGTCGATTTTGTAGGCGGTTCCTTCCGGGGTGACAGCGGCGAGGGCTTCCAGAAGGCGCTCGGCGCGCTCATCCAGCAGGAGCTGAAGCCGGGTGCGTTTCTCGGGAGAGCTATCCGCGGGAGGGTCCGGATACAGAAACATCAAGTCGAGGTCAGAAGAGTAATGCATCTGCCGGCTGCCCAGCTTTCCGAGCGCAATCACATAAAGCGGCGGTGACTGCCCGGCCCCGCTGCCGGGGAGCGCAGAGCATGCCGCTCTCACGCAGGCTTCTGCCAGATCGCTTAATTCACGGCCTATTTCTCCCGGCCCGGCGAGCAGCGCCAGGTCCCGATAGGCTATGCGCACCATTTCCCGCTGGCGGAAGCGGCGCGCCGCGTTCCATGCCTCCCCTGCCGGAGCCTCTGCAATCCTGCCTTCGAGTTCGGCGGTCATTTCGGGCTGACCGCGCCCGACATGAAGGTTGACGCCGCGCGCCAGGCTGTCGAAATACTCTGGATGGCGCATCAGAATCTGATGGCAAAGATTGCTCAAGGACAGCAGGTTCGCAAGCCGCGCAAGATGCGGCCGTCGCGAGGCCAGGGTGCGCAGGAAGGAGACCCGGTTTCCGCTGGCGGCGGCAAAACTTTCCAGGTGGTGCAAGGCCTGATCCGGATCATAGGTGTCGCGCAGCACCTCAAGCATGGCGAAAGCCACTTCGAGGAACGCCCGGCGCTCCGCGGGAGGCAGCAGGTGTCCGGCCGGGCCGAGTGCCATCAGCCGGATGTTCTGCCACGCTTTGTCGACATCCCGGAATCCATAGGGGGAGAGGATTTCCTTCACCCTTTCCCTGGGTGCGCGCTCGGTCAGCAGCTGTGCCAGCTCCTGCTCCATTTCCCTAGGGCGCAGGTGCCCGGGCGTCAGATAGACCTTTTCCAGGATTGCACGCACCAGCGCGCGGTATCGGTGGAGAACTCCCAGAAAAGCCTCAGGGTTCGCGAATCCCAGCCCGCCGGCCAGCGCCTCCAGGCCGGGGCGATTTTCCGGAATCACCGATTCCTGCGCCAACGACCGCAGCTGCAGACGATGCTCGATGATGCGCAGAAACATGTAGGCAACGGCAAGGAGCGATTCCTCCCCTTCCAGCAGAGCCTTCGCCTCGCCCAAAGCGTGAATTGCCTCCAGGGTTGCCCCCGAGCGCACCTCGGGGTGTCTGGAACCGGCGACCAGTTGCAGGTACTGGATGTAAAACTCGATGTCACGGATGCCGCCGGGGCCCTGCTTGACATGTATCTTGCCCGGGCTCGTGGCATATTCCTTTTCGGACCGGTGCTTGACCTGCTTGATCTCCTCCAGCGAAGAGTCATTCATCTGGCGTGCAAAGACAAAAGGCGCCGCAAAACGCATGAAGCGCCTGCCCAGTTCGGGATCGCCGCCCACCGGCCTGGCCTTGATAAGCGCCTGCCGCTCCCAGGCTTCGCCCCAGGATTCGTAATAATTTTCCAGGCTGTCGATTGTGGGCACGAGCGGACCCGCTTGGCCGTACGGCCGCAGACGCATGTCGACGCGATATAGAAATCCGTCTGCCCCGGGATGTCCCAGCACGTGAACGAGCCGCTCGCCGAGGCGCGTAAAAAAGCGGGATTCCGAATCGTCATCCGATGTCCGGCGGCAGAAAAGCAGGTCGATGTCCGAGCTGTAGTTCAACTCGCCACCCCCCAGCTTGCCCAGGGCGATGACCGCGAAACCTTCCCCCTTTTTTGCAGGAGCCGCCATTCTTGAAGCGACTTCATCCCAAGCCAGGCCAAGCGCGGCAGCGATGATCTTTTCGGCCAGCCTGCTCAGCAGGGAGACCGTGTCGACGAACGCATCAATCCCCGCCAGGTCGCGCAATGCGATCCCAATCGTCTCGCGCTGTTTGCATTCACACAGGTTCTGCAGCTCGAGCGCGGGCGCCTCGCTGGCAGCTTGCGTGACACGCTGCCGCAGCCACTCTTCCCACTCCGGATGCCGGCGCAGCATTTCCCCCATCACCGGCGACACCCGCTCCAGATTAGCCAACTCCGGCTGAAAGTCCATCCTGGAAGACAATTTAACCACAGAGACACAGAGATCACAGAGATATTATGCTTACTATCTCTGTGCCTCTGTGTCTCTGTGGTTCAAGAAATCAGTCGAGGCCTTCGAGGGTCTTGGCAAGGCTTTCCTGCCATTCCGACAGGTCTTCGTCCGGAAGCTGCTTGCCATCGACCGTAGTGACGTAAAAGTTATTCTCGGCACGGCCGGCCCAGGTGGCAACCCGGGCGGAATAGATGTCCAGCCCGGAACGCGAAATCGCCCGGGTCATCAAATAAAGGAGTCCCTGCAGATCGCGGGCAATGACATGAACCACGGTGTGCTCTTCGGAAATGTCGTTATGCAGATCGACGCTGTCGAGCGGTATGCCGGGCGGCGGCTGCTTGCCCATGCCGCGCAGGAAATTTTCGAGACTGCGCCCTCCGATAAGCACCTCCCTGAGCGTGTGCAGAATGCGCCGGCCGCGCGCCTCGGACACCTGCATTCCGCCCGACCGGATCCAGATCGTATCGAGCACAACGGAGCGCGCCGATCTCATCGTGAATACCTGAGCCCTGTGGATATCGGCGCCGCACCCGTAGAGCACGCCGGCGATCTTCGCCAGCTTCCCCGGCTGGGGATCGTCGTAGGCGCACACGGTGAGTTCCGAATAGTCGTCGCCGGGGCGATTATAGAGATCGAGGACGACCCCCTCCTCATCCAGACGGGCGAGCAGCTTGATATGAAAGGCGATCTCATCCAGAGGCGTATTCAGGATGTAGCCTGCCGGCATGGCATCGCAATGCCTGCGCACCGCTTCATCGGATTGCGGGGCCTCGGAGCGCGCAAGGGTGTGGCGGATCTCGGAAATGCGTCCTGCCAGCGCATGAGCGTCGCCATCCTCCGCGGATTCGCCCTCAAGCTGCCCCTGCACTTTGCGGAACAGGGTCTCGAGATCGCGGTTATCCATCGACGTCCAGTTCTTCTCGGAAACCGCCCGCGTATCCACATAGGTAAACACATACAGGTGCCGCAGGACGTCCATGCTGCCGGTCTTGTCGGCCACGCTCTGGATGACGGCGGTTGATTTCAGATCCTGCAACCTGCCCGTGCGCACCAGCAACAGGTGCTGCCCGACCAGCACATCCAGCAGCGCGCGCTTTTCGGGCGCGAGCTTCAGCCGCCGGGCAACGCCGGAGGCGATTCCGGCGGAAACCAGGCTGTGATCCTGATCCGGGACCAGCTTGCCGGCATCATGGATCAGCGCCGCCAGGCACAGGACATCAAAATGCGAACATTGCGCCATCAACTCGGCAAAGCGGTGATTGACGCCCCCTTCCGCGGCCCTGAGGGCTTCGAGATACTCGACGATTCTGAGTGAGTGCTCGCCCACCGTATATCGGTGCGCCGGATCCGGCGGCACATGGCGCATGATCCGGTCGAACCGGTCGACGAACCGGTTCATCAGCCCGTTGCGTACCAGGGCCCGCAGAGTTTCGGAAACGCGCCGCTTTTCGCTCAAGATACTCAAAAAGGCCCATGCCTCGTCATCCGTGCAGACAGGATCGCGCGCTGCGTCCGAGCGCTCGTCTTCGAGGTCCTGCAGCTCCGACAGGGCGATCGGGATTCCATAGCGTTGCGAGTAATGGAGCAGTTTCACCGCCTGGCCGCGCTCAGGCTTCCCATGCACCCGCCGGCGGTGGAGGAAGCCGTTTTCCAGGCAGACTCCCCTCAGGTCAACGGGACCGGCGAGTGCACGGCGCACGGCGGTATCGAGAAACAGCGCCAGCGTTTCGGCGTGGGCGTAGTGCCGGGCAAGCCATTCCTGGCTGGAAATGCCGTCGAGTTCGCGGGCGATCCGGTCCTGGTAGTTGTTGATCAGCACATCGGAACATCTGCCGGCGGCAAGATGCAGCCAGTTGCGCGCGCGCCAGAACCATTCCGCGGCAATTTCGATCTCGCCGGCCCTGGCGGCAGAAATCACGCCCAGACGCTGGAGTTCAGCCAGAATCGGGATTTCGTAGCAGCCGAGCAGGAGCCGGAAGATCCAGCGCGCCCGGTGCAGATCGCGCAGCGCTCCTTCCCCCTCTTTCAGATTCGGCTCCACGAAATAAAGCGCATCCTCGGAGGTGTGCCGCCGCGAGCTCTCAAGTTCCCGCACTTCCAGCAGGATGTCGAGCGGCGACAGGTTGGCGCGGAGCTGCTCCTGGAGGCGTTCCGTGAGGCGCGGATCACCGCATAAATGGCGCGCATCGAGCAGGGAGACTTTCACGGTGAGGTCCCAGGTGGGCAGCTCTGCAATCGGCCGGTAGGCATAGCCGACGTGGATTTCACGGAAGGAAAGGAAGACGTCCATGACCAGGCTGAAAGCCGCGTGGACAGAGGCCTCCACCCAGGGATCCTCCTCTTCCGAGGGGATGAACGCGATGTCGATATCCGAAAAGGGACTCAGCTCCCTGCGGCCGTATCCGCCGGTGGCGACGATTCCCAATCCTGAATGAGTTCCGCGGCTCGCTTTTTCATCCGCCGTCGCGCACGACACCCGGTAGATCTCGCCAATGACCGAATCGATCAGCTCCGCATGCCGGGCCATCAGGTCGCAGGCCGGCGCCACGCGCGCCCTCTCATCGAAGAGCTCCGCCCTCCCCCGCCGTAACATCTCCCTCAGCCTGACAACGTCATCCATAAGAGCCAACCGTGGAGACCAAAGAAAAGGAGTCAGGAGTCAGGAGTCAGAAGCCAGGAGAAATGAAAAACCCCATCATCATATTTCACAATCGGGTAGAACGGACAGTTTGCTTTTCTCCTGACTCCTGACTCCTGGCTCCTGACTCCTCCAAATATAGCCCGTAACCGAGTGCCGCCGATCCCCAATGGAATGATCAGATATCGTAATACAGGTAGAACTCATACGGGTGCGGGCGCAGCCGTACCGGGTCGAGCTCGTGCTCGGTCTTGTATTGGATCCAGGTTTCGATCACATCGCGCGTGAACACATCCCCTTTCAACAGGAACTCATGGTCCTTTTTGAGTTCCAGCAGGACGTCATGCAGCGAATTCGGGGTTGATTTCACCAGCGATTTTTCTTCCGGCGGGAGATCGTACAGGTTCTTATCCATCGGATCGCCGGGATCGATCTTGTTCTGAATGCCGTCCAGGACGGCCATCATGATCGCCGCAAAGGTAAGATAAGGGTTGCACGACGGGTCCGGACAACGGAATTCGATGCGCTTGGCCGCCGCGGATTTCGAATACATCGGGATGCGCACCGCGGCGCTGCGGTTGCTCTGCGAGTATACCAGGTTCACCGGAGCCTCGAATCCGGGCACGAGCCGCCGGTAGCTGTTCGTGCTCGGCGCGGCAAAGGCGAGCAGCGCCGGCGCATGCTGCAGCAGGCCGCCGATCGCATAGCGCGCGGACTGGCTCAGTCCCGCATAGCCGCGTTCGTCATAAAACTGGTTCACGCCGTTTTTCCAGATCGAAAGATGCACGTGCATTCCGGAACCGTTGTCCTGGAAAATCGGCTTGGGCATGAAGCTGGCCGAAAAGCCGGCTTTCCTGCAGACGTTCTTGACGACATACTTGAAGAGCATCACCTTGTCCGCCATGCGCAGCAGTTCGTCATATTTCATGTCGATTTCCGCCTGCCCCGCGGTGGCGACTTCGTGATGATGCACCTCGCCGACAATTCCCACCTGTTCCATCACAAGCATGATCTGGCTGCGCAGGTCCTGGAAGCTGTCGATCGGAGGCACCGGGAAATAGCCTTCTTTATAGCGCGGACGATGGCCGAGATTCGGTTTTTCGTCTTTTCCCGAGTTCCACACCCCTTCTCTGGAGTCGACGTAGTAATAGCCGAAGTTCGGGCCCTGATCGAAGCGGATGTCGCTGAAAATATAGAATTCCGCCTCCGGGCCCCAGTAGGAGACGTCGCCGATCCCGGTGGAGAGCAGGTATTTTTCGGCTTTCCCGGCAATGTAACGCGGATCACGGGAAAAGGGTTCGAGCGTAAGCGGATCGCGCACCGAGCAGGTCAGATTCAACGTGGGGACTTCCAGCAGAGGATCGAGGAAAGCCGTCGACGGATCCGGAAAAACCAGCATGTCGCTTTCCTGAATGCGGGCGAAACCGCGGATGCTCGACCCGTCGAATCCCATGCCATCCTCAAAAATCGACTCGGTAAGCCTGTGCGCGGGAATCGAATAATGCTGCCAGATCCCGGGCAAATCCACGAATTTGAAGTCAATCATCTTCACTTTCTTGTCTTTTACGAACTTGACCACCTCCGCCGGCGTTGACATCCACATACCCATTCCCCTCCAATTTTTGAACCACAGAGGCACAGGGACACAGAAAAAAGATATTTTGTGTCCTGTGTCTCTGTGGTTCAGTTTTTAAATCGAGTCTTCTCCGCGTTCACCCGTGCGCACGCGGATGGAATCCTCGAGCGGCAAAATAAATAGTTTGCCGTCGCCGATCTCGCCCGTGTAGGCGGCCTTGCGGATCGCCTGCACGACCTCTTCGCATTGCGAATCAAGCACCGCGACTTCGATCTTGATCTTGGCAAGCAAATCGATGCTGTACTCGGAGCCCCGGTAACGCTCGACCTGCCCTTTCTGCCGCCCCGCTCCGCGCACATCGGTCACAGTCATCCCCATGACCCCGATATCCGCCAGCGCCTCTTTAACATCCTGCAGCCGATGCGGCCGAATGATCGCAAATATCATTTTCATGTACTAAACCGGGCATAAAAAATGAATCACAGAGACCCAGAGAATAAAAAATATGTTTTTCTCTGTGTCTCTGTGCCTCTGTGGTTCAAAAGAATTACTTCCGCTTGCTGCTGCGAAACACCTCGGCATAGATGCGCCGCAGCGGCGCCACGCAATACTGGTGGATGACTTCCATGAAAGCGGGCGGATCTGCAATCAGTTCATCCAGGTGTGGGTCCTCGATCCCGAATGAAAGCCGCACGATATCCGCCTTCCCTTCCCGCTGTTCGACCACCAGGCTGTTGTGCAGGTCGACAGGCAGGCTGAACACTTCCCGGTTCAAGACTTTCTTGAGCTTTTTATAGCCCTCGATCGGCCTTGTCTTGGCGGTTTCGTAGTGCGCCGACAGGCGGCGCACCAGATCGGAATAATTGAAATTCGGGACCTTGTTGTTGATGCTGGCCTCCAACAGGCAGGCATCGCCTGTCGGTTCAAGCGCCAGGCCGTAGGTGAAATCCAGAGCCCCCTTGTCGAATTTGATGCGATGGCCCAAACCGTCGTGAAACCGTTTAAGCTCTTCCGGAAGCTGGATGGACGGATCGTCCGCCTTTTTTTCGGCGGTGACGTAATAGTCGCTGACACTGAGGTACCACTGATCGACGATCGCGGCCAGCAATTCGTCGATCAGCTTGAGAGATTTGGCAGGAATTTTTTTCTTACCGGGCAAAGGTGATATCCTCGCAGAAGGTTGCAGACGCCATGCTTCATTTAATAACGACCCTTTACTATATCACGGTCCGCTCTTTTTGAACCACAGAGATCACAGAGACACGGAGAAAAATTATTTGGCAATGAGGCCCGGGGGCCAACGCTTCGCGTTGGGCCTTTCGCGTCCATCAGCGGCGGGAAAGCCGATCCCCAAATGGCGCCCCACCATGGATTCATCGGCTTTCCCGCCGCTGATGGACGCGAAAGGCCGCCGAAGGCGCCCCCGGGCCGCCCCGTAGTGCCTACTCTGTGTCTCTGTGTTCTCCGTGGTTCAGATCTCTGCTATTGTATTTGCCATGAAGCCAAGGACTTTGTTCGAGAAGATCTGGGACGACCACGTCGTGGTCGCGGAACCTGATTGCCCTGTAGTGCTTTACATCGACCTGCACCTGATCCACGAGGTCACCAGCCCGCAGGCATTCCAGGGACTGCGGCAGCGCGGCATCCCGGTGCGCCGTCCGGACCGCACTGTCGCCACTATGGACCACATCATCCCGACGGTTAATCAGGCCGCGGCGATCGCCGACCCTCTCGCCCGGCGCATGGTCGCGGAACTCGAAGCCAGCTGCAAGGAGTATGGAATCCGCCTCTTCGGCATCGGCGATCCTTATCATGGAATCGTGCACGTAATCGGTCCGGAACTTGGGCTGACCCAGCCGGGGAAGACCATCGTCTGCGGCGACAGCCACACCTCGACCCACGGCGCCTTTGGCGCCCTGGCCTTCGGCATCGGAACCAGCGAAGTCGAGCACGTGCTCGCCACGCAATGTTTGCTGCAGCGCCGCCCGAAGACCTTCGAGGTGCGCATCGACGGCCGGCTTCAATTCAGAGTCGGCGCCAAGGATATTATTCTCGCCCTGATCGCCGATATCGGCATCGGCGGCGGAACCGGTCACGTCTTCGAATTCCGCGGCAGCGCGATCGACGCCCTTTCCATGGACGACCGGCTGACCGTGTGCAACATGTCGATCGAAGCGGGGGCGCGCGCCGGCATGATCGCTCCGGACGACACTACATTCCAATACCTGGCGGGACGGCCCTTTGCGCCTGCGGGAGCAGAATGGGAAGCAGCCCTGAATAAGTGGCGGGACCTGAAAACCGATGAGAGCGCCGCATTTGACAGCCGCTTTCGAATGGACGCCGGAGCGCTCGAGCCGATGATCTCCTACGGCACCAATCCCGGCATGACGATCCCGGTCACGGCGCTCATTCCGAACCCGGGGCAGCACGCCGACCTGTCCCAGCGGAATGCGCAAGCCAAGGCCCTGGAATACATGGGATTGACGCCCGGCAGGCCGATCCTGGGACAGCCGGTGGACGTGGTCTTCATCGGCAGCTGCACCAACGGCCGCATGGCCGACCTGAGAGCCGCCGCGAGCATTCTGGACGGGAGAAAGGTAAGCCCGAAGGTGAAAACCCTGGTGGTGCCGGGTTCGCGGGCGGTCAAGGCAGCCGCCGAAAGTGAGGGGCTGGACAGGATTTTCCTGGCGGCCGGCGCCGAATGGCGTGAGCCGGGTTGCAGCATGTGCATCGCCATGAACGGCGACGAACTGGAGGCAGGCCAATACTGCGTCAGCACCAGCAACCGCAATTTCGAAGGGAGGCAAGGCAAAGGCAGCCGCACCTTCCTAGCCAGCCCCCAAACCGCGGCCGCGAGCGCGCTGGCAGGTGCGGTGGCAGACCCGAAATGTTTTTGAAGCACAGAGGACCTGGCGCGGCATGCGACTGCAACCGGATCCGCCAAGGCAACGGCTGGGGAAGATAGTGGGATTATGGAGCGGGCCTTCAGCCCTTTTTCAACCTCCTCATCCATTCCTAGGGCTTCGCCCCAGGCTGGTATGGGGCGCGCCTCCGGCGCTGAGGAATTGCCATATCTTCAAGATCCGCCAAGGCAACGGCTGGGGAAGATAGTGGGATTATGGCGCGGGCCTTCAGCCCTTTTTCAACCTCCTCATCCATTCCTGGGGCTTCGCCCCAGGCTGGTATGGGGCGCGCCTCCGGCGCTGAGGAATTGCCATATCTTCAAGATCCGCCAAGGCAACGGCTGGGGAAGATAGTGGGATTATGGAGCGGGCCTTCAGCCCTTTTTCAACCTCCTCATCCATTCCTGGGGCTTCACCCCAGGCTGGTATGGGGCGCGCCTCCGGCACTGAGGAATTGCCATATCTTCAAGATCCGCCAAGGCAACGGCTGGAGAAGATAGTGGGATTATGGAGCGGGCCTTCAGCCCTTTTTCAACCTCCTCATCCATTCCTGGGGCTTCGCCCCAGGCTGGTATGGGGCGCGCCTCCGGCGCTGAGGAATTGCCATATCTTCAGGATCCGCCAAGGCAACGGCTGGGGAAGATAGTGGGATTATGGAGCGGGCCTTCAGCCCTTTTTCAACCTCCTCATCCATTCCTAGGGCTTCGCCCCAGGCTGGTATGGGGCGCGCCTCCGGCGCTG
>Ga0315277_10005360_pt1 | contig 16914 bp, 11 predicted proteins | sample YL17G05_15_MG_FD_203695 | JGI IMG/M metagenome (GOLD analysis project Ga0315277, IMG submission 203695) | Sediment microbial communities from Yellowstone Lake, YNP, Wyoming, USA - YL17G05_15 | ecosystem: Environmental > Aquatic > Freshwater > Lake > Sediment | place: USA: Wyoming | collected... | reverse complement strand
GCGTTTAAGCCCGCCCTCCCTCTTTTTTTGAAAAACGACTCTAGGGTATAAATTTTGGCACAATTCCGCGTGTATGTCACCCGAAAGATACTAGGAACCGGCTTAGATCGCTTACGCAAGATTGCGAATGTGATTATTCATTCTGGCTCGAAAGCCCTTTCCCCCCAAGAGTTACTAGCGAGTGTAAAGGATTGCGATGGGCTTATTACCATGCTTAATGATCAAATAACCTCTGAAATAATTGATGCCGCAGGTGCCAAATTGCGAGTAATTTCAAACCATGCGGTCGGCTTTGATAATATTGATGTCGCCTATGCCACTCGCAAGTCCATTCTTGTGACGAATACGCCCGATGTCCTCACCGAAACTACCGCTGATCTTACGTGGGCGTTATTAATGGCGGCTGCTCGACGTCTTATCGAGGGCGATCATATCACTCGCACTGGGCAATGGCAAGAATGGACCCCGGACTTTCTCTTGGGCGTCGATGTGCACCATAAAACATTGGGCATTATTGGCTTAGGACGTATTGGGCTTGCCGTGGCAAAACGCGCGCTCGGATTTGAGATGCGCGTTCTTTACTATAACCGAACCCGACGACCTGACCTTGAGTCCCAATTCCATCTTGAATATCGATCGCTTGAGGAGTTGCTCCGCGAATCCGATTTCGTCTCGGTCCATGTTCCCAGAACTCGAGAGACCACGAGATTAATTGGGCGAGATCAATTAAAATTAATGAAACCCTCCGCGATTCTTATAAATGCGGCGCGCGGATCAATCGTTGATGAAACCGCGCTGGTCCAAGCGTTGAAAGAATCCCGAATAAAAGCAGCCGCTTTAGATGTATATCAGGAAGAGCCTACTCGAAATCAGGCTCTCTTCAATCTCCCAAATGTTGTTCTATCGCCGCACCTAGGAAGTGCCACGCTTGAAACTCGCACTAAAATGGCGGATTTAGCTGTTGATAACCTCCTTTATGGCTTAACGAAACAATTTGATAAAATGAAAATTGTCAATCCCTCCGTCCTTAAACAGCTATAACCAAACCCCTTTTATCCGATTTCTTCAAATTCCTAAAGATATTCTTATTTTCTACCGACAAAACTAGGAAAAAACATCCCTCTCGTGTAAAAAAAACTCTCGGACTCCCTAAAAAACGGTTTGCGTATAGAACTAGCGAAGAATCGGATCTCAGAAGAAAATTTTTTATCTGGTATCTAAAAACTGGTTACATACCGATATTAACCGGAGTGAACTAAAAATGTCTGAAAAATCTGAAAGACCTGAAAGATCTGAAAGATCTGAAAGACCTGAAAGACCTGAAAGACCTGAAAGATCTGATAAGAAAGACAATATCGTCTTTATTGGTCAGAAGACCGCGATGAACTATGTGATGGCATGTTTAACAGTCGTGCAGGCTGGCTTCAAAGAAATAACGTTAAAGGCTCGGGGCAAGGCTATTTCTCGAGCTGTGGATGTCGCTGAAATTCTCAGGAATCGATTCATGAAAGATAAAATGACTGTAAAATCCATCATAACAGGCACAGAACTCTTAGAGCGTCAGGACCGCGGTAAATTCAGTGTTTCGACCATTGATATCATTCTAGCGTGTTTATAGATTTCAATCTATAAAAGTCGAACCTATTGACCTTTACTTAATCTTTTTTTTCTTTCTAAATAAAATTTAAATATCTCGTGAATTTACTATTTTTAAAATTAATTTGAGGTTTAAAAATGCCAGGTTCTCACGGCTCACTAACAAAGGCTGGAAAGGTACGAAATCAAACTCCGAAAGTTGAAAGTCAAGCCCGCATGAAAGAAATCCCGCGTATCCGAAATAGGAAACATTATCAAAAACGTGTAATTCAGGGATTTGAGGTTGGGCAGTTCAAAGAGCGAGACGATCGTGGTCGCTCTAAATAGCATATCGCTATTTTTTTCAGAATTTCCTATTCATTTTCAGGATTCTAAGGTTTTTCATTAGGAGGCATTTTTCCCAGTTTACCAAGGATCTGCTGGGATTCGACGTAAAATTGCTCCACTTTCTTGCTATTTTTGAGGTCAATCACATTCAGATTTCGATCGAAGAGATTCTGGGGAGCGTCGAGCGATTGATAGGAGATGAGATTGATTTGAGCGTTCTTAAAATTTTGAGTAGCAATGCCCTTAATGAAATCCAATAGGAATTGCAATTTCTGCACCTGGATTTCCGAGCAGTGCGTCTTCGCTGCTTCAAAGTGTTTCACGGCATCATTCATGTAATCGACAGAACTTTCAAATGTCCTTAACAGTGCAAAGTTAAAAGCAATCATCAGAGTCGCTAAGGTAGCGGTATAATAGTCCTCAATTTTGTGGGCACTCTCGGCTTTCAAGAATGCCTGGATTGCATCTGAATAATTTTCCAAGTAATAGTGCGTGAATCCGATAAAGAGGTGCAGCTCGTAAATACTCCTTTCAAATGGATATTTTTGGGCACATTCTTGTGCTAAAGTTAGCGCCCGGGTAAATTCATTTTTATAGCGAAACAACATGCAAAGGGAGATGGTATTGATGATCTCGATTTCAGGATCAATTTCTTCTGCGTCTTTGGTTTTTTCAAGAAGTTCTATGAGTGAATCGATTTTTTCATTCAGTTCATCGGGAAAATGCTTTAGCATATTCACCAGAATATTAATAAAATAGCTGATAATCTGTTTATTTTTTACTTTCAATAGTTGAATAAATCTTGGAATTCCCTCAGACATTAAATGAGCGCTGTTCTTTGAAATTAAGCATAAAATTCTCGCTGAAGTTCGATGAATCATTTTGTTCTTATCCGAAAGTGCATCAATAAGTTCTGGGACTACCTTCACCAGACTATCTGCATATTTAGTCTGTGCTATTTGGTGCATAAATAGGATCGAATTCTCCCGCACTTTTTCGTCCTTATCTTGAAGCGTTTTCCGGAGCGCCTCAATCACTTTGATCGGATTCTCCTTGATGAAGTTGAAAATATGGCTGACCATGTCTGCACGGAATTTCTCATCTTGGAATGATTCCATGATCGACTGAACGACCTGATCCACCTGCTGATTGATGCGGAGCAATGCTTGTATTGATAAATTCCGGATTTCCTGATCACTGTCTTTCAAGCCTTGAACAAGGAGCTTGATCGCCGATTCCATCGCATTTGGGTCGATCTCCATGTATTGTGTGATAATTGAGGCCGCCAATAGTTTAATTTTGGAATTTGAATGCTTTAAATTGCTCGCGATCGATGGTAAAGCGTCTTTAAACTGCGGATAATAGGATTGCAATATTTGATTTGCTATTCTCAGCGCGAAATACCGGATGGTGATGTTTTTACTCTGGAGCGAGCTTATCAGAATCTGAATTGTGGGCGAGATGAACTGATATTTATCCTTAGGCTGCTCCTCTACCAGTTTTGAGAGCATCCACAGGCTATTTTTATGCAGAATCTCATCATTGGTGGTTAAATTCTCCATTAATTCAAGAATTACCAACCGGAAATACATGGGCTGTTCCAGTGAAATGTTATAGATCCGCGCTGCCTTCTCTAACCCTTTATACTTACCTTGAAGGCATTCGCTTGCCCATGTTGTATCCTCTGGATAATTAAACGGCACTCGCTCACTCACTAAAAAGAATTAATTACCTAATGATGAGTATCATTTCCTAAATATTTTAATAATTGTATTTTTCTACGAATAAAATAACCCCCTCACAAAATCAAGAATCAGGTGGTCAATTGGTCAAATATAAAACTCCCTTTACTGAAATGACTGGTGTCGAATTTCCCATCATTATGGGCGCCTTCGCAGGGCTCGGCAAAGCTGAGTTCGCTGCCCCTGTCTCCGAAGCAGGTTGCTTTGGCATCATAACGACACACAACTTTAGAACTATCCAAAAATTTCGTGACGAATTGGAAAAAATGCGTTCCCTCACTTCAAAGCCCTTTGGCGTGAATTTCAGCGTGGGTCCGCCTGGGGAAAAATTCCGTCATTTCATGAGAGAAGATGATTTCTTGCCCTACGTGGAAGCTGCGATCGATTTCGGTGTCAAGACCATGACTACCAGCGCCTACAAAGCCAAAAAAATCGGGGATCGATTGAAGGAAGCCGGATGTCATTGGATCCATAAATGCGCCACCCTTCGGCATGCGAAGAGCGCCGAGGAGCATGGGGCCGATATGATAGTAATTGTCGGTATTGAAGGTACGGGGTTCAAGAATCCCATTCAAAATACCACTCTTATCAACATGACCGTCGCAAAAGAACTCTTAAAAGTGCCTGTTATTGCAGCGGGTGGGATCGCGGATGCTCGGGGCTTTCTCTCCGCGTTGATGATGGGTGCAAGCGCCGTTTGTTTTGGGACGCTGTTAATGGCTACCACCGAATGTCCTATCTCTGATGCCTTCAAACAAAAAAATCTCGTGAATGTCAAAGGCTACGATGATCCCGAATTTTATAAGAAAATTTTTCATCTGTCGTTGAAAGATTCCCCGGTTCCCTCGATGGCAGTCAGTCTAATTCATGAAATCCTGCCCGTTAAAGAACGGATAGCTCGCATCTTAAGTGACGCGGACGAAATCCTGAAAAAATGGGGCGTTCAAGGTGGAATTCTCGATCTCACTTAATTTTAAATAATTTCTTCGCCAATAAAAAAAAATAAGTGTAAGATGAATTATAGTATATCACATCGCTAATATTCACTTTTCCCTCACGATCGGTGATTCTTATGGATAAATTCATTTCGGAGCATTTCTATCGGAAAAAGTTAGAAGTGTATTGCGGTGGAAAGGATGTGTACCGGGGTACCGTAATTGCCTGCGCTGATAAGGTATTAACGCTTCAGACAGAAAATAATAAATTAACCTTTATCAACATCAAGAAAATCATTTCACTTTGGGAACTCTAGTATTTTCCCCTCTGAACCGCTTACTATCGATCCTCTATCTCCTCTTTTTTTTTCAATAGATTAAAAAAGTCTATCAGCTAAAGTAATTTCGATAGATTCAGAAAGAAGAGCAAATAAATAGATTTAGAAAAATGAAAGAGTTGTTTTAAAATGGCAGAAATAGAGCATATAAAAAATTCCGCCGCTGAAAATCTGAACATTGCGAAAGAAGAAACGGATGCAGCAAAATCACTGGATGCATTAGCGAAATCCGAAATTAACCAGGCAAAAGCCAGAGATAAATTAACAGAACGCGAAGTAGAGATTGCGAAAGTGCGTGAGGAGTTAGCAGCAAAAACCCGAAAGCTAGTAGAAAGGAAAATTCAATTAAAAAAAGATGGCATATTGGATTTTCCTGCTGATGAATTAGAGAAAGAGCAAGCTGATGCAATCATTAGTGAAAAAGTCGCCGAAACTCAGCGTGAAATATCACAGGTTACTGAAAAGATCGCCGAAAAAGCAGTAGAAATTGCAAAAGAGAAAGAGAATCTCGCTAAAGAGATCATGGATGTTGCCAAGCAGCGCGAAAAGTTATCAAAAAAACAAACGGATTACCTAAAAGCCGTCGAAAGCCAACAAGCTGCCCAAAAAGCTGGGCTGGCAGAAAAAATTCAGGCCGCCCAAGAGAAGGTAAAACAAGCGCAACAGGACTATTTAAAAGAAGACGGATCGCTTTCAAATGAAATGAAAGATGTCTCAAGAAAGAAGCAACAAATCCGAGAAAAAGAAAATCAATTATCCGACCTTCAACAAAAACATTCCACCAAGATTTCCGATTTAGAGAAAATTCGGAACGCCTAAAGCTTCCCTTTTTTTTTCTTTTATAAAAATTCAGGGATTTCTTGATTCCGAAGTAGATCTTCCAAGGGTTGATGCCGCCGCACCACGTAGGATTTTCCTGCTCGCACCATAATCTCCGCAGCATAGGGTCTTGCATTATAATTACTGGCCATTGTGAATCCATAAGCCCCGGCGTCCAGAATGGCAAGGATATCCCCCTCTTCGATTAAGGGCAATTGCCGGTCCCGTGCAAGCACATCGCCGGTCTCACAGATTGGCCCTGCAATGTCATACATCTGTTCCGCCTTTTGGGCCATCTTATTAGCCACTAGGACCTCATGATAAGAGCCATACATCGTAGGGCGAATGAGGTTATTGAAGCCTGCATCTATTCCAATATAATTCTTGCTGACGGTTTGTTTTATGGTATTGACTTCCGATAAAATAATGGTTGATTCCGCAACTAGGAACCGACCCGGCTCGATGCAGAAAAAGGGTGTCCCCAAGTCATACTCTTTTATTTTCGCTTTGAATAATCCCAAAATTGTAGCAGCATAACTATCGAGATCAAAGGGGGCTTGATCGGGTTTGTAAGGGATTCCAAGTCCGCCGCCGAAATCCATGAACTCAAATATAATGCCCAATTCCGCATGGACTTTTTCCGCAATTTTGAGGAATTTCTCCGCCGCAATTTTGAAGGGCTCCACTTCCAAAATGCCCGATCCGATGTGCATATGGATGCCAAATCGAGTGAACCCGAGTTTTAACGCTTCTTTATACGCTTGAATGATTGAGCTCTCGAGAATTCCAAATTTTATATCCGGCCCGGCAGTGATGCAATGATCGTGATGACCACTACCAAACTCCGGATTCACCCGAAATGAAAGGATATCACATTTCCTCTTCGTCTTTTTCATTATCTTATTCAGCCGGTTTATTTGCGAGAGCGCATCTAAATTGATGGTGACTCCTTTGGCAAGGGCATATTCAAAATCTTCATTCGTATAGTTATTTCCCGTGTATATTATCCGATTTGAGGGGAACCCCACCTGTAAGGCGATATATATCTCCCCTATCGACACACAGTCTAAATTAGCCCCATCTTTCAGAAGAATCTTCAAAATAGAGGCGTTTGTATTTGCTTTGGCGGCATAATGTATTCTTATTTTATTATAATTCTTTTCCAAAACTTCTTTTAACTTACCAAAACGTTGCCTTATTGTTTGTTCATTTATCAGGTATAGCGGGGTTCCGTATTTTTTAGCCACCTCTACGGTATCACAGCCACCCATCCATAAATGATTATCCTTAATTTCTAAATTCTTCTGATTTAAGTTGATCATTGCGTAGCACCTTTGACCTCAACTAAAGAATCGAAAATATTTAAAGATACTCACCCATCCTTAAATTAGATTAAAAGGAATAAATTCATTTAGTTAATAAGAAATGGTATCTAAAACTAGATAAAATTCAAATCAAGTTATACATTCATCCGAAAATGATTTGATGGATGGCTTTTAATGACTGAAAATCCAGAAAAACAGAAAGCCCTCCAATTGATCGAGGAGGGGTTAAAGCTTCGAGATCAGGGCTTTTTTAAGCAAGTGATCGGTAAATGGGAAGAGGTAATTAAAATTTACCGGAAATTGAATATGGAGAAAGAACTTGCGGATATTGCGGTAGAATTAGGCAATTGTTATCTATCCGTTGGGCGTGAAAGCAAAGCCCAAGAGGACTATCAAACTGCCACCGCAATCTATAACCGATTAGAGATTCCTAAAAATCTCCGGCATATTTCAATGAAAGAGCGCCAGAGTGAAGTTCCGCAAGAAACGGGAGTTCTGGAAGAGTCTGAATTTGCTCAAGAGATTAAACCCGAAACGAAGTCGTACGCCCTTAAACTTATTGTTGTTGGCGACCCTGCTGTCGGTAAATCCTCTCTTATCCGAAGACATGCCGACAACACCTTTGAATCTGACTATGCTCCAACTATCGGGACTGACTTCATTTTAAAAGTAGTGAAACTTGAGAACATGGAAATAACCGCGACAATATGGGATATCGGAGGACATGAGCAATTCCTGACTATTCGACACATCTATTATGAAGGCGCCGATGCCGCCATCATTGTCTATGATGTAAGCCGAGAAGAAACATTCAAAAGCGTGAAAAAATGGTATGAAGACATCACGAAAACTGCAGGAATCTTACCTACGCTAATAATTGGTAATAAGACTGATCTGGAACGAAAGGTAAAAAAAGAAACTGCCGAAAAGCTAGCCCTTGAAATGCATGCAATCTTTTACGAAACATCTGCCAAAACAGGAGAGAATGTAAACACCGCTTTTGGGCATTTAGCTAATTTAGTCTATAAAATTTAATATTACTTCTTTTTATTCTTTATTTTGATTGAGAATTTAATTGGTTGAAAACTGCCTCTGCAATCATTTGAAATGCATTTTCCACATTATCCCCTATTTTCGCAGAGGTTTCAAAAAAAGCGACGGCATTGGATGCTTTCAGTAAATCTTTGGCATTCTCCGCTGGTATTTTTTTAAGATCTCTCAGATCTGTTTTATTTCCAATTAAAACGAAGGGAATTTTCTTCTGGATTGTCTCTTCCATGTCCTGAAGATAATGCGTAATATTAAGAAATGTCGTTGGGCGCGTAACATCATAGACAAGAATAATTCCATTACTCCCTTTATAGAACATATTTCGGACATTCATCCATTTCTCAGATGCGCCAATATCCCAAAGCATCAATTGGATTTTATTCTTAGCAAGCACTATATCCTTAATAGTTATATTAACACCCATGGTAGCGATATAATCTTTCTCAAACTTTTGATTGGCATAACGATCTATAAGCGCCGTTTTTCCAACGGCTTTATCGCCTATAATGCTAATTTTGAAAAAATATTGCGATACTGATTGATTTGGCACTTCATATCACCGATTAAATCATTTTATTCCGCATAATTTAATTCGTTTTCGGGACCTGTTTTTGAGATTGTGATTCCAAAATTTCAAATTGATAGGAATCGGAGCCCACATATTTCCCAAAGGCAATGGGGACTACTTTAACATCAATCTTCTCTTTCAATAAATTATATAAATCTATAATATCTTGTTTTTTCTGTTTCTCTGCTCTATCCAACGCTTCTTCTTCTGAGAGATGGGAAATTTTTTGAAATTGTCTTTTATAATGTTGTGTCCACGTTCGCGTGAGCGTTTCAAGTGTGATTGTCGTCACATTCCTTGCTACCAAATTATCAAAATTCTTCAAAACTTGAGGTCCATGGCCCCAATACCATACTGCCTCTTCAATCAGTTTCCGGATCGTTCCCGCTTTTTTGCTTATCGGTTTGACCTCGTTGGCAATCCGTCTGAATTTCAAGAAATATCGAATATTGATGGCTAGAAACACAAGATTAGTCGCGGTAAAGGCAATTATTTGATAGATAAATAATTCATAGGGCGGGATTTGTAATGGTTCCCCATCTAAAAATCCATCACCGTCCGAATCAGGGTTCCTAGGGTCCGTACCGAATATAAAAAGCTCTTGCCAATCTGTCCAATAATCTCCATCTGTATTTGTGATATTCGGATTCGTAAAGTATACCACACATTCCTGCCAATCTGTTAAATTATCATGATCCGAATCCGGGAGGAACGGGTTCGTATGATACACATTTAACTCTTGGAAATTTGTGAGATTATCGGTATCGCTATCCCGGAAGTAGCTCCAACTGTCTAAATAGCCGTCATGATCGGTATCGGGATTCCGGGGATCGAATCCCACGAGAAGTTCTTCCCAATCCGTAAGGTAATCGCCATCGGAATTGGGATTGGTCGCATTGGTATGATATATAAAGAGTTCCTGCCAATCTGTTAAATTATCAAAATCTGAGTCTTGGAAATTAGGATATGTTCGATAAACAGAAACTTCCATGGTATCCGTTAAATTATCAAAATCTGAGTCCAGGAGAAATTGATTAGTATCGAACAAATTTCTCTCTTGCCAATCTGTAATATTATCATTATCATCATCCAGATCATCCATGTCCGAAAGCCCATCGCCATCCGTATCTATACAATAAAGATTTACAAAATTACTTCCGGATGTAATGATCTCACATTTCCCGTCATTATTAATATCTTTAATATCTACCCCCGTTACCGGATAAGGAGACGGGATTCCCCACATTATTTGCTTAGTCTCTCCATCCAAAATATAAGTATAATTTAAGGTTCCGCCTACTGCAACCGCAATTTCATCTTTTTCATCGGAATCAAGTTCACCACAAGAAATATCATATACATTATTGGACCCGGTAGCGAACTGCCAGATACTGGTAGGAGTTTGTCCCTCCAAGAGATAGACTGTTCCTCCCTGTTCAAGATTATTCTGTCTGGTTCCCACAAATACCTCCGCTTTCCCATCTCCATCAACATCACCAAAATCACCTATCGAACAATATGCGCTCGAATTGAGCGTAAAATTCCATATTTTAACTGCATCCCCACCTTGCCATTGCCATAGACTTGCAATGCCTTTTGTTTTTTGAATATTTATCCCGCAAACTACAAATTCCAAAATCCCATCGCCATTAGTATCTCCCAAATTTAGATCAAATCTCTTATCAGCCCCCCCTCCAAAGTTAGGAGGTACCATCTCTCCGATGGGGCTGACTTTTTCCAACGTTTCATTGGTTTCCCCATTAAATATATGTAAATCTCCCCGATTCAGTAGAAAAAGGACTTCCCGACTCGTATTGCTTCTGATGTTTCCTGCGCCCACTCCTATCACATTCACAGCCGGGACATCGGTATATAAGTACCCTGAGATTGGTGCATGCGAAGTAAAATCAAAAGCCGTAACTTTTCTTTCAAAACTCGAAATAAGCCGGGTCGCAATAACCTCGTCCTTATTATCTCCCGTAATATCGCTAAATACTAGGCTATAAGTAGGTCCTTTCAGATAATAAGTCCACAGCGAAGACCCATTTATCCCGTTTATACAAAGTAATGTCCCATTTTCTCCTACAACTCCAATTTCTGCCAGACCATCCCCATTCCCATCACCGGTTGCTAGCCCCCATAAAATGTCGGGGAATGTCACCGTAACAGATATATAGGCTATTATTCCATCCACGGTGATGTTTGCTTGAATGGGAGCCGTATGGTTTGCATAAAACCGAATGGTTAAGTTGTTAGCTATTCCCAAATAATCTTGGAAATTACTTAGAACGGAAATTGTTTTATTTTGGAATATTGTCTCAATGGACGTAAATCTATCGAAAATAGCTCCTGTTCGGTTGTATAATTGCATTTGACTTGTTTCAATATTCGAATTAATACCTAGCGCCGCTACAATATCGATCCTCGTAATTGTAACCGTAAGGAAATTGGTGGGTAATGAAAAAGTGATGAAACAATCCGTATAAAATTCCGTGGTACTCGCTGTGCTCGTAATATTGACCATAGCCCCCTCAGAAAAATGCCCTAATGCCTCTTGCGTTAATTCAGGCTCGATTGTACAATTATAATGATTGGCCAAATCAGAGGTTGAAATGCAGGTTAGAATTAATTGTGATGAGCGTGTGGCATAGGCACTAGTATTTATAGACCATTGTAACTTTAACTCAGGGTCTGAGGAAAGAAAGAATTGTTGGTTACTATCTTCTGGTCTATCTATTGAATCGCTTTGGATTTCCTCCTGGACTCTAGGTAAATAAACCAAAAATCCACTAAAGATCAACCCAATGACCCAAATTGCGGTAAATACCTTTAGAATCCGTTTATCTTGCATTTTAACTTCCCAAAATCTCGAATGATTATGAAATCTCTAGTAACCTAGATAGCTATCCCCGTGTATTAAATTTATTGAACTGAGTAGTATCAGATCTCTCTTACCACTCCTTTTTTTATCTGAGACGCCTCGCCTTCCGACATTCTAAGAGTAATTGAAAAGATGGATGAATTCAAAGGTCCTTAAGAAACGCCTGCTGATGACCCAATGGTTTTCGCCGTAGGTTTCGATTCTGCACTTTTTAAATTTCGGGTTTTACGGATCTTTTTTAATCTCCAGTAAATTATACCGATTATGACCACAACGCCCACCAGCACGGGCGTCACAATTCTAATGATAATATCCGCTAAGCTTAAATTAACTGTGAGTGTTATGGTAACATTATCGGTTGTTCCATCGCTATCCATTAAAAATAAAGTGAATATGGTTGATCCTGTGTTGGTTATGAAAAATACGAGCGTATCATTTGTAGAATTTTCTCCTTGAACGGTAGCAATTCCAGGATTTAGCCCCTGCACAAACCACTTTAAAGTTGCTCCCGTATCCTCTGCATCGGATTCATAGGGTGATAGATTAATGGCGAAAAACGTGGTATCTCTAGAATGAGTCCAAATTGAAAGAGACCGAAGTTGATTTTCTAATAAAATAATCGGGTGATCATTCACTGGGTTAATCGTAACTGTAATAAGCACGCTGTCTTGAAAACCATAGCTATCTCGAAGGTTTAATTGAAAGGTATCGACCCCGTTCATATTCTCTATAGAAGAGAATGTGAAAAGATTGTTCGTAGAAACTAGCGTATTCACCTGAATTAGTGATTGATTCAAACCTGAAATAACCCAGACGAGTTGTGTTGCTTCTTCTTCCGCATCTGTTCCAAAGTTGGTGAGATTAATCGTGAAGGATCCAAAATCTTCAGCTTGGGTCCACTGTGCGAATGCACTGATACTCGCTCGTGATACAATAAACGGATACCGATTGAATGGAAGGACTGAAACCGAATGCTCTTTGAAATTCGCCACTATTACATCGAGTGCCCCATCATTAGTGGCATCTTTTATAACAACCGCCCTCGGATCATACCCCGAATCGAACGGAGTCTGTAATTCCCAATCTTGAAGACTTGCATTCCATAGAAGAATCGAGATACTCCCCACTCTCCCGGTTTCATTATTTGCGGTCACGATATCCTTTTGCCCATCATTATTTACATCGCCAATAGCCACGGCTCCTGGACCCCCATCAAGGAATTTATAGACTGGTGCATCCCACCCTTTTGAGGTAACATTCCATAAATAAATGGATACATTATTTCCAATTAAATTCCCGACTACAATATCCTTCATGCCATCATTATTCGCATCCCCCACACTGAAAGCGGGAGTGAATACAGGGGGCGGGCTCGTTCTAAATAGATAGTCACTTGTAGTCCAATTGGATACTGAGCTATTCCATAAATAATACCACAACGCCCTATAAGTCCCGTTACCGGAAGCCACCAAATCATTAAACCCATCATTATTGATATCATCTACTGCTACATAATAGGGCGTTCCTAATCTGGGCACTTCAAAATAAGGATTCCAATCCTTGACTGTTTTGTTCCAAAATAAAATAGTAATTTCTGCTTGATCTCTATTCGCCACAGAAATATCATTTGCCCCATCATTATTCACATCTGCGATGACCACATCCCAGCCTCCCCATTCTGAAATTTTTCGGGATATGAAGGGATCCCAATTCTTCGTCGTTTTATTCCACAGAATTATTGACGCATTTTTCGAAGAGGCACCACATGCTACGATATCGGTCGCGCCATCGTTATTTGCATCACCAATATCAACGGCCCAGGCTGGGGCTTCCACATTCAGAGCCAGTTTAGGATTCCAATTCCCAATGGAGGTATTCCAGCAAAGAATCGTAATTTTAAACTCCCCCACATTTGCCGTAACAATATCCTTCTCGCCATCATTGTTGGCATCGCCCACTGCCACTTGGATGGGTGAAAATCCTACCGAGCGCACCGTTTGTATCGCTAGCGCCCCTGAAGTAGTATTCCAGAGAAGGATTGTAATCGAATCGGTTAGGGAATTTGCCGTCACAATTTCTGAAAGCCCATCGCTATTTACATCCGCCATAATCACTGAGGTCGGTCCGGCTTCAACGAGCTTACTACTCTTCTCCCAATCGCCAAGGATGAAATTCCATAATAAAATCGAAATGTTCATCGCGCCGTAATTTGCGGTTATAATATCATTTTGCCCATCGGCATTTGCATCCCCCACCGTCACGCCACGAGGCTGCGTATCCACTCCCCTCCATTTTAGAATCCAATTCTGACTCTGACTATTCCATGATAAGATTGCCACTGAATTATTATTAACTGCTACTAAAATATCTGGGGCCCCATCATTATCGGCATCCCCTATTGCTAGATCTGACGGAAAATTCAATAGAAAGAGAGTAAAATCAACATTCCACCCTTTGGTTGATTCATTCCACTGAAGTCCTCTTATAGCCCCATCGTTATAATTTGCAACTACAATCTCCTTCGCTCCATCAGAATCAACATCCCCTATTTCCACAGATATTGGACCGTCTCCTGCAACATTGGTCCTAAGACTCCACATTTTAGTTGTTACATTCCACAGCAAAATTGTCAAATTATCATCGGCACAATTCGCCACGACTATCTCATTCAAATGATCATCATTTGCATCCCCAATCGCCACCGCAGTCGGTTGATTTCCGACAGCATAATTAATCTGGGTCCAATTATTTTTGGAAATATTCCATAGCAGGAGGTGCAATTGATCATTGATTGTATTGATGGCTGCAATATCCGTTAATCCATCATTATTCGCATCTCCCACTGCTAAGGCGCATACTCCTGGGCTTAGCGACCACTCTTTTGTAACCCAATTTCTAAGTGTCAGGTTCCAAATAAGGATTGAAATGCTCCCTGAATTATTGTTGGCCGTGACCATATCGATCTCGCCATCATTATTTACATCTCCAAAGACAACGGCTAAAGGAGTGTCACCAACTGGATAACTGAGCGATGAATCCCAATTAAATAAAGCTGGAGTTAATATGATATTTGATGATTGAGAGTCGATTTGATCTAGTTTTGGAGAGGACCCATTAGGTCCAATGTTAGATAGCAGCATACTCATCGAAAATCCCAATAATAAAATAAGAATCCCTAAACTTTTTTTGTTCATAATAATAAACCTCTTCCTACTTTTCTTAAACTCAGAAAAATACCCGGACCATTTTTCTTTTTTCCCCTCAAGTGGACTTCCCATCTTAAGTGATCATTTCTAGGGGGGATAAATGAAACATATTCTATAGTTTATCTTTGGAAGGAATTATTTTATTTGAATATAATTCTTTTATATAAGGATCTAGTTCTTAAAATTTCTTTCAATGGAGTATAGGAAATAATGATTCTCTATACTATATCCTATTCCTATTATATCCCCTATATGATCCCTGAATCTCGATTTTCCGCATTTTTAATTACTTCAGTTTTAGTGGATTAATCGTAATTTTCGCTATATTTAAAAAGACGATCCAAATTAACACTAAACATCAAATTTTATATTTTCTTATTAAACCCCAGAAATATTGGGATAATATACCACGTGGTGAAGTGAATGCAATCGCATGTTTTGAAGAATAGGAGTGCTATGTTTTGGGTTTTAATGAGCTTTATGCTCGTAATTGTCGTATTCACTATTTCTATCAACAATAATCAAATAAACATGCAAACCCAAGAACCTGGGGATGATCCGGTTGAGACAAAACAAGTTTACGCGTTAACTTTGTGGCTAAATTCGAGTTATTATAAATCTGATGGGACCGTAAAAATGACTGTCCGCTATACGCTCGATGGCTTGCCCGTGCAAGGCGCCACTGTGACTTACCAAGTCGACAACAGCTCGAGTTATACTTTCTTCTTTGAAGGGTACCAAAAAACCAATTCCACAGGCTATAACCATACTTACTATCGCCTCCCAACCCCTGCGTCGGGAGGAATTTGGACCGTCTATGTATCGGCGGACAAGGATGGAAACGTTCGATACAAAAATACCACTTTTACGGTAGATAACTCAAATCCTATTACCGCTACAATTACTTCTCCGACTGGGGGAGCAAATATTAAGGGGACTGTTACCATTTCGGCGAATGCCGCCGATAATGTGGGAGGGAGCGGCGTCAATTATGTGCAATTCTGGGATGGTGCCCCCGGGAGTGGCACCTTACTATCAACAGATTATACTGCTGCTTATTCTTATCCGTGGGATACCACTACTGCAAGTAATGGCGTCCACAACCTCCAAATCCGCGTCTATGATTTTGCGGGAAATTATTTAGATAGTGCCGTAACTAGTATTACAGTAGATAATTTAGCCCCAACAGGCTCGATCACCTTCCCTGCGGCGGGTGCCTGGGTCCGGGGGACCATTACCATTTCGGCAACGGCGGCGGATGCGCATTCCGGCTTGAAGAATTGCACTTTCTGGCTGGATGGGATCGGCACGGGCACGAACCTCGGGACGGATACTACACCCCCATCGCCTTTCACGATGAGTTGGGTGACTACTGGGGCAACCAATGGGGCCCATACACTAGCTATTGTGGTCTGTGATAATGCCGGGAACAGCTACAGCAGCGGGACCACAGCGGTTAATGTGGATAATTTAGCCCCAGCGGGCTCGATCACCTTCCCTGCGGCGGGTGCCTGGCTCCGGGGAACCATCACCATCTCGGTGACGGCGTCTGATGCGAATTCCGGCTTGAAGAATTGCACTTTCTGGCTGGATGGGATCGGCACGGGCACGAACCTCGGGACGGATACTACACCTCCATCACCTTTCACAATGAGTTGGGATACCACCACGGCAACCGCGGGGGCCCATACGCTGGCTATTGTGGTCTATGATGTTGCCGGGAATAGCTACAGCAGCGGCACTACAGCGGTCAATGTGGATAACGTAGCGCCTTCGGGCTCGATCACCTATCCGACGGCGGGTGCCTGGGTCCGGGGAACCATCACCATTTCAGTGACGTCGGCGGATGCGAATTCCGGCTTGAAGAATTGCACCTTCTGGCTGGATGGGATCGGCACGGGCACGAACCTCGGAACGGATACTACCCCCCCATCGCCTTTCACGCTGAGTTGGCTGACCACTGGGGCAACCAATGGGGCCCATACGCTAGCTATTCAGGTCTATGATGTTGCCGGGAATAGCTACAGTAGCGGCACCACGGCAGTTAATGTGGATAATTTAGCCCCAGCGGGCTCGATCACCTTCCCTGCGGCGGGTGCCTGGGTCCGGGGGACCATCACCATCTCG
>Ga0315277_10005359_pt1 | contig 16915 bp, 12 predicted proteins | sample YL17G05_15_MG_FD_203695 | JGI IMG/M metagenome (GOLD analysis project Ga0315277, IMG submission 203695) | Sediment microbial communities from Yellowstone Lake, YNP, Wyoming, USA - YL17G05_15 | ecosystem: Environmental > Aquatic > Freshwater > Lake > Sediment | place: USA: Wyoming | collected... | reverse complement strand
TCAGGCTGTCGAGACCGATTTTGGCCGGAGCGCCCCGATCCGCCTGGAAAGCGACGTCCCATGCTCCGGTGAGGCTGGCTAGGCAGGCTTCAGCCGGCACGGGCAGCGGGCGCGACGGCGCGGCGGAGGCCTTGCGGAAGACAACGAACACCGCATCATTGGGGTCTAGACGAAGCGAAACCGTCGTGCGTCCGCCGGCGATGCTATAGGGAGCCGGCTCGATGACGCCGGTGTCGGCATGCCAAAGCTCGGGGTCCCTGCCGTCCACGCGGAAGGTCGCTTCCAAAATTTCCGGCCGATTATTGGTATTGCTCACCCAATAGATATCGCCGTCGGCGAGCCTGCGGTGCACAAACCGGAGGCTCGTGTCCTGCTGCGGCTTGGTGTACTCGAAATCCGGCGCCACCTGGAGGGCAGCCAACGCCTGAGCCAGAGTCTGGCCGCCGTACACCTTGCCCTTGCCGATGCCAGGCCCCCAAACCGCATCGGCGATGGCGCGAAACTCAGCCTGATTGTCGGCCAAACTTGGGCTTTCGACCGGCTTGGGACCCACCACGATAGCGCCGGCCTTCACCAGGTCGCGGATCTTCCGCAGCACCGCGAGCGACATGTGCTGACTGTTCGGGTCGAGCGCCAGCACGCCATAGCTCATGCCGGTGGCGGTCGTGATCTTTCCGTCGGCCACCGACAGGCGGTTCTTCAGCGCGTCGGCGTTGACGAAGTCGAAGTTGTAGCCGGCCGGAATGTCGGGCAATTTCCGGAGGAACAAGGCCGTGATGTTAGAATCCTCGCCGTAATAATAAATGATGTCGGCCGCGAATTTCCCCTGCTGGAGCATATAACAACTGCGGGACAGGTACGTCGTCCAGGGCTTGGCCGATTCCGCCCATGTTTCATGCCGGGTGAACCACTGGCCGAAGGGCCCGAGGCCGAGGCCCGGGATCTTGTCATCGACAGGCTGGTGGACCGACGTGTGGATCACGAACCGGTTCAAGCCCATGGCCATGAGGCGGTCGGCGGTGGACTTCAGGGTCTCAGGGGAGTACGACCAGGCATTGAGGTAGGCGGTCAGGGACTCGGCGGCTACCAAGTTCTGACCGTAGATATGGGCGACCGAGGCGGACTCGCGAATGTCGGAATCGTGATTCGGGCTGGGCGTCCCAGGCTTTTCGATCCACATGGCGCTCATCGGCACGTCTGCGTTTCGCTTGACCTCCATGCCGTCGGCGATGAAAGCGCGTCCGTACTCATGCGATTCGGTATACCGGCCCATACCGCGTTCGTGCAGGATGGTCGTGAGCTGGTCGTAATGATTCTCGGCGGTCAGGTCGGCGATGGTCTTTCGGAAGTCCCACAGAAACCGGTCGCTCGCGTCGGCGCTCTCCACGACCCGGCCGGCGAGAACCGGCAGCCAGGGACGCATGTCGTAGCCGCGGCGTTTGCTGAATTCGGCGATCATCGCGTCGGTCCAGTTCGCCACTCCGGCCTCCCAACTGTCGGTGACCATGTACTGGAGGCCGCGCTTGCCCATGAGAGGGCCGACGGTGTCTTTGTACTGGCCGAGGTAATTATCGAAGTACGCCTTGACGTGGCTGCCGCTGAGCTTGTCCACTTCCAGTCCGGTGGCTTCCGGGGAAGCGGGGGAATTCTGGGCTCCGGTGAGGGAATAGCCGAACCGGAGTATGACCCAGCGGCCGGCGGGCGGGGTCCAATCGAGCCTGCCATCTGCCCGCATCTTGGGAGTGAGGTCGATGACGTCGGCCTTGCGCACGACATCGGCAGCCGGAGCGGCGGGAGTGGCCATGCCGTAGAGGCCGGTCGTGGCCAAGAAGGCCGCCTTATCCTGGAACCGGTTGACGGTTGCCGAAGGGTGAAGAACAAGCTCGGCGACCGGCGTTCCGGCGGGAGCGGGTTGAGCCTCAGCGCCCTCCGCAGAGCGGCCGGCCGCGGTCTTCGCCGCTTTGCTGCGGATGCTCAGGCGGAAGAACTTGGCGGTGGTCGCAGGGAAGGCGAATGTGCCCGCATCATCCGGAATCGCCGTGACTGTGCGGAACTCGCGGCCGTCAGCGCTCGATTCCAACTCCGGATTGCCCGCGCCTCCCCCGCGGCGGTCGCCGCCTCCCGTAACGATGGTGAGCGCGTGAATCGTCTGGGGCTTAGGGAATTCAAACTGGATCCAGGCTTTCTCGCCCTCGGGAGCTGCCGGCAGGAGAGCGGAGTTGGCCAGGTCGCCGTCGGTGAGGGCGGAAAGGTCGAAGGCCCCTCCGCTGGAGGTCACTTTCGCCCCCAGCTCGGCGAGGGTGCGGTCGCTTTCCGGAGCCCGGTAGGCAACCACGGCGCTATCGGCATAAAACTCCGGCGGAGCGGATGCGTCGCCGCCGGATCCCTCGCGCTCTCTGCCCAGGTTCTGATAGGGTCCGGTCACGGACGGAGGTTTGGGCAGCGCGGCGGAGAACCGGCGGCCGCCTTCAAGGCGCTTCTCGCTCCAAACGTATTTTTTCATCGCCTGCGCCGGCGTCACCCACGGCCCGCCGCTCTCGCTCCACCCGGGCGAGCCGGCGATGGCCATTTCCAGGTTCAACTGGTCGGCCAGCGTGGCGGCATACTTGAAGGCGTCTTTCCACTCGGGCGTCATGTAGACCAAACGTTTCTCGACGATCTGCGGCGTGTCCAGGCCCGCGTCGAAGTTCTGGAAGCCGGCGATGCCGACGCGCTTCATCCATTCGAGGTCGGCCTTGATTCCTTCCTTGGTCACGTTGCCGCTCATCCAATGCCACCAGACGCGCGGTCTCGCGCTGTCGGGCGGGTCCTCAAAGCCTCGCGCAAGGGCATCGTCCAAGTTCTGAGCCGAGATGATCCAGGTCCCCAACAAGACGGCGGCAGTGGCCGCAACGGCGAAAAGCATTCGCTTTGTCCTATTCGATATTCGGACCATCGGTCGTCCTCCTGACATAAAGGCTGAGGGTTTAGGGCACAACCCTCGACGAGATGAAGGATATTCCCGGCCGGGAATCGAAGTCAAGAATTCCAGCTCATATGTGAGCGCATATCATCCTTAGACAAGATCATTCCGGCCTCTTTTTATAGTTGACCGTCCCCATCTTTTCTCGCCAGGCTACTTGTATATGCCCTCTCTCGGGCCGAAGGAAAAGAGAATAATCTGGTCCTTTTCCCACCTGTAGATAGAATTCCCACATTTGGCGCCTGGCACCGATTTCGAAATTCGGGGACATGACCCAATTCTCTGGAATTGGGATCGTGTCCCCAGAATTTCTCAGCCGAGATTCAGGAATCTTCTTTGAGTGTCACCGCATAGCGCTTCTCGGTGCTGAGATAGGCCTTGATTCGCTTGATGACATCGCCCGCCCACCTTCCCTCGGCCACGGCTTTCTCGAGTGCCGATGTATCGAGCGTCGCCACCTCGTCCCAGACCCCCGCCGCTCTGAGCTCCCGCTCCAAAGCCTCCCGCTCCTCGCTCCCCTTGCCCGGCGCCACAACCCGGTCCTTCCCCGTCACCCGGAGCCGTGCGTCCGTCCCGGCAATGACCTGGACGCCCTCCTTCTCGGCGAAGCAGATGGCCGCATCCCTGATCTCCTCGAGCTCCACTTCGACGGCTTTCACCTCCGCCTCGAGCCCCCGCTTCTTCCGCCACCGTTCGGCGTAGGCATCCACGATCGCCACACCCGGTTCGTCCTTCCAGCGGTCCCTCGGCAACGCCTCGACTTTCACCAGGTGCTTTTTCAGCGGGCACAGATCCCAGTACGGGCACCAATTGCACAGAGCCGACTCGTGGGGCGCGAACTCCTGTTCGGCCTCGATCCTATCGATGAGCCCAGCGATATCTCTCCGCAGCCCTTCGAGCGCCTCGGGCGTCCGTTGCGACCTCATCTCCAGGTCGAAGGCGACGAGATGCCAGATGAGCCGGACTTCCTTTGCTTCGGGCCAGAGTGTCTGGATCCCGATCTGGTAGAGTCCCAGCTGCCGGTCGCTGTCGAGGTCGGCTTGCTCGGGCAGGCTGGAGCCGGACTTGTAATCGTGGACTTCGAAGGCTCCGTCCGGGGCCAGCACGAGCCGGTCGATGATCCCCTTGCAGTTGTAGCGCGACCCCTCGGCGAGCGGGAACCGGATGTACCGCTCGAGCCCCAACACCCGCCCCTCGTCAAACGGGTGGTGCCGCCTGTAATAGTCCTCGATGAAGCGCCGTCCCATCAGCTTATAGTCGTCACGGGTGCGCTCCTTCTTCGCGATCTTCACCTCGGCATGCCATTTCTCGGCCCACTGTTTCTCGTAGTACGCCAGCAACTCCTCGAGCGGGACGACCCGGAAAGCGCGCTCGCGATAGAGCCACTCCATGGCCTCGTGGAAGCGCTGGCCCAGGAAGGCCTCGACCCCCTCCTCATAGCGCTTGATCCGGTCGACGTAGTTGAGCCGGTACTGAAGCGCACAGTTCTCAAATGTCCCGAGCTGCGAGATCGAATATTCCGGCATGGTCGCTAACATGAGTATTCTGGCCCAATCCCTTGAGAAAATCCAGAGCGGAGTCCAAAATTGATTTGCCCCTGCGTCTTCGCTAAAATAGGCCCAATGGCCCGCCCGCCCCGCATCTGGGAGATCGATTTCCTGCGCGGGCTGTCCATCATTCTGATGGTCTTCTACCATTTATTCTATGACCTGTGGGCCTTCTCCGGCATCTCGAAGTTCCTCGGCGTGTCCATCGTGCTATCCAACGTTTATTGGACGGCCGCCCAGTATTTTTTCGCCGGCCTGTTCATCGTGCTTTCCGGGATCAGCAGCACCCTGACCCGGAACAACATCCGCCGGGCCTTGAAGCTCTTCGCCTTCGCCATTGTCGTCACAGTGGCAACCTATGTCTTCGATGCCTCGTCCGCAATCCTCTTCGGGATTCTCCACTGCCTGACGGTCTGTATCCTGATCTACGGACTCACGCTCGAGCGCTCCGGGCCAGCGACCTGCGTGTATGCCGGGGCGGCTGTGCTCGGGCTGAGCGTTGCGGTCTCCCTCGCGATGAAGCAGGCAACCGTCCGGTTCGACTGGCTCCTGCCGCTCGGGATCCACAGGCCGGCTTATTCAGCAGCCGATTATTTCCCGCTTCTCCCCTGGCTGGGGGTCTTCCTGGTAGGCACGGCCTTGGGCAAATCGGTCTACGCGACGAAGCGAAGCCTGATCCCGAGGCAATGGCCCATGACTTTCATCAACACCGCGGGCCGGCATTCCTTGATCATCTACATGGTCCATCAGCCCGTTATCCTGGCCGGGCTCCACGTCCTCGGCCTGTTCCGGTGAGCGCTGGCCTGCGTCTATTAGTCCTGCCTACGGACGCAGTCACCCGCCGGCGGTCTCCCCGCTTGGCTTCCTGCCGGCCTCATCATCGAACAAGAAGACCTCCTCGATGGGCAGGCCGAAGTATTTCGCGATGTCGTGGGCCAACCTCAACGAGGGATTGTATTTGCCCTTTTCCAGGAAGACGATGGTCTCGCGCCTGACCCCGACCAGCCGGGCAAGCTCGAGCTGGGAAAGGTCATGCCTGGCTCTCAGTTCTTTGATGCGATTATACATTTTTCATTCCGAGCGCCTTCACTCCCAGCCAGCAGAAGAGAAAGATGACGGCCATGCCGAGGATCCCTCCCCCGACCAGGCTGTGCGCCTCGAGCGAGGTCTTATCGCTGATGTACATGATGAACAGCCATAGATAGATGGAAATATAGTAGGCCAGGGAAGACGCCCGGGTCATCACCTTCTTGGACAGCTCGTCCTCGCTCGGCTCGCGATGAAGGTGGCTTCGAACCCGCGACACGCCGAGGTAGATGGCGAAACCGACCAGCACCAGCACGATGCCGGCCATCACGATCTCCTGGGTATTCCGGAGAAATGGCCTTTCAGGGCCCACAAAGCTAGGGATGCCAGCACCAGGGCGCTGATGACGAAACTGACGATCGTTTTTTTCATTGTTCCTCCTATGTTTATGATGTTATATAATTCTAACATCTTGTTAGAAAAAGTCAACATCTTTTTGAAAGAAATTGTGTGCCCTGCACCAAATTGATGAAATTCGGGGACATGACCGAATTCTCTGGAATTCGGATCGCGACCCCTCCATGCTGTCCTATTTCAAAAGAAATCCAACTCATCCGCCTCCTGGCTTGCCCTCCGCCATTTTGAGTTCTTGACACGTGGTCGCCGGCCTAGGATTCCTGGTGGTCGGCTATCTGTATCGGGGCCATGCGCTCGGCGTGCTCTCCATGGTGTGGAGTGTTTTCCCGTTGAGCGCCGGAGCGCTTGACATTTGCTACATCAGCGCCCTGCTGGGTGGTCCGCTATCCGGCGCAAAGATCCGCAGTAAGTACAAGACTGGCTAACACCCGAACGGAGCCGACGCGCCGGACGGTCCTGAGGGGATCATATTATACTATTCGTTACTATGGCCCAGACTGAGTCTGTGCCCCAGGAGGGTCTCAGCATGTCTCATGAACTGAAAGGACTCTACAAGTTCGGGGGGATTTCTTTCATTATCAGCGGCATTCTATTCTTATTGAAATACCTCTTAGACCTTACGGCAGGTCCGCCGCCCTCGAGTGGGGCCGAGATTCTCGAATGGACGGTATCGGGGAAACTTCCTTTAGCATTTACTAGCGAGGTCTTGTTTTTTGCGGCGATGTTTCTGGTCCCCGCAGTAATCGCTCTTTACTATAGTCTCGCTACCACGGACAGAATCAAGGCGATGCTAGGTTGCGGCATAATTGCGGTGGTGATACCAATCATAGACGTGTTACTCATAGTTCACGGCCGCCTCATCTATCCCGTATTTGGGATACGTGTCAATACCCCACCCATCGCCGAGTTTGTTGTTGCCGTTTACTATGGGGGCCTACACGCCATTGGTCTTTTGTTAGGAATCGCCACTATTGTGCTAAGTCTGGCGATGAGACATGGAGTCTACGGAAGGAATATCGCATATCTTGGTTTCGCTACTGGCGTATTCGATTTTATTGGCGCATATCCGGATATAATCGGACCCATTCTGGTACTGGTCTCTCAAGTATTGTTCGCAGCATGGTTCTTAGCAGTGGGCTCGAAGCTCTATAGATTGCGTTAGTTGGTCGCCCAGGTCCTGGTCCTCATCGACGATCACCATGTCCCAGCCGCAGCTCTTCCATAGCTCGCCCGTATTTTCTGGAATTCGGATCGTGCCCCCCGAATTTCGTACGAATTTGGTGCGTGTCACCAGAATTTCGCTATTCGCACCGTGTCCCCGGAACTTCCCGAGAACAGGCAAGCCCCTCAAACGTCTTATCTCAAGACAATAAATCATCGAGGGCTTGACAATAGTATCTATAGTGATATCATTTCCCTGGCCGGGAGATCCGAGAATCAATATTCAGAATGACAAAGGAATGGCTAAGGCCTATCAGGTGAAGCAAGTGCTGACGGCAATCGATAAATTGGAGGCCAAGAATGAGCCTTAGGAGTGACCGGTATACATATCGAATCACCTGGTCTGAAGACGACCAGGAATTTGTCGGGTTATGTATCGAATTCCCCAGCCTCAGCTGGCTGGCCAAAAGCCCCGAGGCCGCCTTAACGGGAATTCGCAAGGTCATAAAAAAAGCCGTCCAGGATATGGAGAGCAATGGAGAGTCACCTCCCACTCCGATCTCTGGAAAATCGTACAGTGGAAAATTCGTCGTCAGAATTCCCCCGCAAGTCCACCGCGCTCTTGCCATCAAAGCCGCAGAAGATGGAATCAGCCTCAACCGCCTGGTCAGCTCCAAGCTCAGCAGTGTCTAGGTTCTCACCCAGCGGACAGCGGAGGTGAAATACAGTCCGTGTTCGAGGACCGGCTCGCCGGTCGTACGGCGGAGAACTCAGCTCACCATGAAAACCATGATGTTTCCATGATGATAATAGCCTCGGAGCCAGGGGACATCGAAAGGATAGGGCTCGAAGTCCTTGTGGCAGGATGGAGGCCCATACAGATCGTCGATAAGCACGACGAAATCCTTGGACCGCTCGAGTCCGTTCGCTTCGAGGTCCGCGACATCAGAGCCATACTCGGGATTCATGTAGCAGAGCGTCGTAATTTCATCATTGTATTCGCCACCGTATCTCTTGAGAAAACGTCTCAGGCCGCCCCTGTATTTTTCCACCAGGGCCTGATTCCGGACCACCAGGGTATAAAGGACGCAGCGAATCTCCTTTTCGGAGGTGTACTGGGTACATTCCTCCTCAACTTCCTTGTCCGGTGCCTGAGCGGACGTTTCCATCAGGGACGAGACATCCCTTTCTTTACCGGAGGGACGGCCGAACTTGTCCATGAAGAAACTCCACAGTGGCGCGATTGTCTTTTGTTTCGCCACGTTATACCGGGGCACCGCCTTAAGATAGGCCGCCAGTTGAATGTCTCCTTCTTTGGGAAATCCCGCCTCCTCCCGGTTCCTTGAGATGACGAGCCTTTTCCATCGCTGAAGATGCTCGATCCGCTCCGGGAGCGAATTGACGGCCTGGACAAACTGCTCGACTTTCTGTTCATCCTGAGCATCGGGTCCGCCCAGGCTAAGGCCGTTCATCAACGAGTGTCTGCCGACCGGAATCCACCATGGGGAAAGGAGATTCGGCTGGCTCGAGTGCCGGACCGATGTATAACAATATTCGCAGAACAACAGCGACCATTTCGACCCGCTCTGGACGAGCTCCCGGCCGCAGCCGTAGCAGAGCGTGACAGCTTGGCTAAAGTCCAGGTTCAGGTATTCCGCCAAGTCATCCCCAGCGGGAGACCCTGCAGGCGTCCGGCCGCAGTTGCATGGCTGCCAAGAGACTCTTGGCTCGCCTGGAAACCTGATCCGCCCGAAAACCTCGCCGCAAACGGCGCAGATTTTCATGTCGTTATAGATAAGCTCAATCGTTTCGGATTCCATGTTATTCTCCTCCGTACTGGAAAATCCTCCTTCTCAATCCAAAATGCCCAAAACAACCCGCTTGCCTTAAGGCGTCCTCTCGTTCTCCTCAAGGGACACCTCCTCCGGCATCGGAGGGCTCGGGGGGCTCAAGGGGTTCGGGCGGGAATTCAGGGGCGAGAAAAGGCGGAAAACAAAAAACCCGCTCCACCTTGCATCAGGTGAGCGGATTTTCGCTCCGAACACTTTGTTGCCGCCTTGTTCTGCGGCCGCATCCTCGCCTCGGGCGAGCTGGCACCTCGGGTGTTCGTCCCAGGTTGCCGGGCCCTCCGTTAGAGGGCCTCTCCTGATGCCAAACTAATAATAAGTCCGCCTCATGTAAAAATCAAGTATTTTGTCTTGAATTCGAGCACGATGCCCCTGAGCCGCTCGTCCAGGACGGCCATCACCTTCTCTTCGACTTTTTTGGGAATCTTCCTGTAAAACGCCTGGGCGATGCCTCCGGCGATGCAAGCGATGGTGTCGCTATCTCCGCCGATGGAGACGGCCTTCCTGATGGCATCGACGACGCTCCGCGATTCAAGGAAAGCGGTGATCGCCTGGGGCACCGACCCGCCGCAGGTCTCGTCAAAACCATAGTCGGGGCGAATCCGGCGGAGAGGCTCACTGAGGTCATAGTGAAAAGTGCTCTCCACAAATTTCTTGATTTTCTGCTTGTCCTTCCCCGTCCTGGCCAGAAAAATGGCGCTCGCAACCGACTGCGCGCCGGCGATTCCCTCATCGGAGTTGTGTGTGACCTCGGCGCTCTTCTTGGCCTCGGCCAGGACCGCGTCCAGGCTGTCGAAGGCGAACCCGACCGGGCTAACCCTCATGGCCGACCCATTGCCGAAGCTGCGATAGGGCATGACCCTTTCAGAGGCCGCCCATCTGCGGAAACCAGCGCCGTAGCCTCTTCCCGGATAAAGCCGGAAATATTCTTTGAACTTTTCGACGTAGTTCCCTCCATACAGGAGATAATCCGCGACGGCCACGGTGAGGACCGTATCATCGGTAAACGTGCAGTGCGGATCAAAAAGCGGGAAATCCGTCCTCTTGTAGTTGTGCCACTCATAGACAGAACCGATGATGTCGCCCGCAATCGCCCCGATCATATCATCATCCTATGCCTGTACCCAGAGGTCGATGGAGGTGAAGTAGAGGCCGGCTTCTTTGACCGGCTCGCCGGTGATCTGGCTCCAGAAGCGGGCATAGAGGCGGATTTGGGGGGCATACGTGGCGACAAGATCCGCCAAGTCTTCATCCAGAAGCTGGGGCCTGACCAAATCTGTCTTGTAGTCGGCAATGACCCAGCCGCCGGGCTTACCATCCTGAGCCGGCTCCCAGAAGACAAGGTCAATAGTGCCGGTGAGGATTACGGGGAGATCGGCTCCCCGGTTATCTTCTGCTTTTGTCCCAGCCACCCCTTCTTTTCCTGCTTTTCGGAACTTTTTCGGTGAAGCGAAGCTTGATGGATAGGTATTGTGTCCACCTAATTCTCCCTTGACTTTCGATCCTCCCTGCGCCTCTAAGCCCGCCTTGTCTGTCTTGATCGAGAATGGAATCTCGAAATACCGCTTCTCTGCCTTCATGACGCGCGTCCAGAAGGGCGAGCTGAGGATCGCTTCGACGTGAGCCAAGAGTCTTTCCGCATCTGACAAATCCCCTTCTTCGGCTGTCAGAATGTTCTCAATAAAAGATCTAAGTTTTGCTCTTTCCCCCTCACCCCAACCCTCTCCCACAAGGGGCGAGGGAGAACCGCTCAGCACCGCAGCCTGCCTCTTACCCTCTCTCACAAGGGGCGAGGGAGAATCCTTAAGCAATTCCACTTTATCCTTCCCCTCTCCCTTGATGGGAGAGGGCGCGGGAGAATCCTTAACGAATTTCGCTTTATCTTTCCCCTCTCCCTTGACGGGAGAGGGTGTGGGTGAGGGTGATATTCTCAGCCGGCCGGAGCCGATGGCCTCGAGCACCTGGTGGACGAGACGGCCCCAGCTTAATCCCAAGCCAGCATCATGCTTTCTCGCCGGGAGCTCGCGTTCCTTTTTTGCCAGCGCCGTCACCTTCTCGACGGCGTATGTCGGCGCGGCCGCCGCTTTCAGGTTCTCGGCAATTTCTCGGCGTGCCCGCTCGACTTCGGCCTTGCTGATGACGACCTTTTCGCGTGCCCCCTCTCCTCTATCCTCTCCCGCCAAGGGGAGAGGAGAACCGGGAGGAAACGTCGTCTTCAACTTCGATGAGCGCGGGAGAGTCTTTGCATACAGTTTCTCGCGAGTGGGTATTTCTAGCTCGGGCACTCCCCCCAACGCTTCGTCGATCGTCTTCCAGGCTTTGTTCTTCATATCCCCGGCGTAGGTGCTAATGACCAGCATGTTCCGGGCCCTGGTCGCGGCCACATACTGGAGCCTGATCTCCTCGGCCGCGTCGTACTTATCCTCTTCCTCCGCCGCCTCCTCCCATCCCACCGGCTGGGAAAGGTGCTTCCTTTGATAATGGCCAGACTTCCCGCTGTCTTTCCCCTCCTTAAAAACAAAATATCCCAAGGGGCCGGAGCCTCCATCGCTCGCCCCGGGATAGCCATGCCGGGGTGTCCCCTTGGGGAACGTCCCCACTCTGACGACGTGCTTCTCGACTTCGTGATCTTTGATCCCGACCGGGTTTGCCAGGAAAACGATAGGCGCCTCCAATCCCTTCGCCTTGTGGAGGTTCATCAACCGCACCGCGTTCTCTCTCGCCGGCGTCAGGCTCATCTCCTCGATCTCCCGCACTTCGCTCAGCTCCTCCAGAAACCTCACGATCTGCGCGAACGCCGTCGCTCCCTTGCGTTCCTGGCTGCGCACGATCTCGAGGAGCTTGAGCACATTCCCCACCCGGCTGCTTCCCATCTCGAGCGAAGCGTAGAAGTTCAGAATCCCGGAATCCTCGAAGATTTTTTGCAGGGCCGCCGACACCGGAAGCTCGAGCGTCCACTTCCGCCACTCCCTGAGCTTCGCCAGGGCCATCGATACATACACAGCGCCCAACTTCTTGCTCGCCAGGATATCCTTGCCAGGCATAGCGAAATTGAACCTGCCCCCCTCCCTCTTGAACTCCAGCAGTTGCTCGTCGCTTACCCCGAAGAAGATCCCTCGCAGCACGGCCACGGTGTAAATCGGATTTTCGCGGTCGTTGAGCGCTAATGCCAGGTTCGTGATCTCGCCGATCTCCTCGGACTCGGCGAAGCCGGCGCTGCCGGCTATCTCGAACGGGATCCCGCGCTCCTCGAGTGCCCGGGCGTATAGGTCCATATGCTTCTTGTATCGGGTTAGGATGAGGAAATCGGAGGGCTGAGCAGGCCGAGCAATTATGGTGTTGGAATTAAGTTTAGTGTCCCCATAATTATGAGCGAGTTTGACATGGCCGTCGCAGACCCACCGGATCCAATCGCCTATTGCGGCCGCATCGAACCGGGCGATCTCCTCCCCCTTGTGCCTCGGCACGCGGGGCGCCACGATCTTATGTACACCCGAGCAGCACCCCTCCACATCCGGCCTCACTGTCTCGAGTGGCGCGAACTCCGCCTGATACTTATCCGCCTCCGCCGGCAGGACCGCCTTCCACACGGGGTTGTTCCATTCCGCTAAAACATCGAGCGAGCGGAAGTTCGTGGTCAGCCGCAGCACCTCGCCGCCGCCCTCCTCGACGATCTTCTTAAACAGGTTATAAATATCGATGTCGGCCCGCCGGAACCGGTAAATCGACTGCTTCGGGTCGCCGACCAGAAAAAGCGAACCCGGCTCCGGCCGGAGCTTCTGCCAGTCTCGCTCTTCCCTGTCCGCGCCCTTCAAGTACATCAAGACCTCGGCCTGGATGGGGTCTGTGTCCTGGAACTCGTCCACCAGCATACGGGTGAACTTGCGGCTGAAATACCGCCTCACTTCCGGGTTGTCTTGCAGCAGCCGCGCCGCGTGCATGAGCAAGTCCTCGTAATTGAGCTTGTTCTCTTCCTTGCGCCGCTCCTCGAAAAAGCGGATCGCCGGCTGCAGGAACCTGACGATGCGGTCCTGCCTGTACTCCCGCCACGCCTTCAGAGCCGGCTCCACCACTTCTTCCCGGAAATCCTCGTACTCGGTCTTAAAAGCTTCGGCCTCCTCTTTTGACGGCCACTTGTACAGCGTGACCTTCGGGTCTTTGTCCAGGACCTCAAACGTCTCCATCAGCACGCGGTGGTCCCCGAACCCCATGTTCAGCTGACGCCGGAAGCACTGCCGCATCTTTTGCTGGAGTCCGTCATATCCTTTTTCAGGACGCTCCTTGGGCACCGCCTGACGCGCCCTCGCCAGAAACCTCTCCAGCGCCGCCCTGTACTTCTCATATTCCGGGATATCCGGCCTTCCCCCGACGACCGCTACCTCGGGATAGAGCGACACGGCGTCAAAAGCGCCCTTCAGGTCCTCGGGTGCGAGCCCCGCCTCATCGAGGCTCCGCAGTATGTCCGTCTCCTCGAGCCTCGCCCTGACTATGTATTCGTTCCAGCAATCATCCCTGAAGACATCGTTTTCGAGCTCCTCCATCTCAACAAAATCGGGGTCGAGCCCGATCTCGATCGGCCGCTCCCGCAGCAACTTGGCGCAGAACGAATGGATCGTCCCGATGTAGCACTGCTCGAGGCTCTGGAGAGCGGCCGCCAGCCTCTCTTGCACAGGCGGATCAGTCCCGGGATCCGCTACCGCCCGTTCGAGCTCGACCTGGAACCGTCCCCGGAGCTCAGCCGCCGCCTTCCTTGTAAATGTAACTGCGGCGATCTCGCCAATACTGCACTTCCCGGCCTTGAGAAGCGCGATCATCCGGTCGACGAGGCTTTTCGTTTTTCCCGACCCGGCACCAGCTTCGACGAAGAATGTCTTGTCCAGCTCCTCGACAATCTTCCGCCTGGCGCCGGCGTCCGCCAGCGGAGATTTGGTGCGTGTCACTAATTTCGCTCTTTTTTCTTCTTGACATAAGCATCTATTGGATACATGCTGATATTAATCCGGATTTCCGGAGGTGGATGGCGCAAGCCATCGGGCCCGCAAGGGCCTTTTACTCCTCCTCCCTATCCCATCCCCTCCTACGAGATAAGCCCGTCCTAAGCTTTTACCTTATGCCCGGTGATATGCAATATTTTTGGCCTGACTTTGGGAATATCCTTCTTGAGAGTCTGCCATAGGGTTTTTTTATCCACCCCAAAATAATCATGGATCAAAACATCACGCATCCCGGCCATCTCTTTCCAGGGGACTTCAGGATGGTTTTCTCTAACCCTAGGAGGAATCCGCTTGACGGCTTCGCCTATAATCTCTATCGCCCTAATAGATGCGAAAACTGTCTTGTCATCTTTGGCGAAACGCCTGAAATTCATTCCTTTGATAAACGTATTGGCTTTATCTATAGCTTCCAAGATGTCATTCAGAAAAACAATATAGTCTCTCTCCTCAGACATAAATTACCTCAGATAAGATTTTTTGACTTATCCTCGGCTTTAGGGCAGTTTTCATCACGAGGTCAACCGGACAGCCCAGAAGCTCGGATAGCTCAAGTTTGAGTCTAACAAAGGCAAATAGCCCGATCGGCTTTTCGAATTCTATCAAAATATCGATATCGCTCCTCTTCTTATGGAGGCCTTTCACAAAAGATCCAAATATGCCGATCTCCTTTATGCCGTAACTCCTGCGCAATCTCTTTTTATTGGCTTCGAGAAGCCTTCTGATTTCATCTAGGGTTTTCATTCTTTGCTTCCTGGATATCATTTTAAGCTCAAAAGCTATTCTTCTTCAATACATTTTTGACAGACTATCCTAATGGCCCATTGGCGATTTACTCCCTATCATGGCCATCTTCACACGAAAATTGATGACATGATCCAAATTTCCGAATTAGGTGCCTAGCACCAAATTTTCAGCTTCCAAGCTTGTCATCAGTGCTGCCATATAGTCAGACTATTTGCATAGGATGATTACTCATACTCTTTCAGCCTGTCGAATATCGCAAATACGTCTTGATTGCGGTCCTTCTTCCCCTTCGCCCGGTCCTTGGCCGCCGCGCCCCCGCAGATCGGCGCGTAATCGCAGTAATCCTCGCAGTCCCCATCACCCAGCCCCGGGTTCGCCACGAAATGCCCCTTCTCGAGAATTCCGACTAAGTCCGCCACGAGCGCCCTAAACGCCGCCCGATTAAACCCTCGAATAACCTTATTGCCCTCCCCCTTCCTCGTCGGGAAATAGTATCCGCTCTCGACGACCGCCGGCCGCGCATCAATCTTCATCTTTCTCAATATCTGCTCGGCCGCGATCGCGTACAAGGCGTGCTGTAGAATCCTCCCTTTCCCGAACTCCACGAGTTCCTCGAAAATCCTATAACTCCCTGTCTTATAATCTACCACCCGGTAGCGGCCTTCTCCGACCCTATCGATCCGGTCGATGCGCCCTGCCACCGCCATGGGCCGCTCGCCCCCCACATCCAGAACAGCGGGTTCGTCCATTCCAAACGTGACTTCGAACAACAACGGTTCGCACTTCCCCGCCCATTCCTCCTCCGCCGCCAGAAAGACATCGAGCGCTTCCCAAATCCCCCTCTGCTCCTGCTCGAAAATGCTCTCCGACGGCGGCGGGATCTCTTCCTTGTAGCGCGCAACGACACCCCCCGCGATCTCCTGGATGAGCGGCCTGTGCTTTGCCGCCCGCACCGCCTCCCCCCGCTTCCTCATCTCCCTCATGAACTCGGCGTAGACCTCATGAAGAAGCGACCCCCGGTCCAGGGCGCTCAGCCACCGCGACTCGTCGAGCTCGAGCTCCTCCGGAGGGTTCACCTCGAGCACATACCGCAGAAAGTATCCGTAAGGGCAGCGCCCGAGCTGCTCGAGCCGCGAGGCCGACATGACGATCGCCGGGTTGCGGAGCGGGTGGACCTCGTCCGGGTCGATCTTGATCTTCCCTTCATATTCGGAGACGAAGGGCCTCTCGCGCCTCTCCCGGGCGAATATCCCCCGGCTCAGCGCATCGAAATTCGACTTGACCGCCTCGATCCCATCCCGCAGCTTCCCTCCCGGCGCAAGCTTCCCCAGCCACCAGTCGGTCTCGTCCACAGCTATTTTCTTTTCGCCGGGCAAAAACGCCTGCGCCTCCGGGAACATACCCGCGAGCCCCGAGTAATCCAGGTCGGGCTTCCCCGCGACCAGCCGCGCTGCCTGGAGAATGACCGAGCTCGGAAAAGACGTCCGCTCCTCGATGATATCGTAGGCCGAATAGCTCAGCGTCACGCGCCCCTTGAGCCCCGCCAGCACCGCGGCCATCCTCCACAGGTTCTCCCGGAGAGACTCCGATGTCGTCCGCAGCGGCTGGGCCTTCCGTTCCCCGTTCAACCGCTCCCGTTCCTCATCCAGAAGAATCGGGTCCTGGATCCCGGACCCCGGGAAAGCGCCCTGGTCAAGCCCGACCACAAAGGTCACCGGACGCGCCGAACGCCCGCCCGCAAGCCAGGTCGAAAGATGGATGTGGCCAGGCGCAGGACCCGACGCTCCCACCCTCAGCCCGGCTCCGACATTCTTGAGCCATTCGAAGGCGGCCGTCCTGCGGAGGGGTGCTGTCTTAAAGGCCGCCGCCTCATCGAGCTTCGTCCGGAGCAGGCTCCGCGCCTCGGCATCCAGATCGCCATAAAGACAGGCGAACTTGCCGACGAACTCCCCGATCCCCCGGCAGATCGCCCCGAAATCGATCTTCCCTTTCTCATCCTCCTCGGGCAGAAGCTCCAGGAATTCCTTGACGAGAGAAATGAGGCTTTCGACTTCTTTGATCTGCTGGGCAGCCCTTTCCTGTCTCTCGGCGGAGTCTTCTCCGGTCTCCGCTCCCTCGCTTCTCTCCCCTTCGAGCCCTTCGATCAAAGTCTCGAGCCGGGCGGCATACCGATCCCTCCCCCAACCGATCATGGCGCTCCTCAGATAGCGGCTGGCT
>Ga0315277_10005358_pt1 | contig 16917 bp, 11 predicted proteins | sample YL17G05_15_MG_FD_203695 | JGI IMG/M metagenome (GOLD analysis project Ga0315277, IMG submission 203695) | Sediment microbial communities from Yellowstone Lake, YNP, Wyoming, USA - YL17G05_15 | ecosystem: Environmental > Aquatic > Freshwater > Lake > Sediment | place: USA: Wyoming | collected... | reverse complement strand
AACCTCGCTCCGAACTGAACACGGCGGGGATCTCCGGCGGCCAGCGGCTTGCCGAAATCGGGTTGGTCGATCCGGTTATAGATGCTTCCAAAATTGTCCCTATTTGTAACGTTATACACCTCGGCAAAGACCTGGAAGCGGAAGCGCTCAATGTTAACGTACTTGGAGAGCCTCACGTTGAGGGCGTACACGGCAAACCCACGGCGGGAGTTCCGGTTCTTTCCCGGCTCCATGTCGGAGACCAGACTGTCGAGGTTCACGTCGCTCAGATAGAACGGCGTCCAGGGTAGGGCTGACCGGTAGTAGGCCAGGCCGCTGAGCTGGAAGCCCCAGGGAAGGTCGACGATCCCCATGACCGCCAGCCGGTGCCGGGCATCGAAATCGGACGGGCCGTACATCCTGGACCAGCCGTCTGCCTCATAGCTATATGGTCCCGTTTGTTCATCTTCCACATCCGACATGGATTTGGACAGAGTATAGGCGATATCCAGGGACCAACCGTGTGAGTATCGCTTGGAGACGGTAACATAGAGGGCCTTATAGTCGCTCCGGCCGTTCATCCGGAAGACGAAGATATCGGCCTTGGTCATGTCCGGACGGAGGACGCCGGTTCCAGGGATGACCGCGTTGTCATTCTCAACCCGGCTGAACTTCTGCCCTTTGGACCAGACGAGGTCGAAGCCGACCGAAAGGTCGGTCACAAACTCCCTTTGAAAGCCAAGCGTGGTCTGAATCGTATAGGGCGCGACCATATTAGGCTCTCCCTGGTACTTACTGAGAGGCACGTCCATGGGCGGTATGGTCGGGAGAAAGGGATTGGGCACAGCCGGGTCCGGGTATCCGGGGTAGAAAAAGTACTGGACGACCAGTTGGTCCATGATCCCGACCAAGAGACCCAAGTTGAGCTGGGGATTCTGGGAATAAGTGCCGATCCCTCCTCGAATCACGGTCCGGCCGTCGCCGATCGGGTCCCAACTGAACCCGAAGCGGGGGTTAAAATGCTTGATGTTGAAGGTATCGATATCGAGGTACTGGACCTGGTAGTAGTTGTACCTCAGGCCGTAGTTCAACGTCAGCCGCGGAGTCACCCTCCAAGAGTCCTGAACGAAGATTGCGGCCTCCCAGTAGGGACTGTTGATATCGGCTATTTTGGGCGATTTGGCAAGCACAAGGGGATAGGTGAAGAAGTTGGTCGGGTCGAAGGGTTCGTCCGTTTGAAATATATAATATCCGGGCACGTATTGACTGACATAGCCCGTCGAACGGACGCGGGAGGCGTCGATCCCGAATTTCAGGCTGTGGTCGCCCAGGAACAGGGAGAAGTTATCCACAAATTGATACCGCTTGGTGGGCACTTCTTGAGGCAATGTCGGATACTTGCCGAAATAACCCGAAGGCCGCTCCTCGAAATAGCTGTTCTCATCAGCGAGAGGGAACATCTCATAGGAATAGTACGAATAGAAGAGCCGGACTTCGTTCATTGTGTTGTCGGAGGGATAGTTCGTCCAGTTGAGCTGCACGTCGTGATTGATATCGTACTCACTGTAAGACGTGGACTTGGTGAACTTCCCGCCTATACAATAATCATTTAACCGGGGCCGGTTCAGCCCGTACCGGAAAGAAAACAGGTTCTTTTCGCTCAGCTGGTAGTTCAGCTTTAACATTACCTGATTGTTGGTCTGATCCCAGGGCAGGGTTTCCTGCTGGACGAGGGGGGAGGTGACTGTCGAATACTCCCGGTGGCTTATCCCTTCATAAAGAAGAAAGAAATGCGCTTTGTCCTTCACGATCGGGCCCCCGATGTTGCCGGACCAGTTGTAATGCGAGAAGGGAGCCTTTTCGTACTCATCCTTGCTCATCTCGCGGCCCTGGTAGCCCTCATGGTTGACGAAGTAGTTCACGTTGTCGAAGAGCTCGTCCCGGTAAAAGAAGGCGGCCCTTCCCCGGAACTGGTTTGTCCCGGACCTGGTCAGGGCGCTCCGGACCATGCCGCTCGAGTTCCCGTATTCAGCCTCGTACTGGTTGGTCATGACCCGGAATTCCTGGATGGCATCCGCCGGGATCGCCATATTGACCGTGTTCCGGCCCACCCATTCGTTGGAGACGCCGTCGGTCAGAATATCTTCGCTGCCGTAGGGCTGGGCGTTCGACCGAATGTCCCCGGACTCATAGGCGACGCCGGCTTTCATCAAGGTCAGGGTGCCGAAATCCCGGTCCAGGAGAGGGAGAGAGTCGATCTTGACCCGGTCGACTACTCCGCTGATTTCGGACTTGGTCGTCTCCACGACCGGGGATGTGGCCGTGATGGTGACTTCCTCCTCGATGGTTGTTTGCTTCAGGACAAAGTCAATAGTCAGCCTGGCTCCCACGGAGAAGGCCAGGCCCTTCCTGAGCTCCTTCGCAAAACCAGGGATGCTGACTTCGCATTCGTAGCGGCCGGCCTGGAGACCGGAGATGATGTACCGGCCGTCCTCTTTCGTCGTGGCGCTTTTCATGTAACCCGTCTCCACGTTCTTGGCCGCGACGGAAGCTCCGGGCAGGGGCGAGCCCTGTTCGTCGGTCACTTTGCCTTCCAGGGTGACCGAGGTCGTCTGGGCCGCGGTCTTGGCCCCCGTGAGGAAGATGCCCAGCGCCAGGAAGGCCAAGACAAACACCGGTTTTCTGATTGAGGCTAGCATGTTCCCGTCCTCCTATATTTTTTGTTTCAGTTGGCTCTGAGCCAACGCTTTACCAGCAGGCATTGATACGCTGCATTTCGCTTTGGTTAAAACTTTTCGACCCACATCACCTCCTTCTCTATATCCTTTCCAGGTCCTCTTCGCCAGTCTCCTTTTCCCCGAGAAACCCCTTCCCCCAATGGGAAAGGAGGATTTTCTCCACGGCGAGGGTATCCCTTTTCTCGACGGAGTCCATCAGGTCGAGATGGTCCTGGAAGGACCGCTCGAAAAATGACGGACGCTCGTTCAAACCCTTGCCCAAAGCAAAGAGATGGTTGCTCAGAAAAACGTACTTATCGGCCGAAGTGCACAGGCACTGGTAGAGATACTCATTCCCGCAGGCCCGCCACAGCCGGTCATGGATCTTCATGTTCTCGACGACGTATTCATAAACCTTCTTTTGACGGTAGAAGTCCCCCAGCCGCGAAGTCATCTTGCGGAGCTCCGCGACATCGGCCTCGGACAGGTTGGGAATCGCCCTCCGCGCCGCCAGCGCATCCAGGACGCGGACGACCTCAAACAGTTCGGCGATTTCTTTCCGGGTCACGGTCGCCACCGTGACATCTTTGCGGGAGTTGATGACGATGTATTTTTCGGCCGAGAGTTTCTGGAAGGCCTCGCGAACCGGCGTCGTGCTGGCTTTGAAGAGTTCGGCGAACTCTTTCTCCATGAGCCTCTGGCCGGGCCTTAGGTCTCCCTCGATAATCGCTTTCTTGAGATACCCATGGATGGATTCGCTGAGTGTAGCGGGACGGTCGAACCGCTTTTCGAAGAAAGAGCCGCTCTCTTTGTTCACTGTAAAATATATCTTATACCTTGAAGAAATTTATGTTTTTTCTTTGCGCTTGTCAACCTTTTTTTAAAGCTCGAACGCCACCACTATAGTCGCCAGCCGATGAGGTTATAGAAGTAAAGCACCCAGAGAAAGACAACGGCGGCGATAAGAATAAGCGTATAGGTCAAACGCCGGCAGCCGTACCAGTATTTTTTCGCCCAGGCCAGAAAAGAAAACGCCAGCACACCGATGGCCAGGACCGCCGCGATGAGAGGAAACGCCAGGGCTATCTTAAACAGGTGCGGAACCCCGAACATGACTTCATCGGTGTTGCTGAGAGAGGCGGCCAGGAGGATCAGGAAGAGAAGGAAGCAGCCGCTCATCAGCCCGGCCAGCCAGCGGGCCGCCTTTGGGGCGGGGTTACCCTCGATTTTCCGCCGGCAGATCTTCCTGGACAGCGCGGCGAGCGGCCAGCCCAGAGCCGCGATGACAAAAAACAGCACGCAAAGCCCGATAATGAGATAGTGGAACATCGGCTGCTCGTACCATTTGAGTTTGATAAGGGCCATATGGGGGATATCGCCGGCAAAGGCGATGGTCACCCGGCCCCGGCCGTCCTCTTTAAAGACCAGCTTGCTCTGGCCGTCGACCTCGCGGAAAACAAGCGGCTCTACTTCGGCATACTGACGGACGTCCCCAGGGATCTTGACGAGGAGTATCCCTTCTTTGGTCGGCGTGACCTTGATCTGCATGAGCAGCGAGGCAATCTTTTCATACTTTGTGTACGACCTCCGCGTTAGGCCATAGACCCCGCTCACCTTCTTCAGCCTCTTCAGGGCATCGGCCGAGGGCTTGAGCTCGGCCAGCGGAGACGAGGCCGGATAGAAGCGGTTGAGGAAGGCATGGAAGAGCTGCTCTCTCGACCCGCCGGGACCCGTGTTGTAGGAGACGAACCAGCCCACGTTTTTGTCCGGGATCAAGGCGAGCTGGGAATGGAAATAGATCGTATCGTCCCCGTGCTCAATCAGGTGGAGGTCGTTGTAACCGAACTCCCAGAACCCGTGGGCGTTGCCGTTGATCCGCGGGTCATGGCCGAACAGCCGGGAGTGCATGAACTTGGCGGTTTCTTCTTTCAGAATCCGGGCGTCACCGTAGGCGCCGTTCTGGAGATGGGCGATCATGAACCGGGCCATGTCGGTGGCGCAGGCGCTGAGGGCGCCGGCCGGGGCCATTCCGTTGAGGAGCTCGAACTTCTCCTCCTTGAAAGCTCCGTTTTTATATGTATAGCCGGTGGACATGTTCGGCGCCAAGGCCTCCAGGAGGGGCTGCCGGAAGGTGCTGTGCTCGATCCCCAGCGGCTTGAAGATATTCTCTTCGATGTACTGTTCGAACGGCATCCCGGAAACAACCTGGACGATGTATCCGGCCAGAGAGGTACCATAGTTGGAATAGGAGGTCAGCTCTCCCGGCGGACGGACGCGGGCCGGCATGTAGGTGGCCAGCCATTTGCCCAAAGGCATGAGGTCCTCAGGTTTCCTGGCGGCCATCCCGGTGCCTCGCTCCTCAAAACCCGGGGTGTGCGAAAGCAGATGATTCAGCGTGATCGCCTGGGGAAAGGTCGCCGGAATCTGGAATTCTTTGAGGTAGGTGTTGACGTCGGCGTTGAGATCGAGCTTCCCCTGCTCATAGAGCTGCATCACCGCCGTCCAGGTGAAGAGCTTGGAGACCGAGCCGGGACGGAACATGGTCCGGTCCGGGAGGACCGGCGTCCTGGACTTGAAGTTGGCATATCCGTAGCCCTTGGCGAAGAAAAGCTGTCCGTCCTTGACGACGGAGATCGTCGCGCCGGCGATGTGGTTGGCCTCGAGGTGGGCGGCCATGATCCCGTCGATAAAAGCCTCGAGCTCTTTCGGGTCGGAAGGCCCCTGGGGCGCCGGCGTAGGCGCCGACCCCGCCTCCTGGCAGGGTGAAAAGAAGGGAATCAGGCCGAGGAGAAAAACACCCATCGCCAGACCGATATGCTTTATCATTCTTACCTCCTAAGAGAGAATCGCCATCACTTCGTCCGACCTTTTTTGAGCATTTCCTCGATCCAATGATCGATGATCTCGCGGAGCATCGGCAGGGTCACCGCTCCGCCGGTCAGCAGGCGTTCGTGAAAGGCCTTGATATCGAACTTCGCCCCCAGCGCCTCCTGGGCCTTGGCGCGAAGAGCGAAGATCTCCAGTGCCCCGGTGTCGTAGGTCGTCAGTTGAGCCGGTGTCGCGATGATCCGGTCCACCAGAGCCATGGCTTCGTGCGCCGTCAAACGGCCCGTGGCCAGGATGAAATCGGCCGCCTTTTCCCGCGTCCAGCCGAACACGTGGATCCCCGGGTCGACCACCATGCCGTGGGCGGGCCAGAGACGCCGGGTGATGCGGGCGAACGCCGTGGAATAGAGCCCCATCTCCTCGGCCAGGGCTTCGGAATACCGCGCCCAGCCTTCGATATAAGAGCCGCTGAGCGGCAGGCGGGTGATGACGTGGCCTCCGGGACGCTCAGTGGCGATACTCAACTGCAGATGATGACCGGGGTAAGTCTCATGAAACGCCGTGATCTCGGCGTTGGCCCGGGTCTGCTGCTCGGGCTGGTAGAGGTTGATCAAGTAGGCCCCCGGACGGCTGCCGTCCTGGGCGCCGGGTTGATAGCTGCTCGAGGCGGTCGGTTCGAGAAAACCGGGGACAGGCTCGAGCTTGACTTCGGCCTTGGGGAGGATTCCGAACCAGCGGGGAAGCGCCGCCCTGGCGCGAGCGACGGCATCCGTAGAGAAATTCAAAAGCTCCTCCCGGCTCCGGAAATGGTTCCGGGGGTCGGCGGCCATCTTCTCGCGGATGGCCTTGAGATCGGCCGTGCCAAAGGCCTCCGTCCCGATGGCGGCCGCTTCTCTTTCGTACTTGGCCACTGCTTCCTCGCCCAGGCGGTATGTGTCCTCCGCGGGACGGTCCAGGCTCGTGGCGGCCCGGAGAAGCGCCCGGTAGAACTGAGCGCCGTTCGGAAGGGCGGATATCCCCATGGCCTCACGGGCGGCCGGCAGGTATTCACTCCGGAGAAAATCGCGATACCGGCGGACAGCCGGATGGATTTCTTTGGCCAAAAGGTCGCCCAGTGCTTTTTTAAACTCCGGCGTCCCGTCCCGCTGGGCCGGGCTGAAGAAAGGAGACTGGTCCGGCGCGCTCCCCAGGACGGCGTCCAGTTGGGCGATGACGAGCTCGGCGACCCTCTTGGGAGCCGTATAGCCCAGGCGGATGCCTTCCTTCAAATTGACGATCTCGTTATCGATGTAGCGCGGGACCTGCTTCCAGCGGGAGAGCGCCTGCGCCCGCAGCTGCTCGGTTCCGACGGGTTGGACGGCGGCCAGCTGCGTGAACCCCACCTGCCAGCCGGACATGTGATTGACCGACCAGAGCTCCTGGCGAACGATGCGTGTCGCCCGGGAAGCGTCCAGGAATTCTCTGAGAAAACCATAGGTCAGCCACTCCGTTCGTCCCCAGAGGGCGCGGCTGTCGATTTTGGCCAGCTCGCCGGCCCAGGTATCTTCTTTGGCCTGCCAGGCCCGAAGCCCGGCCAGCGAATTGTCCGTCAGCCGGCCGTTGGCCGCCTCGGGAATGCCGAGCAGCGTGGCCTGCTCTGGGAAAAAGAGGAGATATTCGCGAACGCATTCATCAGCCAGGGCGGTCACCCGGGCGGCCGCGGTGTCAGCGGCGGAAGGTGTTTGGCCCGCCTGCGGGTGAACCCTCAGCCAATGGAAAACGCAGAGCAACGCGACCGCGGTCAGCAGGACTAAGAAACGGTGGGGTCGGGGCCAGGAATAAGAGCCCCGGTCGGCCCGTGATGGCTCAAGCAACGACATCCTCATTCCTCCTGCTCGCGAGATATCCTGTTTATCATACGGACGACGGGACCTTTAGTTCGTGGGAAAAAAACGGTCCAAGGCGACCTTCACGAGCTCTTCTGCCAATTCCGGATGCGCCCAAATATATCGTTCTAAAACGCCGGAAGTCAAGAGCGGGAAAGTGAAAAAATTTTGATTAAAGAAGGGGTTTACAGTGCCCTTTTGAATATGCTAAGTTAACCTCTAATAAAGAGGCCTGCCTTCAAAATAGATAGCGACTTTAGCCCGCCGCTCGCCGAGCGGACATCAAGGGCTTATCCCATCATCATAACCTTACCCATCTCATAATCAGAGGAGCTATTCATGTTCAACACTACCCACTTCCCCAAAGCCCTCACATACTGGCACGACGGAAAATTCTACAAATGGGCGGATGCTCATATCCATCCGATGGTCCACGCCCTTCATTACGGGTCTTCGGTCTTCGAGGGAATCAGGGCGTACGCGACGGCCAAAGGGACCGCCATCTTCCGGCTCAAGGAGCACCTCGACCGTTTCCTTTACTCCGCGGCTGTCGCCAAGATGGACGTCCCGTATACCAGAGAGGAAATCATCCGAGTCGTCAAACTCACCCTGAAGGAGAACAAGCTCGAGTCTGCTTACATCCGTCCCCTGCTCTTCTATTCCTACGGAAACCTCGGCCTCGTCCCCAAGTTCTGCCCGGTCGAGCTCATCATCGCGACCTGGGAGTGGGGCGCCTATCTCGGCGAGAAATCCGTCAACGGAGTCTCTGTGTGCATCGTCCCCTGGCGGCGTCTCCATCACAGCCAACTGGACATGAAAGCCAAGTTAGGGGGGGCCTATATTCAGTCGACTATCTGCGGACTGCAGACGCGGGCCGAAGGCTACGACGAAGCCGTCTTCTTGAACTTGGAAGGGAACGTGGCCGAAGGGCCGGGGGAGAATATTTTCATCTCCAAGGACGGTGTGCTCAAGACCAACGACACCTCGGAATCCATCCTGGAAGGAATCACCAGGACGAGTTTGCTCGAAATGGCCAAAGACTCGGGCATCAAGACGGTCATCGGCCCGATCAGCCGAGAGGAGTTTTTTACGGCCGATGAAGCCTTTTTCTCCGGCACCGCCGTGGAGGTCACGCCCATCATCCGGGTGACCGACGCTTCGAATCCCGGTGGCTCAAAAAGGGAATACGTCATCGGTTCAGGGCAGGTCGGGGAGACGACGCGGCGGCTCCGGCAGATGTTCAAGGAAGTCGTCACCGGGCAGATAAGGAAATATGAAAATTGGATCACCTTCTTGGAGGAGTGAGGGATTGAAGTCGAAAAAAAATTGATTTTCTATTTGGGTCGATTTTCGATATAATTTTTCGCTCCCAGGATCGCCCGATGACCGAGCCCAGAGACTTCTTGAAGAAGATCAGTCCCTATAAGCCGGGCCGACCTATCGAGGAAGTGGCCCGGGTGCTCGGCTTGAAAGGGGAGATCATCAAGCTGGCCTCCAATGAAAACCCCCTGGGTCCCTCGCCCCTGGCGGTCCAAGCCCTTGCCAAGTCCTCGGCCGAATCCAACCTCTACCCCGATGACAGCTGCTTTTACCTCAAAAAAAAACTGGCCGAGAGAATGGGTGTGGAGCCCGGAAATATCTTTGTAGGGAACGGCTCGGTCGAAATCCTCCCCCTCTTAACCCTGGCCTACCTTGGCCCGGAACACAGCGCGGTGGCCAGCCAGAGCGCCTTTATCTGGTTTAAGATCGCTACTCAGATTGCCGCCGGCGAGCTGATCGAAGTGCCGATGAGAGACTACCGGCATGACCTCAAGGCCATGCTCAAGGCCATCAAGAAAAATACCCGGCTGCTCTACATCGCCAACCCCAACAACCCAACGGGAACCATCGTCACCAAGGCTGAGCAGGAGGATTTCTTCAAGAACGTCCCGGAGGACGTCTTAGTGGTCATGGATGAGGCCTACTTTGAATACATAGACGACCCCGATTATCCCGACTCCTTCAAGTCTCTTCGGCAAGGCCGGAATATCCTGATCCTCCGCACCTTCTCCAAGGTCTATGGCCTGGCCGGTCTCCGCCTCGGATACGGAATCACTCGCCCGGAGGTTATCGCCAGCCTGTCCAAATTGCGGGTCTCCTTCAACGTCAACCGCCTTTCCCAGGTCGCCGGGATGGCCGCCCTGGATGACCATAAGCACGTCGAAAAGAGCCGGGCGACGAACGAGGCCGGGAAAAAATACCTCTATGACGCCTACCGGAAACTAGGACTTTTTTATCTACCGACGTATGCGAATTTCATATTCGTCGACTTCGGAAAAGACAGCCAGGTCGTTTTTGAGTCCCTCCAGAAAAAAGGGATCATCACCCGGACGATCAAAGAGTACGGATTCCCTCAGGCCCTGCGCATCACGATCGGCACCGAAGAGCAAAATCGCCAACTCATCCGGGCGTTGGAAGAGATTCTATAAAATTGACAATAGAATAAATTAAAAGGAGGAGGCAAGAATGATCGTCAAATTGGCTGATGGAAGAGAGATTCCGGTCGAAATGCATAAGGCCAGGATGGTGCAGAAGGTCGTCCTCGTCCCGGCTGAAGAGAGGCTCAAGGCCATCCAAGAAGCCGGGTACAACACCTTCCAGCTCAAAACAAAGGACATTTTCCTGGACATGCTCACCGACAGCGGCGTCAACGCCATGAGCGACAACCAGTTCGCGGCTTTCCTCAACGCGGACGACGCCTATGCCGGGAGCATGACCTTCTACGATTTTGCCGATGCGGTCAAAGAAATCCTGGGCTACCAGTATGTGATGAACGTGCATCAAGGGAGAGCCGCCGAACACCTTCTGGCCAAGATATTCGGCAAGCCCGGGGGTGCGGTCATCACCAACTACCATTTCACGACGACCAAGGCCCATATTGAAGTCACCAGCAGCTCGGCCTGTCTTGAGCTCTATGCGGATGAAGCCTTGAAAACAAAGAGCACTCATCCGTTCAAGGGGAATATGGATATTCAGAAGCTCAAGGACGCCATAAAAAAGTGGGGAAAAGACAAGATCGGCTATGTCCGCATGGAGGCGACGACCAACCTGCTCGGCGGACAGCCGTTTTCGATGGACAACCTCAAGGAGGTCATAAAAGTCTGCGACCAGCACGGCCTGCTCACGGTCATGGACGGCAGCCTGATCGCGGAGAACGCCTATTTCATCTGGAAGAGGGAAAAGGGGTACGATAACAAGACAGTCGCTGAGATCATCAAAGAGATGTGCAGCCTGGTCGACCTCTTCTACATGAGCGGAAGAAAGAACACCAGTGTCCGGGGCGGGTTCATCGCGACCAATAAAAAAGAACTGATCGAGCAGTTGGAGCCCTGGCTGCCCTTCTACGAAGGGTTCTACACCTACGGCGGGATGTCGATGAGAGAGATCGGGGCCATGGCCGTGGGGCTGCGCGAGATGGTCGACCCCGCGGTCGCCGGCTGCTCCATCGAACAGATCAAGTATTTCGTCGAGAAACTCGACGGGATGGGCATTCCGGTGGTCACTCCTCCCGGGGGGCTGGCCTGCCACGTCGACGCCCGGAAATTTGTCACTCACATTCCCAAGGAGCACTATATCGCCGGGGCTTTGACGGCCGCGCTTTATATCGCTTCGGATGTGAGAGCGATGGAAAGGGGCACGATTTCTACGGACCGCGACAGGGATGGAAAGGAAGTCTACGCGGACCTGGAGCTCACCCGGATTGCCCTGCCCAGAAGAGTCTATACGATATCCCATATCGAATACATCATCGACAGACTCAACTGGATTTACAAGAATCGAGAGCTGATCAAAGGACTCAGGTTTGTCTCTGAACCCCCCGTGCTCAGGTTTTTCTTGGGCAAGCTGGATGCGCTGGACAATTGGGGCAGAAAATTCTGTGACGCCTTTAAAAAAGACTTTGGAGGGACGTGGTAAGGAACAAGCCAAAGAATAATCGGCTGGAAACGGGCTGAGAGCCTGTTCCCCGGGGCCTATTTTCATGGGAATACAACTGAAGCCCATCGGCGCCGTCCATTCTCCGTTCCGTGTCCGGGAGGACATCGACCCGCGCCGGAACTTCCGGCCGAACGGCTTCTCCGACATCCGCGGCGAGCTCGAGATCGACCCGGCCTATGCTGAGGGACTCAAGGACATCGACGGTTTCTCCCACTTGATCGTCATTTTCGCCTTTCACAAGTCAGGGCCCGGCCATCTCCTCGTCAAGCCACCTTTCGAGAGCCGGCGGCGGGGCGTGTTCTCTACCCGTTCCCCGCACCGGCCTAACCCCATCGGGATGACGGTGGTCCGGCTCCTCGGGCGCCGGGGGAACGTCCTCCGGGTATCCGGGATCGATATGCTCGAGGGCACGCCGGTCCTGGACATCAAACCCTACACTTCACGGGACAGCAAGCGCGGCCTCAAACGCGGCTGGATGCGGGGCTCGGTTCTGAATAGGTAATCGCCCTAAAGGAGATAGCGTTTCCCAGGTGAATCGCTTCGCCTCTGGGATGGCCTAGAAAGAGGGCTGTCATGATACACAAAGAATCAAAGGTCGTTTTTATCTCCTTGTTCATATTTCTGGCCGCTGCAGCCGCGCTGCTTTCTCAGGACCTGCTTAGCAACCTGGCCAAACCGCAGGATTACGTCAGCCGGCGGGTCTCGTCCTATGACCGCAGCGGCGGGAACCGCGATTCCCTCACCATCGACCCGGGCGCGACGGCCGTCCTGGCCGATATCCCCGGTCCCGGCGCCGTCCACCACATCTGGGTTACTATCGCCGCCGAGCCATTCTACGGCCGCAAGCTCGTCCTCCGGATATACTGGGACGGCGAGACGGCGCCTTCTGTGGAAGCGCCGATCGGCGACTTTTTCAGTGTCGGCCACGGCCTCGACCGGAGTTTCAGCTCCCTCCCCATCAACTGCTCGAGCGAGGGCCGGGCGCGCAACTGTTATTGGCAGATGCCCTTCCGCAAATCCGCCCGCATCTCCGTGACTAACGAAGGCCGGAAGCCCGTGGACGCCTTCTATTACTATGTGGACTACAGAGTACTCAAAGAACTTTCGGAGTTCACTCCGTACTTCCATGCCCAATACCGTCAGGAGATGCCCTGCGCTCCGGGCAGGAACTACGTCCTGCTCGAGGCCGAGGGACGCGGCCACTACGTCGGCTGCAACCTGAGCGTGCTGCAGCGGGCCCTGGGCTGGTGGGGAGAGGGCGACGACATGATCTTCGCGGACGGCGAAACGACGCCGTCCCTCCACGGCACCGGTTCCGAGGACTACTTCTCCGACGCCTGGGGCATGCGCGAGGACGAGAACCCGTTCTACGGCTGCCCCCTCCAGGAGGAGGATTTCCAGGCCGGCTCCAAGGCGACCGTCTACCGCTTCCACGTCCCTGACCCCATCCCGTTCACCAGGTCGATTCTCGTGACCATCGAACACGGCCATGCCAACGACCGAGCGGACAACTTCTCGTCCGTGGCCTACTGGTACCAGGCTGAGCCCCACCGGCCTTTCCCGCCCCTCGCCTCCATGGACAAAAGGCTCCCCTATGCGCTCGAGCCGCCGGACAACTTCATCCTGCCGAAGTGGGAGAAAAAAGAGTCCCCCGCGGGCGCCTCTTTCGAGGACAGGCAGAAAGGATTAACCTATGAATCGGCAAGCCTTTCCCCGATCGTGTCGTCGTTCTACGGTCCGGACGGGTCTCGCTACGCGGCCTTGACGACGGAGGGAGCGCAGACCGACGGCGCCAAAAGGGGGCCAGAGGCCCGCCTGACTTTCCCCGTGGAGGTTAAGGAGCGGTATAACGTCGACCTCTATTTTCTCAAGGGGCCGGCCAAGGGAGAAGTCACGGCTTTCGCGGCCGGAGCGGACGGAAAACCGCTCTGCGCCGCCCTGGACGCATATGCCCCCGAGGCCGGGATCGCCAGGCTCTCCCTCGCCGGCGTCCTGCTCGAAGGGAAAGCCAACACCATCAGCTTGCGTGTTACCGGAAAGAACGAGAAAGCGCTGGGCGCGGAGATGGCCTTTGTCGGCCTGAGCCTGGTCCCGGCAGAGCGACGCTTCATCACCGATTGGCTGCTCATCGGTCCGTTCGATGCCCCGGATATGGACTTTCTTTCCGTCGCCTATCCCCCGGAGAAAGAGATCGCGCTCGACAATAGATACCGCGGCAAGGGTGGGATGGAGGTCGCCTGGAAAACGGCCGGCGCGCTGGTCAACGGTTCACTAGACCTGAACGATCTCTTCCAGCCGAACGAACAGGTCTTGATCTACGGCCTGGCCTATGTCCATTCGCCTGACGATCGGACCACCCACATCCTCCTCGGCAGCGACGATGGGGTGCGCGTCTGGCTCAACGACGCGCTCGTCCACTCCAACCCCGCCTACCGGGGCTGTTATCCAGATCAGGACAACGTCAAAGTACCGCTCCGCAAAGGCTGGAACAAGCTGTTGGTCAAAGTGCTCCAGGGCGCCGGCGGCTGGGGCTTCTCCCTGCGCTTCGCCGACCCCGACGGCGGCTTGCGGTACGCTTTGGAGCCGAAAGATTGAACGGCCCACCAGATGAAGACCTGGACCAAAGGGGAATTGCGCTTGTTCGGCAGGCTCTCCAGCCCGATCAAGATCCAGCTCTACCTGAACCGGATGGCCTATGATCCGGATTACGGCGCCCGGTCGCCGCGCTGGATAATCAAGGAGAGAAAAGCGCACTGTTTCGAGGGAGCGATCTTCGCGGCGGCCGCCCTGCGTCAGCTCGGCCATCGGCCGCGCCTCGTCGACATCCGTTCCTGGAACGACGACGACCATGTCATCGCCGTGTTCAAAGAGCGCGGGCTCTGGGGCGCCGTGGCCAAGTCCAACTACACGGTGATCCGCTTCCGCGAACCGGTCTACCGGTCGCTCCGGGAGCTCGTCATGTCCTATTTCGACGTCTATTTCAACCCTCTCGGCGACAAAACTATGCGCAGTTATTCGCTGCCGCTCGACCTCAGCCAGTTCGACGGCCGGCACTGGATGACGACCGAAGGAGACCTGGAGTACATCGGCGATAAGCTGAATGCTATCAAGCACATCCCAGTTATTACGCGGGGTATGATCCGCCGGCTCAACAAGGCGGACAAAGATCTAGTGAAGGCCGGCCTGCTGAACGCCAAGCCCGAAGGCCTGTACAAACCCAAAGGATAGAGGCTATTCTTTCTGAAGCTCTTCGGCCTTGCGGATGACAAGCTCCCAGGCCTCGTGCACATGACGCTCCTGGGTCGTCCGCTGGCCGATGGCCATCCGCAGGGCATAGCGGCCGCGGAGCGTCGTGTGGGTTAAGAACACCCGGCCCTCCGCGTTGACTTTTTCCAGCAGCGTCTTGTTAAAGGCGTCGAGGGCTTCATCCCTTCTTCCGTCGTTGAACCGGAAGCAAACCAGGCTGAAGGGGACGGGCGCCAGGAGTTCGAATCGCCGGTCTTTCTCCACCCAGCCTTTGAAGAGCTGGGCCAGGCGGAGATGTTCGCGGAGCAAGGCCTGCAATCCCTCCACCCCGTAGGACCGGATCACGAACCACAACTTGAGCGCCCGGAACCTCCGGCCGAGCTGGATTCCCCAATCGCGGTAATTCTTGACGTGGGCGTCGACTCCCGTTTTAAGGTACTCAGGGTGGATTTCGAACGTTTGGACGAGCAGACCCGGGTCCTTGACAAAATACGCCGAGCAGTCGAAGTTGGTGAACAGCCATTTGTGAGGGTTCATAACAAAGGAGTCCATGAACTCCGCCCCCTCCAGGTGGCTTCTCATCTCTGGGAGGATACAGGCCGACCCGGCAAAGGCGGCATCGACATGGAGCCAGACGTTCTGCCGCTGGCATATCCGCCCGATCGCGGCCAGGGGGTCCACAGCAGTCGACGAGGTCGTCCCAATCGTGGCCACCACACAGGCCGGCGTCAGTCCTCTTTTTTTGTCCTTGCCGATGGCCGCTTCGAGCTTTTCCGGGATCATGGCGTAAGCGTCATCGGTCGGAATAAGCCGCAGGTTATCGATTCCGAACCCGGCGATCTTTACGCCCTTCTCGATGCTGGAATGGGTCTGGTCCGAGGCATATACCGTTAGCCCCGCCTTGAAACCGCTCTGGTTTGAGGCGAACCCTGTCGCCTTTTCCCTGGCCGAAAGCAGAGCGCAAAGGGTGGCTGTCGAGGCCGTGTCCTGGATGACGCCGGCCATACCCTCGGGGAGGCCCAGCATCCGGCGCAGCCACTCGAGCACCCGGTCCTCGAGCTCGGCGGCCGCCGGGGAGGTCTGCCAGATCATGCACTGGGAGCCCAGGCCGGCCGTAAGGATCTCGGCCAGGACCGAAGCAGGGCTGTTGTTGGCTGGGAAATAAGCGAACCAACCGGGGTGCTGCCAGTGAGTGATTCCGGGGAGGATGATCTCCCGGAAATCCGCGAAGATCCTCGCCATGGGCTCAGCCTGGTTGGGCGGGTCGAGGGGGAGACGAGCCTTGATGTCGCCCGGCTTGACTCGCGAAAGCACCGGGTACTTCTCTGAGCCGTCCAGATAGTCCGCCACCCAATCCACGAACTGATGGCCGAAGTCGCGAAAGGCCTGATTGTCCATTCCCGGCCTCCTAGTCAAAAGCGGTCTGATGTGGTGCTTTTCTCGGCTTCATTCTATAAGAAACGAGAGAAACGAGTCAAAAACGGCTAAAATGGCAGGTCTATTCCCTGGGTTCAGACCGGAATCGCGTCAGGAAGGGGTCTTTTCCTGAGGAAAAACTGCTCCCAAAACGCGCCCGCAAGAGTTTTTTAAATATTATGAAAAAATGCTTGCATTGAAATAGAAAACTGTGTTATAATAGTTATTGAGCTTAAAAAGGGGAAAGAAAAAATCGAGCGGTTGAATAAGTCTGCTCACAAATAAAAAGCCCCTCCTCTTCTCTCTGCTAACCCATAATAGACCTGAACTTAAGATTTCTAAGCCCAACCATGGGGGAGAGTGATTTTTTAAGGGTATAATAGGGTTCGAACATACCCAGGCCGACTTGCGCTGCCGACCTAGCGTCCCTTAGTTGCCCCTCGGACAGCACCAAAAAGGAGGGCGAACATGAGCCAAGAAAATCGGAAAGATGACATATCGAAAAAAACGGTCGTCTACCAATTACCGGGCGGAGATGCCATAACGATTAGGCAAAACGCGCCCTATCAGGCAACCGATAAGGATGTCCTGGCGATGGATATCTACTATCCACCTGATCAGAAGAGGGGTCTGCGGTTACCCGCTGTCGTCGTTGTGCGTATTCTGGCGAATCTGGCCACTGATTCTGGTCCAAAGTGGCCACCCGTCGGAGCGTAGCGACGCTGGACTTTCATTATACGTCCGGGTGGCCAGAATGAGTCAAGGCTTTTTGTTTTCTCATGGATTCTCCTTTCAGCTCGAGTCGATAGGCGTTATGCACGATGCGATCCATAATGGCGTCCGAAAGAGTGGGCGCGGCGAACCGCTCATGCCAGTCCGAGACCGGGATTTGA
>Ga0315277_10005357_pt1 | contig 16919 bp, 16 predicted proteins | sample YL17G05_15_MG_FD_203695 | JGI IMG/M metagenome (GOLD analysis project Ga0315277, IMG submission 203695) | Sediment microbial communities from Yellowstone Lake, YNP, Wyoming, USA - YL17G05_15 | ecosystem: Environmental > Aquatic > Freshwater > Lake > Sediment | place: USA: Wyoming | collected... | reverse complement strand
GCGCAAGCACGAGACCGACATCTACGAGATGATGGTCTTTCTTTACCTGGGGGCCGACCCAACGCTGAGTGCTGGATTTGACGAAGCATACGTGGACGTCCAGGCCAGGGCGTTGGGCGAAGATGTAGCCGGGCTCTGGCAGGCGGCGAAAGAGGCGGCCTGTCGAGAGACCGAACGCGGAACAACGAAATGACCCACTAAAGGCATGGTGGGCGTCACTTTTAGCGCAGACGCGTCATGCCCGCGTTTTGAACGGGTTTGTTGTATCGGCCGTCGAATTCATCCCACCGCGCCCTGTGTCAGGAGATGGAAGCAGCCTCGTCGAGGAAAGGAGGTGCTGCATCCACGTAAACTCAAAGCCATTATGCTGAAGAAACCAACTGTGCGCTCGAATTACCTATTCCATCAGGGACCAAGGAGGAATATACCATGTACGCGAAACGTGTAGCCTTCGTCGTGGCAGGGTGTCTCTTGTCTATCACCCTGCTCTCCAGCGTGATCGTCAACGCCGGCAAGCCTACCCCCACCCCTCCTCCCCCTACCTCCACCCCGGCCGGCCCTCCCACCCCCATCCAGGTCTACGGGGCCTGGCATTGTGGCAACGACTATTGCACCTGGGCCAGCGTGCGGGACATGGTCGAGTTTGACCAAAAGAACCACTGGCTGATTGATCGAGGGGATGGGCAGCCGTCGGTGAACCTGGTGATCCTCAGTTTCGTCAATCCGCTGAAACTGCTCAACAAGACCAACGACTCGCAGACCGTGGATGGCGTGCCCATCGGCATGACGCAAGCGGTCGTGGACTACTTTGAGAGCCGGGGTGTCCGCGTCATGCTGTCCATCGGCGGCATCACCTATACCGCCGATTGGGACACCGCGCTGGCTACCAACCCGACCCAGTTCGGCCTGAACGCGGCCGAGGTGGCCCAACGCCTGGGGGTCGGCATCGAGATTGACTATGAGCAGAACCGCAACCCCAACCTGGCCGGGCTGCAGGCGTTCATTGATGCCTATCGCTCCCAGTTGCCCTACGATGCGACGGGCAACAACCACGCCGCCCGGCTGACCATAGACCTGGCCGCCGGCGACCGTTGGCTGATTGACATCTGTTACAAGGCCACGGCCGACTGGCTCACCGCCGCCAACCCGGTGCTGGACTATGCTAACGCCATGGTGCCTGCCCGGCAGCCGCGCACTGCCGCTGACGCTATAGTCAACTGGCAGGAGCACGTGGATGGCAAGCCGCAATATAGCCCTCCCATCCCCCCCCTGGCCCCTGCCAGGTTCACGGGCAGCCTGTGGCTGACCGGCAACCAGTCTCTCCCGGAATGCACGAACTTTGCCAGTTCGCTGCAGTCCTCGACAGGGACCTACGTGCAGACCGTGGCCCCCAACGGTGCCGGGACGACGCCCGGCATGCTCGGCTATATGTTCTGGGCGGCCGAGTGTGAAGGTACCAGGACTGTCTGCACGACCCCTCCGAACACCTGCGAAGGCGGAGTGGGCGTGGGCGCTCAGGTCTACAACGTCCCCATCCCCATGCCCCCTCTGCGCCAGGAGTAGGAGGGCGATTGGACGGGCGGGGCTGTCTGTCGAACCGGCATCGTCACTGCCCGCACGTCTTCGCTCCGGCCGGATACCATCCGGCCGGAGCGCGGCGCCGTGGTTCTCACCGCGGAGACGCGGAGGGCGCAGAGTAAGTCATTTCGGTCTGTGCTAGAATGGATGTAACCCCAGTGGAGGATAGATGATGGCCACCAAGGCACTGCAGTTCGTGGATGCAATCTGGCAGGAAGGCGATATGTATACGGCCTACTGCCCAGAGTTAGACCTGGCAACGTGCGGGCACACCATCGAGGAAGCCCGTCACAATTTGCACGAGGTCATCGAGATTTTCCTCCAAGAGACGGCGGATATGGGGACGCTCGAGGAACTGCTGGCTGAGGCCGGATACAGTCACGACGGTGCGGTTTCAGGCTTTCCTCGCCTCTAGCCAATCCCGTACCGCTGGCCCTGTGCCCCGAGACCATGGGCGCAGTTCTTCGGGCCTCACCAACTTGACCTCCGCCAGTTCCTCCCCAACGACGACCTCCCCTTGCGCCTGCACGTGAAACGCAAAGATCAGTTGGTTCTTCTCGAAGAATGAATAATAGCCCACCAGGCCCGCGATCTGCCCTTCCAGCCCCAGTTCCTCCTTGACTTCGCGGAGGACGGCTGCTTCTGGCGTTTCCCCCTTTTCGAGAAACCCCGCGATGATGGCGTACCTGTTCTCAGGCCACGCTTTGTTGCGTGCCAGAACGACCGAACCATCGAGTTCCACGATAGCGGCGACCACCGGGACCGGATTGTCCCAGAACACGTAATCGCACGTCGCACAGGTACACTTCAGGCGCGCCTTTCCCCCGATCTCGGCCAGCACCAACTCGTTGCCGCAATAAGGACAGAACTTCACGCTTGATCCTCCGGTCATGGCCCGTGGCCCCTCGCCCCTTCATTCTTCGGGGAACCAGGCGTACCAGTCCAGGCCACACATCTCGACGAAGCCCAGTTTCTGGCAGATGGGGAAGGCGGTCGTGCGCACGGCCTGGATCACTGCCGCCTGGGCGCCGTCCCGCTGCGCATCGGCCAGGCGCCGCGCCACCAGGCTGGTGTACACGCCTTTGCCCTGGTATTCTGCGAGCGTGGCCGCGCAAAAGAGCACCACGACCGGCTGGCGGGGGACGTAGATCGTGCTGCCATACGCTACCGGCCCGTCCACTCCTTCCAGGAAGGCCAGGTAGACGCGCGTCTGGATCGGCCCCCGCCCGAGCAAGAGCGCCTCGGTCACCACGCGAGCCGCTTCCGCCGTAATGTGCAGCGCGGGGGCCAGCAACCGGCTGGCCGGGTCCAGATCTTCCACCGTCGCCTCGCGCACCTGCACGGCCGGGTTCGTCCGCATGGGCGCGTCCAGGTGGGTGTGGACCATGCCGGCCAACTCTATGACCTTCTCCAGCCCGGCTGCCTCGAGACGGCTGCCCAGGTCGGCCGGCGTGGAATGGGGGCCCACGATCCAGCCGAACTCTTTGTTCTGGGCGGCGAAACGGTCACAGACCTGCCGGATCGTCTCGTCTGCATGGGCGGTGTCGAGCGTGGCTGCGCCCACCAGGTTGGCGAAGAGGTCTGACGCGGGGGTGATGCGGCCCTGCAGGCCGGGAATGGACAGCCAGTCCACCCGGCCTGGCAGTTCAGGCAGCAGGAACAGGCTGGTTTCGATGGCGTCCAGGAACATGTCGTCAGTCACGGTCATCGTGTTCCTCCGGGTTCATTGGCTTTCTGTTTATCAGTCCATGCAGATTATCTGCATCCACAGTATACCACAAATCCGGATCACGAATACCACGAAACCTCGCGAAAGCGACGGCCGATTTCGTGTTTTTTCGCGAGATTTCGTGCCTTTCGTAGTCCAAATGCCCGCCGCATGGTGAAGCACGGCATTGTCAAGCCCGGCCCTACGCCGTCCATGCAGAACTTGCACGCCCACCCGGCTACCCCCCGGTTGCGCTTCTTGTGTTGTGTGCTACACTCTACACGTCAATCTCGCAAGCGTGGTGCACAGGCCGCACGTAGGAGTGGGGTGAGTGTGGAGGAGGTTGCCGTGGAGCCGGCAGGGGATGTGACGCTGGCGGCGAATCGTCTGCCCGCCGATAGCGCCTGGCTGTTCCCGGAATACGACTTTGAGTCCATGGACCTGGAACGTCATAGTGGCGCCATCATCGAGCGGGTGCTGGAACGGGGTACCTGGGAGCAGGCGCGCTGGCTGTTCGCTACCTATGGCGAGGAGCGCGTGGCTGCGTGGGTGCGGCGGCATGGGTTTCGCCTGCTATCGAAACGCTCGTTCGCCCTCTGGCGGCTGGCCTTGGGGATCACGGACTACGTCGCGCCGGAGTGGGCCGTGGAGTGGCGGGGAGCGGAACCATGGTGAGCTTGCATGAAGAGGATGCCGAAAGCCAGTCCATCCCTGGGCTGCTGAAACCGGTGGAGTGGGCCGACGTGCGGGCCTACTGCGAGTCCGCCGCCCGCCACCTGGCGCGCCGGTTGAGTGGGTTGGATTGACGTCTCAGCGCTTTCAGCCGATCAATCTTGGCTCACGGCCCTCCAACTTCTCAACCAGCTCTCCAAGAGTCTGCGCGCTGCTGGAGTCAAACTCCCTCTGCGGGACCTTCAGATAGCACCAGGGTTGGCCCGTCTGGGCCGTGATCTTCTCGCACCAGTCCCGCATGCTGGCATCTTTCTGCGCTACGTCGTCCCACTCGCGGCCCTTGGTCTCGACGATCCAGTTGACCTCCCCCTCCGACTCCTGCTGCACGGCCACAAAATCGGGGTAGTAGAACTTGATCGCCCCGCTGCTGCTCAGATAGTCCACCCGGAAGCGGGTATACGACTCCGCCAGGGCCGCGAAGCGGAGAACGTCGGGCGCACCGGCCAGGAAGCGGGCGAACCCAGCCTCCAGGTCGTTGTACACGGCACACTCGTTGAAGATGGTCTTGTCGCAGGTGATGTGCAGCCGCCGCCAGGTGAAGGGCTCCGTCTGCGAGAGGCGGAACTCTGCATCCTCGAACTCGATCGCCCGCTCCTGGGTGGCTAGGTCGGCGATCCGCTGGCTCAGGAACGTAACGATGCCCTCCTGCAGCAGCGGCTCCCGCAGGCGGCGCTTGATGTCCTCGCTGTCCAGGTCCACCGCGACCCCGAAGCAGCGCTGCTGCACGTACCCCTTGACGATCCGGTATAGCCCGGAGAAGTGGCCGTCGAGGCCCAGATTCCGCCCGGTGGCGTGGGTGATGTCGCGCAGAAAGTCCTGGCTGAGCAGTGGCTGCTCCGGCACGATCACGGCTTGATGAACGGTGGTGCCAGTGGTGGCAAACGCCATCTCGATTTCGATGGCCAGTTCTTCCGCCAACACGCCGGCGTCGTAGATCGGCGGCAGGTTCAGGGGATCCATCTCCTCCAGGTTGCGGTATTCGTGGGTGTACTTGGGCCTGGTGAGGGGAATGGCGATGTCGAACCCGGCCCTCTCCTGGATCGGGTAGACCTTGATCGGTAGGGGCGGCGGTGTGCCAACCGTATCAATGCCAACACCCTCATGCTCCAGTTCGCGCACGAACTCCTCGAATGCCCCGGTGCCGATGACCTCCAGCGTCTGGCGGCGATCGGGACTGATACTCTGCATCAAGCGTAGCCCCCGCCCTACTCCCTGCTCTGGCAGAATGCCAGCCTGGGCGGTAAATGGGCGCAGGCCCAGGATCACGGTGACGTTCCGCACGTCCCACCCCTCGCGTAGCATGAGCACGCTGACGATGACCTTGACGTCGCTGTCGGGCTCGTCCACGTCGCGGGCGGCGTCCCGCGCCTCGTCGAGGTCTCGCTTGGTGATGTTGCCCTTGCTGTCCGTGTGGATGACCAGCACTTCTCTCTTCTGGAGGCGTGTGGCTTTGCGGATGTGCTCGGCGACCGCGTCGGCGTAGGCCGTGCGCTCGCACATGACGAACAGCACCGGCTTCTGGCCGACCCCTCGATAGACCCGCGTGTGCTCCTTCCACCGTTCCACGGCCACGGCGATCCAGTCGTGATAGGCCTGTACGACGTTGTGCTGGGTGACCCGCCTGGGGTCTGGCCTGTCCACCCGGTGCACGATCAGCGGCGCCTTGACGATCTGGTCCTCGATGGCCTGAGCCAGGGGGTAGTCCACGACGACCCAGGGGTAATAGGTGCCCGCCTGGCTCTTGGGCGTGGCGGAAAAGTCCAGCCATGCTGTCAGGCCATGCCCCGTCTTGCGCTTCAGGTTGTCGTGCAGCGCCTGTAAGGTCTTGTTCCAGGCCAGGTCCGGGTCGTGGACGTGGTGGGCCTCGTCGTTGAGCACCATCAGGTTGTCCAGCCCCTTGATGCGCTCCAGCATCGAAGGCTGGTAGGCGGCCAGGTCCTGCTTGGGTGGGCGGCCCAGGATGGCCTCCACCGCGTTGGCCGGCGTCCACTCCTCCTCGCGCGATTCATAGATCTGCTGGATGTTGACCACGAACAGGTTGCCGCCGGGATCGGGGACGGCGCTTTCGCCGCGCAAGATGACCTTCATCCCCCAGCGGCTGCGCCATTCGGGGGGGATGAGAGGATGCTCGTGGAAGATGCGGTTGCTGGCAAAGTCGCGCTCCATCCGCTCGAACACGATCACGTTGGGGGCGACGACGAGAAAGTTGTCCACCATGTTCGACCCCGGCACCATGCGGCGATGCAAGTACGACCAGGCCATGGCCATGGCCATGACCTCGGTCTTGCCAGCGCCGGTGGCCATCTTGAAGGCGTAGCGCGCCAGGTTCTCTTCCGGCAACTCCTGGTCCACGTCCTTCCCCGCCTCGGGCACCCACCGGTGCAGGAGTCGCTGGCCGTCCATCGTCGTGGCGATGCCAAAGTCCATCTCCAGCATGCCGTGTGTGGGCTTCTCTCCGAACTCCTGGGCGAGGGGAACGAAATCGGTGAAGCCGCGCGCCTCGACCAGGTAAACCAGCGTCTCGATCGCTTCGCGCTGGCACCACCAGTAGCGCCAGACGCTTCCATCGGACAGCAGGTGGTCCTCATCGAACCAGAACTGGAACAGGCGACAGGTGACGCCGGAGACACCGGGGTAGTCCTCGGCGCGCCAGCGGCCCACGGCCGGTCGCAGTTTCGGTACCAGGAACATGGGGCTGGGGCGGCGGCCCTGGCGCACGGCATAGTCACCCGCGCCCAGTTTCTCCAGGTACGAATCCGGCCTGGTGTGGGGTGTGCGGCCCGGGACCTCGGGCAGCGCGCGGTCATAGTGTATTACAGTCGAGCTCACAACAGACCTCCCTGATGGGGTTACACGGGTTTCTGCCAGATCCTGGTGAGATGTTTGTCGAAATAGGTCTTCTTATACAGGCCAAACGAGGTGCAAGAGGTGACCAGATCGTCTAGCTCGTGCGCGCGATAGTTCTTGTAGAACGTCCTGGAAGAGCCCTTTCCCATAGCCCAGCCGTCGCCGTGCTTGTTATCCTCGCCACAGCGCTGGCGGTAATAGTGCTCACCAGCCGGCACATCCACGACGAGGAATCCCCCTTCGCGCAGCTTGCTTTCTGCCAGGCGTAGCAGTTCCTCTCGAACCGAGGGCTGGTCAATGATGTGCAGCACGCAGATCAGGAAAAACGCGCCGTATTCCCTTTCCTCAGCCTTGAACTCGTCAACGGCGACCAGCCGGATCGCTTCATCCTCTGGCACGAGGCTCGAGATCTTCTTGCACTGAGGCTCGGTATCTACGAGCGTGATATTCGCGAACCACTCGCGCATGACGCCCAGATTTCGCAGCCGCCCGCAACCAAGATCCACTACAGACTGAACGCCAGCTTCTGCCAGGAGAGGAGAGGCCCAGCTCACAGAGCGGGCCGGGCGGCCCTGAGACGGGGCTGAGTTCTCAACTCGGATGGCGTACTGTGGCTCCATATCTCGGCTCCGATTCGTGTACTACTCCACCAAAACGAGCTTTGACCTCTGACCTCAGTTCATCTGCCCTGGAGCTCGTGATCTCCTCAATCTGTTGGACCGGGAGGTTGTATATCTTGGGGATCAGGGAGAACTTGGTGCTCAGGCCCACCACGGCTGCGATGAACAAGAAGACCAGAGGGATCATGGCAGGGACGTCCAGCTTCCCACGCAGACCCACGACGATAGACGACAGCACAAATCCCAGGGCGCCGAAGGATATGACGTAGACGTTTACGAAATACTGCTCCCAATAGGTGAAGGCCAGGTCCCTGAGCACTGTCTGCTCGTTTGCGAAATGATAGAACAGGAACATGACCTCCTTCTTCTTGCCGCTCATGTTCTGCCAACCTTCAGCACCGGCTTTTCTCGCAGCATCTGTCATCCCTGTATGTATGATCGCACCGGTCCTGGCACGAACGTGGTAGATCGCGTCGTCCAGGATGTTGTGGAGATTGATGTCCCGGCCGATGTTCAGCAACATGGCGGCAAGGCCGGCTATTGCTGTGATGGCCGAGGTGATGACCTTATACGCCAATTCGGCCTCATCTTTGCTGCCGACGACAGATTTCACCACCAGCGCTAGGATGTCGTTGCCCCATATCAAGATGAGAACCAGCCCGGTGAAAAAAACCAGGTAGTTCCTGACACGCTTTCCAATACCGACACCCATCTGTGAAGCCTGCTCCTCCGGCATCCCACCATTGCTCCTTTCCTCTGATCGCTCTTGCTAGTCTCGCACGAGCTCCCTGCGCATATTGCTGAGCCCGTAGTATTCGACTCCAAACTGCCAGTTGCAACAGGTAGTGTATTTGCGGCTCATCCCGGCGTACCCATCGGGCAACTGCGGGATCTCAAGCTTCCGGGCGTTCGCAACAGTGATCCTGATACCGTTATAGGTCTTTGTTTCGGCCAAGCTCCCTGCCTCCGGCAGGAGCGCCAGGTGTAAGCCGGGGTACTTCCTGGGTGTCACTCCACATAGGTAGATGTGGCGATAGTTCTCCGGATCAAGCAGCTCGAACGATCTGCCGATCTTCATGTGCCTGATGAATCGCGGATCATTTTCTCCAAGTAGCGACTTCTGGCAATGGAAGTGCGGCGAGAATCCACGCACGTATCTGAGCCAGAAGTGTGTGAAACCCGTCAACTGGTCACTCCCATCCGGCAGCAGGCTCATCGTCAGGACGACACGGTAACTCACCATAGGATTCGCTCCTCGCAGGTAGTGCGACTCACGCACTCGTCAGCCGTGACTGCTCCAAGTCCCCGTCCCGGGGACGCTCCATGCAGCGAAACATCGCCCTCTGTTGTGGCTCATGTCACTTTATCTGAAACATCTGCGACGTGTCATTGCCGAAGATGTCAATCACCTTGACCAGGATGCGATAGATGCCCGGCGCGTCGTACACGTGGGGGTCGCTCTTCAATCGCAGCGCACGGTCCTGCCGGGTGCGGTAGGAGGTCCAGCCGTTGACGAAGGCGTCGTTCTGAAAGTCCCAGTCCACCGCCCAATAGTCCACGTAATCGGACCACTTTTTGATCTTGGCCCGCACCTCGGGCGGGATCAGTTCGTCGTTGGGGATGACAAAGTCGGTCAGTTCGACGGTGAAGGAGCGCTTCTTGCGCGAGGGGCCGATCTCCACCTCCAGGTAGGCCAGTTCGTAAAAGTGGATGTCGCCCTTTTCGACCGCCTGCTGTTCCATGACCTCGCGGGGGATGTTGAGCAGCAGCAGTTTGATCCCCTGACCCTTGGCCTCCTCGACCATCAGGCCGGCCAGCCCCATCTCCCACTCCCAGCCCAGGACGTGCAGTTCCTTTTGCCCCATCGCATGGCATTCCTTCAGGCAGTTGTCAATCTCACCGATGGTGACCGGGGCATCCACCGCACCCACGTGGACCATGGCACTGCCCTGCTTGCCGTGCAGGTGCTGCGTGCCGGCCAGCGGCTGCGCGCCGTACAGTTCGAGGATGAACTTGAGGTACTCGAAGATGAGCATTTGCTGAGTCTGCTTCTGTCCGGCGAAAGTGACCCCCTGCTAGACCTGGCGCTCATAGCGGCCCAGGTTGAGGATCTCGAACGGGCGGCAGTTGGAGATGTTCATGAGGCGCTTGCGGGTGGTGTGGATGGCCCATCGAGACAAGTCTGCAGCAATCCAGCGTCGCCCCACGGTCTCAGCAGCAACGGGCAGCGTACCTGAACCACAGAAAAAATCTGCGGCGAGATCCCCTGGATTTGATGCTCCCTCCAGTATCGTGCGCATAAGAGCTACCGGTTTCTGTGTAGGAAAGTCGACTCTCTCAGGGTTCGCACCAAGAACATGTGGGATATCCCAAACATCTCGCATCGGCGCTCCAGCGGAATCCTCATCCAGGACTTCCTTTGTGGTCTCGCCGCGTACTCTCTTGCCGCCAAAACGCTTCAGAGTTTCAGCAGAAAGATCCTGATACTGTTGATTCCAAGTATGAGGTGTATCTCCCTTTCGGTACCAGAAGATTGTGTCATGGCTTCGCTGGTAGATCGGAGCCTTTGTTGGCCACCGTCGGTAGTGCCAGGCAATCTCATTCAAAAAGCTCGCTCGACCGAAGACTTCGTCAAGTATCAAACGCAAGTAGGATGATACGTGCCAATCACAGTGCAGATAGATGGTACCTCCCTCTCGCAAGAGATCGCGCATCAGTCCCAAACGCGACACTATCATGCTCAGATAGGAGGAGGTTCCTTGCCCCCAAGTATCTCGATAGGCCTTCTCCTCGATAATTGACTGCTCCTTGGCAACCTCTTCGTCGCTGTCACCGACATGTGTGCTAAAAGAGAAATCAGCCCCGGTCGCAAAAGGTGGGTCAATGTAGATCAGGTCAATCTTGCCGGCAAAGTGCTCCAGGAGCGAGCCCATCAAGTAGAGGTTGTCGCCCCAGATCAGTTTGTTGCGCCAGCCGTCGCCGGGAGCGGCCTTCTGCTCCTCCTCCGCCCGCCAGAAGTCGAACAGGGTGCCCACGTGACCGGCCAGGTCCTCCTCGCGCTTCTCGCGCGTGGCGCGCGTCTCGTTGACCCGCTCGATGACCTGAAAGGGCAGGTTCACCCGGCGCGGCGGCACCAGGTTGCCCTCTTCGTCGTACTTGCCGGGCCACACCAGTTCGGTGCGGGTGATTTCGATTTTCGCCATCACTCACTCCTCTCACTCTTACTCCTCCTGAACGATTCTCTCAGCCTTCAGAGCCTCGCGAAGGATCGCACGCATCTGATAGTGCCAATCACCATCATCCGTCGCGGAAACTTGGAGAACGACCTCAATTCCACCTTTTCCCTCGAGCCCATCTGTACGGTTGATCCGTCGTCCAAGAGCCCCCAGGACACCCGCGAGTTCAGATTTGGACCTGCCCGTCGCCGCAGCCAACTCAGCGCCTGACAGACCCTGCTCACCAACCTGATACAGGGCCCTGTACAGTGCCTGCTGCCCTCTTGGGATAGGCATGCGGGTCAGCATGCGTCGAACGTCGTCAGCCGTTATCTCACCTCTTTGGCGCGGCTCAAGCTCACTCAGCAACCGGAGCAGCGTGTCAATCAGCCGGATGAACAGCCGTGCCACGCCTTCAGGATACTCGACGAGTCTGTGCATCGGCGGATTCCTGACGAACTGCATGGCTCCTCGGTAGAGCATCCAGACCCCTTGTTGCTCACCGACATGTGGGCTGAATACGAGTGCCCCTTTCTCAGAGCCCAGAACCGCATCCACCAGGCCCGCTCCATGCTCCGTGCTATCAACTCTGCCCGCGGCCCGCAGCCTGTCCTCAAGGACCACGCCCGCCTCTCTGATTATGGCATCCAGAGGCGCGGATCCCAGCCTGGACACCCGTTCCCTCAATACTGCGTCGAGGATTTCGTCCAAGAATGGCTTTGTCCTGAGTGCAGAAACGGGTTTCCTCGGCGGTTTCCATTCCTTGTAAATGGGTGGAGGATCATTCTCAGGGTCGTAGAGTCGAAAGTGGCTTCCGTCAATCTGGAAGAAGAGGTCATCGTCTCCTGGCTTGGCGTGGTGGTGGACCCGGCCCGGTGCGTTTGTGGATTGCCGGATCAGGTGAGCCGAGATGGTGCTCGCCTTGATCTTGGGGTAGTGCTCGGCGAACCAGGCCAGGACCTGATCCTTGGAGACAGTATCCCCCTTCTCGAGTCCGAGGTTATCCACCATATCGTACATCAACTTCCAGACCGGTTTGTCATAAATGGACATAGTACTATCACCTCTTATCCCAAAGGCCCTACCTGTCAACTGGCGCTATCGTCAGGACAGGAAGAGCCTCTCATGCCGCCCCCTGGCAATGGCAAGAAGCCTCTCACGATCGGATTCAGAGTTGAGAACATGCATTTTCGCGTGGCAGTTTGGGCACAGGGCTACACAGTTCCCAACGTCGTCCTCTCCTCCGCCGGCGAGATAGAGCACATGATGATTCTCCAGATAGGGCTTCCCTTGATGGTTCTTGAAAGGGGCATCTTGGCCACACAGATCGCAGATACCCTTTGCGTCTTTTTTGACCAGGGCAGCTATGTTTGGATCTCGATGGTAGTAGACTCCATGCACAATTCTGGCAGGCTTGGGCTTGGATTTCTTCACATTGTCTACCAGCTCTTCTAGTGACTTTGACTCCAGTTTGGTCGTCTCTTGCTCAAAGTCGTCTCTCTTCCGTTCGAGATCTGCAGGGGTGTACCAATCGCTACGGTATACAAAAGTCTGCACGTCAATGAAGTCAACATCACGGAGTCCCGCCGCATTCATTGCGGCCTTGATCTCCCTGGAAAACTCTAGGTAGTACTCGTAGTTCCCTCCGGTGGAGTGGTCAGACTGTTCGACATCGTACTCGAAGTAGGCTGCGGCATGAGTGAACTCGCTGTACTTGTAGATGTAGTACGTATCCGGAAAGCATAGACCCAGGAACTGGGATATCAAGTTCAGCTGAATCTTGTCGCTTCGAGGCAAGCCCCTATAAAGCGCATCAATCTCCTTCTTGAACCGGTTGATTCTGTTCCCGACCGAATCCTGTGAAAACAGCAAGTCACGAAAGATCTGGGAAAGCAATGTCCGACTCGGTTCAGACTGCAACAAGTCAAGCAAGCGCTGATACTGATAAAAAGAACCACCACCGAGCCACTTTATTGTCCAAGATACCTGCGGGTCCTCGACTAGGGCCCTCAAAGAATCAAGGAATGACTCGCTTGTGACGCTATCGTACGCGAGCACCTTCTGGAACTGCCTGCATGCCTCGACCTTCCATCCCCTTTCGTCTTGGTCGTAGAAATCTCTGCGCAGGAGGTAGTACTGCTTGAATGCCTCGACTGAGTCAGCCAGTTTGGCCTTGTTCATCGTTATCCTCCCTGATGTGGATCGTGTGGGTCAGTTCTTTACACAGTCACTCGGACAGTTCCCAGCCCCTGGCAATATGCCCGAAAGTCGCACTCTGCACACACCTTCCTCTCCGGCGGTCGCGGCACTGCAAAGTCATGGGCCAGGATGCGGTCCACGACACTGTCAAAGTAGGCACCTGCCTCCGCCACCTTCTCCGGTTCGTACGGGAATAGCATCAACGCATCCTCCCGCCGGGCTTCGCCGGTCCAGTATAGCGCCAGCCGCTCCGGCCGCTTCCCGTAGCGCTGCTCCAGGATGTGCGCGTAGACCAGCAACTGCTGGCGGTAGTGCGACAGCCGCCGGTCGTCCTCCGCCGGCCGGGGCTGCGACTTGAAATCCAGCAACTCCAGCCTGTCGTCCTCCCCCAACAGCAGGTCCACCCGGCCGGTGAGGATATAGTGCTCCTTCTCCAGCGAAACGTCCACCTCCGTCTCGATCACCCGGCGCATGCGGTCCTGGTTCTGCGCAAAGTAGTGGTTCACCTGCTCCAGGGCCACCTGCCGTTGGGCGTCGCTGATCGGCCGGTAGCCCGCGTTGACCAGGGCGCGAAAGTTCGCCTCGAACATGCCTGGGATCGCCTTCTCGATCAGGCGCAGCGCCTGCCCCTCCAGTACCCAGCGATGGATGTCCTCGATCGTCTGGTGAACCAGGGCACCGAAGAACATCTCCGCCGAGCGGGAGGGCGCGAACTCGTACTCGCGGAAGAACTGGTACTGGCGTGGGCAGGTCTCGTAGACCTTGAGGTGGTTGGTGAACGAGAAGGTCTTTTTGACCGGCACCCGCTCCTTGAGCTCGAAATGCTGCGCAGCGAGCAGGTCCTGTTGCACGTAGGGCCACTGGGGCAGCCCCTGCCAGATTGGGTTAAAGTGCGGCCTGGGGGTGTCGGTGGTGGTCAGCGCCAGCACCTTCTCGGCCCGCGAGAGCGCCACGTAATGCAGCCGCATGCGGTCGAACTCGGTCAGGCGCTCCTCCGGCTCGAAAGGCTCCCGGTGATAGAACGGCCCCAACAGCCGGTCCACCTGTTTGGGCGAACTGATCTGGGCCGCCAGCGACCCCACGATCACCACCGGAAACTCCAGTCCCTTGCTTTGGTGGATGGTCATCACCTGCACGTGGCCGGAGGGGAAGGGGCGGTCCGGGTCTTCGTATTCGTTGATGCCGCCCACGTGGAGGAAGCGCAGGAAACTGTTGAAAAAGTGCAGGCGGACGTAGCCCCGGTTGGCGTGGGTGATCACCGTGTAGTGGTAGTAGTGTTGGAAGACGGCCACCAGTTGGCTAAAGATGGCCAGGTTGCGGGCGCGGTTCTCGTTGCCCAGCAGCCCTGCGAAGGGCTCCTGGGAGATGAACTCGTAGAGGTAATCGGCCAGGTGGCGATTCAGTGTTTGGCCTTCCTGCAGAGACTCAATCTCCGCCACGCGGCGCTGGAGGGCACGGGCCAGGGGATGGCCGCCCACCACCCCGGATCGGGCCAGGACGGTCAGGCAGCCGTCCACGTAGCGGGCCAGTCCGGTCAGCGCGTAGCCACCCAGGTCGCCCCGGTTGTCCCCGTGCCAGCCCAGCAGCACGGCAAAGCACCCCACCATCAGGCGCACCTCTTCGTTGTCGAAATAGGCACGGGCGCGGGGCGCAAAGACAGGAATGCCGTGACGCTCCAGGGCCTCCATGTAGGGGCCGGAGTGCTCGGTGCGCACACTGTGCAGCAGCAGCGCGACCTGGTTATAGTCTTCGATGACCTGGTTCCCCTTGAGAAAGGCTACCAGGTCCGCCACCCGAATCGCTTCATCGGTCCGATCGGCGCCCCAGATGGAGAACACGGCCGGGTAGTCAGGATGGTCGTCACCCTCGTTCGGTTCGATGGCCTTGGCGTAGCGGAAGTCAAACGAGGAACCGGGGTTCGACCAATCGCAACCCGCCATGAAGCGGTTGCAGGCCGCGATGATGCGCTCGTGGGAGCGATAGTTCACCGTCAGGCGCACCTGTGGGCAGGAGTCAAAGTGCCGGCCGAATTCCAGGATGTTGCGCACGGTCGCCCCCCGGAAGCGGTACAGGCTCTGGTCGTCGTCACCCACCACGCACAGGTTGTCCTGCGGGTGTGCCAACTGGAGGAGGATGCGCTCCTGGACGTAGTTCGTGTCCTGGTACTCGTCCACCATCACGTAACGCACTCCCGTTTGCACCTGCCCGGCGAGGTCGGGGTCGTGCAGCAGCAGGTCGTAGAACAGTTTCTGCTGGTGGGAGAAGTCCAACCGGTTGCGTTCGCGCAGAGCGTCCTCGTAGCGCCGGTAGGCCGCGCCTAGTTGCTGCAAGAACGGATCGCCGCTGGCCACCAACGCTTCCGAGTCCACCAGCTCCTCGGTCATCTTGTTGAAGAACTGCGTCAACCCCTGGATGGCCGTCCAGCGCGTGGACCACTTGCCCAGGTACTTGTCCCCGTTGACTGCCTCTCCTGCGATAGCATCCAGGTTCTCGAACAGGAACAGGGCCTGGGTCAACTCGTCCAGCACCTCGTAGCCGCTGCCCAGCCAGGTGTGGTGGCGGAAGCGGGTCAGGTAGTCGTTACAGATGCTGTGAATCGTGCCCACCTGCAGTTGCGAGAGGTCGCCCGTGTAGCCCAGGGTACGGGCGGCCTGAGCGACGCGGTCTCGCAACTCAAAGGCGGCTTTCTCAGTGAATGTGCAGAGCACAACCTCCCGAGGCTGGGCCTTACCCTGGAGCAGGATATTCAACGTACGCACCACCAGCACCAGCGTCTTGCCCGAACCCGGCCCGGCGATGATGAGCAGCGGGCCATCGGTGCAGGCGACGGCCTCGCGCTGGGCCTCGTTCAGGAAGCCGTAGCGTTCCTCAATCGCAGGATGCAGTGCAGGGCTCATAGCAGACCGCTCTCTCGAAAGCTAAAGTGGGTGTCGCGAGACACGATGATGTGGTCGTAGACGGCGATGTGCATCGTCCTGGCTGCCAGAACCAGGCCGCGCGTGAGTGTCTTGTCGAACTCTGAGGGCGTCACGTTGCCGTCGGGGTGATTGTGCACGAACACCAGCGTCGTGGCCTTGGCCGCCAGCGCGATCTCCATCACCTTGCGGGGATATACGGTGGCCTGGTCCACTGTGCCCTCGGCGACGTCCCGTTCATCCACGATGGCAAACTTGCCGTCGAGGCAGAGCACGCGGAACTTTTCGTTGGGCTCAGCGCCCATACTGACGATGCAGTACTGGATCAGGGCCTCGGGACTGTCGGGCGAGAAACCCGCCTGGCTGGTCTGTTGCAGATAGCGGGCGGCCGCTTGCTTGACAAAGCGCATCAGCGTGATCGCCGCTGGACCTACGCCGTCAATAGCCTGTAGTTCGTCTGGAGAGGCGTCGAGGACGTTCTTGAAGGAACCGAACCGTTCGATCAGCGCCTTGGCCACCGGCTTCATGTCCCGCTGGCGGGCCACGAACAGGAGGAGCAGTTCCAGCGCCTCATAGTCCTGGAACCCTTGCAGGCCCTGCTCGAGAAAGCGCTGGCGCGCGCGCTCACGGTGGCCGTGGTAGTGTGGCTTTTGCATACCGGTTGTCTCGAACGTCCGTGACGGCAGCGGGCGGGGCCGGCCTCCTGGGCTGGCCCGCCACGAACGAAACGCCCACCGACATTTGACCGTCGGCGGGCGTGGTAGTGGCATTATGGTCGCCGGGGCGTTCGCCCGCCCTGGACTGCCATAGGTTGCGTCAGATCACACAGTTTTTTTGCTTTGAAGATATTCTAACACAATCCGCATATATGGGCAAGCCGCGAGTGAATTCGCGGCCTGATACCGGAAGCACGTTAGAATGTGTTTCATGGCCGTCTGAACCCGTTTGAACGGGTTTTTTGTATCAGCCGTCGAATTCATTGGTAGTGTCAAGTAGTCTTGACATTTAGCGCAGGTCCCAACGTCTCGGCCTGAACCTTAAGAATCATAACTGAGCCCGGCGGCTGTAACGTGTCGGCTAGTTGCCAGAGCCGCTGCCATTGTGA
>Ga0315277_10005356_pt1 | contig 16920 bp, 12 predicted proteins | sample YL17G05_15_MG_FD_203695 | JGI IMG/M metagenome (GOLD analysis project Ga0315277, IMG submission 203695) | Sediment microbial communities from Yellowstone Lake, YNP, Wyoming, USA - YL17G05_15 | ecosystem: Environmental > Aquatic > Freshwater > Lake > Sediment | place: USA: Wyoming | collected... | reverse complement strand
CTTGCGGATCAGCCGGTCGACCTCCGGCTGCTCGCCGAACCGCTTCAGCCCCGGGGCGATCACCACCAGCTCGCCGCCGTCGGCCAGGGCCATCCGCGTGCGATAGATCGCCTTGTTGGCCACCCAAGTGCTGAAGAACTCGTCCCCCTGCATCACGCACACGACCTTCCGAAGCGGCTCGTCGAGGACCGTGATGTTCTGCTTAAGCGATTGCCGGGCCGCCTCCAGATACGTCTCCAGGTCGTCGCCCACGTACAGGCCCGTCTGTACCAGCTCGCCTTGCGCGTTTCGGGCCATCACGATCTGCACGTACAGGTCGGGCAGGTCGCCGAGATAGTCCTCTTCGGCCTTGTTGAAGCAGGCCCGCAGCGGCGTGATCAGCGTGCCCAGGTTGTTCTCGATCCCGTAGCAGGCGGCCGCCATGTGGGCGGCGCAGATCATCTCCTTGCCGGCCAGCCCGATGAAGTAGTTCTTGTTGTGATTGGCGAACCCCAGCACCTCGTGCGGCACCACGTGGCCGACGTTCACAACCAGGTCCCAGGGCCCCTCGATCAACGTGCGGTTGACCACCACGGGAATGGCCCAATCGGCGGCCCCGCGGCTGACCTCCCGGACAAACTCCGCCGGGATCTCGCCCAGCCGGACGCAGCCGCCCCGCCAGTCGTGCGGGTGAATCTTCTCTTCGGGAATCGCGCCGAACATGCGGCGGTTTTCTTCCGCCGTGTGGGGCACGTGCTGGCCCAGCGTCGGGATCACGTGCACCTCGGCCTGATCCGCCAGCAGGTTGTAGAGGATCTCCGTCAGCCGGCCGGCGCCCGAGTGCGCCCGCGTGATGTCCGGCGGCAGGAGCAACACCCGCCGCGGCCGGGCACAAATCCGCCGGCGGGCCTTCTCGACCGTCTGCCGCATCAGCTCCTCCAGCCGCCGCGGCCCGATCCGGTCCGACTTCTCAGCGAACCAGGGCATGAACAACCTCCTGCGTGTAGTACATCCGGCTGTCGAAGCCTGTACCCTACCAGATCCCGTCCGCCTCGACCAGCCGCAAGGCCGGATTTCTCGCACGCACATCGTCAGTAGATCTGCCGGGCTGGTCACTCAAGTGACCAGCCCTCGGACGCGAAGAAGACCATCAGCATCGTACTCGCGTCCTTTTCTCCGTGCCCTCCGTGCCTCCGTGTGAGGTTCCTGGCACAAATACGGTCAACCGCGCTGTCTGCGGGCCTCGTAGAAGAGCACCGCCGCGGCAGCCGAGACGTTCAAGCTGTCGGCCGCGCCGTGCATCGGCAGGCGTACCGCAGTGACGTCGCCGCCCGACCAGCCGGCCGAGAGTCCCTCGGCCTCGCTCCCCAGCACGATGGCCGTCGGGCCGCGGTAGTCAACCTCGGTGTAGGGCAGCGAGGCGTCGGCCCGGGCGGCGTAGATGGCTAGACGTTTCCGACGGAGCCACTCCAGCGTATCGGCGGAGGTTGCGGCGCAGACGGGCATCGTGAAGATCGTCCCCAGGCTGGCGCGGATCGCGTTGGGGTTGTACAGATCGGTCCAGGCGTCGGCCACGATCAGGGCCGACAGGCCGGCGGCATCGGCGCTGCGGAGCACGGCCCCCACGTTGCCCGGCTTCTCCACGCCCTCGAGCACCGCCACCAATGGCCGCTCCGGCAGTTGTAGCTCCTCGAGCCTCTGCCGGGGCATCTCGGCCACGCCCAGCACGCCCTCGGCCCGATGACCGAAGCTGAGCTTCTCGAAGACCGGCTCGGTCACGCGGAAGACCTCGGCGCGGCAGTCCGGCAGCCAGCCCAACAGCCCCTGCGCCTCCCGGCTGGTACACAGCGGCTCGCAGACGAACATCTCGAGCATCCGGACGCCGGCGCCAACGGCCCGGGCCAACTCCCGGGCGCCGTCGATGAGGATCCGCCCCTGCTTCTCGCGGTGCCGGCGGTCGCGCAGGCGGACTGCCTCCTTGACGCGCTGGTTCTGGAGGCTGGTGATGGTAGTCATGGCCAAAGGTCGTCGTGCCGACGACCGCTAAACGCTAGTTGTCCCTGCCGGATCGAACAGTTTAGCCCGGATTATTCACGGTAGTGTGCCACTGCTTGCCGCAAGGCAAACAGTGCATCGACGTTACGCACTGCACTGCTTCTGGCGAAGCAGTGGCACACTGCGGCGGCTTTCCCTGGCCCGTGAATAATCCGGGTTTAGCGGCCGACGGTACGTCGGCCCAGAGGGCAAGTTTCAATCGTGCGGCTGCCAACGGGCAACCACCCCGCTGGGCAACTCTCGTCCGGCGGCCGAACGGATGGTCAGTTCCAGGGCGGTTACCGTGGCCTCGCCCATTTCTCCCAGGGCCTCGGCCATCATCGCTTCCAGCCGTGCGGGGTCGAAACCGGGCGTATGGCACGTCAGCAGCATGAAGCGCCGCCGCCCGGCCGTCAACTGGCCGCAAAGCTCGAGCAACTGCGGCAAGTGTTTCGACAGCCGCCAGACCTCGCCCCGCGGCCCATGGCCGTAGCTGGGCGGGTCGAGGACCACGGCGTCGTAGCGGCTGCCACGCCGCAATTCTCGTTTGACGAACTTCAGGGCATCCTCGGTGATCCACCGGATCGGCCGGTCGGCCAGGCCCGATAGCTCGGCGTTGCGGCGGGCCCAGCCGACCGTGTTCCCGGCGGCATCGACGTGGACCACCTCGGCGCCTGCCGCCGCGGCGGTCAGCGTGCTGCCGCCGGTGTAGGCGAAGAGGTTGAGCACTCGCGGCGGGGAAAAGGGGACAGTCCCTTCTGACGAGAGGGACTGTCCCCTTTTCCCGAGCTGGTCGGCGATCCAGTCCCAGTTGGTGGCCTGTTCGGGAAACACGCCCAGGTGCCCCGCCGGCGCCCGCTTCAGCTCGAAGGTCAGCGGCCCGTGCGCGATCGTCCACTGCGCGGGCAATTCTTGCCTGAGCGACCACTGCCCCTCCTCGCCCTCGGTGCGGTCGAACCGCGCGTCGGCCTGCTGCCAGGCGTCCGGCTGGGCCCGGGCAAAACCCTCCGCCGCCGGGCACGGCCGGTCGAGCAGCCACGACCCAAACTGCTCCAGCCGCCGGCCATCGCCGAAGTCGAGCAACTGATATTGGTCGGGGGCGAACATAAAGGCCCGCAGCGCGCCGCGTTCAATCGCCGACGATCTCCAGGAGTCCCTCAACGACCTTGTTGAGTTCTTCGGGCGAGAGGCGGCCCAGTCTCTTGCCCAGCCGCTCAGTCGAGAGCGTGCGGATCTGGCTGATCTTGAGCCAGGACTGTTTGGGGAGCTTGGCACTTTGGATTTCAAGCGTCAGGGGGAATCCGACGCGTCGCGGTTGGCTGGTAATGGCCACGGCAATGACCGTGCCAGAGCGGTGGTTGAACACCTCGTGGCTCAGCACCAGGACCGGCCGCAGCCCGCTCTGCTCGCGTCCCCGTGCCGGATCAAGGTCGGCCCAGAGAATGTCGCCTCTTAGTATTCGGGCCATTGGGCCAACTCTCCTGACATGCCTTCCTCGGCCATGGCTCGCTCGAAAGCCGGGTCCAACTTGGCGCACTCCTCGGCCAAGCGAGTGCGGTGCAAGCGGGCAATCTTCTCCCGCACCGCGGCCTGGATCGCCTGGCTGCGGTTGGCAAACACCTTCCGCGCCACCAGGTCGTCAAGCTGGCATAGTAGATCGTGTTCCAACGAGATGGCAACTTTGGATGACGCCATGGGTTCTCCTCCAGTATTACCAATAATCATACCAGAATGCTCGGCCGGCGGCAAATCCCCCTGCCCACGCCAAATGGGCACACTTGAACGATTGGAGCGGACTCCCCTACAATCGATGGCAGTTGACACGGTCAGCATGAGAAGGTCGTTCGATGGACCCGGATCAACGCGCCGACGAACTGTCCGATTCGCCTACCGTGGTTCAGCAATCAGAAGAGGCGAGCGCCGCCGCTCCCCAGCCCGAGTCACCCCGCCTGGGGATCATCCACCTGTTGGCCTGGACTGCCTGCGTCGCAGCGTACTGGGGGACTCAGCGCTGGCTCACCCTTCTTGCGGGCCTTAATTCTACTGTCCGAGTTACGATATTTGGCGTCGTGGGAGACAACAATGCTTCACAGTAGGAGGTTTGGGCAACTCCTCAGTTTACCCAATCCTCCGGTTTGTAGCGATGTTGAGCGAACTCGGATAGTAGAATTAAGCCCAGTACGACGCTGCGACTCTCCCCATGGGTCTTGGAGGGCTGCTTCTGGGGCTTCTGCGACGCGACCGCTCTGGGTGGACTGGTTCTGTTGGCAGCGCGGCGGCTGCGAGGTCTGCGTTTCCCTCGATATCCTGGGGAAACCTGCTTCGTCATACTCGGTCTAATGGTCGTGATCGAGGGGGCGCGTTACCACGTTGCGGGGTTCATGCAGATTACGTATCCGACGATCATAGCATACATGTTGCCATGGGACGCTCTGGTGGCCCTGATCTTCCTGGCAGCAGCCATCCGAACAAAGAGCCGTCGTTGGCGCATCTGCTTCGGATCATACCTGGCAGCTTTGGCACTTCTTCTGACAACGGAGGCAACGAAGCTCTCGCTCCTCCGTAATGCGATCCACGTTCTCAGCGTCCCGGCGGCGCTGTTGGGCGCGGTCGGCTCACTCTGCCTGGTCGTGGCCGCAATCAAGGACTTCCTTGATCGCCACCGCACAGGTTATCCGTGGACACATTGGACAGGAGTGGTCCTTGCGCTGTTGAAGCTTGCTTGGGTTGTCCGCGGCCTCGTCTCGGTTTACACCTGACTTCCCCCGCGTTTCCTTCTTTGAGAACCCCTCCGATGCGGCCGATAGCCGGCCGTGACGACGTTGCCCGAGGGTTTTCCGGGGTTTGCGCCGCGGCGCTTCCTCTCGGGAAGTTCTCTCGGCGGCCGGCCGGGAATCAGGCAATTCGGGCCGTTGCCGATCAGGTCCAACCGGTCGGCTTCCTCCAAGGCCCGGCGGACGTCGGCGTAGTTCTCCGGCTTCCAGTATTGCAGCAAGGCCCGTTGCAGCCTCCGCTCCCGGGCGCCATTGGGAACATAGACCGGCTCGCCGGTCATCGGGTCCAGCCCCGTGTAATACATGCAGGTGGCAATGTCCATCGGACCGGGGATGAAGTCTTGCACCTTGTCGGGCCGATAGCCGGTCCGCTTCAGCAGCAGGGCCAGGTCGATCATGGCCCTGAGGTCACTGCCCGGGTGGCCCGCCATGAAGTAGGGCTCCAGGTAGACCTGTTTGCCCACGGCAGCAGCGGCGCGGCGGAACTCCCGCCCAAACGCCTCGAAGTCTGCAATCGGCGGCTTCTTCATCCGCCGCAGGACCTCCGGATCGCTGTGTTCCGGGGCGACCTTCAGCCGGCCGCCCGTGTGGTGGCGGGCCAGGTGGCTGATGTACGCCGTGCTCCGCCGCGCGAGGTCCATGCGGATCCCCGAGGCAATCAGCACCTGCTTGACCCCCTTCTCCCGCCGGGCGGCCTTCATCAGCTTTATCAGCGGCCCGTGATCGCTCCGCAACAGCTTGCAGATCGTCGGGCAGAGGCAGCTCTGGCGGCGGCATTTCCGGCCGACCTCCGGACGGGTACAGCCCATCTGGTACATGTTGGCCGTCGGCCCACCCAGGTCGCTCACGACACCCGCAAACCCCGGCTCGCCGGCCATCCGCCGGATCTCGGCCAGGACCGACTCCTGGCTGCGGCTCTGGATGATCCGGCCTTGATGGATGGTCAGCGAGCAGAACGTGCAGCCGCCGAAACAGCCCCGCATGATCTGGATCGAATCCTTGACCACTTCGTAGGCCGGAATCCGCTGCCGGCCGTAGCTGGGGTGCGGCCGGCGGGTAAACGGCAGGCCGTAGATGCGGTCCATCTCTGACTCCGACAGCGGCAGCGAGGGCGGATTGACCACCACCGCCTCGCGCTGGTGATATTGGACCAGGCGGCGAGCGTTCTGCGGATTCGTCTGCTGGTGGATGATCCGCGTCATCCGGGCGAACGCCTGCTTGTCGGCCGAGACCTCTTCATAGCTGGGCAACGTGATTGTGTCACCCAGCAGTTCCAAGTTCGGATGCTCCGGCTTCGGGTGGCCGGGGTCGAGCGTCGGGTGGCCGGGGTCGAGCGTCAGCGAGCCCCCGGAAATGCGGCGGTCTGGGGGCTCACTTCGTTCGACCCCAGCCACCCCTTCCCCAGCCACCCCTTCCCCAGCCACCCCTTCCGCAGCCACCCCTTCCGCAGCCACCCCTTCCCCAAACTTGGAACTACTGTCGCTCGCATTCCCCGGCGGCGGATGACCCTCACCCCGGCCCTCTCCCGGATGGAGAGGGAGAACCGTCTCACTAGCCCCCAGCCGATAGACCACGCCCCGGACGTCGCGCAGCTCGCGGACCGGGCAGCCAGCGTCGAGCCGTCGGACGATCTCCGCCAACGGCCGTTCACCCATCCCGTAGACCACCAGGTCGGCCTTGGCATCGAGGATGATCGCCCGGCGTACCGTGTCGCTCCAGTAGTCGTAGTGGGCCAGGCGCCGCAGGCTGGCCTCGACGCCACCGGCGATGATTGGCACGCCCGGGTAGGCCTCGCGGGCGCGTTGGCAATAGGCCAGCGTGGCCCGATCGGGCCGCCGGCCGATCTGTCCGCCCGGGCTGTAGGCGTCGTCGTTGCGGACCTTCCGGGCGGCCGTGTAGTGGTTGAGCATCGAATCCATGTTGCCGGCACTGACACAGAAGCAGAGCCGGGGGGGGCCGAAGGTCTGCCAAGCCCGGCAGGACTGCCAGTCGGGCTGGCTCAAGACGGCCACCCGGTAGCCCTCCGCCTCCAACACCCGGCCCAGCAGTGCCGCGGCGAAGCTCGGATGATCGACGTAGGCGTCGCCGGTCACAAAGACCACGTCGACGGCGTCCCAGCCACGGGCGGCGACCTCCTCGGGGGTCATCGGCAAGGGCCGCAGGCAACCGGAACGCGACTCGTGCGGGACTACGGCCATCGGAACACCGGACGGGCACTTCGGGCGAAAACCCAAACACTCTATTTTACCTGTGTTCCCCCATGCCGGGTACACCCGCCTGGAGCAGGTCGCCACCACTGTTCGCACCCCACGCGCGGCAAGCATCCGATCGAGAAAGTGAGGTCGCCACCTCTCTGCGAAGTGTGTACCCTAGCCGGACCTTGTCGGCCCTCCAGGCCGATCTAAATGGACTTGCGTGATTCCGGGAATTCTGGAGTGTTTAGCTCCGGCGGCCACGCCGGGGAATTGCGCCGCGTGGCCGCAGCGGCTGAACCCGGGTTATTCATACGGGTGCCACGGCCGTGTCGGCCGTGTGACCATGGGCAAATGTGGGGGTCTGGAGCACGGCTGATACAGCCGTGGCACCCGATAACCGACTCCCACGGTCCGATGAATAATCGCCGCTAAACGGGATCCGCGCCACGGCGGGCCCCTCCATAACAGAAACTCACTACCACCTGGCAATTGATCTTCCGATGGCCACCGCTGCTGTCACAACCCCTCTCCAGACGACTATCCGGTCTGAACGCGAAGGTGACTTGCCGCCTGCGCGGCGGATTCTCTGGCTCTTTCTGCTGGGGCATCTGGTCGCCTGGACGTCGGTAGCCGTCCTGACCCAGCCGAACGCCCCGGTGGACACGGTCGAGATGCTCTATTGGGGCCACCAGTGGGAGTGGGGTTATCACAAGCATCCCCCCCTGCCGGGCTGGACCTGTGAAGCCGTGATGCTGCTGACCGGCGGGACGGTCTGGGCAACCTACCTGGTCGCCCAAACCGCCGTGCTGGTCTGTCTCTGGGTGGCCTGGCGGCTGGCTCGAGAGATCGTCTCGCCCCGGGCGGCGCTCCTGGCCGCCTGCCTGCTGGAGTGCTGCTACTACTACAATTTCACCAGCATCGAGCTGAACAACAACGTCGGCATGTATCCCTTCTGGGCCCTGGCCGTGCTGTTTCTCTACTGGGCGCTGAAGAGGGACAAGTACCGATACTGGCTTGCCACGGGGCTATGCCTGGGGCTGGGCATGTTGAGCAAGTACTCCGTGGGCCTGCTGGTGTTGACGATGCTGGCCTTCAGTCTGCTCAATCGCCAGGCCCGCGCCGCCTGGTCCCGCCCCGGTCCCTACCTGACGCTGCTGGCCGCCCTGCTGATCTTCAGCCCCCATGCCTACTGGGCGATCGGCCACCGGTTCCCCGGCGTCGGCTGGGCGCTGGAGTTTACGGGGACCAACGCCCACTGGACGGGGCACCTGTTGTATCCGGCCGAGTTCACGCTGGCACAACTGTGGGCCTTGGCGCCGATGATCGTGGTGGCCCTTCCTCTGACGGGCTATCGCTGGAAGCTGCGAAAGGTCCCGCCCAGCCAACGCTTCGATCGCGACTTCCTGATCGCCATGGCGCTGGGTCCGTTTCTCGTTCATCTTGCCGTCTCGGCGGTGTTCAAGATCCGGCTCCACAGCATGCACGGGGCGCAGTTGTGGACGTTCGCCGGCCTGCTGATGCTGTTCTGCCTGCAAACCCAAGAGGTTCGGCTCGTGTGGCGCAGCGTGCTGGCCGGCTGCGCCACCATGGCCGTGGTGCTCCTGGCCGCCCTGGCGATCCGCAACGTGGCCGCACCGTACCTGCGAGGCAAGAGTTCGCGAATCCACTTTCCGGGACGTGCCCTTACCGCCCAGGTCGACCAACTCTGGCACCGGCGGTTCGACCGGCCGTTGCCGATCGTCGCTGGCGAATGGTGGTTGGCGGGCAACGTGGCCATTTACGGGCCAAGCCGCCCGAGTGTCTACGGCGGCCGTCTCGGCGACACCCTGGACTTCGCGCCCCGTTATAGTCCCTGGACCAGCGACGAGGATCTGTGCCGGCGGGGTGGCGTGATCCTCTGGGACTGCCGGCGGCAAGGCGACCTTCTACCACCCGAGCTGCACGAGCGGTTTCCGACCGCCGAAGTGCTCCCTCCGCTGACACTCTCCTATCAGACCGGCGCCAAGATCCCTCCGGCCCGCATCGGTGCGGCGATCATCCCGCCCGAGGGCGACCAATACCAGACCGCCCTTCAACGCCACCCGCCCGGTCGCTCCATGCAGAGATGAGAATGCGACATGCCGTTTAGCTCGGATTATTCATAGGTGTGCCACGGCCGTGTCGGCCGTGTTACCGTGGGTAAATGTGCGAACCTGGAGCACGGCTGATACAGCCGTGGCACCCGATAACCGACTCGACCACGGTCCGATGAATACTCCGGGTTTAGCGGCCGACGGCACGTCGGCCCGGAGAAACGCCCCCGTCGCTGTGCCGGCGACGGCTATCGACTCTCAGAAAACCTTTCTGAGGATCAATCGCCAACTTGGCATCCTGCGGATCACCTCGCCAGGGGCGTTCCGTTGCGGCATCGGGCCTTTTCTATACTGCCCCGCCCGCGTATTTTCCCGACCTGCCAGGAATGCTCCTATTGGGGAATCCTTCGCAGCGGAACTATAATGCCGCCCCCCGGCGCGACCGCCGGTCGCGGCTTTCTGATCCGCGGTCAGGGAGGTTCCCTCGCCCATGGCGTTCGAAGCCCCACAGAGAGAACTTTCTCCACGCATCCTGATCGTTCGCCTCAGCGCGATCGGCGACGTGATCCACGGCATGCCGCTGGCCTGCGCCCTGCGGGAGCGGTTTCCCGCGGCGTTCCTGGCGTGGGTAGTGGAAGAACGTGCAGCGGCGCTGCTGCGCGGACACGACGCGCTCGACGAGCTGATCACCCTGCCCCGCGGCTGGCTGAAGTCTCCCCGCACCGTGTGGCGGCTCCGCCGCCGGCTCCGCACCCTGAAGCTCGACACCACCATCGACGCCCAGGGCCTGACCAAGGCCGCCATCGTTGCCCGGCTTTCCGGCGCAGGGCGCCGCATTGGGTTCGGTGACCCCTGGGGCCGGGAATTTAGCCGCTGGCTGAACACCGAACTGGTCGACACCACCGCAGAGCACGCCGTCGACCGCACGCTGCAACTGCTGCTGCCGCTGGGGATCCACTCGTCGGCGGTCTGTTTCCGGGTGCCCGAACATCCGGCCGATCGGGCCGCCGCGGAGGAGACGATCTGCCGGCAGGCGCTGGACGACGGTTTCGCGCTCGTCAATCCGGGGGCGGGCTGGCCCTCGAAGCTCTGGCCCGCCGACCGCTACGCCGCGGTCGCCAGCCACCTGGGCCAAAACTGGGCGTTGCCCAGCCTCGTGATCTGGGCCGGAGAAAAGGAACTCGCGTTGGCCGAGCAGATCGTGGCCGGATCGGCAGGGCACGCCCGCCTGGCACCGCCGACCACGCTGGGGCAACTGGCGGCGCTGGCCCGCCGTGCTCGGTTGTTCATCGGGTCCGACACCGGACCGCTGCACCTGGCCGCGGCCGTGGGCACGCCCTGCGTGGGACTCTACGGGCCCTGGCCCGCCAAAAGGCACGCGCCCTATGGCCCGCAGCATATCGCCCTGCAAAAGATGTTCTTCGAAGGGCCCACCCGGGCGCGAAGAAACGCACCGCCCCAGTTCATGGAGGCCATCCACGTGGAACTGGTCTGCGGGGCCTGCGACCAGATCCTCAACCGCGACGGCCGCCACGCGGCCTGAGTGGGTCTTCAGTTGTCAGTCTGAGAAATGGGGTTAAGGGCAATACCGTTGAACTAAGGGCGAACTTGGCGTGAGCGCAGTGGCACCGGCGTCTCGCCGGTGTGACGGAACTCGTGGCAACGCGTTCACTTGTACCCCACCGGCGAGACGCCGGTGCCACTTGATTCTCCTTGATACTGCACCTAATTGAACGGTATTGGGGTTAGGGGGGGTTACCAGCTTTGTGAAGGGAAGGTATCATCAAGGAACGTGGAGAATAACCGTCGTCCCGGAATGGGGGGCCTGGGCAGGAGTCCCATTGAGATCGAGGCGAAACCCCTATGGCTGAGCCCGCGGTGAGTCCGGCCGGAATGCGCGTCATGAAGCTGCTGGTCGGCAGGCTCCCGCAGACCGTGGCGGACCTGATCGACGCCACCGGCGTCACCCGCACTGCGGTGACCGAGCAACTCAACGAGCTAGTGGCGGCCGGCTTCGTCAAACGCGGCACCGAGCGCCTGCCCGGCCGCGGCCGGCCGCGCCACGTCTACTCCGCCACCCAAGCCTCCATGATGTCGCTGTTTGCCAACCACCACCACCTGGTGATTCCCGCCATCTGGAAGGCCCTCGAAGACATCGGCGGCGACGACTTGACCGGGCAGGTCCTGCGGTGGGTCAGCCGTGAACTGGCCAATCACTACAAGCGCAGGATCACCACCCGAGATCCGCGGAAACGACTCCGCAGGTTCGCCGAACTGCTCCGTGAAGAGGGGGCAATGGTCGAGGTGGTCGAGGAGAAAGGGCACTCTATGATGCGCAAGCGGAGCTGCCCCTACATCAGCATGCTCGACGAGAACCGCTCCATCTGCTGCGTCGACGAAGTGATGACGGCCGAGGTGATCGGCCGGCCGGTCCGCCGCACCAGCTACCGTCACGAGGGAGCCCCCTGCTGTACCTTCGAGGTCAACCGGGGCGGCTGATCAGGTTTGCATGCCACGTCGATTCGCCCTGCCTTCACGTCCCCGGCTGCTCGTCCTGCTTTCGTTGGCCGCCGCGGCGCCGGCCCTGGTCGCCGCGCTGCTTGCCCTGGACTGGTGGCTCTGCCTGCCGGAGGGGGCGACCGCCCATTACGTCGGCCGCCAAGAGTGCGCCCGCTGCCACCCCAAGGAGGACGAGTTGTGGGCGGGCTCGGACCACGATCGGGCGATGGCCCCCGCCACGCCTGAAACGGTGCTGGGAAACTTCGACGACCAGAGGTTCACCCACGTCGCCTTTGAAAAAATCCCCTCCCTCTCCAAGAGCAACCTCCAGACCGTGGCCGACCACGTCCCGCCCGCCCAATGGGCCGTGGCCCTCCACCAAGCCGGCCCAACCCTCAAGGACAAGATCCTCGCCAGCATGTCCGCAGAGAATGCCGCCCGGGTGACTGAGGAGATGCAGAAGCTGGTCACCGTCCGGCCGTGCGACACGATCCGGGCACAGGATGAAATCGCGCAGGTCATCCGTGGCCTGCAAAGCGCCGGGCAGATTGCGATCGGTTTCGGCGTGACCTCGAAGATGTTCCGCCGCGGCGACAAGTTCTTCATCGAGACCGACGGCCCCGACGGCAGCATGCAGACCTTCGAGATCAAGTACACCTTCGGCGTGCGGCCGTTGCAGCAGTACCTGGTCGAACTGCCCGGTGGCCGCGTGCAATGCCTGCCGCTCGCCTGGGACACCGAGAAAAAGCGCTGGTTCCACCTCTACCCCGCCGAAGACATCCCCGCCGGCGACACGCTCCACTGGACCCGCCCCCTGCAAAACTGGAACTACATGTGCGCCGAGTGCCACAGCACCAACCTGAAAAAAAACTATGACCTCCAGGACCACGCCTACCACACCACCTGGTCGGAGATCGACGTCAGTTGCGAGACCTGCCACGGTCCGGGCAGCCTGCACGTCGAGCTGGGCGATTCGCTGGGCGTCTTCTGGGACCGTCGCCTCGGCTACGCCCTGCCGCGGCTAAAGGACGAGGATTCCCGCGTGGAGATCGAGAGTTGCGCCCCCTGCCACGTCCGCCGCCGCGTGATCTATCCCGCCGAGCTGGAGGACAAACCGCTTCGCCAGAATTACCCGCTGTTGGACTACTACACGCCGGAGCTGCTCGACGGCGACCTCTACTACGCCGACGGGCAGATCCTCGAGGAGGACTACGAGTACGGCTCGTTCATCCAGAGCAAGATGTACCAGCGGGGCGTCCGCTGCACCGACTGCCACGATCCCCACTCACTGCGGGTGAAGTTCCTGGACCCCGGCGCGCCGTGGGGAACCATGCCCGACAACCGGCTGTGTACCTCGTGCCACCTCAACCAGCACCCCGCGGGCAAGTACGATTCGCCGGCGCACCACCACCATCCCGACTCCTCGAAGCCCGGCACCAAGTGCGTCGAGTGCCACATGCCCGAGACCACCTACATGGTCGTCGACCCCCGGCGCGATCACAGCCTCCGCAATCCGCGCCCCGACCTGACGATCGACCTGGCCATCCCCAACGCCTGCAACCTTTGCCACAACGACCGTTCCAAAGGCGAAACTCCCCAGTGGGCGGAGCAGTACGTGCAGAAGTGGTACGGCCCACGCAAGGGGCCCACCCACTTTGCCTACGCCATCGCCGCCGGACGTGCGGCCAAGCCGGAAGGTCGAAACGCCCTGGACGCGCTGAGCAGGCGCAAGGACCTCAGCCCGATGGTCCACGCCAGCGCCGTCGCCCTGTTGGCCCGCTATCCGAGCGAAGGGGGCCACGCCGCCGTGTTTCGCGGGCTGGAAGACCCCGAGGCCCTGGTCCGCACCGCGGCCGTGCAGGGCCTCGAAGTCGTTCATGACGCCGACTTCCGCCGCGTCGAGCAGTTCCGCAATCTCAAGCAGGAACTCCGCCAGATCGAGCAGCTCGATGATCCCAGCCAGCAGCAGCGGCGCCTCGAGGCACTCGGCATGCCGCGCGAACAGCTCGTCCGCATCGCCGCCCTCAGCAACCCGCTCGATCTGGTCCCCGCGCTCCGCGAAAGCTGCCGGCGGCTGGCCCCGCTGTTGGGCGACCCGAGCCGGGCGGTCCGCACCGAGGCCGCTCGCGTCCTCAGTCGCTTCCCCCGCCAGGCCCTCTCGCAACAGGATCGCCGGGCGCTCGACGCCGCGCTGGAGGAGTACGTCGCCGGGCTTCAGAGCCTCAACGACCAGCCCGGCGGCCACCTCAGAATGGCGGTCCTCTATCAGAACCTCGGGCAGCCCGACCAGGCCAGGCGGGAATATCAAACGGCCATCCAGATCGACCCCCGCTTCTTCCAGGCCCACGTCAACCTGGCCATGCTCTATGCCGCGGAGGGGAAGAAGGCCGAGGCAGTCGAGCACTTCCGCCAGGCAATCGCCTCCGAGCGCAGACTGCGAGACGAGCTGCAGCAGCACGCCCTCGACGCGACCGAAATGAACTTGACCCTGGCCGATACGCACTACTCGCTGGGGCTCCTGCTGGCCGAGGGCGAAGACCGCCCGCAAGCAGCGGCCGAAGAACTCGCCGAGGCCGTTCGGCTCTCACCCGGCAACGCCCGAATGCACTACAACTACGGCGCGGCACTGCAGAAGCTGGACAGGGCCGACGAGGCCGAGCAGTCGTACCAGGCCGCCTACAAGCTAGCCCCGCACGTGCCCGATTACCTGGCGGCGCTCGCCAACCTCTATGCCCAGCAAAAGCGCTGGGCCGCGGCGGTCAAGTGTGCCGAAGAACTCCTCCGCCGCCAGCCCGACGATCCCCAGATGCAGCAGTTGCTCCAATACCTAAAGCAGCAGGCAGAGGGGAAGGGTGAATGACGCATGCCGAATGCAGAATGCCGAATGCAGAATGCTGAGTGCTGATTGCTGAATGCTGAGTGCCGAATGCTCACTGCACCCTTCTCCCCTCGCCCCGCTTACGGGGAGAGGGGCCGGGGGTGAGGGGCTTCGGGGGACGGGCTATCAGTGCCGAATGCTCGACGGTGTGTTGCACTTCGCCCAGCAGCCGCCAGTACGGCGCCCCACACAACGTTTAGCGGCCGCCGGTACGGCGGCCTCTCCTCCTCCTCAGCCAACCAGCAATCTCCGCGTCGCTTTGCCGACGGTCGTTTGCCACTCGGTCCCGATCCGGTAGAATTGCCCCCAGAGTCGGCGGATCTGCCGTCCTGCAAGAGACTCCCCCCATGGCCACCGTATCCATCCCGTTGCTGCTTAAGGAGCTGACCGGCGGCGCCCGCCGCGCGGAAGTCCCCGGTCAGACGCTCGCAGAAGTCATCGCCGCCCTGGACGCCGTCCACCCGGGCATCCAGTCCCGCATCCACGACGGCCAGAAGATCAGCCCCAACCTGGCGCTGGTCGTCGATGGCAAGATCGCCACCCGCGGGCTGGCCACCCCGGTCGGCCCGCATTCCCAAGTCAACATCCTGCCCACCTTCGGCGGCGGCTAAGCGATTCGACTGACGGCGTAGACATCCCAAGGGTTCGGGCTTCAGGGTTCAGCATTCGCGATCTGACGATTCCTTGCACGACATCCGTCCACCCCTGGCCTGGCGATCGCGAAGAACCATAACCCCCCAACTCCTGCCCCCTCGCCCCCAATCCCCAATCCCCAATCCCTAATCCCTCGTCCCTAATCCCTCGTCCCTAATCCCTCCCATGCACACCCAACTCGCCATCCTCGGCGCCGGACCGGGCGGCTACGCCGCCGCCTTCCTGGCCGCCGATCTCGCCGTGCAGGTCACGCTGGTCGACATGGATCCCCGGCTCGGCGGCTGCTGCCTTCTCCGCGGGTGCATCCCGTCGAAGGCCCTCCTGCACGTCGCCAAGACCATGGCCGACGCAAAACACCTGGCCGCTTGGGGCGTGACCTACCCCAACCCGGCCGTCAACCTGGCTGCCATGCGGGCACAGAAGGACAAGGTGATCGACACGCTGGCCGCCGGCCTCAAACAGCTCAGCTCCAAGCGCAACGTCCAAGTGATCCACGCCCGAGCGATTTTCCAGGACTCCCAGACCCTCCGCCTCCTCCCATCGGCAGTGGGCAGTGGGCAGTCGGCAGTAGGCAGTCGGCAGTCGGCAGTAGGCAGTAGGCAGTCGGCAGTGGGCAGTAGGCAGTCGGCAGTGGGCAGGGAACTTTCCACTCCCCACCCTCACCCCTCACCCCTCACCCCTCACCCCTCGCCCCTCACCCCTCACCCCTCGCCCCTCGCCCCTCACCCCTCAACCCTCCACTTCGACCACTGTATCCTGGCCACCGGCTCCAGCCCCACCAGGATTCCCGCCCTCGATCTGCCCAGCGACCGCGTGCTAGACTCCACCGCCGCCCTGGAGCTGCCCGACGTGCCGCGCTCGATGCTCGTGGTCGGCGGCGGCTACATTGGGCTGGAGCTGGGCACCGTCTACGCCGCCCTGGGAACCCGCGTCTCGGTGGTCGAACTGACCGACGGCCTGCTGCCCGGCGTCGATCGCGACCTGGTCAACCCGCTGCAGAAGCGACTCCAGTCCGCCTTCGAGGCCGTCTACCTCGGCAGCAAAGCCGTCGCCATCGCCGCTAGGCAAGACCAGGTCGAAGTGATGTTCGAGGGCGACGTCCCGCGGCCCGCCCAGCGGTTCGACCGCGTCCTGGGCTGCGTCGGCCGCCGCCCGAACACCGAGAACCTGGGGCTGGAGAACACCAGGGTCGAGCTCGACCGCCGCGGGTTCGTCGTGGTCGACAATCAGCAGCGGACCACCGACCCGCACATCCTGGCCGTTGGCGACGTGGCCGGCCAGCCCATGCTCGCCCACAAGGCCAGCCACCAAGGCAAGGTGGCCGTCGAGGCCCTTCTAGGCGAGCTGGCCGCCTTCGAGCCCCGGGCAATCCCGGCCGTAGTCTTCACCGACCCCGAAATCGCCTGGGCCGGACTGACCGAGACCGACGCCAAAGGGCAAGGCCGCCGCGTCGAGGTCGCCCGCTTCCCCTGGGCCGCCAGCGGTCGGGCCCAGGCCGTCGGACGCACCGAGGGCCTGACCAAGTGGCTCGTCGACCCCGAGACCCAACACCTCCTAGGCTGCGGCATCGTCGGCCCCGGCGCCGGCGAACTGATCGCCGAGGCGGTGCTGGCCATCGAGCTGGGCGCGTCGGTCCGCGACCTCAGCCACGTGATCCACCCCCATCCCACGTTAAGCGAAACCCTCGCCAACGCCGCCGAAGTCCACCTCGGCACCGCCACCGACCTCTACCGCCCCAAGCGCAGAAAACCCCACAACCCCGCTTAGCCCGCATTCTTCACGGCGGTGTGCCACTGCTTGCCGCAAGGCAGGCAGTGCACCGACGTTACGCACGG